>Ga0193728_1002177_pt1 | contig 10118 bp, 3 predicted proteins | sample U1c1metaG_FD_143037 | JGI IMG/M metagenome (GOLD analysis project Ga0193728, IMG submission 143037) | Soil microbial communities from a riparian zone of the East river system, Colorado, United States - U1c1 | ecosystem: Environmental > Terrestrial > Soil > Riparian zone | place: USA: East River... | reverse complement strand
CGACTATCAACGGCCATACCTGGCAGGGCGCGGCCTACTTCTTTACTGAATCGAACGGCAGTTGGAGCGAGGGACAAAAGCTGACGGCGAGCGACGGCACGGCGGGCGCCAACTTCGGCAACGCGGTTGCCCTCAACGGCAGCACCGCGCTCATAGGCGCGGACGCCTCCACGGTCGGGGGCAACACCTACCAGGGCAAGGCCTATCTGTTCACCGAATCGGGCGGTAACTGGAGCCAATCCGACACGTTCATTGCCAGCGACGGAGCGGTGGACGACTATTTCGGCGCCGCATTGGCGTGGGACGGCGCCGCTGCGCTCATCAGCACGCCGCACCCGACCATAGGCGGTAATACATGGCAAGGCGCGGCTTACTTCTACGAACAGTCGCCAACACCGACCCCGACTCCGATGCCTACACCAACACCTACTCCAACGCCAAGTGCAACACCCACTCCGACGCCTACACCGGGACCGATCCGGCTCAGCGCCTCGGGGCGCCGAGTCCAGGGGAGACACACGGTGGATCTCTCTTGGACCGGGGCGACCTCGGTCAATATCGACGTCTACCGCGATGGTGCGCTGATCGCGACGATACCGAACACAGGGGCCTACACCGATTCCATTGGTGTCCGGGGAGGCAACGTCCGCTACACCTATAAGGTGTGCGAAGCGGCCACACAGAACTGCTCCAATGAGGTGATAGTGAGGTTCGGCGGGCCGCCCCTTTAGGGAAAACAATCAGGGAACTGCAATCGTTTGCTTTGTAGCCGCTGCCGCTGACTGAGGCACGGATCGCGGGTCAGAATCCGCGAGGCTACAGTGACTGCTAACTCTCACGGTGCGGCTTTACAGTGATGAATAGAAGCAGTGAAGAACAAAGTCTGCGTCTCTTCACCGCGCCACCCGAAAGCATTCGGGGCTCAAATCTTTTCTCAAAGACCCGACGTGCGGACGAAAAAAAACAAATGTGTCGACACGCCTCCTGGCTTCTAACTAAAATGGTCACTCAGCGCAGACTCCATTTATGAAAAAGAAATCCACTTCTCAATCCGCCTTCTTTAATATGCGCGTTTTAATCGGTCTGTTTGTCGTACTGGCTGGCGTTTTTCTGGCGCTATTCGCCACGGCGAATCCGTCCATCGGCGGACTTGGCTTTGGCGCGTTCTCAAACGCGCTGGCGCGGGCGGAAGGGACGAAGCCAGCTCTAAACACCGCGCAAGGACAAAGACTTAAGGCTGCCGTCCACGTCATTGGCGACAACTTTTGGGCACAAACGAACGGTCCGCGCGGTGGCGACGTCATCGCGTCAGCTACAAATGCGAGCGGCCACGTCTTTGTCGGAACTCAGGGAGGCGGTGTCTTTCGCTCCACCGATAACGGAGAAACGTGGACCGCAGTCAACAATGGACTCACAGCGACGAATGTTCGCGCCCTGGCAATCAATTCGACCGGTCACATCTTTGCTGGAACGTTTGGCGGAGCTTTTCGATCGACGGACAACGGGGACAGCTGGACTCCGGTCAACAACGGCTTGGAATTTCCGTTCGTTATCTCGCTGGCAATCAATTCCAACGGAGACATCTTCGCTGGCACATTTGAGGGAGGCGGCGTTTATCGCTCGACCGACAATGGCGAGACGTGGACGCTCGTGGATAACGGCTTGACGAACACGTACGTTACTGCGCTGGCAATCAACGCCAACGGCAACGTCTTTGCCGCAACGTTTGGCGGCGGCGCGTTTCGTTCGACCGACAATGGAGACAGTTGGACCGGACTTAATACAGGAGTACCAAATGCTACGTTTCTTTCATTAGCCATCAACGCAAGCGGGTATATTTTCGCAGGCGGCGATCCTCTTGGTGGTCCTGTCGGTGTACTTCGTTCGACTGACAATGGTGACACCTGGCAGCTGGTCAACAATGGGTTAACCACAGGGAATGGCATCAACGCGCTCTTAGCTACTCCCAATGGCTCCCTTTTTGCCGGCACTTATGGCGATGGGGTGTTCCGTTCCACCGACAACGGAGACAACTGGACGCAGGTCAACAACGGATTGACAGCTATCTTTGTTCTTTCATTCGCCACGAATGCGAGTGGGGACATCTTTGCGGGAACGTATTTTGGTGGCGGCGTTTTTCGGTCTACCGATAACGGAGAGAGTTGGAACGAAAAAAACGTCGGCCTGGTGGCGACCGACGTCCGGGCAATAGCGATCAATGCAAACAATAACATTTTTGCTGGCACATACGGAATCGGAATGTTTCGATCGACTGATAGCGGTACGAGTTGGGAGAAGGTGAACAACGGTCTGCTTGCACTCTACGAAAGGTCCCTGGCGATCAATGCGAATGGTGACATCTTCGCAGGTGCTGACTTTGTAGGTGGGGCCGGCGGCGTTTACCGCTCGACTGATAACGGAGAGAGCTGGGTCGAGATCAACCACGGCGATATCACAGTCGATGTTCGGGCGCTGGCGATCAATGCGAGCGGTCACATTTTTACAGGAACGTATGCCGGAGGTATCGCTGGCGGCGTGTTCCGATCGACAGACAATGGCGACAGTTGGACTCAAGCGAACAATGGCTTGGCTTGCGGAAATATCCGGTCTCTGGCGATCAATCCGGGCGGAGACATCTTTGCCGGAACTACGGGTTGCGGTGATGGCCTTTACCGTTCGACTGACAACGGAGACAGCTGGACGCTGGCTAATACCGGTCTAACATCTACTGACGTTGTTGCACTGGCGATTGACTCGGCCAATGGCCATATCTTTGCCGGAACTTTTTCTCAGATGGGTGAGGGCGGCGGCATGTTCAGATCGACTGACAACGGCGATACTTGGACCGAACAAAATAATGGCTTCACAGCGTTCGACGTGAACACAGTGGCAATCAACTCCCTGGGTCACATTTTTGCAGGTGCCGCTGGTGGAGCTTTCCGCTCGACAAATGACGGCGATAATTGGAGCGACATCAGCAGTGGGCTGCTTCCTCCCGGTGGAAATGTTTGGGCACTGGCAATCGATTCCGGCGGTGATGCGTTTGCTGGAACCGCTGGCGGCGGAGTATTCCGCAGCGAACAGCCCACGACCCCTGGGATCATGTTAAATGCCGTAGGACGCAGGGTGCACGGGAGGCACACAGTGGATCTTTCCTGGACCGGGGCGACCTCGGTTAATATCGACGTCTACCGCGATGGTGCGCTGATCGCGACAGTACCGAACACGGCCACCTATACCGATTCCATCGGTGTCCGGGGAGGCAACGTCCGCTACACCTATAAGGTGTGCGAAGCGGCCACACAGAACTGCTCCAATGAGGCGATAGTGAGGTTCGGGGGGCCGCCCCTTTAGGGAGGAACCCGGTGAGGCGGTAATTGCTCGGAAAGCCAGTACCGTGAAATGGGGCGCCGCTTCCGCTGGCCCTAGGGAGCGCGGCCTCTCTACTTAAGACGCGCGGCTGTTCTCGACGCCGTTAGCAGTAAGAATCGACAACCGGGCGATAGCAGTTTTAATCTGAGAGCGAGAACTGATGAGTAAAACCGCGCCAGCCACACTTGTTTGCGAGATTTGCAAGAGAGCGAAGTCGTCGCACGACGGAATGATCGCCGAATTGATCCGGCCGTCGCTCCTGGAGTTCACCAAGAAGCGCATGCCCGATTGGGACGGGAAAGGTTTTATCTGTTTGGATGATCTCGGCAAGTTCCGGAAGGAATATGTTAAAGACGTGCTCGAGGACGAACTCGGCGAACTTTCTGCCCTCGATCAGGAAGTCATCGAAAGTTTGCAGCAACATGAAATCCTCGCGAGCAATATCGCCGAGCAATTCGAGAGGAAGCTAACTTTCGGCGAAAGGTTGTCCGATCAGATAGCCTCATTTGGCGGGAGTTGGCGATTCATCATTCTCTTCGGCGTCATCCTTGTGCTTTGGATCATTTTGAACGCCGCGCTGCTCCTGAACCGCGGGTTCGACCCGTATCCATTCATTTTGCTGAATCTGATCCTCTCATGTCTCGCCGCGATGCAGGCGCCAATCATCATGATGAGTCAAAATCGCGCCGAACTGCGCGATCGTCTGCGCTCGGAGAACGATTACAAAATCAACCTCAAAGCCGAGCTCGAGATCCGGCACTTGCACGAAAAAATCGATCACCTGCTGCGGCGCCAATACAATCGGCTCTTCGAGATTCAGCAGATCCAGATCGAGTTGCTCGAAGAAATCGGCCGGAAGAGCAAAGGTTAAGGCAGCAGTTATTGCACGCTCTAAATTCCCGTTGAAGAGGCTAACCGGCTCGACCGCAGCGTAAGCGGGTCCGAGCCGGATAGCCATTATGTCCGGCAATACCTGCCGCAACGCACGCCAAGATGGATATCCGCGGCGCTAACCGCGCCGCCCTGTCTGCTCCCGGCTGGGCGCGCGCGGTTTGACACTGTAATTGTCTTGCGGCGCGCATTACTCGATAAAAATTGTTTCTTCAGCGCTTCCGCCTGGGCCGACCGCGCGAATGTTCCATTGACCTGGCGCCACTCGCCAAAAAAACCGGCCATCGGATTGCGGTGCTACCTGCAAGCCGTTGACAAACCACTGGACTCGATCGCCAAGCGTGGCGGTGAGCTCGATCATTTGCTGCGAACGCGGCAGCACGGGATCGATTTCATAGCGAGCGTTTGCGACGGGATTTGTGATGCCCGCCTTCGGTCGCGGGTGAGCGCCACCCGTATTATTGCTGCTCGCGCACCAACCTGCGTATTCAGCGGGCAACAGCAATTTTCCATCGGCGGCGAACCAGTTCGCCGAGTCTTCCTTCGGCTCGGTGCCTTTTAGAAACAGCTCGCTGATTCTCGACGTGCTGAAACGCGACGCCAGCAATCCTGTCGCCGCGCAGATTTCGCGCCGGATGAGTCGTTCGTTTTCCTTCAGTGGATCAAGCGGATGATCGCGCCGCAGCAACTCGCGCATCATCGCCGCCCAAAGGGGCGTGGCTGAATGAACGGCAAATGTATCGCGCATTGGCCGGCCATCAAAATTTCCCGCCCAAACCGCAACGGTGTGCTCTTTATCGAAGCCGACTGTCCACGCATCGCGAAAGCCGCTGCTGGTTCCAGTTTTTGCAGCAATACGTTCTTCAAATGCGAGTGGTGAATGCGCACCAAAACTTTTCTGCCGCGCATCGTTGTCGGACAAGATGTCAGTGATGATCGCAGTCGCGTCGCTCGACGCGATCCGCGTCATGGGATGATGCTCGGCGGTGAGAAATTTCGCCTGCATGGAGATGCCGTTCCGCGCCAAACCGGCATACGCGCCGGCAAGATCGACAAGACGAATCTCGGCATTGCCCAGGACGAAACCCGCGCCGTAGTCGCTTAATTCTCGCGGAAATTTGAAGCCCCACTTTTGCAATTCGAAAAAAGCCCCGCGCGCGCCGAGCTGGCTCAGGGCAAAAACTGCGGGAACATTGAGCGAGCATCCGAGTGCCTCACGCAAACGCACCGGACCGAGATAACGATGATTGTAATTTTGAGGGTCGTAATCTGCGTACTCGTCGCGAATGGCCTCGGCGGTGTCGGGCAACAAGCTCGCAGCGGTTAGAAGATGTCCATCGATTGCGGCGAGATAGACGAAAGGTTTCAAGGTCGAGCCGCAACTGCGCGGACGCATCGCGCCGTTGACCTGGTTTACCGCATAATTGTTCGAACCAACCATCGCCCGCACCGCGCCGGTTTCGTTGTCGAGAATAACAATCGCCGCTTGCGTGATGTCGTAGCGATTCAGGGCAGCAAGGTGGGAGCGGACAGATCGTTCTGCTGTATTTTGCAAGTCGAGATCGAGCGACGTCCTCACCGCGCCGCGCAGCGACGGATTCCGCGCAACCAGGGCATCGACAAAATGCGGTGCCAGTCGCGGCGGATCGAACCGGTGCGCAACGGGCGCAGATTTCGCCAGAAGAGTTTGCTGTTCGCCACTGATCACGCCCAACTGCGCCAAACGGACGAGCGAGCGCTCATATTTTCGAGTCGCCACCCCGGGATGTCTCCAGGGATTGAATCGAGTCGGCGCTTGTGGCAGACCGGCGAGGAAAATGGATTCAGCCAGAGTAAGGTCGCGGGTTGATTTTCCGAAGTAAGCACGCGCAGCCGCTTCGGGTCCGAGCCGACGATTGCCGTAGCTGCTTCGATTCAAATATTCCGTGAGGATGCGTTCCTTGCTCCAGCGGCGTTCGATTTTCCAGGCAACGATTGTTTCGTAGAACTTGCCAAACCAACTGCGCCGCTGCCGCCCGGAAGCCATCTTCACCAGTTGTTGTGTAATGGTTGATGCACCCGAAACGATGCGATGCGCTTTCAAACTTCGTGTGCAAGCCGATGCCGTCGCCCGCCAATCAACGCCTGCGTGTTTGTAGAAGCGATGATCTTCGAGAGCTACCGTCACGCGCGGGAGCCACTTCCCCATTTCGTCGAGTTTTCTCGGCAATTGCGCGCGCGCTTCAGGCGAAGCGATCTCGGCCAGCTCACGGCCGCGACAATCCAACAACGTAAGAGTTCCGATGGGCGATTTTCGTAGCTCCTCAGGAATTGGCAGCCACCAAACGACCGCCATCGCTAAGACAATTCCCGAACAAACTATCAACGAGCGCGAATGCAGAACTCCGGGTAGCGCACGCGTCTCGCGTGGCTGGCGAGCGCGTCCCGCGATCGCGAACTTTTCCTGGACGCCCGACTCGGTCCTGCGATTCACATTCAAAGGAAAGCCTGTTTCGGCACGACGCCGAAACCAGACACGCGAGACGCGTGGGCTACCCAGATCCGAACGGCACATCATTCGTCGGAGATAACGCATATACTTGAAGGCGATAATCCCGAGAAACGGCTGTCGTACATCGGGACAACTTGCGTGGCCGGCCAGCGGAACGTGCCTGCCGCCGTCGCGCGTGCCAGCACCGAATAGGTGCCCGATCCCGCTTCAAATGTGTCGAAGTAAAGCAGTGTGGAACGGTCTCGCATTTCCGAGTACGAAAGCGCGAGCGCTCGGTCCGATCGATCGCTTGCCGGGATTTCAAAAAACTTTCCGACCATCGCCAGATTAGGGTTTACCGTCTCAAGACCGGCGGGCAGCGAATCTTCGAGCGCGACGTAATTTTGTTTCTTCCGCGTGTTGATCCGGTAGGTCACGAGAATCTGGTCCCCAAGTTTGAATGGCGCGTTTATCTCACCGGTGCGCTTCGATTCGGTGAGATTTCGCACGACGCGCTCAACCCGAAATCCGCGATCGACGCGATCCGTATCGACTTGATCGGTCGAATACTCCGCCTGCAGCAAAAACGATAGCGCTGTCTTGTTCAGGCCCTTCACCAGCAGTTGACTGTCGATCTTGCGATCGAGCCATGCGGCGGAGCGGCCGTTTTTCGAGACAATGCCTTTCGGCTCGGCAACGGTGAGCGCCTCCGCTTTTTCCGCGCCGATCATCGACTTGAATGCGAGCAGCAACCAAAGATTTTCCTGTGTCGAAAGCGCGGCCGACGAATCCATCAGCGCGTTGTTTCTTTTGCGCGGCATAAATTTTTGGCGCAATCGTGTCGAACGCGAGCGCCCAGATTGCCTCGGCACGCGTCATTGAACCAAGCGTCGCCGGATTAAACGCGCGTTCCTTGATCGGCGCGTCAATTTCTTTGAGCAATTGCTCTTTCTCACGCGCCATAATGTTTTGCCGCTGGAGCGCCATCGCCAGCAGCGCGCGTCCTTCGTCACCGCTCTCATTGCGTCGCAGGTACAAATCCTGCGAAACGGCATTGAAATCTTCCTCTGACTCGTATTGCGTCAGCACGAAGAGCGCGAAGCATTTCTCAAACGGCGACGCGCCAGCTTGTCCGTTCACGATTTTTTTGAGCGCGCCGGCAAGCTTGTCGCGTAATCCTTCCGGCGCTTCGAACCCGGCGTTGACCGATTCGTTTACGGCCCAGAATGCTTCGCAGGTGACGAACAGATTTGGAGCATCGCTGCCCGGCCAATAGGGCAGCATTCCCTCAGCCAACAGCGAGTCGTTAAATTGTTTCATGCCGCGTTCTAGTACTCTTCGGTACTCCGCCTCACGCGCCTGCACGTCGGGAAGATACGCGAGTAAATTGGCGAGAAGACTGTAACCGAGCAGCTTGGTCGAGATTTGATCGAAGCAGCCGTGCGGATATTCGAGGATGACGGGGACGCCCATAATCTTCGGCAGCCAGGGCGAAGTCGAAATCGTGGCGCTGAATGTTCCGCGGCCGCGTTTCCACGGTTCGGGCATTGCGCTTCGGGCATCAAATTGCGGCCCGTTAAAAGGCCCGGCAACGCTTTCTTTGCGCACAATCGTGGGCGGCTGCACCGGCAAGGTCAGTTCGACCGCATCGGACATTTTCGCATCCGATTTTGCCACCACCTCGAACCGGATCTTCGCCGGGGTAAGATTGACATCTACGACTTTCGCTCTGAACCGGAAAACCGTTGGTGCATCGCGCTTGGCAGTTTGCGTCGCGCTGCCATCCACGAGCAGTTTGCAGCTCGCATCCGTTACACAGCGGACCGTGACCTCCTCTGAGTCGGAAAATTTTTGTTGCACGATTGCGCGCAACTCGACTTCATCGCCATTCCGAAGAAAGCGCGGCAAAGCAGGATTGATGAGAAGCGGCTTTGAAACTTGCACCGTCGCGCTGGCGTCGCCGCCAAATTGATTCGCTTTGGTCTGGCCGACCGCTACAACCCGATACGTCGTAAGATTATCCGGTGCGGTGAAATCGAAAGTCGCTTTGCCATCGCCGCCGGTCTTCAAACTTCCTTCCCAGAACGCGAGCGTCCGAAATTCCTTGCGCAGGTTCGTGACGTTCGAGAGAGGTTCTTCGCCGCCATCACCGATGATGAATCCTTTTTCGGTGAGACTCTTCTGCGTGATCTCTTCGATATAATTCTGAAGCGACTGATAGCTGCGGACCGCAAACGGATTCCGGGGATAAAAGCCGGCCACCAGATCCGGGAGTCGCCAATCGCCAAGTTTTAACACTGCATCGTCGACTGCGAAAACGACAAGATCGACATCTCCAATCGGTTTGCCTTCTGATGTGACCTGCACTTCGCCGTGGACGGTTTCGCCTGGCTTCACCGAAGCGTTTGCCAGATGCGGCTCGATCTTTAGTTCGCGATCCGGCCGACGCACCTCGATTTCGGACACAGCAAAACGCTCCTGCGGCAATTCCTTGTCGCCGCCCGGCCTGACGAGGTAGATCGCGACCGTTGCATTCGGCGCATATTCCTTTTTGATCGGCAGCTCAATTCGGCCGGCGTTACCGCGCAGCGGAACGAGAAGCGTGTCGAGAATTGCGTCGGTTTCGACCGAGACCCACGCGACGCCGCCGAAGGGCGCCTGGATCGATAACACCGCCTTTTCGCCCGGAGTGAACGCCTCGGCACGATGTTCGATCTTGAAACTGGTTTCGTTCTGGACCGGAAGTTCCGCGGGTTCCGCGCCAGTCAAAGTTGTTTCGTCGCTGACAAGCGCTGTCTTCCGATCTGTCGCGCTGGCCGCCACGACGTAACGCCCGGTTTTGCTTGCCGGAAAAAGAAATTCGGCCGGCGTTTTCGCATCTTGAGATGCGACCTTCGCAAACTGATCCGTGTTTCGATAACGAAAAACGAACGGCGCGATCTGCTCCTTCGTCGTCTTCGTTGTCACATGGAAAAGATCGACATGAACCGGCACGTCCGCGATTTTTGCGTCCTCTTCATCGACGGCGTCGACGCTGACATTGACGCCGCCGTCCTTGCCCGGCCGCTCGGTCGCTTTGATGCCTAGCCGCGTTGAATTCGAGAAAATCGCAGCCATCTCGCCGCCAACGATCGTCTGACCATCAACGGATGTGACTTCGGCGCGCCAGGAAACATTGGCGCGACCGATCGCCGGATTCTCTTTAAATGGAGATTCGCACACCAGGTTTGCGAATCCGTGCGCATCCAGTTTCGTGTCGCCTTCGATCGTCTTGGTCTGTTCGCTGGAGGGATCGAGACTTGGACCCACTTCCGGGTAAGCGTTGTACCGTCGCTTGTAATCGTCGGACTCACCCCCGGATTCGGCCGATGCGGTCCAGGTTGCT
>Ga0193728_1002176_pt1 | contig 10121 bp, 10 predicted proteins | sample U1c1metaG_FD_143037 | JGI IMG/M metagenome (GOLD analysis project Ga0193728, IMG submission 143037) | Soil microbial communities from a riparian zone of the East river system, Colorado, United States - U1c1 | ecosystem: Environmental > Terrestrial > Soil > Riparian zone | place: USA: East River... | reverse complement strand
TCTGATTCCGGCTAAGGTAGTCATTGCAGTTGTTCCTGTTCTCGCTTTTTTCAGCGTTGGCGCTATGATGCCTATCTTAACTATACTGGTTTTTTTGTTAATGCTAATCTTGGTTCCTTACAGCATTTATACCATCTACATGACGCCATTGAATATCACTTATGATGCATCCTTTGTATTTATAACAGATAGAAAAACGGAAAAGATAATCACCTTAAAAAGCATTACGCAAATTCAACCAGTTACCGGTTATGGAAGTTTGCGGAAAAGATGGCAAATAAGTTATGTTGAAAATGGGTTGGAGGAAGAAATATTCTTCTATCCGAAAGAAGGAGTAAGCAGTCTGCTTTCTTTCACAAAAGCAGTGCGAGCCCAAAATCCGATTGCACACTGCGCCGATGTGAATTAAGGCCTTATCGAACCGACAAATTCCGGAATCATCGCCAAATAATTCTCAGTTCCCAAAAACTTCACAAAAGCGCTGCCCACTATGGCGCCCTGTGCGTATTCGCATGCTTTGTTAAAAGTTTCCTGGTTTGATATACCAAAGCCGATGATAGCCGGATTTTTCAACTCCATCGCTTTGATGCGTTTGTAGTAATCTTCAATTGCATTGGATACCTGCAGGTTTTTACCTGTAATAGATGAGGATGAAAGCAGGTAAATAAAACTGTTGCTCAAGCTATCTATTTTGCGGACACGTTCTTGAGAGGTTTGAGGTGTTACCAGGAAGATATTGCTTAAGCCATTTTCAATAAAATATTTCGAATAAAGGTTTTCGTATTCGTACATCGGCAGATCAGGCACAATGACCCCGTCAATGCCAACTTCTGCAGCCTTTTTGCAGAAGCGCTCAATCCCATATTGCACCATCGGGTTAAAGTATCCCATTAATAATATCGGTATGCTTACACGCTGGCGTAGTTCTTTCAGTTCTTCGAACAATTGATTCAAGTTCATGCCGTTTTCCAGCGCCTTTTCTGAACTATGCTGAATGGTAGGCCCATCGGCTACCGGATCGGAATATGGAAAACCTATTTCCAGAAAATCAACCCCGGCTTTTTCCAAAGCTTCGGCAATGTCAACCGTGGTATTCAATTCGGGGTAACCCGCAGTAAAGTATATGGATAACAAATTATCCTTTTTCGATTCGAAAAGTTTGTTTAATCGGTTCATGTTTAGTTCATAGTTCATGGATCATAGTTCATAGTGTTTGATGGATTTGCTATGAACCATCAACTATGAACCATTAACTAATTAGTATCCAAAATATTTAATGTATGTATCCAAATCCTTATCGCCACGGCCCGAAATGCAGATAACAACGTTATCGGTTGGTTTAAAAGTCATTTTCTCTAAATAAGCCAGCGCATGTGCTGTTTCAATTGCCGGGATAATGCCCTCTAGCTGGCAGCATAGTAACCCGGCCTGTAATGCCTCGTCGTCTGTGGCGCTTACATACTGTGCGCGTTTAATCTTATATAAATGTGCATGCTGCGGGCCGATACCGGGATAGTCCAGGCCTGCGGATATAGAATAAGGTTCTACAACCTGGCCGTCATCCGTTTGCATTAATATGGTACGACTGCCATGCAACACGCCTTCTTTACCCAAAAAAGTTGTCGCTGCCGAATGGCCGCTATTAACCCCCTGCCCTGCTGCTTCAACGGCAATTAACTTAACCTGTTCATCATCCAAAAAATGATAGAACATACCCATTGCATTGCTGCCGCCGCCCACACAGGCCATTACGTATTGTGGCAATTCGCTGCCTGTTTTTTCAAGCAATTGTTTCCTGGCCTCTGATGATATGACGGATTGGAACTGCGCCACCATCTCTGGGTAAGGATATGGCCCTACTACCGAGCCGATGATATAGTGTGTGTCTACCGGATTGTTTATCCAGTCGCGCATAGCCTCATTAGTAGCATCTTTTAATGTTTTGCTTCCTGATGTTGCCGGAACCACCTTCGCGCCAAGCATTTTCATACGCGACACATTAGGCGCCTGGCGTTTCATATCGACTTCGCCCATGTAAACTACACACTCAATACCTTTAAGGGCACAAACTGTGGCCGTGGCCACACCATGCTGCCCCGCACCGGTTTCGGCTATGATTCGTTTTTTGCCAAGGCGAATTGCCAGCAATATCTGCCCGATGGCATTATTTATTTTGTGCGAACCTGTATGATTCAGGTCCTCGCGCTTAAAGAATATATTGGCGCCGTATTTTTCGGAATATCTTTTGGCATGATACAAGGGCGACGGCCGGCCAACGTAATCCTTCAGCAGCTGGTCGTATTCGGTTTTAAAATCCGCATCATTTAGTATTTTGGCGTATTGCTGCCGCAACTCCTCCACATTTGGATACAGCATTTCGGGGATGTATGCCCCGCCAAAATCGCCATAATAGCCTTGTTCGTTAACTCCGTATTTCATCTTAATAGTTCAAATGCTTCTTTCAGCTTAGTAATATCTTTTAGCCCGGGTTCCACTTCAAACTTACTGTTCAAGTCGACCCCATAAAATTGAGCGTGCTTTATCGCTTTAACTTCTGCCAAATTCTCCGGGCTCAATCCCCCGCTTAAAAAGAAAGGAATATCCAAGGTATAATTATCCAGTAACGACCAATCAAACGTCAATCCTGAACCACCGTGCTTATCCGTTTTTGTATCGAATAAAAAAAAATCAACACTATCCGCAAATTGTTTTAATTGTTCAAAATCAAAATTCTTATCTAAACCAAAAGCTTTTATCACGGTGACTTTATCTTTAAATACATCGCAAAATTCCGGACTTTCATTTCCGTGTAGTTGTATCGCATCAAATTTATAGTTATCTATTAGTTTAGCTACAGTTTCGGCATCTTCATTTACAAAAACAGCCGTTTTATAAATCGTCCCGGGTAACGCATCCAGTATTTCGGTATTGAGTTCCGTCGCATACCTGGGCGAAGGAGCATAACAGATAAAACCCACGTAGTCGGGATTGAGCGTTACAACGTCCGAAATATTGCCAGGATACTTTAAACCGCAAACTTTTATCTTCATCTCAATTACTGTTAACCAGGTTATTAAAGCTTTTCAATGCGTTCTTGCTTAACAGCGATTCATCGGCCTCATAGAAACAATCGGCGAATGTCTTCTCAGGATGAATAGTTCTTATCGCCAGCGCAGCGTTACATAATACAACGTTGCTTTGCGCCGCTGTGGCTTCATTATTCAGCACACTCATAAAAATATCAGCGGAATCCTTAACTGTACTTCCACCCGTTATCTGTCCGGGGCTTATTCTTTCAAAACCTAGTGATTCAATGGTATTTATCTTTTCGCCTTCGGCAGAAAAGGTTTTGAAATCTCCTGTGAGGGAAACTTCATCATAACCGTCAAGGGCATTCAGAATGGTATATTTCATATCCGATTTTTGGTACAGGTAAGCATATACCCTTGCCAGTTCGAGATTGAATACCCCGACCAACTGATTATTAGGTTTAGCCGGATTCACCATGGGTCCAAGCATATTGAAGAAGGTTTTAACGCCCAATTCGCGGCGTATCGGCGCTACAGTCTTCATTGCAGGGTGGAACAGTGGCGCGTGTAAAAAGCAAATATTGGCTTTATCGATGCTCCTTTTCAATTGTCCGGTATCGTTGGTAAAATGGTAACCCAAAAACTCCATTACATTTGACGAACCGCAACCGGATGAAACCCCATAATTACCGTGTTTGGCCACCTTATATCCCGCTCCCGCTACAACAAACGATGCCAGCGTTGAAATATTAAAAGTATCCTTGCCATCGCCGCCGGTGCCGCAAAGGTCTATCAGCTCATTGGTTCCCAAATCTACCGGAAGACAAAGGTCGAGCATGGCATCTCTAAACCCTTCCAACTCATCTACAGTAATACTGCGCATGCAATATGCTGTCATAAAAGCCGCCATTTGCGAGTTGTTGCATTCACCCCGCGCAATGCTGGTCAGTATTTCCTTTGATTGTTCGCGGGAGAATGTTTTATTTTCGAAAAGATAGTTAAGTATAGCTTTCATACCCCTTAATCCCCTAAAGGGGAAATTTTAAAATTAGCTTAATATAAAATTTGACTCCATTTTCCCCTTCCCGGGGCCAGAAGGCCAATAAAAAAAGGGTTACCTAATGGCAACCCTTCTGTATATATCTTTTTAAACAAAAACAGGACTGCCTCACGATTACTCGTTAAGCCACCACCAATTATTGTTTAATGTTTTGTTCATCACTATGGCACAAATATGGAAATACTTTTTTCTAAAAGCAAGCAGAATGATAAATTTACAGGGATTAGTTGATTGGGTTGATTAGGTTAAGTGGGTTGATTAAGTTTAAAAGGCCCACCTAACTTAATCAACTTAATCCAACTCATTCAACTTAATCAACTAACAAATGGCAATCCGTAAAAGAAAATTCAACCCCGAGGACGACCTGGGTTTTGGTTACCAGCCGGTGCTCAAAAGCCAGCCCCTCATCAAACAGGATGGCTCTATCAATGTCAAACGTAAGGGATTGCCTTTCTTTCGCCCTTATGATAATTATCATAAGCTGATAACGATGAGCTGGACCAAATTCTGGCTGCTTATCCTGGTATGTTATCTCATTATTAATGTGTTATTTGCTTTCATTTATCTTGCGATAGGTATTCGGTACCTCAACGGGGCCGAAGGAACATCCACTTATCAGCATTTCTGGGATGCCTTTTTCTTTTCCGCCCAAACCATATCCACAGTCGGCTATGGGCGTATCAATCCGGCCGGCATGGCCACCAACAGCGTAGCAGCCCTGGAATCGATGATGGGTTTACTGGCATTTGCATTAGCGACAGGTATGTTGTACGGGCGCTTCTCGAGGCCGTCGGCAAAAATAGTTTATAGTAAAAACCTACTTGTGGCGCCTTATCTCGAAACCTGCCGCGGTTTGATGTTCAGGCTGGCCAACCTGCGCCGGAACACATTGATAGACTTGGATATAGAGATCATTTTTTCATACAATGAAGATGTCAACGGAAAAATTTTGCGAAGATTTTACCAGCTTGAACTTGAGAGGAAAAGGGTTAGTATATTGACTTTAAACTGGACGGTTGTTCATCCCCTTGACGATAAAAGCCCGTTAAAAGATATGACACCCGAAGATCTGGAAAAAACACAGGCAAGTTTCGCCGTGTTACTTAAGGCATTTGATGATACTTTTTCACAAACCGTTCACTCACGGACATCATACCAGCATGACGATTTGGTATGGGGTGCCCGTTTCAAACCCGCTTTTGACAGGGATGAGGAAGGTCGCATTGCGCTCGACTTAAGCAGAATAGATGAATATACCAATGTTGATTTGCCTGAGATAGATAGATCGATATTACCTGCCGCAGAAAACTAAGTTAACAGGCGTTTACCGCCATAGCGGGTAAAGGTTCTGTAGGTTTTGCATATGGCACAGGCAAAGCAGCAAGTTTTAATTTACCAGGCGCCATTACGTTAAACTCTGCGAACACTATATATAGCCTATGTTGCAAGTAATAGTGTAAGTAAAATACGCCTGCAGAAGTGGCAAGCACTATCGCAGGCTATAGCTAACTCCCTGCCGCTGTCAGCCATAATTCACAATATCATGCGAGCACACGAGAATATGTCTTCTGCCTTGTAGCACAATACTTTTATTCTTCGTATTGACGTTATATAGTTCAAATATATTATACTTGCCCTATTAAACCATCGTATGAAAAGATATTTAACCCTATTCGGTATCGTTTGCCTGTTTATATGCTTTTATGTTTTAAGCAGCTGCTCCAAAAAAGGGACTACGACACCTCCGCCAACACCAACTGTTTATGATCCGCAAGGCATATATGGCACTACAACCACGTTTGCAGGCAATGTTGACGCCAGCAGCGTAACAAATGGAACAGGACCAGGAGCGACATTTTTTCTCCCGACCGGTATTGTATGTGATGCAAGCGGTAATATATATGTGGCCGACGCCGGGAATAATATGATACGTAAAATAACTCCTGCGGGAGTGGTAACAACATTGGCCGGAACTCCTAAAAAGGGGTTTCAGGACGGTACAGGTTTAGCGGCAGGATTTGAGTATCCCGCGGCTGTTGCCGTTGACGCCAGCGGCAATGTGTACGTAGCCGATCAGGGCAATAATCTCATCAGGAAAGTTACACCAACGGGGGTAGTAACAACCCTGGCAGGCACCAGGGCGGCCGGTGCTGCAAATGGCGCTGCTGCTACAGCCACATTTTATGATGTTATTGGTATAGCAGTTGACGCAAGCGGCAATGTATTTGTATCGGACCAGGGCAATAATCTTATCCGGGAAATTACACCCGGCGGCATTGTAAGCACTTTTGCAGGTAGCGGAGCCGCCGGTTCGGCCGACGGTACCGGAGCTGCGGCAAGTTTTAATACACCTGCTGGCATCACCATTGACGGCAGCGGCAACTTGTATGTTGCTGATGAATTTAATCAGAAAATCAGGAAAATCACACCGGCAGGTGCGGTAACTACCGTGGCCGGCACGGGTGTAGCAGGGAGCGCCAATGGCCCGGGTTCAACTGCTACCTTTAATTACCCTGCAGGTGTAGCAATTGACGCTAATAGCACTATATACGTTGCAGATCACAGCAATAACATTATCAGGGCCATAAGTTCGACCCGGAATGTTACCACTTTTGCCGGCACAGGAACTTTTGGATATCAAAACGGGTTATTTATTGCGTCCACATTTGGCAGTCCTACAGGTGTAGCCGTTGACCTTACAACAGGCAACGTTTTTGTTGCGGATAACGCCAATAATTTGATCAGGAAGTTAACGACGAAGCAGTAACACTTTATTTATTATTTATCGTGTTTTGGCATAACTCAATTAACACGCCATGTGCACTTTTGGGATGCACGAAACAAACCAGTTTATTATCGGCACCAGGCATAGGTTTGTCACTTAAAAGTATAAAACCTTCTTGTTTCAGCCTATCCATTTCGGCTTCAATGTCATCTACATCAAAGGCAATGTGATGGATGCCTTCCCCCCTTTTTTCGATAAATTTGTAGACGGGGCTATCAGCCGTTATTGCTTCTAAAAGTTCGATCTTATTAGGGCCAGATTGTAGAAATGCCGTCCTAACCCCTTCTGATTCAACATCCTCGGTTTTATAAATTAATGTATTCAACAACTTCTCGTATAGCTTACCTGCATTAGCTATATCATTGACCGCAATGCCGATATGGTCGATTTTTTTCATACCCAAATATTGCAAATAATTACGTTTATCTGATTATTTCGCCTTGTTTTGAATGATTATAAATAAAAACTTTACGTATCTTTGTACTGTTAATAAATCAAACGAGATGAATCTTCCAATATACCTGGATAATAATGCTACCACACCCATGGATCCAAGGGTGCTTGATGCTATGCTGCCCTATTTTAACCAAAAATTTGGCAATGCAGCAAGCCGGAACCATGCTTTTGGCTGGGTAGCAGAAGAAGCTGTTGATTATGCACGTGAGCCGGTGGCCAAAATAATTGGTGCAAATGAGAAGGAGATAATCTTCACATCAGGCGCAACTGAAGCCGATAACCTTGCTATAAAAGGCGTGTTTGAGATGTATAAAGATAAGGGTAACCATGTTATTACAACAACAACTGAACATAAAGCTGTTTTGGATACCTGCAAGCATATTGAAAAGCTTGGCGCAAGGGTTACATATTTGCCTGTGAAGGCAGATGGTTTGATTGATCTGAAAGAATTAGAGGCTGCCATGACCAGCGAAACCATTTTGGTTTCCATCATGTATGGTAATAACGAAATAGGTGTTATCCAACCGATAAAAGAAATTGCGGCAATCGCACATAAGTTTGGTGCTTTGTTTATGACAGACGCAACGCAAGCGGTGGGTAAAATACCTGTTGATGTAATTGCTGACGGAATTGACTTACTTGCATTTACAGCACACAAAATGTACGGCCCTAAAGGTGTTGGTGCATTGTATGTTCGCCGTAAAGGTCCGAGAGTAAAGGTTACTGCCCAAATGGACGGAGGCGGCCACGAGCGCGGTATGCGTTCAGGTACGTTAAATGTACCCGGAATTGTTGGTTTTGGTAAGGCTTGCGAAATCTGTATGCAGGAAATGGAAAGCGAAGCTAAGCGTTTATCGGCGTTGCGCGATAGATTGCAAACCTCACTTTTGGAGTTGGAAGAAAGTTATGTGAATGGCAATATTGAACATCGCCTGCCACATGTAGCCAATATATCGTTCAAATACGTAGAAGGTGAAGGTTTAATGATGGCAATGAAAGACTTGGCGGTATCGTCGGGCTCGGCTTGTACATCGGCTTCATTGGAACCATCATACGTTTTAAAAAGCTTAGGCTTATCGGATGATTTGGCACATTCTTCGATACGTTTTGGTTTAGGACGTTTTACTACGGATGAGGAAGTGGATTACGCGATTGAAGTAACAAAAAAATCGGTTACCCATTTGCGTGAACTATCACCGCTGTGGGAAATGTTTAAAGAAGGTATCGACCTTGACTCGATTGAGTGGGCGGAACATTAATTTGGTTTGACGTTGGACGTTCTACGTTTTACGTCAAAAATTAAAAGATAAATAAACGTATAACGTAATACGTATAACATAAAACAACAAAAAAATGGCTTATTCAGATAAAGTAATTGACCACTACACCAACCCCCGCAACGTGGGCACTTTGGACAAAAGCAGCCACAAAGTGGGTACAGGCTTAGTTGGTGCACCTGAGTGCGGTGACGTAATGCGCCTGCAGATACAGGTTGATGATAACAATATGATAACTGACGCTAAATTCAAAACATTTGGATGCGGTTCGGCTATTGCTTCATCATCATTAGCTACCGAATGGCTAAAAGGCAAGAGCATTGACGATGCCATGAAAATTGACAACATGGATATCGTTGAAGAGTTGGCCCTGCCGCCGGTAAAAATCCACTGCTCAGTATTAGCAGAGGATGCTATCAAAGCTGCCATTAATGACTTCCGCGTTAAAAACGGTATGGCGCCGATTGAGGCAGCAAAAACACATCATTAATTTTTTAGATGTGAGATATTAGATTTGAGAAGTGAGACTCTCTTATCTGGTTTTTTTATGATGATTTAGGGCTTAGTTTGAATATTTCTCATATCTAACGTCTCAAATCTCAAATCTCAAAGAAATGGTAACAATAACAGATAAAGCAAAATATAAGATAGATAACCTGATGCGGGATGCAGGGCTTGATGGCTCGTATTTTCTGCGTGTTTCGGTGAAGGGAGGAGGCTGCTCGGGCTTATCCTACAATCTTGATTTTGACAACGAAATAAAAAAGGGCGACCAATTTTTTGAAGACAGGGACATACGCCTGGCGCTTGATATGAAATCGTTTCTTTACCTTGCCGGCACTGAGCTTGATTTTAGCGACGGGCTGAACGGCAAAGGTTTTAACTTCCACAATCCAAATGCAACCCGTACCTGCGGTTGCGGCGAGAGTTTCTCAGTTTAATTTTTTTGATTGCACCGATTTTTTTGTGATTCCACCGATTTAGACATAACCATCGGTGGGATCATTTTTTTGATCAGTGTAATCATCTTTTGGTGAAATCCTTATATATTTATCGGTGAAATCTAAATTAGTTTAATGAATTCCGTAGCTGAGCGATCAACCGTACCAAGTTTAATACGCAATTGCGTAGCCAATATCCACTCCGAAACACATACTTTTCTTGTACATAAGGTTAAAGATGAATGGGTTGAAATATCATATAAAGATGTTATTGCCAAAGCGGATGCGATCTCTGCCTGGTTACTGGAAATAGGCATTAAAAAAGGCGATCGTTTAGCACTGATAATAGATAATGGTCCCGATTATGTTTATTACGACCAGGCGCTTCAGCAAATCGGTGCGGTAAATACCTCCATCTATCCTACCCTTTCCGAAAACGAAATCGAATATATCTTAAATGATTCACAGGCCAAAACGATCCTGGTTGGGACCCCATTTTTGCTTCGAAAAGTTTATAAAATAGCCAACAATTGCCCGGAATTGCTACGGATTATCCTTGCTTTTGATGATTTT
>Ga0193728_1002175_pt1 | contig 10129 bp, 15 predicted proteins | sample U1c1metaG_FD_143037 | JGI IMG/M metagenome (GOLD analysis project Ga0193728, IMG submission 143037) | Soil microbial communities from a riparian zone of the East river system, Colorado, United States - U1c1 | ecosystem: Environmental > Terrestrial > Soil > Riparian zone | place: USA: East River... | reverse complement strand
GCGGACCGCCGTCTGGCCGGACGACGCGAGCCTGTCCCTGTGGGACCTGCCGCCCGGCCAGCTCATCACCACGCTGGCCGACCTGGTCGAGCACGGCACCGGCGGGGCCGCCTAACACGTCCATCGTGACGTGTCTGAGCTGGGGAGGTCTCGCACGCACCCAGCGCCAGGAACGCCCTCCCACCTCAGCCCGCTACCGGGCCGGCCGGATGCATGTCATCTTTTTCCCCTCCCGCCCCGGGAAGGGCATCACCGCCGGCCTCGCCCGGCACCGCCGGGCGGGCCTGGCAGATCTCCTCATTCACCTCCGTGACCTGCCCGACCACGTCCCGGAACCGCGCGTACTCCGCCACCTCCCGCCGCGCCTTCTCCAGCTCCGGTCCCGGCTTAAGGTGCACCGCCCGCGTCCTTCCCGCCACCGTCCGCGTCAGGTTCCACTGCGGGCCGTGCCCGCGGTGACCCGGCGCGGCGCACGCGCAGTTCGGCTTGCCGCACTTGCGGCGCACCTCGTGCAGCGACCCCCGGCGGAAGTCCCCGACCTGCGCCAGCTCCCGGTACAGCTCCTCTCGCCGGCGCTCGAGTTCCGCCAGCTCATCAGGCCCCTCCGGCACGCCGCCTCCTAGTCTGAGTGTTTTAAACCACTCAGACTAGATCAACAACCAGCTACAACCCAGAACCCCTACGAAATTGACGTGCACCCGATGGCGGCGGCTGTCATACGCACCGCCCGGTCTCCAGATGCTCTCGCGGTGCCTGGCAAGCGAGCGAAGGCAAGGGTGAACGTCCGATTCCGTAGGCGGTGAGGCAGTACCGGGCAGCCCGCCGCTGATGAGGCGCCGGCAGAGCTGATGCCGGAATTGCATCGTGATCTGGGTCACGTTGAGCCGAGTCCCTGTCGTCCTGCCGCAGGTAGGTGCATCGAGGGTCCCGCTACGATTGAGCTACTACCTGATGCGTGATGCGGGGAGTCAACATCGATGACCCAGGCCGTGCATGTCCCCTACACCGTCGAGCAGGATGAGGACGGCGTCTGGTGCGTCCACGCTCAGCTGCGCCCTGGCGTGGGGGCTAAGAACTCCTAACAAAGTGATTTGCTGGCCAGTCGGCGCCAGCAGATGATGCCGCAGGCGAGGCTGAGGAAGGCTTCGTGGATGTCGTCGCGGATCTCCCAGCGGATCCGCAGCCGGCGGAACCAGTGCAGCAGGGCGATGGACTGCTCGATGACCCAGCGGTGCACGCCCAGCCCGGAGCCGTGCTCGGTGCCGCGGCGGGCGATCACCGGGGCGATCCCGGCGGCCCGGACTTGCCGGCGGTACTTGTCGTGGTCATAGCCGCGGTCGGCGTAGATCGCATCCGGGCGCCGGCGGGGCCGGCCGCGGCGGCCGCGTACCGGCGGGATGGCCGCGATCAGGGGCATGAGCTGGGTGACGTCATTGCGGTTCCCGCCGGTCAGCGACACCGCGAGCGGGATGCCGTGCGCTTCGGTGATCAGGTGGTGCTTCGAGCCGGGCCGGGCACGGTCGACCGGGCTCGGTCCCGTTTCGGGCCGCCCTTCATGGCCCGCACGTGCGACCCGTCGATCACCGCCCTCGACCAGTCCAGCTCGCCGGCGGCGTTCAGCTCCGCCAGCAGCGACTCGTGCAGCCGCTGCCAGGCCCCGGCCTCGTGCCAGTCCCGCAGCCGCCGCCAGCACGTCATCCCCGACCCGAAGCCCAGCTCCTGCGGCAGGAACTCCCACGGGATGCCCGTGTACAGGACAAACAAGATGCCCGACAGGACCTTGCGGTCATCCAGCCGCCTGCGGCCAGGATGATCAGCCCGGCGCGGCACCACCGGCAGCAGCGGCTCGATCCGCGCCCATAAGCCGTCCGGGACAATCCACGGCGGCAGCTCACCCTTACGCACGAACGGCCTCAACCAGCCGGCAGCCATCCTAATTCCTTGAACATTCAACCATTCTGTTAGGAGTTCTTAGGCAGGGCCGCGCTTCCATAGCCGCCTACGCGCGTCACGCTGGCCGGCGGGCTGACGCCGCCGACGACGGCCTGGCCGAGCACGCCGAGCGCATCAGGGTGATCCTGGGCGGCACGTTCGGACCGGTCGAACTGATCCCGGCGGATGACCCCCGGGACGGCGCGCACACCGGAGAGGGGCGCCCTGGGCACCTGGATCTGGACCACCACCCCACCGGACCCGGGGCAGGCTCACAGGGCTTCACGGCCCGAGCGGCTGCGCACCCCGACGAACAACTCCCCCGCGGGCGGGGCTAGCCGAACTCGCCCGAGCGGATGCCGGCGACGAGCGCGGCGAACGCCTCGGGCTCGACCACCAGGGCCGGGCCGTCAGGGTTCTTGGAGTCGCGCAAAGCGACGACGCCGGGCAGGTTCGCGGCGACCTCCACGCAGTTGCCGCCGGTGCCTCCGGAGTAGCTGGACTTGTTCCAGGTCGCGTTAGTCAGGTCTGCTGGACCCATTTGGCTACCTCGCCTTGCAGCATCGTGATGGTCTCCTGTGGTGAAAGCGCGTCAGCCCGGAGGCTGTCGAACGAGAACACGCACTCGGACACTATGCCATCGTTCTCCGCGATCATGCCACCGCGAGCAGTCTCCAGCAGGGCCACGTCCGGCCCTGTGGTGAACGACGCGACCACGAAAGCGCCGGTCATGCCCGCATGCTCGCCCGCAGCGAACGGGAGGACTTGCAGCTTGATCCTGGGCCGTCTCGCGGCCACAATCAGGCGGTCGAACTGCTCGGTCATCACCCCGGGTCCGCCGACCGGCCGCTGGATCACGGCCTCGTCGATGACGAACCAGGCCATCGGCGCGTCGTCGCCGTCGAGGATCGCCTGACGTTCGATCCGGGCCGCGACGGCCTCGTCAATCGCCGCGTCGTCGTCGGCCTCGCGGGCTGCCCGGAGGACTGCCCGGGCGTAACCCTCGACCTGGAGCAGGCCCGGGACAAGGCAGCTCTCCCACGACCGCAGGGTCGTGGCGGTCTTCTCCAGCAGCGCGAACTCGCGGAACCAGGACGGGTACGCCTCGCCGGCAACGAGCGGCTGAATCCGGGCGAACGACCCGCTGGTCGCTAATGCCTCGTCAAGCCGCGTGGCGAAGTCGAGCGACGGCACCCGCCGCAGGCCCTCGATCATCGCAATGAGAGACGAGCTGTAGGCGATCTTGCCGGCCAGCTCGTCCTGTGACAGCCCGGCTGCGGCCCTGGCCGCCTTGAGTTCTGCCGAGAACAGGGCTAACGCCGATCGCTGTCTGTCCGAATGGCTCGCGCTCACAGGAGTCCGCCCTTCGCTCACGCCATCGCACCCGCGCCCACAGATACCCGCCGGCGCCCACGCGCTCCCTGGTCACTGCACTTACTCCCGGTGCGCGCGTGACCCCTTGGCGCCAGTATCGCCGACCCGCCAGGTTATGTAGAAACATTCGCTCGCACGTAGAAAAAAGGCGGGTCTGATGATCATCAGGGGTGCCGGGTCCGCCCGCTGCCTGCGTCATGAGCCCCGCGAGGCCGCCCCGGATGACGGCACCGCTGTCCTGCTGCGGCTCTCCGCCTTGGACCTGCGCCCCCTGGACACCGCCGTCCCGTCCGCCCGGCTGCACGCCAGGGCCGTCCTGCTGGCCTGGGGCCTGCGCCGAATGGCGCCCGACGCTGAGCTGATCACATCCGAGCTGGTCACCAATGCCGTGCGCTTCGCCATCGAGGCCGCCGCCGGGGCCGAGCCGTTACCGGTCCGCTTCCGGCTGTCAGCCCGGATGAACGGGCACGCGATCACCGGCGCTGTCATCGAGGTATGGGACGCCCACCCGGCCCTCCCGGAGCGAGCCAGCGGTGACCCCGCCGAGGCGACCGGCGGGCGGGGCCTGGTCCTGGTCGAGGCGTACAGCGCCCGGTGGGGCAGCTACCCGACGAAGGGCGGGGGCAAGGTCGTCTGGTCGGTGCTAGCCCGGTGAGCTGGACCAGCGACGATGCCATCGACCGAGCCCGCGACGAGCTGGCCCGCCGCGCCGAGACCCTGCATCCTGGCTGGTCGTTCACTCACGGCCTGTTCGGCTGGACGGCGAAGCGCCAGGGCCAGACCCTGACCGCCGCGAACATGCCCGGACTGCTGGCGCAGGTCGCCAGCGCTGACAGAAGCCGGAAACGCGAGAGCCCCGGGCGGGGAGCACCCAAGCGCAGCCCCGGCGCGGGCAAGAGCAATGCCCGCGCCGGGGCTGTTCCACTGATCCCGCCCTGAAAGGAGAGCCACGGTGCGAGCAGTCCCGCACGCTCGGACGCAGTTTGAAGGTCCCGTCGGCCCAGCCGCCGCCCGGCACTATGACGACAAGCGCGGCTGCCGGAACTGCCGCCGCCAGCGCGCGAGACCAGCGCGCGAAAAGGAGCGGCCCGGCGCGGCTGGCCTGCATGCGAATGACACCGTGGCGCTTATCGCCGACATTCTCAGCCGCGAGTAAAAGGCGACCGGCCGTCCGGGAATGAGACGCCGTCCAGGATGATCCGCTGGTTGCGCTCCCACTGCTGCCCGGTCGCCCGCAGGCCCAGCGTGGTGGTGCCGGTCGCCACCGAGGCCAGCAGGAACGGCACGTCCTGCCAGGCCGCGCCGGTCCGCATCGCGCCGGCCTCCTGGGCGCGCTCGACCAGGACGCGCAGCCGCTCCCGCAGGTCCGCCAGCGCGTCGTCGGGCGCCGGACTTTTGGCGGAGTCAGGGTCCTTCGAGGCCGATCACGGTGCCGAAGGGGTCGGTGACCTGGCAGATCCGGCGTCTGGGTGTGACCTGGAGGGGTCCGCGGTGGTGGACGGCGCCGACGTCGAGGAGGTGCTTGCGGGCGGTGTCCAGGTCATCGACGGTCCAGTAGACCACCGGGCTGCCGCCACGGGGGTTGCGAGTGTCGTCGGCCTGGTGGAAGCCGTACTCGATGCCGGCGATCTCGATCCATGCGTACACCGAGTCGCGGTTGACGTCGAGGTGGACGCGGGCGTCTAGGGCCTGGGCCCACCAGCGGGCGGAGGCTTCGGGGTCTTGCGCGAAGGTCATGACGGTGCTGACATGCCGGAACATCAACGCGGGCGGCCTCTCCGGATGGTCGGAGTCCGCACGTTAACACGTGTGCCCGGGGGTGGGTGGTCAGCGTGGCGGGTTCAGTCGCCGAGTCCGTGCAGGGATCGCAGGCCGGTCGCGGTGGCCCACGCCCGCAGCGCCGCTGCCAGGTCCGGGTCGACCCACTGGGCGCCGAGCTCGTTCGCGCGGGCCAGGTAGGCGTGGCGGACCCAGCGGGGCGAGCGCGGACAGCATGTTTCAGCTGCCAGGTGCCCGAGGGTGATCAGGTCGGGGAGCCCGGTCAGGTCCGGGCGCAGCGTCTCGGCGTCGATGACGATGAGACGGCCGTCGGCGTCACGCCGGGCGTGGTCGCTCTTGAGGTCCAGGTGGCCGAGCGGGACGTGGTCGGCGCCGTGAGCGCCCGCGACGAGTTCCAGCGTGTGCCGCCAGGCGGGCGGCGAGCAGATCCAGTCCGGAGCGGACCCGCCGGCGGTGGCGCCGATCCGCCAGGCCGCCGTCGCGGCGGCGACGGCGGGGTGCCAGCGGGCCGGGGCGGTGTGGACGCGGGCGACCGCGCCGATCAGTTCCTCGAACGCGGCGGGGGCGCGCAGGTCGACCGGTTCGGGCACGTAACCGGTGAGCAGCGTCAGGGCCGCGTCGCAGGCGGCGATCAGTTCCGGCAGTACGCCCTCGCCGTCCAGGAGCTGGTAGGCCAGGGCCTCACCTAGGTAGGCGGCCTGGTCGGCGTGCCGCTTGAAGATCAGCCGAGGCGGGTCGCCGACGGAGAAGGTGTGGCTTCGGTACCGGGCGGTCAGGCACCGCAGTCGCCCGGTCGCGGCCGCATGGTGGCGCGCGAGCAGGATGCGCGCCTGGGCCACGGCGGCGCCGGGGTCGGTGGGGAGTGGGGTGGCGAGCCACCCGCCGGGCCGGGTCCGGGCCGCGCCGTCCAGCGGCCCGGCGGGCGGGCTCGTCACCGGGCAGCCGTCCCTGCGGCCACGGTTGCGGGGGTGGCAGCCGGCTCGGGGAGCCGGTCGAGGATGAGGCGGTAGCAGCGGGCCGCCAGATCGGGCCGCTGGTGCTCGCCGTAGATGGCGAACAGCGCATAGACCGGGGAGTCCAGCGCCTCCCCGAGGTGCCAGCCCTGGTAGGAGCCGCCGATCACGTCCCAGATCTGCGCGCGGCCTTGCAGCAGCGCGGCCAGGTCCTGGTAGTAGATCTCGATGCCGAACGGGTAGCGGGCCATCGCCTCGTCGCGGCTGGTGGCCGGGACCGGGTCTAGGGAGGGCCCGTGGATGTTCCAGGCGTAGGCGTCGATGTCACCAGGCCGTCCCGGCGGGTCCAGCAGCCGCAGGATGAGCCGCGCGGGCCCGAGCGGCCCGGTCAGGTAGTCGTGGATGCCGGCGGCCAGAGCCCCGGTCCGGGTGGCGACCAGGGCGCGGGCCAGCTCGAGCAGCTCGCGGTCGACCAGCGCGCGGGCGGTATCCCAGTCCTGGCGGGACAGCGGGCCGGTGACGGGGCTGGGCTCGATCTGGCGCGGCGAGCTCAGGAACGCGGCCAGGTCGCCGAGCGCGGCCTGCTCGGCGGCGGTGTCGATGCTGATCCACCCGGCCGCCGTGGTGGCGACCGGGCAGCCGCCAGCGGGGACGGTGAGCCGGTCGCCGGGCCGGGGGCCGTGGACGCGGAAGAGGTGCTGCAGGGCGTTGGCCTGGGCGGCGAGGGCGCGATGGTCGGCGTACAGGAACGGGCCGTGCGGGCTGCGCGGCGCGGTGAACCCGTTCCCGCAGATCGCGACCTCGCACACGCCGTCGAGCGGGGCCAGGTAGTCGATCAGCAGGCCGGACAGGATCTGCAGGCCGGTGGTGCGGTTGCGGGGTCCGTCCAGGCCGGGCAGCAGGTTGGTGTCGGCGCCCAGCGCCCCGTACGGGACAGTCTGGGCGTTGTTGGACACCACCGCCAGGTACGGGGCCGCGGCCCGGCCGGCGCGGATGTCCTCCAGGTACAGGTCGGACACGTCGGCGTCGACGCCGATGAACACCTCCCCGCAGGCCGCGCCGCCGGCGCGGCGGATCAGCGGCTGCACGACCCGGTTCTCCCAGAACTGGGTGCGGGCGCCCGCCGGGTACAGGGTGATCTGCAGGTCGCCGATCTCGATCGGCTGGGTGTGGTCCACGCGGTGCACCTCAAACCCGAGGGCTTCGATGGCGTCGGTGACGACGGCCGGCACAGTGACGCCGGTATAGATGGGGACGGCCCGGTCCAGCAGTTGCAGCGACGGCAGGTGAAAGTGGTCCAGGTGCTCGTGGCTGAGGATGACTGCGGCGGGGGCCGGCATGGCCGCGGTGTCGATGATGCGGGGCGGCCAGATCGTGAACTCGACAGCCCCGGCGCCGAACGCGGGTTTCAGGATCGGGTCGAGCAGCACGGCGTCGATGCCGTCGCTGATGTGCCAGGTCTGATGGCCCAGGAACGTCAGCTCCAGGGCGGCGGGAACGTTGGGCATCAAGCATCTTCCTTTCAGGCGGCCGGCAGGGCAGCCGGTGAACCAGGCAGTAGATGGGAGCCCCGGCGCTTCGGGCCGTGTACGCCGGGGCTCCCCTGTTCGGGTATGGCTACCGGTGGTAGGTCATCGGAGCGACGGCGGTCGCGCCCTTGCCGGCGAAGGCCCTCACCCGCGCCTGCAGCGCCCGCACGGCCACCGCGTCCGGGGCAGCGCCCTTGCCGCTGGCCGTGGTGCTGGTCGTGGTACTGGCCGTGGTGCTGGTCGTGGTGCTGGTCGTGGTGCTCATGTACTGCTCCTTCTGCTAGGGATCGTGCTTGTCTCCAGACAACGCCTGGACCTGGCCCGGATGGACCCCGCCTCCCGTGGAGTTTCGGCGACCCGGCAAGTCCCCGAGTTCGGGGAGTTCCCCACCAGAGGGGACGACCGGACCAGGCCGCGCAGAACGCCGCATTACCGGGCGGTCGCAGCGGGTACCGTCATAGCGGCAGTCCGAACACCCCAGTGACGGGACTACGGCCGTGGGCGCAGCGTCCGCACATCCCAGCGTTCGCCGGCAACTCGACCGGCTGCGCCAGACGATGACCACTGAGGGAGCCACGACCCGGCAGATCGCCGGCGCGATCGGGCTGCGACTGCGCACCAGCCCGCGCGTCGCCTGGCGTCACGCCCTGGGCATGACCCAGCAACAGGTGGCCTCCCTATACAACCAGCGCTGGCCCGACCAGTCACCCAAGACCGGCAAGGACATCTCCTACTGGGAACGCTAGGGCGGCCCCGGCAGCGCTTCGACCTCCTCGGCCCGCGCGCCTTCCACACTCGACCTGCTGAGGCTCGCCTCCCTGTACGGCTGCCGTGTCGATGACCTGCTGGCCGAGCGGGCGGCCAACGAGGCGGCCGAGGGCCGCGCGGCCCTGAGCGCGGAGCCGGTCAACAGCCCGGTGCCTGCGAGGACCCCCGGTTACGCTGAATTACAGCCGCCCCCAGGCGGTCCATCCGTGCTGGCACGCCACCCGGAGGAGGACGACACGAACCGCCGGGAGATACTCGCCAGCATGACGGCCGCGGGGCTCACCCTCGCGGGAATGCCCCTGCCCAGCCGGCTGCACCTGCCCGGCAAGGTCAACCCGGAACACATCGGCCAGGTTCGGCAGCTCACCGAGACCTACCGTGGCTGGGTTTACCAGCACGGAGCCAGCGGCCAGCTCCAGCGCAGCATCGCCCGGCTCCTGGACCACGCGACCGGCATGATCGCCCGGGCATCCGACCCGCAACTGCGCCTCACGCTGCTGGACGCGACCGCCGATGTTGCCAACCTCGCCGCCTACGCATGCCGCGACCTGGGCCTGCACGCCTACGCCCAGCAGCACTACCTGCTCTCGCTCCAGGCCGCTCAGGCAGCAGGAGACCATGCACTCGCCGGGCACGCCGTCGTCCGCATGGCCGGTCATCACATCGAGCTCGCCCAGCCCCACGAGGTACTGGCCTACCTGGACGCGGCACGCAAGACGACCAGATTCACCGCAGGAGAGCGGTCCAACCAGTACGCCATCGAAGCATGGGCGCGTGCGCAGTCAGCCATGGCTCAAGGTGTCCACCGCGCCGTCGGCCACGCCGAAGAAGAGTCCGGCCGCGCCGATGACCGCAGCGGGCCGGGATGGCGAGTCCGTCACGTCGCCGAAGCCGAGCTCTACAGCCTCACCGGCGCCGGCTACGCCGAACTGGCCCGCCATGACCCGGCACAAGCGCCCGAGGCTATCCGCCGCCTGACCGCCGCTCTGGACCTGCGTGGCATCGACGGAGCCCGGAACGCCACCCTAGACCGCATCTCGCTCGCCGAAGCGCACCTCGCCGCACACAACCTGACCGAGGCACTGCACGCCGGCAACGACGCTGTCGACTCCGCCTCCCACAGCTCCTCACGACGCGTGCGCGTGCGCCTCGACGAACTCGCCCGCCAGTTGCACCCCCACCACACTCACGCCCACGCAGCCGAGGTCATACACAAGATCAGTTTCGCCTCGAACAGACAACCGGAGACCAGCTAGCCAAAGCCGATCTCCGCCTCCGAAGCCGGCGCAGCAGCTGACTGGGCCACAAACGACGCGGGCTGGAGGCCAGCGTCCCAGCCGTTAGCGGACGGACGACAACGACGACGTCGCTCGTGCGGGCAAGCGGCGAAGCTGCGCAACGTCTGGCCATCTGGCCGTAGTTATGATCGCCCGGTGAATGTCGCGGTGATCATTGGCATGGGCGAAGGGGACCTGGTCATCGAGACCACGGGTGCCCAGGCACCGATGGGCATCCAGATCAGCGACCTGCGGCTCGCCGGCTCACGGAAGCCAGTCGGTACCTACCAGAACATGCAGACAGGTTCGGCACGTCCCGGTATGCCTTCCCGCCGACGCGGTGCTGAACGTGGTGCAACTGTACTCGCGGCTCGCCGACGACATCCACTCCGGCGGGCCGGGTAACGTTCCCGATTTCGGCGACGCCGTCCACGCGCTCCGGCTGCTCGATCAGGTCATCTCGGTGACCAGCGCAGCCGCCTCCTAGCGCACATGACGGCCAGGCGATTCGGCCGGC
>Ga0193728_1002174_pt1 | contig 10131 bp, 7 predicted proteins | sample U1c1metaG_FD_143037 | JGI IMG/M metagenome (GOLD analysis project Ga0193728, IMG submission 143037) | Soil microbial communities from a riparian zone of the East river system, Colorado, United States - U1c1 | ecosystem: Environmental > Terrestrial > Soil > Riparian zone | place: USA: East River... | reverse complement strand
GTGCGGTGGGTTACTACGCATGTGGCGGGGGAACATGGGGCAAGTATATCGTCAGTGCTGCGGAGCGCAGTCCAGAGGCGGTCGCGTTTTTTAAGACTTGGATTCCGTGGATGCGATGAGCGCGGATTGCCGAACCATTCACTGGAGTAAATACCAGTCCTCCGATGTAATATCCATACCAACGACAAAAGACCTGACGAGCATATCACCTCATCCGTGGCCATCAGTGTTTATCCGTGGTTAAGAATTCCGGCCGGTCCTCTCTGCTTCTCAGCGTGCTCTGTTTCCTCCTGTAAATCCGTCCCATTCGCAGTTCCCGCCCCTTTGATTGGTGTCCATTCCTGTTCATTCGTGGTTGAAATCTTGCCCTGGATTTTTGGCACCCAATCCGTTTCTGCCTTTCGTCCTCCCAGTCACGTTTCACGTTTCACGTTTTAACGATTCAACGATTTACGATCCCGTGGCTGGCACGATCTCGCCGAGTAGGGCGGTCGATTCCTGAAAAAACCGCGAATTCGCCCTTCTTTTTGTCCTCACAACTCGGCATTATCCGGCTGTTCTTTTTTCGGTGGATTTCCGTACGACCATGCAAGAAAGTCCGTCATGAGTTCGACAGCTCTCAAGCCCCTTCGGGTTCGCGCCAGCCTGGTGCGATATAAGCAACAGGCCAGGGACCTCATCAGCGAGTATCGCGCAAGAAATCCCGAAGCGATGCGCTGTATCAGGCAACACCACCCACGACTGCCTGGGAGGGCGAATACTAACGATCGAAACCCGGTTACGGACGACGACATCCGTAAGGCCAAGGTGACTCTTACCGATGCTCAGTCGGTCGTCGCACGATGGCACGGCTTCGAAAGCTGGTCTAAATTGGCGAAACACATCGAAGCGCTGACTCGGAAGGGATCTCGTGTGCTGCAATTCGAGTTGGCAGTGGAAGCGATCATTACGGGTGACGTTGCCACGCTCAAGTCCTTGCTGCGAGAAAATCCTGAATTGGCCGTAGCGCGTTCGACGCGGGAGCATCAGGCGACCCTCCTGCACTATGTGGGAGCAAATGGTGTGGAGGGTTACCGGCAAAAGACCCCAAAGAACGCCGTAAAGGTTGCCGAGATTTTGCTCCGGGCGGGCGCTGAAGTGGATGCGGACCTCGATTACGGCACAGCAGGGCGAAAGCGTTATCCCGAGCGCCTGGGCTCAACGACTCTGGGCCTGGTTGCGACGAGCTTCCATCCGGCTGTCACCGGCGTGCAGATCGCGCTGCTGGAGAAATTGCTGGAGGCGGGGGCCGCCGTCAACGGTGTGCCGGAAGGATGGAACCCGGTGATCGCGGCCCTGCACAACGGGCGCGGAGACGCGGCCGAGTTTCTCGCCAGGCGGGGCGCGCGATTGGACCTCGAGGGAGCGGCCGGAACGGGACGGCTCGATGTGGTTAAAGGATTCTTCAAGCAAAACGGTAATCTCAAAGCGAATGCTACCAGGAGGCAAATGGAGTTAGGCGTCATGTGGGCTTGTGAGTACGGCCGAACCGGCGTCGTCGCTTTCCTTCTGCAAAAAGGGATGCGGGTTGGCGCACAGCCCCACGGAGAAACCGCTCTGCACTGGGCCGCTTATGGTGGACACTCGGATATCGTCAAGCTGCTGTTGAAACAAAAAGCGCCTCTGGAAATCAAAGACCAAAGATACGGTGCGACACCGCTGGGGTGGGCACTGCATGGATGGTGCTATCCGCCCCCTGAAGCAAAGCGCGCCCGCCACTATGAGGTTATCGCGCTTTTGGTCGCGGGGGGCGCAAAGGTGGCTCTGGATGGAAACTTGCGCCGCTCTCAAATCCAGAAATTGCCTGGTGCCTCCCGAATCCTCGCCCTGCTCGGCAGTGAGAAATCGCGCAAATGACCTAAAGAAGCTTAATCGCTTGCCGCGCCGAATGTAGGCGAACGCTGGCCGGCGTCATCGCTTTTGCCTCCCCAAATTGGAGAAAACCATGATGATTCGACTGGTTCCGAAGACATTCTTCAGTCGCATGCCTCGTTTGAGAGATTGCGGCGAAATGTTTGTTGCGTGACCTGAAGGGCTGGGTCAGGCAGGCAACGGTGCGTGATAAAACCTAGGAAGCGCCGCCGCCGCAGATGTTTATGCTGCAAACAGTTATTCGATTGTGATCCGAGGAGTCGCTACCACCAACGATATTGCTCCTTACCGCCATGCCAGAAGGCGAGCAAGGCGCTCAGCCAGCAACGATGGCGGGAAAGGTCTGAGAATAAAAATTATTGGAGGGGCCCCGAGCAGGTTGAGCGGGTGCGTGCGTGGCGAAAAGCAAATCCGAATTATTGGAAAGACACCTCGGAGCAGTGTAAGCTCGGAGTTGGGGATGACGAAGCACCACCAAGTTGCTGAATTCGAGCGTCATCCGTCGATTTCGCCAACCGCACCGTTACAAGATGACTGTTCGAAGCAACATTCTCGCAAATAAGGACTTAGCCCAAATTAGATCGTCTGTACGTTACAAGAGGACATAGCGACGGGTTGGCTCGTCTGTTACGCAACTCCAGGCTTCGGCGGAAAACAGACCTTCGGGCCAATCGAATTTTGAATGAGCAAAACTAACAGAGAACAGCCGGGGAATTTGGCGGCGGCTTACGTCAGGATGTCCACGGAGCATCAACAATACTCAACGAGCAATCAGATGGATGTGATTCGAGATTTCGCAAAGCGAAGAGGTTTGGAAATTGTTAAGGAGTACTCGGACGAAGGCAAGAGCGGGTTGAACATTGCGGGGAGGGATTCGCTGGCGCGAATGATCAAAGATGTGGAATCGGGGGAGGTAACATTTTCCTGCATTCTCGTTTACGACATAAGCCGGTGGGGACGGTTTCAGGATGCTGATGAAAGCGCTTATTATGAATACGTTTGCCGCCGAGCGGGAGTGGCTGTCCATTATTGCGCTGAGCAGTTCGAAAATGATGGAAGTCCGGTCTCGACGATCGTAAAGGGAGTGAAGAGGGCGATGGCAGGCGAATACAGCAGGGAATTGTCTTCGAAGGTATTCCAAGGGGCCTGCCGATTGATTCAGCTTGGTTTTAAACAAGGCGGAACGGCGGGTTTTGGATTGCGCCGGATGTTGGTGGATCAGAGTGGTCAACAAAAATCAGTACTGAAGATCGGCGAACAAAAAAGCATCCAGACGGACAGAGTCGTGTTGGTGCGGGGAGATGAAGAGGAGGTCAAAACTGTGCACTGGATGTATGAGGCATTTCTTAATGAGGGAAAGACCGAATCAGAGATCGCGAAGCTGCTGAACAGCAAGGGGATTGCTACGGACTTTGGGCGGGCCTGGACAAGGGCCACGGTCCATGAGGTGCTGACGAACGAGAAGTACATTGGAAACAACGTCTATCATCGCACGTCCTTCAAACTGAAGTTGAAGCATGTGGAGAATCCGCCGGAAAAGTGGGTGCGGGCGAACGGCGTTTTCGAGGGCCTAGTCGAACCGGAAACCTTTTACAAGGTTCAGGGCGTAATTTTGGCTCGGAGTCGTAGGCTTTCAAACGATCAGATGCTTGAGAAGTTGCGTGGCGTGTTAAAGCAGCATGGCCGGATAAACGGCATCTTAATTGATGAGACAGAGGATCTTCCGTCGAGCTCCGCCTTTCGAAACCGGTTCGGCAGTTTAGTAACGGCTTATAAACTCATCGGCTACGATCCGGAAATCGATTACAGCTTCATTGAGATCAATCGCCGGTTGCGAAAGGAGCACCCGCAAATTGTGTCCTCGGTCATTGGGCGGATTGAGCTGCTCGGCGGACAGGCCACGTGGGATGATAGTTTGGAACTGCTTTGGCTCAACAAAGAGTTGCGGGTTTCCATAGTTTTATGCCGACATCTCACGACTCTCGCCGGTTCATCACGCTGGCTCATTCGACTGGATGAAGGCCTGAAACCGGACCTAACGATCGCGGTTCGCATGGATCCAACCAATGAGAAAATTCACGATTATTATCTCCTCCCTGCAATCGATATGACGTGGAACAACTTGCGAGTTTGCGAGGAAAACGGCATTTATTTGGATGCCTACAGGTTTGAAACACTTGACTACTTCGTGGGCATGGCAGAGCGCGCGAAAATCAGGGAGGCCGCGTGAGCGCGGCGACACCTCGACCCGCCGGTTTCCCCGGTCGATGCGGAGAAGGTGAAATTACAAGGAGGCTGCATGAATGATGAAGTAAAGATGATCCCTATCGATCAGATTCGCATTTTGAATCCGAGGCACCGCGACAAAAAGAAATTCCAGGTGATAGTTGAGAGCATCAAAAACCTGGGGTTAAAGAAACCGATCCAAGTGAGCCGCAGGTCGCAGCAGGAACAAACCGATGGTCACGGTTATGACCTGGTATGTGGCCAAGGCCGCATCGAGGCCTTCATGACGCTGGGGTACAGGGAAATTCCCGCGATAGTCGTCGAGGTATCCAAAGAGGAGCGGATGCTTCGGAGCCTGATTGAGAACATGGCGCGAAGGTATCCGACGCCAGCGGCCTTGATGACGGAAATCGAGCGACTCAAGGATTTGGGTTACAATAATACGCAGATCGGGGAAAAGCTTGGTATCGACCATGCGGCGGTTGGCGGGTTTACCGCCCTGAAGAATTCCGGAGAGGAACGCCTGTTGGATGCCGCGTTGGACGGCAGAGTTCCTCTCGGGGTGGCGATTGAGATAGCAAAAGCGAATGACAAGGAAACGCAACACGAACTCCTCAAGGCGTACGAGAGCAAGCAATTGAATTATGATTCGATACGCACAGTGAAGCGGTTGATCGATCAGCGCCGGTTTATTGGCAAGGAGCGTGATAAGGGGCCGCGGGTTAGAAAAAGCCGGACTAGTGTTGAAAGCTTGGTGAATTCGTATAAACGCGAAAGCCAGCGGCAAAAGTTGCTGATCAAGAAAGCGAAAATCTGCGATGCAAAGTTGGTGTTTGTGGTAACCGCGTTTGACAAGGTGCTGGAAGACGAGAATTTCGTGAACCTGCTCCGCGCGGAGGCCCTCTGCACGATGCCAAAGTATTTGTCCGCAAAGCTGGGTCGAAAACAGAAGGAAGCCGTATGAATGAGGCAAAGGTCGGATTTGAGTTGCGGACGTTGCGACTGTTGCTGACCGATATCCTGCCGGTCAAGCAATACAAAAATCCGGAAGATAACATTAAGCGGTACAGAACGATCCGGGACTCGATCAAAGAGGTCGGAATGATCGAGCCGCTGGTCGTTTATCCGGTGAATGGGGACGGCAAGAAGTTCTACCTTCTGGATGGACACCTGCGGGTCATCGCTTTAAAACAACTCGGGCAGACCGAGGCGGACTGCATAGTTTCAAAGGATGATGAGTGCTTCACTTACAATGCGCGGATTAACCGCGTGTCCCCGATCCAAGAGCACAAGATGATGCTGAAGGCGGTTAACAATGGTGTGAGCCCGGAACGAATAGCCGCAGCGCTAAACCTGAGCGTTAAGGAGGTTAACGCGGCCATAACGCTGCTGGACGGAATTCATGCGGAGGCTGCGGAGCTGTTGAAAGATAAGGCGATTGCCCCCAAAGCAATCCGGTTGCTGAAGAAGGTGCGAGCGTTGCGACAAATTGAAATGGCGGAATTAATGGTCACCGCGAACAATTACACTGCGAGCTACACAGAGGCGTTGGTGTTGGCAACGTCCAAGGACCAGATGACCAACCCGGAAGAACCGAAGGAAAAGGAGGGCCTCTTGCCTGAGCAGATCGCCAAGATGGAAGAGGAAATGCAATTGCTGGAGCGTGACCTTAAGGCCGTGGAAGATTCTTACGGAGAGAATATGCTAAATTTGACCCTGGCGCGCGGGTATATTAAAAAGCTTCTGGAGAACGCGAAGGTGGCCCGGTTCTTGAGCGGAAACTTCCCTGAGATCCTGAATGAGCTTGAGAAGATTGCTGCGACTGAGGGCGTGTGAGTGGGAGCGGGTGCACAGGGAGCCTGGCGTTGCAGCTACCCCGGCGCGGCGGGCGACGTGCCTGACTTCTTCCGAAGCTTTGCAAAGGTCTTTTTGGCGTCGCGGTGAACGCCGATTGCTTTCGCAAGGTCTTCACGACTTGCCGCCTTCCGAAGGCTGCCAACGATACTCGACTCGATGGTGGAAGAGACTTGAATGCCAAGGGCTTCTTTGCGGCCGGGGTGCAGTATATCCCAGACGGAGCGCGCGGTGTCTTTGCGGCCGCCGCCCTCGGGGTTGCTTCCGAACCCCTCGATCAGGACGTTCCAAAGTGGTCTAAATCTGGCGACCAAGCGAGCTTCTCCAAGGGGGACCCATATTTCATCAACGAGCATGTATCGGCATTTGAAGTCTTCAAGGCGCAGATTTCGGGTCATGCTGATGGAGGTCGCGTGCTTCTTGAGTCGCAAGAAGAGTTTTCTATGTTTTGGAGTCTCGGTTAGAAGCTCCTCGGCTTCCTTTTCGGCAACCTCCTCGCCCTCCTCCTCCACGGATGGTCCAGCGGCGTCACTAAAGATGCCCTTTCTGCTCCCAGGTGGATCGGATTTCCCAACGTAAATTGGTATTGGCTGTCTAACCGCAGTCGCATTCTTTCCTTTGCCGGTGGCAGCTTCGTAGGCTCTGAGCGAGCCCGCTATTGCGGCATAAAGCGGAAAGTCTCCTCGGTAATAAATTGCGTAGATGCCCGCTCCCACGAAGGTGTCTGGCGGAAGGTGAGCTAGTCCGGGTTTGAAGAACTCGCGAGCGATGCTGTCAGCGAGATGGGTGCGATCCAGTGGGTTGTAAGGCTTCATCAGTGGTTCCGCGCGAGGCGACGCTGATGTTCCTGAAGCTTGTTTGCGACGCTGGTGGCAACTACGCGTGCGAGCGTAACGGGGACTGCATTGCCGATCTGGCGCATACTCTCTGTCCACGAGTTGGGGAACACGTACCAATCAGGAAATGTCTGGAGTCGCGCGCTCTCGCGGACTGTGAAGTAGCGTACGGAGCCTCCCGCCTTGAGCGTTTTGCCAACCCAATCGAGTTCGCTGCCGGTGTGGCCGGGATATTTGCGGGCGCCTGGCTGGAATTTGTGATTTGGAATTCGGGATGCTTCCTGGGCCTGCGGGTCCGGCAGGCCAATGATGGCGTCTCTTACGGTGCGCCAACGGGCGGCAAGAGGAAGGGTCTGAATACGAGTGAGGGTCCGCTGAATTCCTACGGGTGGTGAGGTGCGGCGCACTCGCGGGATGTGGTGCTCGTCCCAGTATGTCCCCGTGAGCCATTTGGCGGCTTGGAGAGCATCGGATGTGTGCGTGGGCTGTGGAAAGCTCCAGGGTTCCTGAACATCCGATCGGAAGCCAACGATCACAACGCGCTCGCGGTGCTGCGGAACGCCAAAATCCGCAGCATTGATCTTTTGGAAAACAACTCGATATCGCAATCCGATTTCGGTTCCGGCGGTGTGGTGCTCTTCCAGGGCGGCGAGGTGCTCGGCCCAGGAATGCCCCTTGGCCCGGACGATTTCAGGATAGTGGAGTTGGAGGAGAATGTAGCCGAAATACTTCGCGAATGATTTGCGCAACAAGCCGCGGACGTTCTCAAAAATGAAGGCCTTGGGACGCACGGTTCTTACGACGTGAACGGCATGGGGAAACATGTCACGTTCATCACGGTAACCCTGATGCTTGCCGCCGATGGAAAAAGGTTGGCAAGGTGGGCCGCCGGATACCAGTTCGACTCGGTCTTGCCACTGAGACAAGTCGACGTGACGGATGTCTTTGTCGAAGACGCGGAGGTCTGAGCCCATTGCGCGATGCCAGTTTTCGCGCAACGTATTGCAGGAGTCAGCGTCGCGTTCGACGACGGCAACCGGGTCAAAACCGGCATCGTGCAATCCCAAGGCAAGTCCACCGCCGCCCGCGAATAACTCAATCGTTTGCATCCAAAGGGCTTTTAGCCGTTTCGGAGGGACGAATCAAGTGCGGTTTGGAGTAGCGAGACTGTTCTAAGCGGGTTGCTGAGCGAATGTTCCCACAACCGGATGACGCGCCAACCGCGCCTTCTCAGCATGATCCCGACACTGCGGTCTCGTTTTCTGTTTCTGGCAATTTTCGGATACCAAAAGCCAAGCCGGGTCTTTGGCATCCGACAGTGCCAGCGGCAGCCATGCCAGAAACACCCATCAACAAAAATTGCGAGGCGTGCTTCGCGGAAAATGAAGTCAGGACGGCCAGGGAGTGGCTGGTGTCTGCGCCAGCCTTTTATCCCGGCGGAGCGGAGGATCGAGGCCAGCTTAAGCTCAGTGGCTTTGTTCCCTTTGGAGCGAACGGTTGCCATTTGCAAGGACCGTTGTTTCTTTCTGATCGTGTCGGACACGGAGAATAAATGTCGCTCTGTCAGGCCCAGACTGCTTCGCATCCGAGATATTCACTAATGACGAGTCGGATAATTGTCGACCGCTCGGCAACGGCCATGTAACGGTAGCGACCTGGTTGAACTACCACCCAGCCTTCTTGTAAGTCCTGACCTTCGACCATCCGAACCATGGCACGGCTGCCAACTTCGGGCCACGGCGCTAATTCTGGCTCCGGCTGGGCCTCAAACGAGAACCGGTCATCGTTTATAAGCGTGCTCAGTGGTGCGAACCGGAGGCTTGAGGGATCATGACGAACTGGCTCATTGAGTTCGTAGACTGCATGTCCCTGTGCGAGCTTTAAGAGGACCCTTCGAACACGGTCGGGTTCTGGAATAAATGAGATCGCCCCGTCCGCACCCACGCGACGCGCTTGCTCAAGGCGACGGGCCAACAAAGCGCTCTCTTCTAACGTTCTCCTGATCTTATCTCTGCGGAGATCGGCTGCGTTTGCGGATCCGCAGAGTGTGCATTCAATAAGACAAGCAAGGTACTGCTCATCGAGGGAGAGGCCTTGGTTGCAATCCGCGCACGCGGCCACGTGAGGCAAGTTCGCGGGATGTGGCTCGTCTAAAAAAACGCGAGAAGGCACGTGGTCACGGGTTTCGGTGCCCGCCCCGCAAAAGGCGCAGGCAGCAATCTGCCTTTTATCGCCGTAGAATTCAACGCTCTGCATGTTCTCCAGCAAGGAATGACAAAGCCCTGGAGGTGTCAAAATCTTTTCTCGGAAAAAAGTTGCAGTAATAGGGGGATTAAAAAGCGCATTCCAGGTGGGTAGGGGTATTGGCCGATGAGCGGGAACGAGTTGGGAGGCGAAGGTGAATCGAGCCGACTCCCAGCGCGACGGCCAAAGAAAGGTGAGGATCGGCTCAGTCGCGAATCGCTCCACCCAACCCGCAACCCTAAATCCGGCCCATTCGAAAAATATTTATTCCTGCCATCCCCCACTCAAAAATCGCCGAAATCCCAAGCATTTTGCAAAAAACTTCCAAACCGACCCACGTTCCCCGCCTCAGCCAACGCTTAAAACCCATGTGTAACACGATGTGTTACCCTATAAAGGATAAAAAGAGATAGGACCTCCCATTTTGACCGAATTTTGCTCGCCGTCAAAACCCATAATTCCCCGCCTTCACCGCAACCGCTACTGCTTGCAGCGGACCTCGCACTTTACCCGTCCGCCGCCCCATCCGCCGCCGACACCTGGAACATGGCCGCCTCAATCCCCCCTTTTTTTGCTGATCTAGAATCGAAATTCAGAAATCTAAAATCGCAAACGTGGCATATCCTTTGCTGGCTTTTTTAGTTGGGTCGCTTGCGAAGATGGGACCAAAAATCCCACGGCGGCGGCTGATTATTGTATGTCCGCCGTCCATTTCAGGTGGCTCTCTGAGCCTGTCGTTCTGAAAGACACCCGCCCGGCCTCCCCGGACCGGGCCAGGAGCCAGCCCACCCCTGTTCTCTCACCCGACCGATTCGTTGCCGGGCGGATTCAGCCCTCCAGAAACATTGAGGGCGGTAACACTTTCTAACGCTTTCTAACACTTTCTAACACTTTTTTTTAATATGAACCCCGAACCCCGCATCTTGGAAAACCCTCAAACCGCATCCGAGCCCCAGCTTGAAACCCCGCCATCTGCAACCGACAAACCGGTACACCGCAAGATCGCCCAATTGCCCAAAGCCCTCCGTGATCAGATCAATTCGATGCTCGACGACAGTCT
>Ga0193728_1002173_pt1 | contig 10139 bp, 24 predicted proteins | sample U1c1metaG_FD_143037 | JGI IMG/M metagenome (GOLD analysis project Ga0193728, IMG submission 143037) | Soil microbial communities from a riparian zone of the East river system, Colorado, United States - U1c1 | ecosystem: Environmental > Terrestrial > Soil > Riparian zone | place: USA: East River... | reverse complement strand
TATGTATGAAACCCGCCCCAAACCTTCGCGAAACCCTCTCTTCGGAGGCCAAGATGACTCGCCGTTCTCTCCCGAAGCCCTATACCGTGTCGTCACCGATAGGCGTCGGCTTCAAAGTCGGCGCCGGTCGCGGCTTCTTCGTCAAGACGATGTTCGTCGAATCGGCCATGGAGCGGGCCTGGCAAGAATTCGCCTCGGATCGCCCCGTCGTTTCGGCCGCGATCTTCGAAGGCGGCAAGATCATGCGGATCGTTGATGCTGACGATTTCCGCGAGCACAAGCCGGGTTGCGGCTGCTCGCATTGCTACGTGGAGGAATGACCCGATGGGCAACGCGATCGCCCTCGTCGACCCGCCCAAGCTCCGCCGAAGCCGCAAGGCCTTCTCCGTCTCATCGCTGCGCGGGAAGACGGTCTGGCCGGTAGCCGTCGCGGAGTTCAAGCGCGGCGAGAAAATTCGGATGACGATCTCAATGATGGCCGGGCGCCCATGGGACTTCGCTCGGGCTCGGCGATTGCTCGCCCAAACCATCGGCAACGAGCGCGGCTGCGGCGGCGCCGCATACGCAGCCGCCACCATCGATCTCGATCGAAAGATCTCGGCGGCGGCCGCGATCGCGAAAGATCCCGGCACCAACTACGAGGAAGCCGGCGCTGCCCGTCTCGGGATGGAGCGCTTACAGCAAAGCCGCCGCAAGGCGATCGAGCGGGCGCAAACCGACGTGCTGCATGCGTTCTCGGCCAAACATGGCCAAGCCTATCCGCCAGCAACCGACTTCGCCTCGTTCCATCTGGAGCTCGACGGCGAGCGGATCGAGCCGACCCTTGCCCTGCCCAAAGAGACGCGGGCGCGGATCCCCAAGCCTAAAACCTCAAGCGAGAAAGGCAATGCGATGAGCAGTCAAGATTACAACGTTTCCGTTCGGTCGCGCGTTGACGGCGGTGAGCCCTTAGAAAGCGTCGAATTGGTGCACGCGAGCACGTCGACCATCGCGCTCAAAGTGGCGCGGCGGGCGTTCTTCACGAAGAACCCGAGCGCGGCCATCGAGTCGGCCGAAATCGTTTGGCCAGATGAGATATCGCCGTTGACGGAAGATGAGATCGAAAGCGCGCCAGCCGCGCCCGTTGCTACGAACGTTGTCCCGATCAATGTCCGCTCGGCCGCGTCTGCTTCAGCGCCAGACAAGCCATGCACCGGAGCCGAGTCCATCTCAACGGAAGATCTTCTGAATGAATTTGAGAGTCGCATGGGCAGTGATTTCCTCAACGAGACGCGAGCATGGAAGAGAGTTCGCTCTCGGATTATGCGGATTATTGCGATAGAATACAAAAAGCAGATCGCCCAGTAAGCTCCCAGAAATGACCAATTCACCCCCAACGCCAGACGCGCAGCCTAAATTCCTATTCTGGGCCTTCATGGCTCTGATCGTCGGCATCATCATCTGCATGCTCATGATAGCCAGTTGCGCGCCAACCGTCCCGGATGGCCCACGAACCACGCAGATCGCCTTACAATGGAGCAAGTCATGGACATCCACGGAAAACAGAACCGTAAAAGCAACCCGCGTCATGCCCGTGAGATCGGGGAACAACACGCGAGGCTAACTGGCTTCACAGTAACGCGAGATGCTGTGGTGGCTTGGTCGCCTGGCTGGACCGATGACGAGGTGGATGCCTACCTTGAGGGCCGCGCCGAAACCACACAACGCGATAACTGAGGAGAACCACACTATGACCAAAGATGAAGCCGATAAGATCGCCCGTGTCATAGCCACGGCCGATGGTGGTTGCTCAGTCTGCATTAGCAACCTTTGCGAGCTCCTTAATGAGGCAGATCTCGGGTTTAGCTTCGAAATGGAAGGCGGCTTCGAAATGGAAAGCGACTATCGCGTATCAGCGCGCGAATTAAGGAGAACCACACCATGACCCACAAGTTAATAGGCCTCGCGCTCGCTGCGGCGTTCGTCTACATCGCCACCCCGCTATCTGCTGGGGAAGTGACGCTATCGACGCTAGAGCATGGAAATGAGGTGATGCTATCGACGCTGGAGCACGGAAATGAGGAGATCATCGCCTTATCATGGTCTTGCGGATATCTGAACGGAGTGGGAATTATCAGCAAAGACGTGCTGCCGAGCCAATGCGAAGAAATACATCAAATCGTCCATAGGTATGTTAGCCAACCTAATAAGGGAGTAACGCAATGATTCATATTCGCCACGCTTTAGTCGCCCTGAGCATCGCTCTCGGCGCAACGATGCTCGCGTCAACACCAGCACATGCTTGGGACGGCCGCGGCGGTGGACACTGGCACGGAGGCGGGGGCGGTTGGGTCGCGCCGTTTCTCGGCGGCGCGATCCTCGGCGGCGCTCTAGGCGCGGCACCGTACTACGCCAATCCTTACCCGTATTCGCCATACCCGTATGGGTATTCCTCGCCTTACTATTCGTATCAGCCGCGATGGTGTCAGGATTACTATGGTCGATGGATTCAGTGCTGAATCAGGCCGTGGTCCTACTCAGAAAGGATGTTCAATGAACATTAATCTCAGAGATAGTTATCTCGAAGCGTTCCGCGCAGCCAACCCAGGCTCAAAGGAGCCGCGCCTTAGTTACGAACACGGATGGTGGGTCTTTCGCTACGATGGCGATCGCATACATCAACGCAAGCGCGCAGTCGATCTTGAGTTGGCCCTAAACGTACTTGTGAGGCGCGCAAGACAGGAGTGTAACAGAGCCCCGCTGGCGCGCGAAACGCCCTTCTCCTGATGTCCCATACCCCAATCAACGAACGCCCGCTCCTGATCGTCCTCAAGCGCCCCTTCTTCGAAGCGTTTGCCTCGGGCGAGAAGACGATCGAGTATCGTCGGCATCGCGGGCAGTTCACTTCCCGGACGCTCTGGCCTGGCCGACGGGTGCGCCTCGCATATACCTACGACGTCAAACGATACCCGTCCCTGATCGCGCTTGTCGAAAAGCTCGACATCGAGTTCGCGAACATGTATCTTGAAAAGCTTCGCGCGTTCTACCCTGATCTCCAACCCTCGGACGAAATCGCGCTAATTCACCTTCAGGTCATCGAGCGACATGGGTTTCCGAGCTGATGGCGTGCCCGCCGGCGGGGTGAACGCAAAGCTTGTGGATACCCTGCGCGATGAAAACCCATCTTGATGGCGCTTCAGGGATGGGTCGGCCTTACGCCCTCCAGCCGATTGAAACCCTCTTCTAAGCGTCACCCAGCGTGGGGAAGCTTGTCGATAGGCTATGAGGGCCGGGTGGACGATTGTCGCATTCAGGCGCCACCCACGCCGCCACAGGGCCTCTCCCAGCCAGTCCGAGAGTCTACCCCCGAGGCCGAGGCCCTGATATTCGGGCAACACCACCGTGCGGTGTGCCTGATAGAGGTTCTTCGCCACGGGGTGCACGAATCTTATCGCCGACGTAAACACAATGCAGCGATCCTCGACGAACCCGCCGATGCATACCGCCGCAGGCGAAAGTCGGCTCGTCAAATAATGATATTTGCTAAACTGCGGCCAGATTGTTTTAGGGACGCTGCGGACCTCAAGATTAATTTCGGGTCGTCGTTGAAGAGACCTCCATTCGAACGCCGCAAGATGGGGCTCATAGACCCAATCTGGCTGCAGCCATTCGAGAATATCGTAATGACACGATACTGCGATGAACTTTTGTTCGTTGCGTCGGACGGTCTTCTGTACGCAGTGCGAGGCGATCTTGGCAATCTGCCGATCCACCACAGAGGTAAACTCGTCAATCACCGCGAGATCTTTCATCTCGATCAGCGCCCGCGCGATCGTTGCTCGAAACTGCTCGCCGTTGCTGAGCACACCAAAGGGTCTCAACCAGTTGGGCACTGAACCGAAACCCACCGAGTTCAGCATCCCCACGACGATCTTGATCCCGACGTCGGGCGGAAACCCATCGAGGATGCTGCGGTCGCTCGGCCAGGCGAAGCCGGTGACGACAGCTGCCCCAAAGAGATCTCTCGCGATGGTGGATTTGCCCGACCCCGAGGGTCCCACGATCAGCCCGATGTTCCAGTCGCGATCCTCGATGGGCAGATCACCCCTGAGTTCGACGCGACTCACATCTTGGGGTGGCACATCGAACATGCCTGACACCTGCACTACTCGCGCGCTCGAGAGTATCGGGCATTGGCGAACGATATCGATCTTCATCTTGGCCATCCTTTATAAATCAAGATGGCAACTTGAAGTATTATCAACGCGAGCGCCAGGCCAAGCGGAAACCATACAGATCTCCAGGCGCGTCGTCGCTTGTCGAGGCTTTCGTTACCTGCGCCTCCCGCGCCGTAGGAGCCAGCATGCTTGAGCGATTGCACACGCTGGAAGATCTCCAGGCGTCGCTAAAGGTCTCGATATCAACCCTTCGCAGAGCAATTAAATCCGGGGAGTTGGCCCATCTGAGGGCCGGGAAACGCGGTCAGATTCGCATCTCCGAGGAGGCTGTACAAGCATACCTCGAAAGAATGTCGAAGCGCGGAGGAACTGTTCACCCTCCCGCCGCCAGTGCTGCGCCGCCGTTGGAACGGGGTGGCGAGGTCGGCTTCCCGGTGCGTGAGGGCTACGTCGGCAAAAATCTGAGCTATCGCATCATCAATGCCGACGTAAGAGTGGGGCTGAGATCTTTAGCAAGTGAGTCAGTTGATTGCGCGATCACCTCACCGGCCTACTTCTGGCAGCGCGACTATGAAGTAGACGGGCAGCTAGGTCATGAGGCGACGATCGACGAATATGTCGGTGCACTTGTCGAAGGGTTTAACGAATTGAAGCGCGTGCTGCGCAATGACGGAACTTTTTTTCTGAATATTGGGGATGCGTACTATAATGCGAAGGGCAAGCCTCATGGAAAAGACAGAAAACATACCGGGCGACAATTGGCCCGCGCGAAATTGCGTGCGGTAGATGGACCTGGGCTAGGCTTGCCGCGAAAATCCCTTATTGGTCTGCCCTGGCGCGTGGCCCTAGCGATGCAGGTGACCGGATGGACGCTGCGGAGTGCCATCATTTGGCAGCGGCCCGGCTGTCTCGGCGAGCCGACCGCGCACGATCGGCCGCACCGAACATACGAGCATGTGTTCGTGTTCGTGAAGAGCGTCAGATACCACTTCAAGCGCGAGGGACTTGGAAACGAAGAGGATATCTGGTCGATTGCAGCGCGCCCGGGAAACTCTTACAGCCATTGTGCGCCCTTTCCGATCGAGCTTGTGGACCGATGTCTTGGTTGCGGTTGTCCGGGAGGTGGCGTTGTGTTGGACCCTTTCCTCGGATCGGGCACAACGGCGGTTGCAGCCTTGCGATCGGGCCGCAGCGTAGTTGGTGTGGAATTGAATCCAAACTATTGCGAATTAGCTGAAACACGTATCCGGGAGGAGACACAATCGGAACTTCCGGTTGATGCCTCTAATTATCAGGACGATCGGATTTTGTCTGCCACATCGCTTAACGAAACATCTGTTCGACCTGCTCGAAGCTCGAAGCAGACTGCGCCAAATGGCGTCTTGGGGACTTTGCCTTTGTTCAGGCGTTAACAGTCTGCTTACCGAGTATCGGAGGTCCTACGGCGGTCGTGTTGACGCGCTTGGCTACCCTTTGGAGGTATCGGCGCGGCGGCGCGTCCTTGCGGACGGGGCTGGCTGTCGGTCGATCGGCCGAGGTTTTGCGCCCGGCCTTTGATAATAGTCCCGCTGTCAGCCTGCGCTCGTAGCCTGCGACATGCTGGACCGTGGTGCGGCCCGCTTCGCGGGCGAGCTGGGCAAGGCGTGACTGATGCACTCGATGCCCGCGCGCCGGATCAAGGCCAGCCGCGCGGACATGGTCCAGTCGCTCGATCAGACCGAGCATCGCGACCGGCTTCGCCGCTTCCGGCATCTGGCGTAGCCAGGCGAGCCAGCTCTGGTTGTTCCACAGGGTGCCGTATCGGGGATCACTCGCCAGCGTCGCACTGGTTCGCCTATGTCGCTCATCCGATAGATCCTCGCACTTTGCGGCCCTCAGCCTGCAATCGGTTGATCAGCGCTACCTGATCGGCCTCGCTCGCGCATTCCACAATCACCGCCCAGCTCTCCGGGGTTGATTGACTAGGCGCGTCTCCGCCAGCGCCGAGACCGCTGCCAGCACCGTTAATCAGCTTGTCGACGTCTTCAAATGTGAAGCCAGTTAATTCTAGATCGAAATCTTCGTCCTTCAAAGCCTCAAGTTCGATCAATAATAGCTCATCATCCCACGAGGCATTCATCGTCAACTTGTTATCAGCTAATACATACGCCTGCTTTTGTGCCTTCGTCCAGCCTCGCGCAATCATGACGGGAATTTCTTTAAACCCAAGTTTACGCGCTGCCTCCAATCTACCATGCCCAGCGATTAACCCACCATCTTCGTCAGCCAATACCGGGATTGTCCAGCCCCATTCTTTGATGCTGGCGGCAATTTGAGCGACCTGAGAATCCGAATGTCGTCGAGCGTTCTTTGCGTAAGGAATCAATCGATTGATCGGCCAACGCTCAACTTTGTCTGCCGGCCAAGATTGTGATTGGGAACTATTTCTCTGATTCATTGATCTACAAGACAATCCTTTCGTCTCGCCGTGTTCATTCAATCGTACGAATTAGTAACAGGCTCACAACGCCCGCAATTCTTTCGCCGGGCGAAACTTAACGCTGCGTCGAGGCGCAACCTCGACCGTCTCCCCGGTCTTAAAATTCCGGCCGATACGGGCGGCCCGTTCGACCGGGACAAATTTCCCGAATGAATTTATTTCGACATCTTCGCCGGCTGCGAGAGCTGACTTGATTGTCTTGATAATAATTTCTACGGCCGCATTGGCGGCGGCGCGACCATGCAAGCCATCCGTCCCAGCATGCACAGCCGCAATTAATTCTTTTCGAGAAACGGCCGGCGCTGTTCTGCGGGGTCTTCCGACAGGGTTCATCGCTTCGCTCCTTACGAACCACGTTTTCATCAATTCGATGATGCCTAACCCCCGTTCGACACAAAGCTGATCCATGGCCATTCCGATAGACGCAGGATGATGTCGTAATGCAGCACGTTAACGGTATACAAAATCGCGGTATGAATGATCAAAATGAGCACGACCACCGCGCTGATGGCCATCGGCCACGGCGACAGCAAAGTCTTCAACACTTCTCTCACCAATTCACCCTCGTCCAGCGTGATTCTGTTCGGTCACATTTGTGATCATTAGCCTCGCGCAATCGCCTACGAAAGCACTCTTTTTCTCCTGTTCCGACGATTAGATAGGGAAGCGGACCAACAAGCCTAAGTGCGCGCTCGCCCCGCCACCCGCACTCGCATTCGATAAAAAAATGCCACCAGGCCCCTTTGCCATCGTCTTCAGTTACGAAATAAGCCGTGGTAGGGAGCAAAGGATAGTCATAAGAAATTATGTCTGATAGACGCTCAGTCATCAATTCATCCTCGACCAGTTTTCTTTCAGCGTGGCCCAGATTACCGCGTCCATCTCATCCCTCAGCATGTCCAGCCGCTCCATTGATGTCGGGCCCATATATTCACCGCGTCGACGCATCCCGCATCGATTTAATCTTCCGATGATGGTATTTTTTGTCAGCCCCATGCGCCGGCCAATTTCTGCCGTCGATAACTTTTCCTCAAACAATGTGACTAATTCCGCATGCAGCTCTGACGTCCAAATGCTGTTACATTGATTTGCACCTGTGCGAAGCGCTCTAATCCTCGCCCTGTTTTCTGCACGCCATGCACGCTTCCTGTTCAGTTCGCGCTGTCGAGCCAAGATCGCTTCGGCCTCGGTGTTCTTTCTACCCATTTTCAGAACCTCAGAACTAAACAATATCTCGCGCATCAACGCCAAACTCAGCGAGGCGCATCGCGGCGTGATCGGCTAATACGGCAATCATGCGGAGTACGTCCTGACCACAAAAATCAATCGTGACGATCTGATCGGGGTTCGCGGATGGATATCTAAATTCCACCCTCACATCCTCATGCAGCGCCTCCAGATCCTCTTTCGGGATTTCTGACATTGCCTGCCGCAATGAACGATATCGGCTCACTAAACTAGCGGCCATCTCGATTTCGGCTGGCGTCATGTTGCGCCCCACGCATTTAATTTCCATCGATGACCTCTCGGAGTTTTCGCTGCTTCGCTGTGTCGGATCCAGAGACCATTTCCGGAAACAATTCAATAGCGCAGTCTAGTATGCAATCCGAACATATAAACGACGGAAAGCCCCCGACGCGTCCACGAATCATCTTGCGAATATCAGCAAGACCTCGACCACAGAAATCGCAGCACGGAGATGGCGACTGGATTATTTTAGCCATCGCAATACGACCTCTCGCAATTCCTGCCGTGAGCGGAATAATTTGTACTTACCAATCGTGAATCCTGCGATAAACATCATGATTTGGGAGAGAATTACTAAGGTAAACGTCCACCAGCCCATTTCCGCACCTCAGAACTAAACGATATCTCGCGCATCAATACCAAACTCAGCGAGGCGCATCGCGGCGTGATCGGCTAACATGCCAAGCTTCTCGATCATGCCCGACACATCTGCCCCGCAATAAGCAAGCACGATTGTCCTCTCGCCCATTGCCCCAGGCTTAGTCGGGAGATATCTAAGTTCCAGCCTGAGCATATCTGGCTCACATTTTGGAATGTCGGTCATCGCGCGCTTCAACGCGCAAACTCCATCGAGCGCGTTCCTCATGTTTGAGATTGCCTGACGTGCCTGCACGAGCTCGGCCCGCTGATCTCGAATGACAGAGGCGAGCTCAGTCCGCTGATCGTGAACGATGCGCAACAGGTCTTCCACATGCAAACTAATGTTTGGCACCGGGAAATATCGCCGGTGATATTCCTCGATTTCAGCGATGCGCTCGCTGTCTGTCATTTTCGAGTCAATCGATTGCGTCATTCCATACGAACTCCACCTGTTCAGATCCCTTTTGAACGAACACCCGATACCCAACTCGGCGATATCTCAATGTGGCAAGGCCACACCCCAGCGCGTACCGAAAAGCCTCCGCCATGTCTTCAAACTCACCGAGCGCCATGATTTCATCGAGATCGCGCTTTGCCGCCGGCGAGAAGTTCAAACTGATCGTCACATCTGTCATTTCTCACTCATCCTAATTTCCAAGGCACCCCGGCTTTACGACCAAATTTCCTCGTCAACGCAGAATTAGACCCCGCGTAATAGCGCACTGTCGGACGTGCTCGCCCCAGCGCCATCGCGGTGTACCTAACGCTGTAACCAACGGCGATCATCCGCCGCATCTCGCGGACTTCGTTCAGTTTCACCGGCAAGCCACGACACATGATTATTTCCTGTCGTCGATGTGTTCGACCGTGTAGCCGTCTTTGGCGAGCTTCTCGAGCCAATAACCAACATTCCCGCCGTAGCGAAGGCCCTCAGGCAAACCCATCGTAAAACCGGTAATCTCGAAATTGTAATCTGTTATGCCAGCCTCGAAGGGCGGGAAATATTCTTCGGCTGGTTTAGTGATTTTCCAAAGCCGGTCATGATTGTCGCTGAATCCACGCATTCTTTCGCGAAGGGAATGTGTCATGATTGTTTCCTCACTCATCAGAATTTCCTAAATCTCCGATCCTAGCGCCGCACCACGGACAGAATGCGATCGCGCGCCAAGAACTTCCGCCATCATGAATAATTATGCCGTAGCCAAACTCGGCGCTTTTGTGGATGACGGCATCGGGACAATCGAAACGATCCAGGTGCTGATCGCATAGGCGATTAATCTCACCCTGCATGGCGGGACAGCATTCGGTCGCCGCGATGCGTTGGTCATCGGTCATTTTGAAAATCCAAACTCGACAAGAACCGTCCAAAATAGCTGGTCCATCGAGCCAGCGTTGGCCGTTCAACCAAGTTGCAAAATGCGGGATATATCGCATGGGCTGGGCAGCACTCGATCATCGGCACACCCCCCTTCGCGGTCAACGTCGAGCCCTTGGCGCTCCGCGAGAGCATCGAGCGGAAGCGGAGCGCCTCGCGCGCGTAGACGCGCGTACGGGGGTGGGGGGTTACTTGGGGGGTGTGGGGGGCAAGGGGGGAGGGGGTAAAAACCGCGAAGGGC
>Ga0193728_1002172_pt1 | contig 10140 bp, 3 predicted proteins | sample U1c1metaG_FD_143037 | JGI IMG/M metagenome (GOLD analysis project Ga0193728, IMG submission 143037) | Soil microbial communities from a riparian zone of the East river system, Colorado, United States - U1c1 | ecosystem: Environmental > Terrestrial > Soil > Riparian zone | place: USA: East River... | reverse complement strand
TTTAGTAGATAGGCTATAATAAGACTACCTAGGAACTACTTAAAAACCTAAAGAACGCTATAAGAAAGGTATAGGAGTATTAGAAGAAAATAGGTTAGGTAGTATTAATAAAAAAGGGTTACTAAAGAACGAGCTACCTAAGGGGGACTTAGGAGGAATAGCCGCTAAGCTACTTAGGCTTATTCCCTATCTAGGAAGAGAGTCTATTCTCGTATTACCTAGCTCCTATAAACCCTATTCTACAAGTTTCTACTCCTTAAAACGGACCTTCTTACGAACTTTCTTAAGACGAAGAAGATGGGTAGACGCCGCGATGCGAGTATCTAGGGCCTTTTGTTCCGCATTATAAGAATATTTTAACTCCGCCAAAGCTTATATAAGGTCGCTATTAAGCTTTATAGCAGTAGATTAAACCTAAAACCCTAACGGTAATTAATAAGGGAACTTAAAGGCTATTAAGAGCAATAAGAAATGTATACTTAGCATTAGAAGTAGAACGAATATCGCAGGACGATTAAATATTTACTTTAGTGCACTCTAAATATAAAGAGGGCTGCTAAGATAAAGGACTTACTAGCGTAACGTAAACTAACCCCTCTTTCGCACAATAAGAATATAGAGACGGTATTATTTCACCTAGTAATAGTATAGCAGCAATAGTACGGGTATATTATTGCGCGTGTAAAGAAGAGGATACTTTAGGTATAATAAGTAATAATATTAACTAAATTAATTAGACGGATATTATACCTCTAGTAGATAACTTAGAGATATTAAGAATATAATTAGAGTTAATCTATTAGGCAATCCCACTCCACTAGTTGTTATTACGTTATTAACTATTCTATACCTATATACCTAGCCTATTAACATATCTACCGTAGTACTCCTACTAGGTGTTATTATAACTACCGGTACCATATTAAAACGTTATTTATCTTACCAGCGTACCACCTTATTTCAGTTGCCTAGCCCTTAACTTAGTTACCTACTCGGTCTACTTTCATATATTTATACTACTTAATTTCTATATATTTACAATCAAGTCGCTTATTTAATACCTATATACTATAAAGCTTATAATAAAGCTTACAGTAAGTATTATAGATACGGATTAAATTGCTAGAGAGGAAGTAGAACAAGGATAGTAAAGGGAGAGGGAGAGAGGAAGTGGAACGAGGGTAGTAAAGGGAGAGAGTGCGGGGAGAGGGTAAGCGGGCTATTACTTTAAGTAGATACTAGCCTTTCTATATAGGCTATACTATTATTAAATTAATATAAGCGCTAATAAGCTTTGCTAAAGCCTATATCCTATTTCTAACCCCTTTAGGATAATAGGATAGGGTATAATATAGATAGGAAGTGCTTAAGCGAATAGAGCTTCTTTAAAGCGGCGATATAATAAGGTCTAAGCGAGGTAAGAACGCCGCTAAAAGTAGCGGTTAACAACCTCTAAAAACGGATATAATCCTACTACTATATATATTTAGGGTAGTATTAGGGGTTATTTAGCCGTCTTATCTAGAAGTGTATATTATAATAATCTCTTATTATTAGAGGGACCTTTCTACCTTAGTATAACGGCTTTCTATAGGGGAGACAAATCCTTAAGGAGGTAAGGCCTTAAAGATTATAGAGACTATATACTATAGGCACGTGCCTCTAGTATATAACTATCTAAGGGGTATTTAGGGATTATCCTAAGGGTATCCTAAGGTAACTATAATAATATCCCTTATATTAGAGGATAGAGCAGCTAGTATTTTTTAATAAATTAGAAGTAAATAAGAGGACTAGTAATAGGAAGTACGGTTAGTTACTAGAAGGAGCTATATATGGGATAGTATACCTACTTAAAAGGTTAGAGAGGTAGAGTATTCTACTTACCTTAATAAATAATAAATATCTAAGCTACCTTATCCTTTAAAGCTTAATTACTACTATAGGATTTAAGCCTTTATAGAGGAGCGAATATTACCTTATTATTTACTATATTTAAGGCCATAATTTGTTTTTATCCTTAATAATATAGTAATCTATAAGTCGATCTGGTTTTAAGAGCTTTATAAGGAATATAGTATCTTATTATAATTTTTACTACTATACTTACTAGATTATAATCCTATTAAGGCTATATTTAATAGTATTAAGGCTTAGATTAAAAGGAACTAGTAACTAATTAAGGATATTAAGAGCTTTAAAGCCTTCTTGTATTTTACTATTAGTTAAGTATATAGTATATATATAGGAGCGTATTTCTAAGAGGTAGAATATATTATAGATTAATAGATAGCTACTTAAACTACTTAAGCTTTAAGATTAGAGGCCTAATTCTATATAGTATTCTAATTTTAAAGCTATAACTTTCCTATTAATTTAACGTTATATCCTTATCTAGTTTCTATAACTTTTGCGAGTTAATATTATATTCTTCTTCTACTAGCTTATCCTTAATTAGCTCTAAAATAGCCCTCTGCCTTTCGCTATTAAACTCTAGCTAGTTAGCTAGCTAATTAAAGAACTAGTTAAAAAGCTTAACTAAATCTATTTCTAACTAAACGGGGCCTAAATAAGGTGCTTTAATATTTAAATATAGCGGAGAATATTATAGAGCAATGTATTATAGAGAAAGGTAAGTATTTTAATTTATAGTTCTAAGCTTTTTTATTATTATAACTAATACTATTTTATTAATATTTAACTAAGTAGGAGCTTCCTTTTCTACTGCCTACTTCTTTTAGCTCCTTTAACTTCTCTCTTTATAGTTAACTAAGTTAACAATAAGATTCTATAATGGCTGCTTAATAGTAGATTTATTAGAAATAAGCTTTTTATTCTACTATTAGAAGTTTTCTATACTAATAGGATAATAATTTATTACGCTATTAGGCGCATTAGGTAACTTCTTATTTTACTAATATATCTTATCTTTATTATAGCAATATATATTTATATAAGGCTACCTATCTATAATCGCCAGAATCTTATTACTAGAAGCCTCCTTAGTAGTAAGTATATTAGATAGATTAGTAAGTTAAGCTTATATAGCTATCCTTCTACCTATAGGCCTATTGCTTATATATTAATTTAAAGTTATAGTAGGAGCCTAAGCCTTTAACTCCTTCTCCTTAACTAAATATAAAGTAAAGTTTAAGGATAAAGACTTTAATAGCTAACGCCTATACTACTTCTTAATTATAGCGAGAGCCTAACTTAGATCCTTACTTAACTAAATATCTTAAGCGTAGTAGCTAGCTTATTGCACTTTCTTATAAAAGGCGATAGTTTAGAGCTAAGTAATTTTAAACTTCTATAGTAATAAAAGTAGTATAACCTAGTTCTACTACTTGTCTAGTTTAAAGTAGTATATATTTTTAGTATTAAATATAGCTAACTTTATACTAGGAAGAGACTCTCTTTTACTACTTATAACTGTTTTCTAAATACTTATAAAGCAGATTTTTTTATTTTATTTTATATCTATTATATAATACTATATATACAGCCTTTAGGCTATAGCACTATAGTTCTATATATATAAATCCTTTCTAAGTAGCCTAATATATACTAGTAGCTATATCCTAGTAGTTTATAAACCCCTAGGGGGTTTACCGCTCCCTAATAAATACTAGGTTTCTAATAACTATTAGGTAGTAAAAAAATAGTAGAAAAAGTAGGAAAATAGTAAAAATGGAAACCGAAATCCTAACCCCTATCCCTATCCTTTCTTATAGTTTTACTTCTACCTTTTTACTTTCTATTATCTATTTACTAAGAGTCTAGTAGAAGTTGCCTTCCTCTAGAGATCTTACTGATATTAGCACTTTCTAGTAGCTATTTCCGTCCTACTTAAAAATAGAAAAAGTATTTCTTTTCCTTTTCTTATACAAAAAAGCTTCTCTAAGGAGAGAGAAGAGCTTAATTATCTTTGTATTTCTTTTCTTTCTTCCTAATATAGTCTATAGTCTAGTAATAGATACTTAAGAGTTTATATAGCCCTATAATCCCTAAAGTATCTACCTTCTTTATCCTTCCCTATTATCTTAAAGAAGGATTTAAAGAAGCCTTTTTCTAGTTTTAGTTAAAAGAAAGCCAATTATAGCCTTTTAGAATATTTATCCTTAGAGGCTTTAAGAGAAAAGAAGTAGTTTCCTTTATAGATCCTAGTATAGTATTTTCCTTTAGTTTTATTCTATTACTAATTATTTATTCTATAATTTTAGTATTTTTCTTTTGCTATTCTTCTAATATAGTCTAGAGAGGTATAGGAAGATTATATCCTTCTTTTAGAAAGACCTTTCTTTACTAGTTTATTTACTATTTTATTTCTATAAATTCCTAAGTGACTAGTAATCTAATAGAAGTTAATAGAGATACTCTTATTAGCTAGATAAGAGCAACTTTATATAATTTTAAAGACTAGTTCTTGCCCTCCTATAAGAGAATTAAGCTATAATCTTTTAATAGCTACCTAGCTATCTATAAAGATATAGACCCATTTCTCTTCTAGTCTTTATTACTTTAGGTATTCTAAGGCCTTATAGACTGTATAAAGTTCTATATCTATAATTTCTATATAGGGTCCTAGATTCTAGTTTATTATATATTTAATTCTATTTCTCTCTCCTATTTTATATATAGCTACTATACTTAATTTATTTTTAAGCTATCTATATAGTATATATCTACTAGTTTTAAATATTCTTATACGGCTTTTCCTTACTACTTTTAGAGATAGAAAAGGATTATAAAGCATATAAGTAGTAGTAGTAGTAGTAGCAACGATGGCAACGGCGAGCTTATATCCTTATCTTCTACCTCTATAAGCTCCTTAATATTCTTATCCTTACCCTTATTGTCTTTACCTATACTAGGCTCTATAGGCATTACCAGCGATAGCGAAGACGGCTGGCGATAGCGACGGCGATAGCGACGGCATTAATATTACCTCTTATCTCTCCTTTACTACCTTTACTTTCCCCTTTACCTCCTTTTTTACTTTCTTTTTCGGCGGCTATAAGATAGTATAAGTAGGCGTAGATTAAGCCCATATTTATTTAGAAGGCCTTAGAGTATAAGTTAACGATTAGGTAAGTAGCTACCGCTATTAAGGCGTTATAAGTTATAATACTAAGATTTCTATACAATTGACTTAATTAGATAACGCGTTAACTTCAATATTTAGGTACTTATAGTAGGTGTTAACGTATTATAAGTGGTAAAAATCGAAAGAATTACCCTTTATACGAATTTTAGTAGGCGCAATATAACTCTTTCACGTCCCTAGAAGTTTAAACCACCTTATATACAGTCCTACCCTTATATATAGTACTAAAATATATCTTTTTAAAATATTTATAACTTAATAACTATAATAGCTATTTATATATACTTTTTAATATAGCTTATTTAATAGTAAATAACCCTTTTTTTTTAATAAAAAAAATCGTTTATAATATATTATTAAATAAGCTATATTTTTATTTTTATACAAATAGGCATTTTAGGGAGATATATTTTGGTGCCGTATATAAGATAGCCTAAACTTCTAGCGAGTTTCTAATATTTCCGAAACGGTAGCAAATCTAACAATCTTTTTTAGTAAGTTTAAAGGCCTTCTACCCACTAAATACAATACTAAGGTTATGCTAAGACTTACTATAAATAGTATATATCTACACTTGAGCTCTATAGCACTCCTAAAGACAAAATCGTCTTTTTAGTAGATAGGTTAGATTTAACCTCAGATCCCGCCACTCTAGTCTAAATATATCACTAGGAGAGTATAATAATGCTAGGTTAGCTATTGTATATAAGAAAATTCTATACTAAAACCGATTAAACGTTTAGATTGAAAATCAATATATAAAGAGCTAAAACTTGATTATAAGGTTTAGATTATTACTAAAATTGCATTAATATAGATTTCCTAAAATAGAAAAGGCACGTAAGTAAACAGGGTACTATTTAACTTATTAGCTAATATAAATTATCAATCTAATATATATTAGAAGAAGATAAAGAAGATTCTATCTTATTCTTACTATATATATTAGGTAGGTAATAAAAGGCTAATAACGAGGTTGACGACGATGCTAACAACGACAATTTGTAATTACTACTCTATTGATACCCGGTCGAATATAGACAATTTTATAATTATAGTTACCTTAAATTTAGCTAAATCTAATTGTAAAAAGCTAGAGGGAATAGCGCTAGAGATAATGTCTAAAGCTAAGGAAGCTGCTATAAGTTTTAATATTAGTAAAACAAAGCTTATACACTTCTATAGTAAATGTATTACTATAGAAGAAGGGCTAAAACTAGGAGACGTAGAAATATCCCCTAAACCTCTAGTTAGGTAGCTAGGAGTATTTCTAGACTCTAAGCTTATATTTAAATAATATATAGAAATAAGAATCTTTAAAGCTAAAGTAGCCTTCTAATTAATTAGAAGGGGCCGTTAAAAACGGACTCTATACCTATACGTGGTGACGGCTACGAACCTAGGTCTTCGAAGTTTAGGCTTAGAGCTAACGCAGAGACGTCGTATAGCGTACGGATAGGGCCTGGTGGTGGTTGTAAGCGTTGTGGGCGGTGGTGAAAAATTTTCAGATGGTAAGATCTCGAAAACTACTACTATTGGCCCTCTATAATTTAACTACTACGCTATTCTCCTACCTAAGGCACCTATACGATCTAACATGGATAAATAGCATTTAATAATATCTCCCGACCCCTAATAGAAAGCATTGATGACCTTATATCGACGAACGGACGAGCGTAAGCGAACGAACGAGCAAATATACGGCCCCTCCTAACCCCTAGGGCGATCGCCCGCGGAGCATGCGGTCACTTGCCGTACTGCCGTAATACTACTGAAACCGTCAGCCGGATAACCCCGTATGGTTTTCCTTGTCTCCTCTTAACGGAGTGGTGCCCTAAGAGAGGGCCTAGTGACTGGGGCCTAGGTATAAAAGATACCTAGGTACACATATATATCCCACTTTTATCTTTTAGTACTAGGATAGTAGAATAGATAAATCCCCCTTACGCCTTTAATAGGCCTTTTAGGGGGGGAGGTATAGCGTATATAGTAATAGTTAATAAGAGATAGTATATAGGGGATAGTTAAGATATAGAATATAAGGCGTATAGTAATTAATTAGCAAAGCCTAGCTAGGATATAGTAAACCCTAGCTTTAGATAAGCTAAGGAAGGAAGTAGTAGTTTCTAAGGTGTTTAAATATCTAAGGAGGACAGGACGTAGCTATAGGCCTATAGGGCCGCTGCTATAGACGGATATAGCAAATTAGGGTTTTTTATCCTACTAAGGTAGCTTATAGGGTTTTTCCTCCCCTAACTACAGGGTTTTCTTCCTATAAATTATAAGTTTTCCCCCTATAATAGAGTAGTTTGCGTGGGCTAGATAGGATCTATATTAGACATTAATTAAAGAATCTCTCTAATTAATTAGAAGGCTAGGTAATATATAAAGATGTCTATCTCTATAAGCCCTACGGTAGCTCTATATAGCTTATATTACTACTATAGTAGACTATAAAATATAATACTAGTAGAAAAGTAAATCTAGAGACTACCTACTAGCTAAGTACTAGTTTCTATAAAATAAAGGCCTAAAACTAGTTTTAGGAGCATTTAGAGGATCTTCTAGCCAAGCTATAGACATAGAGACCTCTATCCCTCCTCTTAGAATTAGATTTAAAAGGCTTTGCAATAGCTATATATTAAGAATCTTAAAATTTAAGAAAGACTATATAATTAAAGAGGCCTATATAGAAGAGATTAACAAAGATAGGGACGAACTAGTAGCTAGTTCTAGCTTTAGTTCTAGCTCTAAAAACACTACTATAAAATACCTTCTATAACTAAAATATAGCTACTATCTCTATCTTCTAGAGTCTAGTAATTAATTTAAAATTGGAAAATAGAGAGAATCTCTCTAAAGTAGTAAAAACCGTAGACTTTTCCTATTTCCGTTTCCTTTTCTATCCCTAAAAGTAGTAAGGAAGAAGTTATCTAAGAATATCTAAGACTAGTAGAAAATCTATAAAAATCCCTAGAATAGGACCTAGTAGATATATACTATATATATAGCTTAAAAGATAGTAAATTAAGTATAATAGCTATATATAAAATAGAAGAGAGAAATAGAATTAAATATGCAATAAACTAGAATCTAGGGCTCTATATAGAAATTATAAAGATAGAACTTTATATAGTATATAGGGCCTTAAAATACCTAAAGTAATAAAGACTAGAAGAGAAATAGGTCTATATCTTTATAGATAGCTAGGCGGCTATTAAAAGATTATAGCTTAATTCTTTTATAAGAGGACAAGAACTAGTCTTTAAAATTATATAAAGCTGCTCTTATTTAGTTAGTAAAAGTATCTCTATTAACTTCTATTAAGTTCCTAGCTATTTAGGAATTTATAGAAATAAATTAGTAGATAAATTAGTAAATAAAGGCCTTTCTAGAAGAAAGATATAATCTTCCTATACCTCTTTAGTGTGACGGTGCTAGGGCGCGTTACCTGCTAAATTCTGCTAAATTCTGCCAACCTATTATTGGCTCGCTTATTACTAGCGCCTTGGCAACCCTTATAGGATATCTGTTTACTCTGCCTCCTATATATACCTCTTCTTCTTCTCCTTAGCTTAGTATCTTTACTAGATAGTAATCTACAAGCTTTAGTTTAGAGGCATTTATGCGAGCCGTTATATTATACTAAGCTCTCCCTACACTGCCTAGGAAGGCCTTAATAATCTCCTACCCCTAAAAAGAAACTTTGTCTGTAACGACGCGTTAACGCGCTATACTTAGATACTAAAACAACTCTATACTGCCTAGGAAGGCCTTAATAATCTCCTACTCTATAAGCTAGATAGGATTGGACCTATACCCCTAGAGTCGAAACTATACGATTCCGGCAAACCTTTTAGGAAGCTAATAATAGCACCTAAAGCAAGCTTATCTAAAAGAGCCGCCCTAACCCAAGAATACGAGATCTAATTAGGATTAGAAATTAAGGATAATAATAACGTTATAGACGTATATAAATAGATTCGTGCCCTTACGGCCAATTAGGAAGCTAACTATCTCTAAGCTTAAAGTATATAGGAGACCCTATAAGAGATCCTGGACAGCTTAGCTCCTTTTAGAAGTCTAAGTTAACCTATCTACTTAACCGAATATAATATACTAGGGAGTATAGATACGATAATAAAGCAATTAAAGTCCGTTAAGCTCCCTAACCCCTAACTACTGTCTAATAGGATAGACCCTACCTTTAAGAATTGGAGGATTTAAATATAAGGAAAGCTTCGTGTTAACTATAACTATTTCCTTACCAAAGAAGCTAAGATGCTTTACCTCTTTGGTTGAACTACTAGGGACACCTAAAAGCACCTCTAAGCTAAGTTTAAGGACGAGTTACCTATTCGGTTTACATCCGTTAATAAGATACTATAGTACCTAGCGGCTATCTACGTGAACCTAAATAAAGTATACGACGCTAGGTATAAATATAATCGCCTAATAATAAGAGTAAACTAATCCTTTGCCGAGTTCTAGACCCAATTCCTATACCTAGCAGGCGAAGGCTAGGTCCCCCTTAAAAACTACTAATTGGACCTATATAATAAACTAATGGTTTAATTATAAGAGAAGATTATAGTAACCCTAGACAACCTACTGACCTACTAACGACTTATAGCCTAATATCTGTTATTAGATTTAGAACTATAGCGGATTAATACCCGTACCAATTAGTAGAAGAAATCCTATAGTAATTAAAAACCAATAATAACACCTACTGGGGCTAGCACTAGAAAACTAGTAGAAAGTACCCCTATACCCAAGGTAGGTACAACTACCCTTTAGTAGGCCTCTCCTAATTAACTATACGCTACGCCCCTAACTAATACCCGCTGTAATACCCCGATCGACCCTACTACGGCTATATACTTTAACTGCGGAAAGGATAGATACTTTACCTTATCTTGCCCGGAGCTAAAAGATATAGGTAATATTAAGGAGATAGAGGAAGGAGAAATATCCGATAAGTTGGGAAAAGAAGAACCCTAGGGAAAGACTCCCCCCTAGGGTACCCTATT
>Ga0193728_1002171_pt1 | contig 10142 bp, 9 predicted proteins | sample U1c1metaG_FD_143037 | JGI IMG/M metagenome (GOLD analysis project Ga0193728, IMG submission 143037) | Soil microbial communities from a riparian zone of the East river system, Colorado, United States - U1c1 | ecosystem: Environmental > Terrestrial > Soil > Riparian zone | place: USA: East River... | reverse complement strand
TTGCGGGGAAGTGCCGGCGCCATCGCGCTGCCGGATTTAAAAAATTTCAAGGTCATCCCGCAATCAGCGGCCATGAACAACGTAGTGCAGGGCGGTTTCGAAGCCATGTATTCACAAAGCGTGGACCACGCTCTGCACGGCACCGGCACCGAAACATTTGAAGCCATCAACATGCTCAGCAAAATCGACACCAGCAAATTGCCGCCGGAAAATGGCGCGCAATACCCCACCAGCCGCCTGGGACAAAACATGCAGCAAATCGGCCAGCTCCTGAAAGCCAAAGTCGGCGTGGAAGTTCTCTTCGTCGATTGCGGCGGCTGGGACAATCACGTCAATGAAGGCGGTGTCCAGGGCCAGCTCTCCAATTTGCTCAAAGACCTCGGCCAATCCCTCGCCGCTTTTCATCAGGACATGGGCGACCGCATGCAGGACATCGTCGTAGTTACCATGAGCGAGTTCGGCCGCACCGCCAAGGAAAACGGCAATCGCGGCACCGATCACGGCCACGCCAACTGCATGTTCGTCATGGGCGGCGAAGTAAAAGGTGGCAAAGTCTATGGCAAATGGCCGGGCCTTGACGATCATCAGCTAAACGACGGCCGCGACCTCGCGCTAACCACCGACTTCCGCTACGTCCTCGGCGAGACTCTGACTAAACACATCGGCGTAAAAGATCTAGCCACCGTATTCCCCGGTTTCGACAACAACCCCCACCGCTTCCCGGGCCTGATCAAAACCTGATCAGAACATAACATCTTGGAGTTTCGTCTCGCGTATATACGCCTTGTGAGTCTGCCTCCTGGGATGGTACGTTTTATCGCGTGAAACTTAAGGCCGACCCGAAATCGCAAAGTATGATGCTCCGCAACCTGATTACTCATGCCGCTGCGGTTCTAGTTTTGCTGTGCTTTTTTACGGCGGTTTTTTTTGGCCAAACTCCAGTTGCACCTTCTGCAACGCCACCGCTATACAGTCGCGGTCCAATCACTGATTACAACGCGGCCTTGCCAAATTCCAGCGACGTTTTGCAATTCAGAAGAAGCGAGCGGTACAACATCCCCAATCCAAATCTGCCCGAACTAGGAGAGGATAGCGAAGTCGGTTTAGTGGAGTTGCCGGCAACTCACTCTAAGAAAGATCCGATGCCGTTCGATGCTAGCGATGTCGTTGTCGTTGGGGCGATAACCGCGGGACAATCCTATTTGTCCAACGATAAGCGAGACATCTATTCCGAATTCAAGGTCAAGCTGCAAGCGATTATTAAGACTTCCGACACCGTTTATCTGCGCACGAACGATTCCATCGACGTCCAGCGCAAAGGCGGCGCGATTCGTCTCCCGTCCGGCAAGGTCTTGACTAGGGCCGTGCGGGCGGACTCGATGCCTGAGATTGCAAGTCGATACCTTCTCTTCCTGAAATACGATCAGAGTACGGAGGACCACACCGTTCTAAACGGATACCAGCTTGCCGGAAACGAAGTGTATCGCCTGGATGACCTGAGCTGGACCGACAGCGATTATCCTAAATTAGTGCATCCACTCCGCAGCGAAGGCGTGAGTGAGGATCAATTTCTCGCGCGCGCCAAATCGGTGTTGCTTTCGCAAAAGACCAAACCTAACTGAGAATGGCCGCATGGGGCAGCCACAGGGCTACTTCTTTGAAAGCTCGCCCGCAAAATGGCTTTCAACATCTTCACGACTAAGCGGTTTTTTTGTTTTGGTCAGTACGACCGAATAGACGACCTCGTTTCCCGCAACTTGCGCGGTGATAAATGCACTGTCCACTGGTAATTCTTGATAGGTGAATTTAACTAGCCTGCCGTCTGCAAGTGTTTTGACCCACTCTTCATCTGACATTGCAACCTCCTCAGGCAGGTTTTCAAGTCATCCGAATCGCTGGCACTGTCACATTTCGTGACTTGGGACTCCCAGGCGTAGCATCCTCTTGTTGTCTTGTGAGGGCTAGATGGCGTCCAAGCCCGATAAAACTTCAGTTCACGAATCGTCAAAGCCGAATCTCGGAAAGAGAATTATCGCACTGCGAGCTTGTCTAAAAATAAGTCAATCGGAACTTGGCAAACGTGTCGGCGCTTCTGCAATGTCGATTTCAAGGTGGGAGTCCGACAGTAAGCGGCCCCCGGCGAACTATCTAATCAAATTCGGGCTTCTTTCAACCCCGGATGACTGTTGGTTCTTCTGGGGACAGGCCGGATTAACCATTGCGGACGTAATGCGCGTAATGCCACGACCCAAAGTTGGGCCACGCGAAAACTAAGCCTGCCTCTCAGATTCCGGCATACCAGGCGTAACTTCCTCCTTCTAGAGACGCGGCGGCCGAACCCTTGCCGAATCCTTTCAGGCTGTCTGTGACCGTAAGGCGGGTGATGAATTTTACGCTCTTGTAGCCGAGCTGGCGCGGTAGCCGGATGCGCAGCGGCCCGCCGTTGCCCACGGGAAGTTCATCGCCATTCATCCCATAGGCGAGAAAAGTCTGCGGATGCAATGCATCGGCCATATCGATGCTATCCCACCAATCTGGATCGATCGAAAAGTACACCACGTATCTGGCTTGCGGGCGGACCCTCACGGCATCCAGAACGTGCGACAGAGGCACGCCGATCCACTCCGCGATATACGACCAACCCTCTTCACACTGCAGCATAGTAATCTGGCGGCGCGACGGATAGCTTTTCAGCTGCGCAAGCGAAAATGATGCGGGCCGGTCGACCATGCCGTCTACCAAAACCCGCCAGTCCGCGAATCCTCCCGCCTGAAGCCGCTTGAACGCATCATTCAGCGGCGGCATTTCGTTCGCGAGCGGAGGATGCGAAATCTTCGACTGCGGAAACTCGCGCGCCAGCGAGTGTCTCGTCAACACTCTCTGCGAAGCATACGTCAGCGTTTCGCCCGGCCCGTAGAGTCCGCCATGATCCGGAGGAATGAGTCCATATTTTTGCGCAATGCGCGCGGCCACGCACAAACCCGCTACGCCCGCCGTGGCCGCCACTCCGCCTATGATCAGTCTCCGCCGTGAGAGGTCGCTCATGTTCGCCCCGTATGCGTATCGGCCCGGCCGGTAATCATCGCGCGCATACGGCCCCAGAATCCCGCAACAAAAATCATCACCACATGCACCACCAGGAACAGCACCAAAAACACCGAAACGAAAAAGTGTATCGTGCGCGCCGACTGCTGGCCGCCCAATAAAGTGACCGCCGCGGGAACCGCCGAAACAAATGCCGGAGACATCGCCAACCCCGTCCAAATTACCAACGGAAAAAGAACCAAGATCACAAACAGGTAAGTGAGCCGCTGAAGCACGTTATACGACCAGGACTCTGCCTCAGTCGGCCGCTCGAAGCGCAAATGTTTCACGATTGCGGTCGAAAACGTTCTCCACGAACGATCCGCCTTACTTGGCAGCAAGTCTTTTCGCAAATGCCCTGTTACCAAAATGGAGATGGTGTACAGCAAGCCGGTCAATATCAAAATCCACGCCGCTTGAAAGTGTAAATAGCGGCTCCAGCCATTCTGGTCCGGCAGCACGTACCCGTAACCGGTCGGTACCAGGTTTCTCGACGCAGGAATCGGCACTTTGAACAACGGTGTAGTCAACACATTGCCGGTCTCGCCCCAATAAAACCGCGGGTGAGAGATGAGAATTTCAACTCCACTGACCAGCAGAGCAAAAAAGCACAGCGTGGTGATCCAGTGAGTAACGCGGACGAGCGCAGAGTGCCGCGAAGTAACCGTAGTGGCTAGGGACGCTGAGGTAGAACTCGGGACGCTAGCTCCCGCCGCCACCCGAACGGATTCCAAACTCGCCATTTTCAGCTTTCTGCTGACGCTGCGACTTGCTTTCTTGGGTAGGAGTGATACTACCACGCTACCAGCTCATTGTTGGAACCCTCGCAACGCGGTCTAATAGCGAAATGCGCCCGGCATCTGCCAGAGTATTCCATGAGGGAACAATGCCGGGAGTAGGAGGACAGCGACTCGAGTTCGTGGGCAAGCAACCCCTTGATCTTATGGTTCGTTGCTTCGCCGCTCCTCGCGAATACATTTCTATTTCTGTTGTTGGAATTCGGCGCCAAATATTTCCTTCCGCAAGCATCCTTCGGTTTGCAACCGGGTCAAACACTCTCGACACGAGGAAGTCAATATCACGCTCCAGACATTGTTTGCTGGTATACGGGCCATTCAATCGCCATTCAGTTCATACTCTTGGCGATGCTGTTCGCGATATTTTTAATATTTCGGAAGCACGTTCGCCACATTCGTCGAGGTTAGTTTGAAACCTCCTCTTCGTAAAGTGCTGGCTGACTCTCACGTCTGTGACGTCGCCTCCGCAGCGCTTGTCTTCTTCTCGCTCGATTACGCGTTCTGGGCGTTATCGTCGTGGCCATTTGTGCAAGCCGCCGACTTTTTGGTTACAGCCGTGGCGATCCGTGGTATTCCCTCTGGCCTTTGTTCGATCACCAACTCCTCTACGGTACTCGCCACAGCATTGTATTTGTTCAATTCGTTAGCCTGCCTCGCTGCGGCCGAGCGGTGGAGGAATGTGTTGGTAGACACCTATATTGGCGCGATCGCTTTAGGCTACTTGCTTGCCGGAGACATTGTTCACTTCGTGAATATCTTCGCTAATCTTCGCTACACCAGTCGCAAGCTGGATTTCCCGAAAGCAATACGGCAGCCTCTCTCGGACCATCCCAGTGAACTTCTCACCTCAAGATGCTTTGCCCAAGCTAGTCAGATTTTTGGGAGTGCTGTTGGTCTGGTTTCTTCTGATGCGCTGGCTCTACGTTAAGCCCTTTAAGAAAGAGACATCTGAGCTAGTATCGAATCCAAAACAAGCAGCATGAACCCCCCAAAACTGATGAACAGCCTAGGACAGCAATGAGCCCTGTAACCCATTTTCTGACGGGATGGGTTGTGGCTAATTGCTCTCCTTCATTGAACCGTAAGGAAAGAGCTTTGGTAACCATCGCTGGAGTAGTGCCCGATATCGACGGATTGGGTGCCATCCCAGAGTTGATTACTTGGAACTCGACACATCCGCTAGCTTGGTTCACGCTATACCACCACCAACTGCACAACCTTACCTTCGGGCTATTCGTAGCCAGTGTGCGCTTTGCAGTCGCAAATCACAGATTGATGACGGGACTATTAGCACTGCTAAGTTTCCATTTGCATCTGATTGAAGATTTGTTAGGCGCACGCGGGCCCGACGGCTACCAATGGCCCATTCCTTATTTGCTACCCTTTTCCCACGCCGCTCAACTCACTTGGAAAGGGCAGTGGGCCTTGAATGCGTGGCCGAACTTTGCGATAACCTTCTTCCTCTTGCTGACAACCCTTTACTTGGCGCGGTCAAGAGGGCATTCTCCTTTGGAAATGGTTTCCACTCACGCTGACGAAGCTCTGGTGGCCACTCTCAGGCGGAGATTTCCGCTAACGGTCGAGTCAGTTTAGGCCAGTGCCGTGACCATTCGCCAAATAAAAACTCAACCTCAACTAGGCCGGTCCGCAGCCCAGATATTTGCCGCCAACGACCGCATGAACCAGGTACTTATCGAACATCTCGACCCGCGCGCCTGGAGAGCAAAACCGCCCGGCAAAGCTCGCCCCATTGCCGCGATCTTCACGCACATGCACAACGTCCGCGCGAAGTGGGTCAGGCTTACTGCGGGACACCTGAAGGTTCCGCGGCAACTCCACCGCACGAAGTGCACGCCGCGGCAGGCCCGTGCGGGATTGGCCGAGAGCGCCGCTCGCTGCGGGGAAATGCTCGCTGAAGCGCTCGGCGCTAGTGGTGGCCGCATCGAAAAGTTTCACAGAGACGGCTGGGCTAAGCCTTGGCCAGTTGGCGTGGAAATGCTCTGCTACATGCTTTCGCACGAAGCTCATCATCGCGGCCAAGTCTGCATGCTCGCGCATCAGCTCGGCTTCCCGTTGCCGATCAACATCACGTCCGGACTCTGGAATTGGGAAAAGCTGTGGAAAGAGTGCGGCTCGCCCCGTGGCCCAGCCTACGATTCTTAAGCAATCGCAGAAGGGTGCAGGCCGCCATCACTGGCCGTTTTTCTCGTGATTAATCGCTAATAAACTTCATCATTCGAATGGCAGCGCCGACAATTTCGAGAGTCGTTCGAACGCGCAATTCGAATGCCTGCATTATTACTATAATGTTATAGTTACTGAACAATTAAAGTATTACTTCCCATCGACATAAACAAAAAGCCACTCGATTTCTGAATGGCCATTTGTTCCTGGGTTTAGAAAAAATCGCCGCTCTAGTGAGCTTCCTGCCGGATGCGCATCCCGTAGAACGAGCGATACACGAAGAAAAACGAAACCGCGAAGAACGCCGCTGCCAGCGCGTGCGTCACGTTTGATCCTTGCGTGGCGGTTAACTGAACGGCCAGCTCCACCGCCAGCAAACCGAAGAGCGTCGTAAATTTAATCACCGGATTCAACGCCACCGAAGAAGTGTCCTTGAAAGGATCGCCTACCGTGTCGCCAACCACCGTCGCATCGTGTAGCGGCGTACCTTTTTGCTTGAGCTCGACCTCGACAATTTTCTTGGCGTTATCCCAGGCCCCGCCGGCGTTAGCCATGAAAATCGCTTGATACAAGCCAAAAATCGCGATGCTGAAGAGATACCCAATAAAAAAGAACGGCTCCACGAACGCAAACGACAGCGTCGCAAAAAATACCGCAATAAAAATATTCAGCATGCCTCGCTGCGCGTACTTGGTGCAGATCTCCACCACTTTTTTACTGTCCGCAATACTTGCGGCCTTGGCTTCTTCCAGGTGGATGTTGGCCTTGATGAATTCCACCGCGCGGTAAGCTCCGGTGGTCACCGCCTGCGTGGAAGCCCCCGTAAACCAGTAAATCATGGCGCCGCCGGTAATGAGCCCAAGAACGAACGGTGCATGCAACAGCGAAAGCTTGTTGACGTTCATCGTCAGCCCATGTGTCAGCGCCATGATGATCGAAAAAATCATCGTTGTCGCGCCCACTACCGCGGTCCCAATCAGCACTGGCTTGGCCGTAGCTTTAAACGTATTTCCCGCGCCGTCGTTGGCTTCCAGCATTTCCTTGGCGCGTTCGAAATTCACGTCGATGTTGTAATCGCGCTTCAGCTCCTGCTGAATGCCAGGAATCTGCTCAATCAAGGACAACTCATAAACAGATTGCGCGTTGTCCGTCACCGGGCCGTAAGAATCCACCGCAATGGTCACCGGCCCCATGCCCAAAAAGCCGAACGCCACCAACCCAAACGCAAACACCGGCGCGGCAATCATAAATGTCGCCAGTCCCATTTCGCTGATCAGGTAGCCGAGGGACATCAGCACCACCATGGCTAGCCCGATGTAATACGCCGAAAAATTCCCTGCCACAAATCCGGAAAGAATGCCCAGCGACGCCCCGCCTTCCTGCGCGGAGCTGACCACTTCTCGCACGTGCCGCGACTCCGTAGACGTAAACACCTTGACCAGCTCGGGAATAATGGCGCCCGCCAAAGTGCCGCACGAAATGATCGTCGCCAGCTTCCACCATTGCGTAGTGTCTTGACCGAGCGACGGAATGATCAAGTAAGAAACCAGGTAGGTGAATCCGATCGAAACGACGGACGTAATCCACACCAGCGAAGTAAGGGGAGCCTCATAGTTCATCTCATCGACGTTCCCGAACCGAGCCTTGGCAATGGCTCCGTTGATGAAATACGCGGCGGCGCTGGCGATCAGCATCACGATGCGCATGATGAAGATCCACACCAGCAATTGCACCTGCACCGTGGGACTCGACACGCCCAGCAAAATAAACGTGATCAGCGCCACGCCCGTTACACCGTAAGTTTCAAAGCCGTCAGCGCTGGGCCCTACAGAGTCTCCGGCATTATCGCCGGTACAGTCCGCGATGACGCCAGGATTGCGCGCGTCGTCTTCCTTAATCTTGAAAACAATCTTCATCAAATCGGAGCCAATATCGGCAATCTTTGTAAATATTCCGCCCGCGATACGCAGCGCGGCGGCGCCCAACGATTCGCCAATAGCGAAGCCAATGAAGCAAGGTCCCGCGTAATCGCCCGGAATGAACAGCAAAATAAACAGCATGATCAGCAGCTCCACGCTGATCAGCATCATCCCGATGCTCATGCCCGCCTGTAGCGGCGTGTGATAAATCGGATACGGCTTGCCACGAAGGCTGGCAAACGCCGTGCGCGAATTCGCGAAGGTGTTAACGCGAATCCCAAACCACGCCACGCCGTAACTCCCCGCGATACCCACCAGGCTGAATAGCAAAATAATCACAACGCGCATGGCTTCGAATTTCAGCAGCACACCAAAATAAAGAACGATTACGATAGCGATAAAAATTTCCAGCAGCAGAATAAATTTACCTTGCGTGATCAAATAAGTTTTGCACGTTTCGTAAATCAGCTCGGAAATATCCCGCATCGATTTATGTACTGGCAGATTCTTGAGCTTGCTATAAATCGCCAAACCGAAAATCAGCCCGAACACGCAGAAAATCAGCCCAAACATGAGAATTTTGTGCCCGTCGATACCAAGAAAGAAGACTTGCGACAGGTCTGGCAGCTTTAGATTAGCCTCGCCACCAGCCTCCTGAACTTCCTGCGCACGCGCTGATACGCCGCCGAGCATCGAGAGAAACGCCGCTCCGGCGCTTATTTTTAAGGGCCCGCGAGCGAGCGAACACAAATTATCGAACCAGTTGCGCATCAACAATTCCTCCGTGAATTACCAATGGTTTCAGAGCCAGCGCTCTGTACTACGATTCCGCGACCACTTTTCTCTATCCGTACAGCCGCACCCGCGGCGCACCCCGCAAATTTAAAACAGGGCCCTGCGCCAAATCTGCACGGGCTATCTTGTACTGTTTATCTTAGCCTGACCATCCCCGGAACCCCTCCCAGGGAGAGCGAAAAGGCTTTGCGCGGGCTGGCAACAAAGCGTTGATTTATAACATTTAGCAACGATAGCGGTCAAACCGCGGCCGGTAGATGGGTAGAGAAGTCACCCTGACGCCACCACCAACCGCTTATCCCGCGTTTAGCAATACGTAACTTGTCCCAAAGGCCCAAGATGAATGAATCACCTGGAATCTTAAGACGTTGCCGTCCAGCGATGGTAACATGCCATTCTAAATTCGGCCCACAGGTCCAGGCCAGTCATACAATTAACTTTCACGGGGATTATGAGCGCAAACCTATCCGTATCTTCACAGTCCGCCACCGCAGTATCTCTCGGGCGCGATCACGCCGCGACCACTCCGGTTCGCAGCAACTGGAGCCGTGAAGAAGTTTCTGCGATCTATCGTACTCCGTTGCCTGAATTGATTTTCGGCGCGCAGACGATTCATCGGCAATTTCACGCGCCCGACCGCGTGCAGACCTGCCAACTAATTTCCATTAAAACCGGCGGCTGCCCGGAAGACTGTGCTTATTGTCCGCAAAGCGCGCATTACGATGCCGACGTGGAACGTCAAGGATTGCTGGACCCGCAACATGTTATCTCCGTGGCTCGCGAAGCGGCCGGCCGCGGTGTGACGCGCTTCTGCATGGGCGCGGCCTGGCGCCAAGCGCCGGAAGGCAAAGACTTCGATAACGTGCTCGAAATGGTGCGTGGCGTCTCCGCATTAGGCATGGAAGTCTGCTGCACTTTAGGCATGCTGACGGACAGTCAGGCCACCAGACTTAAACAGGCGGGCCTCTCCGCGTATAACCATAATTTAGATACCTCACCGGAATTTTACGGCTCGATCATCACCACCCGCGTCTACGACGACCGTTTGCGGACTCTGGCTGCAGTGCGCAAAGCGGGCATCACCGTTTGTTGCGGCGGAATTCTGGGCATGGGCGAAAGCGAACGAGACCGCATCGGCTTATTACATCAGCTTGCTACACTGGAACCGCATCCGGAAAGTGTGCCCATCAACATGCTGGTGCGCGTGGCCGGCACACCTCTGGCGGAGAAACCCGCACTCGATCCGCTCGAAATGGTGCGCGCCATAGCCACGGCTCGCGTACTGATGCCCGCTTCGCGTGTGCGCCTCGCCGCGGGAAGAAAGCAATTGTCGCCCGAAGCCGTGACGCTATGTTTTCTCGCC
>Ga0193728_1002170_pt1 | contig 10144 bp, 6 predicted proteins | sample U1c1metaG_FD_143037 | JGI IMG/M metagenome (GOLD analysis project Ga0193728, IMG submission 143037) | Soil microbial communities from a riparian zone of the East river system, Colorado, United States - U1c1 | ecosystem: Environmental > Terrestrial > Soil > Riparian zone | place: USA: East River... | reverse complement strand
CAAAGGGCAATGCGCAAAACCAGACGAGCGGGCCGCAGATTGACGCTCACCATGGTCATGGTGTTTCTCGTTGTTCTCGTCTTCACCGGCAGACTGTTCCAGCTGCAAGTGGTCCAGGCGGCCGCGCTCGACAAGGTGTCGGCGAAGAACCAGTCCGCGACCGTGATCACCCCGGGGATCCGGGGGTCGATCGTCGATACCAACGGCGTCGTGCTCGCGCAGAGCGTCAATCGTTTCAACGTGACCGTTGCACCCAAGGACTTCCTGCTCGGGTATTACCGGGTGCCGACGGACAAGAAGACCTTCGTTCCCTTTGCGACGAGCATTGCCAAGATCGCGAGCGTGACCGGCCAATCGGCTGCCGATCTGACTGCCGCGGTGCAGAAGGATCCCAAGTCCCAGTTCGCTTTTCTCGACAAGAACGTCACCCTCGCGATGGTGACGAAGCTCAAGAAGCTAAAGATCCCGGGCATCTACTACCCGGTCGTTGCGGCACGAAGCTACCCCAACGGCTCGATCGCGGGCAACGTCGTCGGATTCGTCGGAACGGACGGTCCCCAAGCGGGTGTCGAGTTGGGCTACAACAGCTGTCTCGCCAGTACCGCTGGCCAGTCGACCTACCAGACCGGTGCCGACGGCGTTCGGATCCCGGGAAGCACGGTCAAGCAGACCGATCCGGTCAACGGGGGGACCCTGCAGCTCACCATCGACCGTGACCTTGACTACCAGGTCGAGCAGGCGATCGCCAAGCAGAGGCAGATCCTGGGCGCCCCGTGGGCGACGGCAGTCGTCGAGCGCGTCTCGGATGGCCACCTGATGGCCGTGGCCGACGATCCCACTGTCGATCCCAATGATCCGGGGGCGTCGAAGTCCGGGTCCACCGGTTCTCTCGCCTTCACCCAGCAGTACGAACCCGGATCCACCTTCAAGTCGATGAGGGCGGCCGCGCTCATCGACGCCGGAGCGATCACGCCCACCACTCCCGTGGTCGTGCCGTCGGTGCTTCGCCTGTCGAATGGCGGATCGATCAAGGACTCGTTCTATCACGGCACCCTGCACTACACGACCGCGGGAGTGCTCGAAAACTCATCGAACATCGGGATCTCGCTGCTCTCGGAAAAGCTTCCTGCGCAGCAGCGCTATAACTACATGGTCAAATTCGGAGTCGGACAGAAAACGGCTGTCACCTTCGGCGGCCAGGCGACGGGAGTTCTTCCTAAGCCGCCGTGGGACCCGGTAACGACGAAGTCCGTCGAGTTCGGCCAGGGCGTGAGCGCAACCTCGGTTCAGGTCGCCCAGATCTTCCAGACCATCGCCAATCACGGCGTGCGCGAGCCGTCGACCCTGGTCGAGAAGTGCACGAAGGCGGATGGCACAGTTATCGATACCCCGACGGTGAAGCCGGTGCGGGTCGTCAGCGCCAAAGCCGCCGACGAGGTTCGCGGAATGCTGGAGACGGTCGTCACCGGCGGACCGATCAGCTCGCTGCTCAAGATTCCCGGGTATCGCATCGCGGCCAAGACCGGAACGGCGCAGGTCGCGAAGGCAAACGGCGGCGGATACGGCAAGGACTACATCATCTCGGTGGCCGGGATGATCCCGGCGGAGAACCCGCAGTACGTCGTCGTCGTCACGTTCGGGCCCACTACGCTGAATACGTCGGCAGGTGCAGCGCCGGCATTCAAGAACGTGATGTTGGATGTGATCGACAGATATCGGATCCCGCCGTCGACGACGCCGGCGCCATACGTCCAGACCACCTGGTAGGCCCGAGGCTTTTCGCTAACGGCAATGCCGCAGAAAGAGGACCCACGTGACCGATCGGATCCCCCCGGTCCTTCGCCCTGAGCACCCGCAGGCTCGCCCGCTTGCCGGGCTGGTCGCCGAGTTCGAGCTGACCGTCCGGGGTTCGACCGACGGCGTCGAGCTGAGCGGTGTCACCCTGAGCACGTCGGATCTGCACCCCGGCGATCTCTACGTCGGTATTCGCGGGGTGCACAGCCACGGCGCGAAGTACGCCGCCGAGGCGCGAGACGGCGGGGCGGTCGCGATTCTCACCGACGCCGAGGGCGCGGAGCTCGCACAGGACGTCGGGCTTCCGATCGTGATCGTTGCCTCGCCGCGAGAGGCTCTCGGTGAGATCTCCGCGTGGGTCTATCGCACGGCAGACCATCCACCGCTGCTGTTCGGAACGACCGGGACGAATGGCAAGACGTCGACGTCCTACCTGCTCGAGGGCATCCTGAAGCAACTGGGGCTCGTCTCTGGTTTGAGTTCGACCTCCGAGCGACACATTGGGGACCTGTCGGTGGTGTCGCGGCTGACGACACCCGAGGCGAGCGAGATGCACGCACTTCTCGCGCGCATGCGCGAGAGCAAGGTGCGAGCGGTCGCCGTGGAGGTCAGTGCTCAGGCCCTGTCTCGAAACCGGGTCGACGGGATCGTCTTCGACGTCGTCTCCTTCACCAATCTCAGCCACGATCACCTGGATGACTACGCGGACATGGAGGAGTACTTCCAGTCCAAGCTCGCGCTGTTCGAGCCGGAGCGCGCGAGGCGCGGCGTCGTCTCGCTCGACTCGACCTGGGGCCAACGGGTCGTCGACTCCGCCCGCATCCCGGTGACCACGATTTCGGCGACTCCCGGCATCGACGCGGAATGGATCGTCGAGATCGTCGAAGAACGCGCGGCGTACACGGAGTTCACGCTCACCGGCCCTGAGGGCAGGTCGCTGCGTACGCGTGTTCCGCTCATTGGCTGGCACATGGCGGCGGACGCGGGTCTCGCAATCGTCATGCTGGTCGAGGCGGGCTTCGAGCTGGAGGCGATCGGCCACGCGCTCGACGAAGACGGCGGGATCATCGCCTACCTGCCGGGCCGCACCGAGCGCGTGTCCGGTGATCACGGCCCGTCGGTATACGTCGACTTCGGACACAGTCCCGACGCATTTCTCAACACCCTGGCGGCAGTCCGTAAGTTCACGGAGGGTCGCACGATCATGGTGTTCGGCGCCGATGGCGACCGCGATGCTTCGAAGCGGCTGGAGATGGGCCGGGTCGCCGCAGACGGCTCCGACATCCTGGTTGTCACCGATCATCACCCGCGATTCGAGGATGCCGCATCCATCCGCAAAGTTCTGATCGAGGGGGCGCGGCTCGCCGAGCATCAGCCGCAAATCCTCGAGGTCAGCCCACCCGAGAAGGCCATCCGCGCGGCCGTTGCTCTTGCCGCCGAGGGCGATTCGATCCTCTGGGCCGGTCCCGGGCACCAGGATTACCGCGAAATCCAGGGCGTACGCACGCCGTATTCCGCACGAGACGAGGCCAGGGCGGCCCTCCGAGAGGCGGGCTGGGCGTGATCGCACTGAACCTCGGCGACATCGCGCAGATCGTCGGCGGGCGGTTGTTCGCCGCCGAGCCGGAGGACGCGATTGTCGGCGGCCCGGTGCAGACCGATTCCCGACTCGTGACGCCCGGCGCAATTTTCTTCGCGCTCCCAGGCGAGGTCACGAACGGCGCCCTTTTTGCCGTTGCCGCGGTCGAGAACGGTGCCGCGCTGGTCATCGCGGAGAGCGAAGTCGAACTCCCGGTGCCCGTGATCGTGGTCGTCGACGGGGTAGTCGCTCTCGCCGCACTCGCCTCGGCGGTTGTCGAGCGCGTTCGAGCGGCGGGAAGCCTGAGCGTCGTTGCGATTACGGGCTCGAACGGCAAGACCACGACCAAGAACCTGCTGCGTGCCATCCTCGAGCAGCAGGCACCGACAGTCGCACCACAGGGTTCCTTCAACAATCACGTCGGAGCGCCCATCTCGATGCTGGGGATCGACTACGGAACGCGCTACCTGGTGGTGGAGATGGGCGCCAGCGGCGCCGGTGAGATCGCCCGCCTGGTCGCTGTCGCCAGGCCCGATATCGGAGTCGTGCTCAAGGTGGGTCTCGCGCACGTGGGTGAGTTCGGCGGGATCGACGCGGTGCAGCGGGCGAAGAGCGAAATGGTCACCGATCTGGCCGCCGATTCAATCGCCTTGCTCAATGCCGACGACGATCGAGTCGTCGCGATGGCCGGGCTGACCGAGGCCTCGGTGCGCTGGTTCGGGCTCTCCGCGACCGCGGACGTGCGCGCAGAGGACATTGAAGCATCCGCGACGGGCACGAACTTCACGCTCGTTGCGGGTGAGACGCGGATGCCCGTTCGACTGCGCATCCTGGGCGAGCACCACGTGCTGAACGCACTGGCCGCGCTGTCAGTCGCGCGCGAACTTGGTATCGATCTTGCCCAGGCGATCGTCGCGATCGAGGCCGTAGCCCGCGCCGAGCGCTGGCGAATGGAACTTCTGCGGCCACCCTCGGGCGCCATCATCATCAACGACGCCTACAACGCGAGCCCCGACTCGATGGCGGCCGCGCTGAAGACGCTCGCCCAGGTGCGCGGCCCACTGGACCGCACGATCGCGGTCCTCGGTGAGATGGCGGAGCTGGGGGAGTATTCCGACGAAGAGCACGATCGAATCGGCCGGCTCGTGGTGCGACTCAACATTCGAAAACTGATCGTCGTCGGTCACGGGGCGCGCCACATCCACAATGCCGCCGGCCTCGAGGGATCGTGGGACGGAGAGTCTGTGTATGTCGCGACCTCCGATGAGGCATACGATTTGCTGCGTGAAGATGTGGGCGCCGGAGACATTGTGCTCGTGAAATCTTCGAAATCGGCGAACCTTCGATTCCTCGGCGACCGACTCGGCGGGGTCAGCTAAGTGATCGGCCTTCTCGTCGGAGCCGGCTTCTCGCTCGCCTTCACGCTCTTCCTGACGCCCGTGTTCGCCCGACTCTTCCGTCGGCTGGGCTGGGGCCAGTTCATCCGCGACGATGGCCCGCAGAGCCACCATTCCAAGCGCGGCACCCCGACCATGGGCGGCATCGTCTTCATCGTGGGGTCAGGTCTGGGCTATCTCGTCGGACACCTCGCCGAGCACCGCATCCCCGCGATCGCCGGACTGATGATCTTCTTCCTGATGGTCGGGATGGGCGTCGTCGGGTTCATCGACGATTTTCTCAAGACACACCGTCAACGCAGTCTCGGACTCGGCGGCTGGGCGAAGGTCGCCGGCCAGGTCATCGTCGCATCGATCTTCGCGGCGATCGCCCTCAACTTTCCGGACGCCAACGGGCTTACTCCGGCGGGTTACGCCGCAACGAAGTCACAGCCCGCCGAGGTCTTTATCTCGGCCGTTCGCGATATCCACTGGCTGAACTTCATGACCCTCGGCGTGATCGTCGGTGGCATCCTCTTCGCGCTCTGGTCGACCATCATGATCGTGAGCGCCTCAAACGGCGTCAACGTCGCGGACGGACTCGACGGCCTGGCGACCGGCGCATCCATCTTCGCCTTCGCTGCATACATCTTCATCGGCTTCTGGGAGTCGAACCAGTCGTGCTTCAACAACGAGCGTCTGCTGGATCCGAACGCGGCGCCGTTCTGTTATCCCGTTCGCGATCCACTGGATATCGCGGTCGCGGCCGCGTGCATCACCGGTGCACTCATCGGGTTCCTGTGGTGGAACACCTCACCCGCCCAGATCTTCATGGGGGACACCGGTTCGCTGGCTCTCGGTGGCGCACTGGCAGGCTTCGCCATCCTCAGCCGCACTGAGCTGCTGCTGGTCATCATCGGCGGGCTCTTCCTCATCGTCACCGGCTCGGTGATCGTGCAACGGGTGTATTTCAAGTTCACCCACGGTAAACGCATCTTCCTGATGAGCCCGCTGCATCATCACTTCGAGCTGAAGGGCTGGGCCGAGGTCACGGTAGTGGTGCGGTTCTGGCTGATCTCAGCGATGTTCGTCGCACTGGGCGTCGGACTGTTTTACCTCGAGTGGATCACGCGCGCATCGTGAACGACCCATCGTCGCGCGTCGCGGCGCTGACCAGCTGGCACGCGGAGTGGAGCGGACTCCGGGTCGCGGTCCTCGGCCTCGGGATAACCGGGTTCTCGGTCGCGGACACGCTCGTCGAGCTCGGCAGCGAGGTCTTCGTGCTGGCTGCCGGAGCTCATCCGGAGCAGAAGCAGCTTCTCGAGGTCATCGGCGCGCGCTACCTGGAGCATCCACTGACGAGCGTGCCGTCGGAACTGGTCTCGTTCGACCCGGAGCTGATTGTCGTATCGCCGGCATTCCACCCGGATTCGCCCAGCCTCGTTTGGGCGGGTGAACGGTCGATTCCGATCTGGGGCGACATCGAACTGGCCTGGCGAGTGCGCGACAAGGTGCTGCCGATAGCCGAGTGGATGCTCGTAACCGGGACCAACGGCAAGACCACGACGACCCAGCTCGCCGCGCATATTCTCGAGGCGGACGGTCGCAGGGTGGCTGCCGTCGGGAATGTGGGAATTCCGGTTCTGGATGCCGTGCGATATCCCTCCGGCTTCGACGTGCTCGTCGTCGAGCTCTCCAGCTATCAGCTGCACTGGCTAGGGCAGACGCCCGAGGGAACACTGTCACCGTGGGCGAGCGTATGCCTCAACCTGGCCGAAGATCATCTGGACTGGCATGGTTCGTATGCCGCCTATCGCGATGCGAAGGCCAGGGTCTATACGAACACGAGGGTGACCGCGGTGTACAACCGCGGGGATGATGCCACCCGACTCATGGTCGAGGACGCCGAGGTCATCGAGGGCTGCCGTGCCATTGGCTTTGGGCTGGATGCGCCGGGCCCGAGTGACTTCGGTGTCGTCGACGGCATCCTGTGCGATCGTGCCTTTCTGGACGAGCGCGCGACCACAGCGCTGGAACTCACTACCCGTGACGAGCTCGCCGAAATCGGGCTGGGCGCCCCGCACAGCGTGGCAAACGTGCTCGCGGCCTCGGCGCTGGCCCGATCCATGGGCGTGGAGCCCGCGGTGATTCGCAATGCCCTGCGTTCCTTCAAACTCGACGCTCACCGCACACAGGTGATCGCGACCAGCAACGGCGTCGTCTGGATCGACGACTCGAAGGCGACGAACCCGCACGCGGCGGCGGCATCGCTTCGAGCGCACCCATCCATCGTCTGGATTGCCGGCGGGCTTCTCAAGGGCGTCGACATCGACGACCTGGTGCGCCAGTATGCCGATCGGCTGTCCGCGGTGGTACTGATCGGCGTCGACCGCGACGCACTGCGTTCCGCATTCGAGCGACACGCCCCCGCCGTTGCCCTTTTCGAGGTCGATAGCGCCGAAACTAGGGATGTGATGCCGTCGGCCGTGCGGCTCGCGGCGGCGGCGGCGAAGGCCGGTGACGTCGTGTTGCTTGCTCCGGCCGCAGCATCAATGGACCAGTTCACGGACTACAAAGACCGGGGCACGCAGTTCGCGGAGGCCGTACACCAGTCCCTGCAGGGAACGGTGCCCCTCCAGGGGACACCGCCCTCGGAAGGACCAGAGGATGACGACGACCAGGGCACCGAGAGGTCCGCGGGCTAACCCGCCCGACCCCCCGGCCGCTGCGGCCGCGCCCCGGCGCACCGGTGGTGCCGCGGCAATTGTCGTCGTACAGAAGGTCTTCGGCGCGGAAACAAGCACGTTCTTCCTTCTGCTCGGAACCACCCTCTTCCTGCTGATATTCGGGCTCGTCATGGTGCTGTCGTCGTCGTCGATCGAGGATGGGGCGTCCGCGGGTCACGACTTCTTCTCGTCATTCACCCGTCAGGGCCTCTACGCGCTCATTGGCGTTCCGCTCATGCTCATCGCCTCGCGCATGCCGACCGGGTTCTGGAAGAAATGGGCCTGGCCCGCCGTCCTCGGCACTGGGGCACTGCAACTCCTGGTGTTCATTCCCGGCCTAGGGCTCTCATTCCAGGGCAACCAGAACTGGATCAAGATCGGCGCGTTCACGGGCCAGCCCTCCGAGCTCGTCAAGCTGGCCCTGATTCTGTGGGTGTCCTGGATCCTCGCGCGCAAGCGAGCCCTGCTGGATGACTGGAAGCATGTCTTCCTGCCCATCGCACCGGTGGTGGGAATTGCCATCGGGCTGGTGCTTCTCGGCAAGGACCTCGGGACCGCGATCATCATGGGGATGATCGTGCTGGGTTGCCTGTTCTACGCTGGCGTCCGGCTGCGCATCATCGGTGTCGCACTGGTCGTTGCCGGGGTCATCGGTCTCCTCCTCACTCAGATCGGAACGTCCAGGACCAGCAGGATCAGTGCGTTTCTCAGTGGGTGCACGCGACCATCCGACTATCGTGTCGACTGTTGGCAGACCGTGCACGCGTGGTGGGGAATCGCGTCGGGTGGAATCTTCGGTTCCGGGCTCGGTGAATCGAAGGTCAAGTGGAGTTGGCTGCCCGACGCCGACACCGACTTCATCTTCGCGATCATCGGCGACGAGCTGGGGTTCATCGGGGCGATTCTGGTGCTTGCGCTGTTCGTCGTCCTCGCGATCGCGTTTGTGCGGATCGTGCGCACCTCACGCGACCCGTTCGCCAGGATCGTGACCAGCGGCGTGATGATCTGGATTATCGGTCAGGCGTTCGTGAATATCGCGGTCGTACTCGGCCTGTTGCCGGTTCTGGGCGTTCCACTCCCGCTGATCTCTGCGGGTGGTTCCTCCCTGATCTCGTCCCTCGTCGCAATCGGAATCGTCCTGTCCTTTGCCCGACATCAGCCGGTGGCCGAGTGACGACGTATCTGTTTGCCGGCGGCGGGACCGCCGGTCACGTCAACCCGCTGCTCGCCGTCGCCGATCGCATCCGCGAACGTGACCCATCCGCAGTCGTGCTCGTGCTCGGTACCAAGGAGGGGCTGGAGGCCCGCCTCGTGCCCAACCGCGGTTATGAGCTGCTGACGATCGAACGCCTTCCGTTTCCCCGACGACTGGGCAGGGCGGCGCTGTCGTTTCCCGCCCGCTTCCGGCGCGCCGTGACGCAGACCCGCCGATACATTGTCGAGCGCAAGGTGGATGTTGTGGTCGGCTTCGGCGGTTACGCCGCGGCGCCGGCCTATCGCGCCGCGCGAGCGCTCAGAATTCCGGTGGTGATTCACGAGGCCAACGCTCGGCCCGGCCTGGCCAATCGACTCGGCGCTCGCTACTCCGAGCATGTCGGCACCGTGTTCTCGGAGACCAGGCTGCCGCACTCAACCCTGGTGGGGATGCCGCTGCGTCGAGAAATCGAACAACTCGATCGAGCCGCGAGCCGCCAGGAAGCGATCGCGTTCTTCGGGCTGGATGCCACAAGACCCACCCTGATGGTTACCGGGGGATCGACCGGGGCGCGGTCGATCAATAGGGCCGTATTCGATTCCATCGATGGGATCCTCGCCGCCGGGTGGCAGGTGCTGCACATCGCGGGCAACGGTAACGAACTGCCGTCCAGCACGAAGCCCGGCTACCACATCCTGAACTACTGCGACCGAATGGAGCTGGCTCTCGCGGCGGCGGACCTCGCTATCGCGCGCTCCGGCGCCGTCACGCTCAGTGAATTTGCCGCCGTAGGGCTCCCGGCCATCTTCATCCCGTACCCCGTGGGCAATGGCGAGCAGAAGCTCAATGCGGCCGATGCCGTCAAGGCCGGGGGAGCCATCCTGGTTGCCGACGCCGAGTTCACTCCCGCCTGGATCGGGACCCGCCTGATTCCGTTGCTTCGCGACCGCTCTGCAATCGATCGAATGGCAGCGGGCATCGGCAGCGTTGGCAGCCGCGACGGTGCGGATCGCATGGTCGACCTCGTCCTTGCCTCCGCCCGGTAAAATCGAATCCAATGATCAAGCCCGACCTCACCCAGGAGCTGCCCGAGCAGCTTGGCTCGCTCCACTTCGTCGGAATCGGCGGATCGGGCATGAGCGGAATTGCGCGACTCTTTCTCGCGGCCGGGCATCCCGTCTCGGGGTCGGATCGCAGCGAGAATCACAACACCGAGGCGCTGCGCGACCTCGGCGCGACGGTGACTATCGGACACGATGCCGCGAACCTGGGCGACGCCGACACGCTCGTGTACACCGGCGCGCTGTGGCCGGACAATCCGGAGTATCTTGCGGCGCGCGAGCGCGGCATCCCGACCCTGCACCGCTCCCAGGCTCTCGCGTGGCTGATCAACAAGCAGCAACTGATCGCCGTCGCCGGGGCTCACGGTAAGACGACATCGACCGGAATGATCATTACCGCCCTGCTCGCGTTT
>Ga0193728_1002169_pt1 | contig 10153 bp, 8 predicted proteins | sample U1c1metaG_FD_143037 | JGI IMG/M metagenome (GOLD analysis project Ga0193728, IMG submission 143037) | Soil microbial communities from a riparian zone of the East river system, Colorado, United States - U1c1 | ecosystem: Environmental > Terrestrial > Soil > Riparian zone | place: USA: East River... | reverse complement strand
GAGAGCAGCACGACGAGCGAGCCGAGCACGGCCATCTTGCCGACGAGCTCGTTGAGATCGAGCAGCCGATTGCGGAACAGCGTCTGCGACAAGAAATACAGATAGAGGATGCCGAGCACGTTGCCGATCGCCGGCCACGCGATGTTGAAGTGCTGCGGCAACACATCGGTCATCGTCAGCGTCGTCGCGATGAAGCCGCCGAGTGCGAGGTAGCCGACGCGCGTGCGTTCGACGCGCTTGGCGGTCGCGCGATACTGCCGCCACAGATCCCACACGCAGCGGTACAGGCCGCCGAACACGTAGACGCCGAACGGCACGAGGAACCACGTCGAGTCGTGGATCGGCTTGTAGATCGCCGAGGTGATCAAGCCGGCATACGCGAGCAGCGTCCACGCGAGCGTGACGCGTGGCCCACGGTTCGGGCCGCCGATCGAGGGCTGTGCGAGGAAGATCCGGAAGAACCGGATCGCGGTCGGCGGGATCGTGGCGGCGGCCCACAGCGCCAGCCAGCGCATCACCGGGCTGCCGGTCGCCACGTCGATGAACGAGCACAGGTGCCACGCCGCGACCGTGAACGTGAACGCCGCGAACGACGTGTACATGCGGTCCGAGCGCGACCGCAGCAGCACCGACGCCCCGATCGCGAGGATCAAGAGCGCGCCGAGCAGCGCGGAGACGGCCTGGACGTCCAAGCCTGCAGTCTAGCTGATAGGGTCGGGTCGTGGACTTCGCGAAGTTGCCCTCCGTGCATGCGCTCGCCGACGCGGCGGAACCACTCGGATCCGCGCCGCGCTGGGCGGTGATCGAGGCGGCGCGGCGCACGATCGCGAGCGCACGCACCGAGATCGCGGCGGGGCGCGACGGCCACACCGCAGCGGAGCAAGTCGCCGAGCTCGCGGCGGAGCTCGCGCGGCCGAAGCTGCGCCGCGTGATCAACGCGACGGGCGTCGTGCTGCACACCAACCTCGGGCGCGCGCCACTCGCGGCCGACGCGCGCGCGGCGATCGATGCAGCGGCCGCGGGCTACTCGAACGTCGAGTACGACCTCGCGAGCGGCGAGCGCGGCTCGCGCCACGACCACCTGCGCGGCATCCTGCGCGAGCTCACCGGGGCCGAGGACGCGATCGTCGTCAACAACAACGCCGCGGCGACCGTCCTCGGGCTCGCGGCGCTCGCGCAGGATCGCGAGATCATCGTGTCGCGCGGCGAGCTGATCGAGATCGGCGGCTCGTTCCGGCTGCCGGAGATCCTCGCCCTGTCGCGCGGCGTGCTCGTCGAGGTCGGCACCACGAACAAGACCCACCCGCGCGACTACGAGGGTGCGATCGGTCCGGCGACCGGACTCTTGCTGAAGGTCCATCGCTCGAACTTCGCGATCGTCGGCTTCACCGCGGAGGTCACGCCGGAGCAGGTCGTCGCGATCGGGCGCGCCCGCGGCATCGCGACGATGATCGACCTCGGCTCGGGCATGCTGATCGAGCGCGCGCAGCAACGCGCGTGGGGGCTGCCCGACGAGCCGAGCGTGAAGGAGACCGTCGCGAGCGGCGCCGACCTCGTGACGTTCTCCGGTGACAAGCTGCTCGGCGGCCCGCAGGCCGGCATCGTCGTCGGCACCAAGGCGGCGGTCGAGCGCGCGCGCAAGCACCCGCTGATGCGCGCGTTGCGCCCCGACAAGCTCACGCTCGCAGGGCTCGAGGCGACGCTCGCCCTGTATCGCGACGGCCGCGTCGAGGAGGTTCCCTCGCTGCGCATGATCGCGCGTACGCAGGACGATCTGCGCCGCGCGGCCGAGGCCGTCGTCGCGTCGCTGTGCGGCGACCCGAACCACGGGCACGCGAGCTACGCCGATACGGCGCCGTGCATGTCGACCGTCGGGGGCGGCGCGATGCCGACCGCGGAGCTGCCGTCCTACGCGGTGCGGCTGCCCGCCTCCGACGAGCCGCGGCTGCGAGCGGCGGCGACCCCGATCATCGGCCGCGTCGCCGATGGCAAGCTCTGGCTCGATTTGCGCACGGTTTCCGACGAAGAACTGTTCGAGCTGATCGCGGCCGTGCAGTCTTGTGTTATGTCGCGGGCGTGACTGGATCCCCCGGCAGGGTCGTCGCCATCGCGGGTGGCAAGGGCGGCGTAGGCAAGAGCCTCGTCGCGGCGAACGTCGGGATCTTCCTCGCGACGCTCGGCAAGCGCGTGATCCTCGTCGACGCCGCGTTCGGCGCGCCGAACCTGCACATCTTCGCGGGCGTGCCGCGGCCGTCGCGCAGCCTGTCCGAGGCGTTCAATGGCGCACCGCTCGCGGACCTGGCGGTCGCGACGCACGTCCCGAACGTGCGCTTGATCGGCGGCGTCAACGATGCGCCGGCGATCGCGAACCCGACGCCGGATCAAATCTCCGTAGTCGCGAGCCAGCTCCACGATCTGCCGGCCGACTGGATCGTGGTCGATCTCGCACCCGGGCTCGGCGCGGCGACACTCGACCTGTTCCTCGAGGCCGACATCGGGCTGATCGTTGCGGTCCCGGATCCGACGTCGATCGAGCTCATGCATCGCTTCGTGCGCGCCGCGTTCTTGCGCACGCTCGAGCGCCGCGGGCTCGGCCACCTCGCCCACGTCAGGGCCGACCATCCGTTCGAGGGCGGTGCACCGAGCGCGCTCGATGTCTATCTGTCGGCAGTCGGCACACCCGATACCGACGTCGAGGCGCTGCGCGAGGCGATCCTCGGGTTCTCGCCGCACCTGATCATCAACTCGGCGCGCTCGAAGTCCGACATGGAGCTCGGCCGCGCGGTCGCCTCGGCGGCGCGGCGCAGGCTCGGCACGCCGATCCGCTACCTCGGCCACCTCGAGTACGACGAGGCGGTGTGGGCGTCGACGCGGCGCCGCCGCCCGTTGTTGATCGAGCATCCCGAGACGCGGATCGCGAAGTGCTTCGAGCGCGTCGCGCGCGGTCTGCTCGCGGTGCGGCCGCCCGAGCATGGCGACGTGCTGCCGAGCGATTCGCACTACGACCTGCTCGAAGTCCCGCCGACCGCGAGCTTCGAGGACATCCGGCGCGCGAACCGCCGGATCCGCGACGTCTACGGCGCCGAGTCGATCGCGGTGTCGGGGCTCTACGATCCTGCGAGCCTGGAGGCGGTGCATCGCCGGCTCGATCTCGCGTACACGACGCTGATGGACGCGGCCAAGCGCAAGGACTACGACAGCGAGCTGTTCCCCGACGGCGTACCGCTGCCGGTGTCGCCTCCGTCGCCGAACGACACCTCGCCGCTGCCGCGCGCGGCGATCAAGAGCGAGGATCCCGCGAGCGTCGCGGCCCGCCCGCCGATGCCCGACATCACGCCGCGCACCGAGTTCTCCGGGCCGCTGTTGCGCCAGATCCGCGAGGCGGTCGGCGTCGAGCTACGCGAGATCGCGGAGCGGTCGAAGATCGGTATGGCCTACCTGCAGGCGCTCGAGGCCGAGGTGTTCCCGAAGCTGCCGGCGCCGGTCTACGTGCGCGGCTTTCTCGCCGAGTACGCGCGCGCGCTCGGGCTCGACCCCGAACGGGTCAAGCAGACCTACCTCGAGCGCTATCGCGCAGCGCGCCCACAGCCCGAGGCCGACGACGAGGCCGCCAAGCCTTGATCGCAAGTCACGCGGCCTCTACGATCACGCTATGGCGACCCTGATCGATAATCCCAAGCGTGCGCGTCAGCTTGCTCGTGCGATCGCGTCGGACCTGACCCTCTATCACGAGCCCAAGATCCTCGAGGGCATCGCCAACGACAACCTGTTCGACGTGATGTCCGACGAGATCACCGAAGGCCGCGAGCTGTTCAAGAGCCGCGTCACCCCGGATATCTTCGGCCAGCATATCTACGAGCGTGCGATCGTCGACGTGTTGGTGAAGTCCAAGGGCCACGTCAAGTCGAAGATCTGGTGAGCCCCGACTCCGACGACGACTCCGAGGAACATCGGATCGAGGTCGTCGAGAGTGGCCGCCTCGATGCCGTGATCACCGCCGCGCTCGCGGAGCTGTCGCGCGCGCAGGTCCAGCGCCTGATCGAAGACGGGCGCGTGCAGCTCAACGGCGCCGCCGTGACCAAAGCAGGCGCGAAGGTGCGCGCGGGCGACGCGATCGAGGTCAGCGTGCCGCCGCCCGTGCCGCTCGAGGTGTTGGCGGAGCCCATCCCGCTCGCGGTGATGTACGAGGACGCCGAGCTGATCGTGATCGACAAGCCCGCCGGGCTGGTCGTCCACCCCGCGGCCGGTCACGCGAGCGGGACGCTCGTCAACGCGCTGTTGCACCACTGCACCGACCTCTCGGGCATCGGTGGCGTAATGCGCCCGGGCATCGTGCACCGGCTCGACAAGGACACCAGCGGCGTGATGGTCGCGACGAAGACCGACCGCGCGCACGCGGCGCTCACCGCGGCATTCGCCGACAAGTCCGCAGGTCACAAGGGCCCTGGGGGAATCGAGCGCAGCTACCTCGCGATCACGTCGCCGGCACCGCCGCAGGGACGCGGTGCGTTGCGCACGCAGTACGGCCGTCACCCGACGCAGCGCAAGAAGTTCAGCTCGAAGGTCGCGGCCGGTAAGCACGCGGTCACGCACTGGGAGGTCGTCGAGAAGCTGCACGAAGCGGCGCTCGTGCGGTTCGTGCTCGAGACCGGGCGCACGCACCAGATCCGCGTCCACGCGAGCGACGCGGGCTGGGCGCTGATCGGCGATCCGGTGTACGGGCACAAGCCACGCGACGAGCGCACCGCCGAGGCCGCGCGCGCCCTCGGCCGCCAGGCACTGCACGCCGCCGTGCTCGCGTTCGCGCATCCGGTGACCGGCGAGCGGTTGCGGTTCGAGGCGCCGCTGCCGGCGGATCTGCAGGCCGCGCTCGTAGCGTTGCGATGATCCAGTACTTCGATCCGCAGCCGACCGAGCTGCCCGCTCGGATGCCGAGCCCGTTCACGGTGCCGCCGCATCCGCTCGCGTTCCGCGCGATCCGCGAGCTCGAGGTCGGGTCTCTGTGTGAGGGCCGGGATGAGGGAAAGATGTTCGGCGTGCTCGTCGTGCGCGATCCAGCCGGCCGCATCGGCTACCTGCGCGCGTTCTCCGGCATGCTCGACGGCAGCTGGGACCGCGATGGCTTTGTCGGTCCGGCGTTCGATGCCGCGGCGCGCGCCGCGTTCTGGCCCGCGGGCGAGGCCGAGCTCGGCGTGCTGGCGGCCGAGCAGCGCATGCTCGACGACGATCCGGCGCACGCGGAGCACGCTGCGATCGTCGCGCGTCACGCCGGCGAGCTCGCCGCGCTCAAGGCGCACCACGCCGACCGCAAGGAGCAGCGCCGCCTCGCGCGCGCCGGCGGCGGCTCGCACGCGTTAGATCAGCAGAGCCGCGCCGATTCCGCGGAGCGCCGCGATCTCGAGCGCGCGCACGCCGCCGAGCTCGCACCGCTCGCCGCGGGCGTCGCCGAGCTGACCGAACGCTCGAGCCAGCTCGCTCGCCGCCGCGCAGCGCGCTCGCGCGATCTGCTCGTCCAGATCCAGGACACCTACGCGTTCGCGAACGCGCGCGGCGAGATCAAGACGCTGCGCGAGCTGTTCGCGCCCGATTCGCCGCCCGGCGGCGCCGGCGATTGCGCCGCGCCCAAGCTGCTCGCGTACGCGTATCGCCACGCGCTCCAACCACTCGCGCTCGCCGAGGTCTGGCTCGGGCCACCGCCGAGCGCGGGCGATCGCCGAACCGGCGCGTGCTATCCGGCATGCCGCGGCAAGTGCGGTCCGATCCTCGCGCACGTGCTGGCTGGTCTCGACGCCGAGCCACCACCGGTGTTCGGCGATGCGACGCAGATCGCCGCGGACGAACCGCGCGTCGTGTTCGAGGATCGCTGGCTCGTCGTCGTCGCGAAGCCGGTCGGCCTGCTCTCGGTCCCCGGCCGCAGCGGCCTGCTCACCGATTCGGTGCAGACCCGCCTCGCGGCGCGTTACGGTACCGTGCATGTCGTGCACCGCCTCGATCTCGACGTCTCGGGCCTGATGCTCGTCGCGAAGGACGACGCGACGCACGCAGTCTTACAGAAGATGTTCGCGCGCCGCGAGATCCACAAGCGCTACGTCGCGATCCTCGACGCTGCACCGGCGCCCGCGCTCGGCGAAGCCGGGACGATCGAGCTCGCGCTGCGCGTCGATCTCGACGACCGGCCGCGCCAGCTCGTCGATCCGATCCACGGCAAGCTCGCGATCACCGACTGGCAGCGGCTGGGCGGCGCGCGCGTCGCGCTGTACCCGCGCACCGGCCGCACGCACCAGCTGCGCGTGCACTGCGCGCACCCCGCCGGGCTCGCGTCGCCGATCGCTGGCGATCGTCTCTACGGCACGCCGGGCGCGCGGCTCTTGTTGCACGCCGAGCACCTCGCGTTCGCGCATCCCCACTCCGGCGAGCGCCTCGCGCTCGAGCTACCGGCGCCGTTCTGATCCGATCAATCCGCTTCGAGGCCGTACTGGCGGAGCTTCTTCCACAGCGTCGTGCGATTGATGCCGAGCATCTGCGCCGCCTTGGTCTTCTGGTTCTCGCACAGCTCGAGCACCTTCAGGATGTGGGCGCGCTCGAGCTCGTCGAGCGTCGGCACGTGATCGCCGACGAACGTCGCGAACGCGGCACCCGCAGCCGGTGCCCGCGGACCCGCGACGTCGGCGACATCGAGCACGTCGCCGTTGGCCATGATCACCGCGCGCTCGATCGTGTTCTCGAGCTCGCGCACGTTGCCGGGCCAGCGCTGGGTCGCGAGATGGGCGAGCGCGGCATCCGAGAGCACGACGCGGCCGCGTTCGGCGCGTAGCGCGGCTTGCTCCGCGAAGTGGCGCGCGAGCAGGCCGATGTCGCCGGGCCGGTCGCGGAGCGGCGGCACCTCGATCGTGATCACGGCGAGCCGGTAGTACAGGTCCTCGCGGAAGTTGCCGTTCGCGATCCGATCTCGCAGCGTGCGGTTCGTCGCGGCGATCACGCGCGCGTCGACGCGGATCGCAGTCGTGCCACCGACCGGCTTGACCTCGCCGTCCTGCAACGCGCGCAGCAGTTTCGGTTGCAGCTCGAGCGGCAGCTCGCCGATCTCGTCGAGGAACAGCGTGCCGCCGTCGGCCGCGACGAACAGCCCGCGCTTGGACGTATCCGCGCCGGTGAACGCACCGCGGACGTGACCGAACAGCTCGCTGTCGAGCAGCGAGCCGACGAGCGCACCGCAGTTGACCGGCACGAACGCGCTCGCGGCGCGACGGCCGGCGAAGTGCAACGCGCGCGCGACCAGCTCCTTGCCGGTGCCGCTCTCGCCGGTGACCAGCACGGTCGCGTCGGAGTGCGCGACCTTGTCGATCGTCTCGCGCAGCAGGCGCATCGCCGGCGAATCGCCGACCATCGAGCCGTAGGCGAGGCGTTTGGTCAGCGCGTTGTGGGTGTGGCGGAGCTCGTCTTCGGCGAGCGCGCGTTGCACGCACAGCCGGAGCTCGTCAGGCGAGAACGGCTTGCCGATGTAATCGCGTGCGCCGAGCTTCATGCCGCGCACGGCGGTGTCGATCGATGGATACGCGGTGATCAACAGCACCGCGGGCGGCGGATCGCCGGCGAGCAACTTCGGCAGCAGCGACACGCCGTCTTGATCGGGCAGGTTGATATCGCATAGGACGAGCTCGAACTTCGAGCGGTTGATCGCGGCGATCGCGCCGGCGGCCGAGTCGACCGCCTCGACCTGATGGCCGGCGCGCGTCAACACCTCCGAGCACAGGGCGCGGATGCCGCGTTCGTCGTCGACGACCAGGATGCTGCTCACGGAACATTGGGTATCACGACGCGGAACTCGACACCACGACCGTTCGGGCCGTCGCCGATTTCGATCGAGCCGCCCGCGGTCGCGACCAAGTGCTTGCACACCGCGAGGCCCAGGCCGGTGCCGGTGCCGGGCGCCTTCGTCGTGTAGAACGGATCGAAGACTTTCGTACGCGCCTCGACAGGGATGCCCGGGCCATCGTCGGCGACCGCGATCACGGTCGCGATCCCACCGGGCGCGGGCTTCGCGGTCATCGTGATCGCGCCGCCGGTGGTGAACGCCTGCGCGGCGTTCTGCACCAGGTTGACCAGGATCTGCTGGAGCGCGCTCGGCTCGATCGCGAGCAGCCGCTCGGTGGTGACCTCGGTCGCGAGCGTCGCGCGCACCTTCTTGAGCTGCGGTGCGACGAGCGCGGCGACATGGCCGAGCACTTGCGCGGGCTTCGCGGTGCCGGCGGCCGCACCCGTTCCGATCGCCGGCTCGCTCGGCCGCGGCGCGCGCGCGTACTCGAGCAAGCTGCCGATGATCTTCTTCATCCGCTCGGCCTCGTCGGCGATCAGCTCGAGCGCGGCGCGGTCGGTGTGGCCCTCGGGCTTGTCTTCGAGCAGCAGCTTCGCGTCGTGAGCGGGTTGTTGATCTCGTGCGCGACTTGCGCAGACATCACGCCGACCGAGGCGAGCCGATCGCCGCGTGCGAGCGCCGACGCGAGCTCGGCGCGCTCCGCGATCCGCTTCGCCATCTCGTCGACCGAGTGGGCGAGCGTTCCGATCTCGCCCGGGCCTTTCACAGGTGGGTCGTCGGGAATCTGACCGGCCGCGATCGCGTCCGCGCGGCGCGCGAGATCGGCGAGCGGACGGGTCAGCCGCGTCGCGAAGAACGCACCGAGTGCGAGCGCGAGCGCGAGGGCCGCCGCACCGATCACGATCGTGTCGCGCGTGGTGCGGCGCGCGAGTGCATACGCGTCGGCCTCGGGCTGGCGGTGGATGATCGCCCAGCGCACGCCGCGCAGCGATTGATAGCTCGACAGGTTGCGATACGCCGACACCCAGCCGCCTTGCGACAGCGTGCCCTCGACCGTCGACGCGAGCGCGCGCTCGACGACCGGATCGCCGGCGCGCGAGCCCGGCGCGAGCACCGGATCGCTGCTCGCGACCGGCATGCCGACACCGTCGACGACGAGGACCTGCGCGCCGGGGCCGAGCCGCGCCGCCGCGATCACGTCGTGCACGAACCCGAGATCGAGCGTCGCCACGAACACGCCCATCAGCTCGCCGGTGCGGCCGCGCGCCTGGACCACCATGTGGATGACGGGCTTGCCGCGATCGAACACGGCATCGCCGATGTAGCCGCCGAAGCTGTGCGAACCGATATCGACACCCGCGGGCACCGGATCGCCGAACACGAGGTGGCCGTCGGGATCGAGGATCGACAGTTGCTCGACGATCGGCACGTCGCGCCGCAACCTGCGCACGAGCAGCTGCGTCGACTTCCCCGCGCTGCCCTTCGTCACTCGCGCGTCGCCGGCGGCATCGGCCCACTGCGATGCCGCGAGCTCGACCGTGCGCCGCGCGTCTTGCAGCGTGCCGTCGAGTGCCGCGCCGAGCGCGCGAATATGGGCGAGCGCGCCGCGCTGGACCTCGTCCGCGACGTCGTGCCGCGCGCGAGAGATCGCGAGCACACCGACGACGATCGTCGGGACGATCGCGGCGAGCGCGAGGATCAGGAGCACGCGCCAGCGCAGCGAGCCCTTCGCTTGGCGGCTCATTTCGCCACCAAGCGGTGCCAGCCGCGCTGCACGCCGGCGATCGCCTCCTCGGGCGTCGCATCGCCGGCGACGACCGCGGCGACCGCGGGGTTGAGATCGTCGAACAACAGCGGCGTCACGGGCTCGCGCGGCAAGCGCTCCGCCGAGGCGAGTGCGGCGAGCGTGCGCTGCACGAGCGGCGTCGCGTGGACCTGCGCCGCGGCGAGCGTCGGCACGGTCGCGAACGCGTCGCTGAAGATCAGCGACACCGGCTCCGCCGTCAGCTCCTTCGCGAGCCGCCAGCCCTCGGCGGGTTGCCCCGCGCACGCCGGCACGACGAGCAGCTGGCCGCCGCGCGGCGCGTGCGCGAGCGCGCTGACCTCGATCTGATCGCGATCGCGCAGATCCGCGAGCTGCCACGGCCCGGTGACCCAGTACGCGAGCTCGTGCGCGTTCCACCGGCGCAGCTCGTCGGGCGCCTCGCTGCCCGCGCTCGGCGGCGTCGCGGCCAGGTCGCCGAACAGCGCCGCGAAGTCGCGCAGCGCACGCACCGCGCGATCGTCGAGCGCACCGGGCGCGAGCTCGACGCCTTCGCCCCGCAGCCATGGCACGCA
>Ga0193728_1002168_pt1 | contig 10156 bp, 8 predicted proteins | sample U1c1metaG_FD_143037 | JGI IMG/M metagenome (GOLD analysis project Ga0193728, IMG submission 143037) | Soil microbial communities from a riparian zone of the East river system, Colorado, United States - U1c1 | ecosystem: Environmental > Terrestrial > Soil > Riparian zone | place: USA: East River... | reverse complement strand
GGGACCCCCCGTCGAGGGACCCCCCGTCGAGGGACCCCCCGTCGAGGGACCCCCCGTCGAGGGACCCCCCGTCGAGGGACCCCCGATCGAAGGGCCGCCCGTCGAAGGGCCGCCCGTCGAGGGACCGCCCATCGGCATCATTCCGGTCACTCCGATTGACGGGCCCCCCATTGACGGTCCGCCCATCGAGGGACCGCCAGTCGGCGGCATTGGTATCCACGGGCCGGGAGGCATCTCGGTCGGCGTTAGCCCGGTCGTCAGCGACCCGGTCTCGCCCGGGATCGTCGGGGTCATCCACTTCCTGACGGGTCCCGAGGTGACCGGCCTGCCGGACATCGCGCAGTTGCAGGACATCCTCGCCAACCGCGCGGTGGTGTCCGCTGTGCAGAGGATCCGGGCGGCAGCCGACAGCCAGGCCAGGCTCGCGGCGGTCAATGATCTGATGAGGGAGATCGGATGAGCGCCGCAGCGCAGTTTCCATTCGACATCGCAGTCGTCGGCCTCGGCATTACTGGTGTGCATCACATCACGCAGGAGGCCGGGGAGACGCTGCGGCGGTGCCGGCGTACCTTCGCGGCGGACAGCACGCCAGGGGTCCTGACCTACCTGCGGACGGTGAGTCCCGATGTTGCCGACCTCTCCGGCCGCTTCCGCCCCGGCGTCCACCGTGCGCACAGCTACCAGGCGATCGCCAGCGACGTCGTGGCCGCTGCGGTGGAAGAGGCCCCGGTCTGCTTCGCGACCTACGGGCATCCCAAGATGTACTCGTACCCGACGGTGCTGATCCAGCGGGCCGCCGCGATACTTGACTTGCGGGTCAGGCTGCTGCCGGGCATCTCGTTCCTGGACACCCTGCTGGCTGACTTGGGCATCGACCCGGGATTCGACGGCCTTCAGCTGTACGAGGCGACAGACCTTCTGGTGCGGCGCAGACCGCTGCAGGCAGACGTCGCGTGCGTCATCGCTCAGGCGCCGACCGTGCTGAATCCCATCGAGGGCCCGCCAGCCGACGCGCCGGCCAACCTGGCGCGGCTGCAGGACTACCTCCTCGGCTTCTACCCTGCCGAGCACGACGTCGTGATCGTGACGTCGAGAACGCACCCGCTGCTGGCGCCGCTGCTGCAAAGGACCCGGGTCGGGCTGCTGGCAGATGCCCTGGCCAGGGCATCCCAGGGCGGGACGCTGTACATCCCGCCGGTGGGGCGGCGCCCGGTCGCGGACCAGGAGCTCGCCGACATCATGCGCAGGACACCGGACGAATGAATACCGGCTGCGGAATGCCCCGACCTCCCGGCTGTCCGCCGCGCCCGCCGCAGCGGGACCCTGACAGATGAGAGTACTCATCGTCGCGATGCCGTTCGCGGGCATCCGCCCGGCGATGGGCGCCAGCCTGCTGGTGGGCCACCTTCAGCGGATCGGGGTGGAGGCGGAAGTCCGGTACCTGAACATGGACATGGCGCGGCGGCTGGGACGGGCTGACTACGACTACGTGGCTGACCGGGTGCCGACGCAGAGCCTGGCCGGTGACTGGGTCTTCTCCGCCGCGCTGTTCGGTGCCCGCCAGGCTGCAGACGCGACCTACCGTGACGTGTTCCGGGAACGTTTCTCCCGTTACCTGTCATGCGACGCTGCGCTGGCGGCGCTGGCCCGGGCTCGTGCGCAGGCCGCGCCGTTTCTCGCCGCGTGCCTCGCCGATGTCGACTGGGCCGCCTGGGACGTTGTCGGTTTCACTTCGAGTTTTACCCAGCACGCGGCATCCCTGGCCCTCGCGCGGCGGCTCAAGGCCGCGTACCCGCGGATCCCGATCGTCTTCGGCGGTGCCAACTGCGAGGACGCGATGGGTCTGGCTCTGCACCGCTGCTTCCCGTTCGTTGACTTCGTATGCAGCGGCGAGGCGGATATCAGCTTCCCGCGCTTGATCCAGGCGCTGGACCATGGCGCAGATCCGCACGGGATTCCCGGTGTGATCTCACGGCGCGACGGCGAGTCGTACGTCGGCTCGCTCGTGCCCGACCGGATCCGTGATCTTGATGACCTGCCTTATCCGGTATTCGATGACTATTTTGAGCAACGAGCCGCTTATTTCCCCGGCGACCGGAAACCTTTTGCCGGGATTCTCATGGAAACCTCCCGGGGCTGCTGGTGGGGAGAGAAACATCACTGCACGTTTTGCGGGCTCAACGGCATGGCGATGACATACCGGAAGAAGAGCGCCGCACGCGCGATGAAGGAGATCGCAGAGCTGGGCAGCCGCTACAATTCCGAGCATATCGAGATGGTGGACAATATCCTCGACATGGGATATTTCGCCAGCCTGCTTCCCTGGCTCGCGGAACGAAACCTCCGGTTGCGGCTCTTCTATGAGACGAAGGCTAACCTCAGCAAGGAACAGCTGCGCCTGCTGCGCGCAGCCGGAGTCACCGCCATCCAGCCGGGCGTCGAGAGCCTCAGCACGAGTGTTCTTCGCCTGATGCGCAAGGGAACTACCGCCGCCCAGAACATCCAGCTGCTGAAGTGGTGCGCCGAGATCGGGATTCAGGTGCACTGGAACCTCTTGTACGGGTTTCCCGACGAGGACCCGCAGGAGTATGCGGCCATGGCCCGGGTGATTGAGAGCATTACCCACCTGGCGCCGCCAAACGGGTTCGGGAGGATCCGCCTCGACCGGTTCAGCCCGAACTTCATGTCCGCTGGCCAGATGGCACTGTGCAACGTCCGGCCCGATCGCAGCTACGGGCTGATCTACGACTTGCCGGCGGACCAGCTGACCGAGCTGGCGTACTACTTCGAGCACGACTACCTGGACGGGCGCGATCCGCGTGCATACTTCCAGGACTCCGAACGCGCCGCGCGCCGGTGGATAGCTGGCCATAACCCGCGGGGCCTGGTCTACGTCGATCACGGAGCCCGGCTGGCCATCTGGGACTTCCGGCCGGTAGCGCGGCGCCTGCTCACCATCCTCGAGCCCTGGGAAAGGCAGGTCTACCTCCACTGTGACGAGCACCGGTCCAAGCGCAGCATCGACGGCATCGCGGACGGCTGGCCGGCCGGGCGGCCCGACGTCAGCGAACTGCTCGAGCGGCTGCTGGCCGACCGGCTGATGGTCCTGCTGGACGGGCGCTACCTCAGCCTCGCCGTTCCGCTGGCGACCGATAGCGCGACGCATGCCGAGCCGGCACTGATCTTCTGACATGAGCCAGCACGCCAGCCAGCAGGACGCGGCCCGTTTCGACTCGCGCTGGATGAACTGGATCGTCGCCCAGTTGCTGGACGGGCGCGGTCAGCCCGAACTGGTCCAGGTGATGATCCGCCGCGGCTACACGCCCTCCTACGCCGGGTCCAAGGTCGCGGAGATCGCCGCATCGGATGTGCTTGCCGCCTGCATGGCCGCGCACCGTGGCCCGGCCAAGCTCGCCGAACTGGTATCGCTGCTGGGCACGCTGTTCGCCCGCAGCGGCTTCACGCTCGAGAAACGCGCGCTGTCACCGGAGGCCTTCTTCCGTGACTATTTTCTCGTTAACCGCCCCGTGGTGCTGACCGGGCTCGCGGAGGACTGGCCGGCGGTGCGGCTGTGGGGGCCGAAATATTTCCGCTCGCGTTTCGGCGACGAGCGGGTCGAGATCACGCACCGCCGGGAAGCCGACAAGTGCTATGAGCGCAACTTCGCCAGCCACCGGACAACGGTGAGGTTCGCGGATTATGTCACCATGGTCGAGCGCGGCGCGGGGAATGATCAGTACCTGGTGGCACGCAATCATGTGCTCGAATTGCCCGGCCTTGCTGGGCTAAAGGGTGATTTCCGCAGCTTCGACGGCATACTCGATCCGCTGGCGCAGGTACCGTACGTCCGGCTGTGGTTCGGCCCCACGGGCACGCTGACCCCGCTGCACTGCGATGACCGCAGCGTCCTGTTCGTGCAGGTAACTGGGCGTAAGCATGTCAAGATGATCGCCCCGTACTTCCTCGGCAGCCTGTACAACGACGACAGGTGCTACAGCCCGGTGGAGCTGGAATCGGTCGACCTCGATCGCTTCCCGGCCATGCGCGATGTCCCTGTCGTCGAGACCGTCCTGGAACCGGGCGAATGCCTGTTCATTCCGCTCGGCTGGTGGCACTGGGTACGGTCGCTCGAGATCAGCACCTCCCTGACCTTCACCAACTTCCTGCGGGACGAGCCGCCACTGATCTGGCGCCTGGTGATGCGGTAGCGTGCACCGCCGCGGTCCGCTAGTCCGGGCGGTCGCCGGAGCTGGCCCGCAGGCCTTTGGCGAGCGCGATAAGGGCATGGCCGGCGATGTCGATCCGCAATTCGCTGCTTGGCCGGGTTGCCCGGACGCCGCCCACGCAGGCGGCTGGCTGGGCGCTGAAGAATGCGTCGCCGTCCCGGAACGTCAGCGAATCCACGAACTCGGCGCCGTGCCGCCAGGCGCGCTCGTACCGGTCGGCGCGCTCGTCGTCACCGGCCAGGCGCGCCTGCCGCCACGTGTCGGCTACTGTCTCGAGCACGCAGGCCGTCAGGAACGAGGCCCGCGCCGGCTCCATGTCGTGGATCACGAAGGCGCCGCTGACTGTGCTCTGCCGGCCGATCGCCCAGTCGGCCAGGTCGATGGCGAAGCGGCCGTACTCCTCGCCGCGGGCCGCGAGCGCGCTCCATGCCTGGCCATGCCACCAGACCATCCCCCACGGGGCGGACAGGCGGAAGCGCTCGCGGTAGAAGGACAAGATCGCGGCAAGATCGATACCGGTCAGCGCTCCGGGAACCCGCGAGCCCGCGCGGGCGAGAGACAGCAGGACTGATCCCGACAGCAGGTCAAGATCCGCGGTCATCCGTACCTTGCCCGGGTAGATCGCGCCGTCCGCGCGTACCAGCAGCCGCAGCCGCCGGGCCAGCGCGGCCGCCAGATCAGGGTGCTGATCGTCCATGCCGGACAGGAACAGGCAGGTCAGCAGCTGAGCGTCTGCGGCGCTGTCCCACCGCAGGCCGGGGCGCGGCACGCGCACCGCGGCGCCGTCGATGAACAGCCCGAGCATGGACCTGGCCGTCGCGAGGACCTCATCGCCCAGGATCGGCGCCGCCTCCAGCAGCCCGGTGATGGCGATCAGGATGCGGGTCGCCGTGCCAGCGGTCGTGCTGCTGTCCGTCCAGGGAGCGAAGGCATAGGCCGGCAGACCGTCAGCCGCGCGCTGCCCCACGATGTACCCGGCGATGTCGCCCGCCAGTCCCAGCAGGTGCCCGGGATCACGGTGGACTGGCTCGGTCCGGGCCGGGTAGCCGAGCTCCATCCGCCGTTCCCGGTCGGGGGTGACGACCCAGCTAACGGTCTCATAGGCCGTCCACTGCGCGTGCTGCGCGGTCAAGCTCGCTTTCCGTAGGACCTGATCCTGGTAAGCCAGCTGCCCGATGCTCTGGTGGGCCGCGAAGTGGGCGAGCACCGTTCCCGCCCGGATGCCGTCTGCCGCCTGCAGCGTGTCGCGGCCAAGCCGGTAGAACAGCCGCAAGCGCTCGGCATCAAGGCTGCCGAGCGGACGCCTGTGCAGCAACAGTGACACGACGATGGTCAGCTCGCCCGCCGGGCGCGCTCGCAGGCGCGCGGCGTACCTCTTGTCCTCGAGCGCGGCCACGGTGGCTTCCCGCAGCGCCTCGGCGAGGTCGCCGGCCAGGCTGATCGCGCAGCCTGCCAGGCCGTCCGCATACAGGCTGACCCCCACCCCGTGGAAAGGGCCGCCGGCCGCCAGGGCCGATGCCGGTTCGCCCACCGGCGGAACGCCGCACTGGCTGCGGGCGATGGCCTGCACCTGGAGGGCGAGTGCGTGCGCGAGTTCCGGCGAGCCGGTCCAGTCCGGCGTGCCCGGCGGGGCGCCGTACGGGGGCCAGGTGTCGTCCGGCTCGCAAGCCCGTTCGAGGGGCTGCCGGTACAGCGCATGCGGCTCGGTCTTCCAGAACCTGCCGGAGACGGTCCGCGCGTAATGGTACTGCCCGATCTCGTCGTCGTAATGCGGCGAATGAGGGAGGGCGAGCCCGGCCCGGTCGAGCGGCCCGAAACCGCGCACCACGAGCGCATGGTGCTGGTGGTCTATCTGGCCGGGACTGATCGCCTCCGGGCGTCCCAGGAAAGAGACGGCGAACTTCACGGACGCGAGGTCGTCCGAGGTCTGAAGGCCCGCGCTGAGCACCCCTCCGGCGGCCGCGAGGACGAGGTTGAGCAGCGGATCCGCCGGCTCGTCCGCGCGGCGGGTTCCGGCGCGGGCCAGCCGCACGTCGTCGCCCCGGCGCCGGATGCTGACAAAGGTGCCGCCGCCCGTATCGTAAGGGCGGTCCAGGCGAGCCGGCGGACGGGGGAGTCTCCCGGTGCGCAGCAGGTGCTCGCCGACGCGCCGCGCGGCGACCGCGGGCGGCAGGCCGGACGGCAGCGGATCGGCTGCCCACGGCGCCGCGACCCGTAACGGCGGCTCGCCGCGGGTTCCCGGCCGGCCTAGGTCATGCCAGACGTCGTACAGGGTTTCCAGTCGGTAGCCCCGGGCGGTCAGCCATTCGCGGGCCCCATACCCGGAGAACTCGATCAGGCAGACGGCTCCCTCGACACGCAGCCCCGCTGCCTCAAGAACGCTGGTCGCTTCCCGCACCGAGGCTCCCGACGTGACCGCGTCATCGACGATGACCACGGGCCGGCTCACGTCGGCCGGCCCGTCGATCTGCCGCACGAAACCGTGCCGCTTGGGCTCCTTGCGTACGATCAGGCCGCTGTACCGTTCCCCGCCCTGCGCGACACATGTCGCCACCAGCGGGATGGCGGACAGGCCATACGTCGCGATCTGAGTGGCCTCGAAGGTGGCGAGCCGTTCCAGCACCAGCGAAGCCATGAGACGTGCTCCCTCGGCGGTGAGGCTCACCTCCCCTCCGTAGAAGAGCCATGGCGGGGCGGACCCGGACGGGCCCCGGAGCACCCGGCCGTCGCCCGGGGTCACGAAGGCCTTCGCCGCGAGCAGTTGACGGAGTGCTTCGTAGTCCCCGGCGGGGCGGTCTGACGGCATCTCACTCCTGGAATGACCCCGGCCAGCGCACCGTTGCGGCCAGCCAGGCGCACGTAGTGAACAAGACGGCGGCCAGAACCTTCGGCAGTAGCGCGCCGGTTACGCAGAGTCTAACTTCGTATCCTGACCGCGGCCAGATCAGGGCAGGAAGGCAGGCGACGGCGAGTCAGGCCAGGGGCCTTGGCGTCCATGGCCCCCGTCCTAATGAGAAAGCGCGCAGGCGCATGTACGCCTGCACGCAGGTACCCGGCAGGATGCGACGCTCACGCTGATATGGGCCGGCGGCCACGGTCTTTCGCGCAGGCTGGTGTCGCGCTCGCAGTACCGTGACCTCCTGGGCCGGGCACATACCGCCCCTGGAAGCGAACACGGGGATGACATGGCGCTGGTCGACAACGCGGTCTACGTGGACGGTCAGCGCTCCGCGGATCCGCGGAGCCTGGATGAGACCTACGAACTGCTGCGGGAACGGCACGGCATGGCCTGGATCGGCCTGTATCGCCCCGATGTCGCCGAGATCCGCTCCGTGGCGAGAGAGTTCGACCTGCACCCGCTCGCTGTCGAGGACGCCATCGCGGCCCACCAGCGGGCCAAGCTCGAGCGCTACGGGACCACCTTGTTCACCGTCCTGCGCCCGGCCCGCTACCTCGATGAGGTGGAGCGCGTGGAGTTCGGCGAACTGCACGTGTTTACCGGACGCGACTTCGTGGTCACCATCCGGCACGCCGAGGCCCCGGATCTCGGCCGGGTCCGCGACCGGCTGGAGCAGTCCCCGGACCTGCTGCGGTTCGGGCCAGAGGCGGTGCTCTACGCGATCCTGGACCAGGTTGTCGACGAATACGCCCCGGTCGTCGCGGGGCTGGAGAACGACATCGACGAGATCGAGGATCAGCTGTTCAGGGGCGACCGCGAGGTATCCCGGCGGATCTACGAGCTGTCCCGCGAGGTGATCGAGTTCCAGCGCGCGACCCAGCCGCTGCTCGGGATGCTCGCCTCCCTGGAGGCAGGCTTTGAGAAGTACCAGGTGGACCTTGAGTTGCAGCGCAGCCTGCGTGACGTGCAGGATCATGCGATCCGCATCGTCGAGCGGGCCAGCTCCTTCCGGGCGCTCCTGCAGAACGCGCTGACCGTGCACACCACGCTCATTGGCCAGCAGCAGAACGAGGAGATGCGCAGCCTCACCGAGGCAAGCCTGGCCCAGAACGAGGAAGTCAAGAGGATCTCCGGCTGGGCGGCGATCCTCTTCGCGCCCACGCTGGTCGGGACCATCTACGGCATGAACTTTGATCACATGCCCGAGCTGCACTGGCTGTTCGGGTACCCGCTAGCTCTCGGGCTGATGCTGGTCACCTCCATCACTCTCTACGTCGTCTTCAGGCGCCGCGGCTGGCTGTGACAGCAGCTCCTGGCAGAGCGTGCATCTGCCCGCCACAACCGCCGCACTGGCAGCCGGGAGCATGGCCAGGGCGCCGCCCGGCTTGTACCTGTGGGTGCTTACGTCAGGCGCCGGTCACCTCTGGGATCTCTCTGTTGGAGTAGTAGGGCTTCCTGAACGGAAAGGCCGCGCCGGACCACGATCGCAGCGCGACGTAGAGCTTCGTGTAGAAGCCGCGCTGATAGGCATCGGGCGTTACCCACCAGCTCACATCGACGTCATGCTCCAGTAGCTGCCCGGTGAGCGGGGTGCGCTTCCCCATGGGGTAGAGGTAGCAGCATCCGAGGTACTGATTGCCCGTGTCGTACACGGCATAGGCAAATGAGCTTCCCTCGCGGAACTCCTGTTCGTGCCAGACCAGGTCCACGTAGTTGAAGTCCGGGGTGACCGCCTCCGCGGGCCAGGCGCCGCCACGAGTCCGTCGGATGAGCTCAAGACTGGCGTTGATTCCGCGCACATCGTCGTCCAGGTCGGCGCGGCTGATCGCTCTGGCGCGGATGTCCTCATGGGCCAGCTCGGTCGGCGGCGTGTACCCGGCGGGCAGGTCGAGGCTCTTGACCAGACCCCGGTAGTCCATGACCTTCTCCTTATCTAGGCCTGGGCCGCTGAGCTGGAGGGCCGGCCGTCGGGTACCTGGTCGCCGCCCTGCTGCCTGAGCTTGGTGACCTGCTCCACCAGGTCACCCTCCGGCCTCCGGGTTACCCGCCCGGCGGGGCGAGTCTCTATCCGGACAGCTTGCGGACGCCTCCACCATCGCGTGCTAGGACCGGTGGCGGTGTGGATGGACCGCGGGGATCCGGTCCCCGTGCCCGGCCCGAAGGTCCGTGCCCTGCTGGCCATCCTGCTGACCCGCGAGGGGCGTCCGGTGTCCGCCGCCCGGCTAATCGACGACCTGTGGGGCGAGAACCTACGGCCCTTGTCTGAACGGCGGGATTCGCTACCGGACCAACCCTACGTCGTAGGCGAAGATTTCGGCCTGCACGCGGTTGCGCAGGTCGAGCTTGGCCAGGATGCTGCCCACATGAGTCTTCACCGTGGCCTCCGAGACCACCAGCTTCTGGGCGATCTCGGTGTTGGACAGACCGGTTGCCACCGCTAGGAGCACTTCCTGTTCGCGGGGGGTGACCTGGCCGAGGGCGGCGTGCACCGGGCCGGAGGCGTCGCCCGGCAGGTCGGGCAGCCTGGTGGCGTAGATAGCGAGGAGCCGGCAGGTGATCCGCGGCGACACGACGGCGTCGCCGCTGGCCACCGACCGGAAGGCCCGGGCCAGCTCGTCGACGGGACGTCTTTCAGCACGAACCCGCTGGCCCCGGCGCGCAGCGCGGAGAAGGCGTAGTGCGCAGCTTGATCCACTCGGAGTGAATCACCTGGCCTTGGGTGACCGGCTTGGCCATCTCGGGCTCCCTTCGTGGGTGGTGGCGTGGTACTCGACGGCGCCGGCGGTCATCTCCATGAAGGCCATTTCAAGCGATGCCTGCTCCAGGGCCAGCTCGTAGATGGCCAGGTGATGGCCGCGGGCCACGGCGCCAATGTGGGCCGGGTCGAGGCCCCGCACCACCAGCCAGGATCGGCGGCCATGTACTGCCAGTAGCTAGCCTCGTTTTCCGCACGTGCGGCGGTGCGTCGGGCTGCTCGCGGGGCCCCGGGGGCGGGAGCCCGGCCCGGCCCGGCGGCGCGGCCGCCGGCACA
>Ga0193728_1002165_pt1 | contig 10158 bp, 11 predicted proteins | sample U1c1metaG_FD_143037 | JGI IMG/M metagenome (GOLD analysis project Ga0193728, IMG submission 143037) | Soil microbial communities from a riparian zone of the East river system, Colorado, United States - U1c1 | ecosystem: Environmental > Terrestrial > Soil > Riparian zone | place: USA: East River... | reverse complement strand
GGCTTCGGCCGCTCCGACAAAGCGACCGACGTCGACTGGTACGGCTACGACAAGCACGTCGCGTCGATCGAGCGTCTCGTCAATGAGCTCGGCCTCGAGCGCATCACGCTCGTCGTGCACGATTGGGGCGGGCCGATCGGCCTGCGCTTCGCCGTCGAGCATCCGGACCTCGTCGATCGCATCGTGATCCTCGACACCGGCATCGCCGGCGGCAAGCCGCCGAGCGAGCTGTGGCTCCGATTCCGCGAGGTCGTGCGTGAGGTCGCGGGAGAGCTCGACATCGGCAGGCTCGTCGAGGCCGGCACGGCGCAGGGCCTCTCGGACGAGGTGCGCGCGGCGTACGACGCGCCGTTCCCGACTCCCGCGTCGAAGGCAGGTCCGCGCGCGTTTCCCGAGCACGTGCCGACCGAGCCGGAGCACCCGAGCACGGAGCCGATGAACCGCGTTCGCGACGCACTCGGCAGGTGGGAGAAGCCGGTGCTCGTCGTCTGGGGCGCGCAGGACTCGGTGCTGCTCCCTGCGATCGCGGACCACTTCGTGCGCCTCATCCCCGGCGCGCAGGGCCCCGTGCTCGTCGAAGGGGCGTCGCATTTCCTGCAGGAGGACCGGCCGGACGAGGTCACGGCCGCGATCCTCGGCTTTCTCGAGTGAGGTTCGCCGCCCGCTGGGGCAAGCGCCTCGGACTCGCGTTGCTGGCGCTGCTCGTCGCCATCACCGTCGCGGCAGCGATCTACGACGGCGTCACGCGAGGCGGCGTTGCTGCGAGCGCGCTGTATGCCGGGCCGTACGTCCAGGTCGACGGCCGCCAGCTCGCGTACCGGCGCTGGGGAACACACGGCACGCCGATCGTGCTGATCGGCGGCTTCATCGAAGCGACCGACGTCTGGCGACGCGTCGCGCCGCTGCTTGTGCGCACGCACCGCGTCTACGCGGTCGACCTGCCGCCGTTCGGGTACAGCGAGCGCAAGGGTCCGTACGTGCTCAGCACGTGGCTCGACGACGTCGAGGGATTCGAGCGCGCGCTGCACATCACGCGGCCGACGATCGTCGGCCATTCGCTCGGCGCCGCGGTCGCCGTCGGCGAAGCGCTGCGTCGGCCGAACGCGTTGCGGGCGATCGTGCTGCTCGACGGCGACGCGCTCCGCGCCGGCGGTGCGCCGAGCTGGGTGGCGTCGCTCGTCGTCGATCCGTACTACACAGCGCTCTACCGGTTCGTGACCGGCTCGGACTGGATCTTCCGCAAGGGACTCAAGTCGGCCTACGGCCCGGCGGCGCCGCAGTTCACCGATGAGGCGGTCGCGGACTGGCAGCGGCCGTTCCGCGTCGCAGGCACGGCGGCCGCGTTCAAGCAGATGATTCCGCACGGCATTCAGGGCTGGACGACGGTCGACCTGCGCCGCGTGCACGGCGTTCGCACGGTCGTCGCGTGGGGCGCGCACGACACGACCGACGCGGTGTCCGAGGGGCGGAAGACCGCGCGCCTGCTGCGCGCGCCGTTCGTACTTCTTCCACATGCTGGTCACCTGTCGATGCTCGCCGACCCGAACGGCGTTGCGCGCGCCATCCTGCGCGCTGCTGGGCCCTGAGCCGATACCGTGCGACAGTGAGCGAGCCGTTGATCCTCGTCGCGGATGACGACGACGACATCCTTTTGCTGGTGACGACGCGCCTGAAGCGCGACGGCTTCGACGTGATCGAGGCACGCAGCGGCAACGAGGCGTTGGCGCTCGCGCAGGCGCGGCAACCGGACGTTGCGGTGCTCGACGTCGGCATGCCGGGGCTCGACGGCCTCGAGGTGCTCGCGCGGATCCGCGCCGACGACACGCTGCGGAGGATGCGCGTCCTGCTGCTGACGGCGAAGGCGCAGGAGTCGGATGTGCGGCGCGGCTACGACGCAGGCGCCGACGCGTACGTTCGGAAGCCGTTCTCGCCTGCCGAGCTGTCGGCGCGCGTGCGCGAGCTGCTCGGCGCTGATTAGTCCGGCGTCTTGTACCGGTAGCCGAAGCCGCGCACGTTCTCGATCGGCACGGAGCCGGTCGACGTGGGGTCGAGCTTGCGGCGGAGGTAGCCGACGTAGAGCTTCACCTGGTCGCCGCCGACCCCGAACGAGTCGCCCCAGACGAGCTCGAGCAGCTGTTCGCGGCTCAACACCTGCCGCGGGTTGCGGACGAGGGTGGAGAGCAGGCGGAACTCGAGCGGCGTCAACTGCACCTCGCGCTCGCCGACGGTGACGCGGCGCTGGCCCCAGTCGATGGAGAGGTAGCCGTCGGCGTAGGTGTCGGGCTCCTCCTGCGGCGCAGCCTGGGAGGCGCGGCGGAGCAGCGCCTGGACGCGGGCGACGAGCTCGTGCTTGCCGAAGGGCTTCACGACGTAGTCGTCGGCGCCGGCCTGGAGGCCGCGGACGCGCTCGAGCTCGTCGCCGCGAGCGGTCAGCATCATGACGGGGACGGCCGACATGTCGCGGATCCGGTCGAGGACGCTCCAGCCGTCGATCTCGGGCATGGAGACGTCGAGCACGACCAGATCGGGCCGCCAGGCATGGAACTCGCGGAGCCCCTCGCGCCCGTCCGGAGCGGCACGGACAGTGATGCCGGCGCGCGTGAGGAGGGTGACGAGCAGGCCGCGAATGTCGTCGTCGTCGTCGACGACCAGGACGCGTGATTCGCTCATACCGCTTTCATACTAGGCCCATCCGGCCTTCAGGCGCCGATGGCCGAGTCTTCTGTTCGTGGCGACCATCCTGATCGCGGATCCCGATCCGGCAACCGGCTCGCTGCTCGAGGTTCTCGTCCTGCGGCTCGGTCATCGACCGATCGGCCAGTGGGAGCTGGCCGAGGATGAGACCCCCGACCTCATGCTCCTGGAACCCGCGTCGCACATGGGCCTGCGGCAGGCTCAACAACTGCGCGACCGGAACCAGGAGATGCCGATCCTCTGCGTGAGCATCGACCCGCCTTGCGATGAATTTCGCGAGCTCGGTGTCAGTGGTCACGTTATGAAGCCGTTCCGTCGCTCGCAGCTCGAGCGGGCGATCGAGTCTGCACTCATCCCGGTGACGGAGGGCTTCGAGGCTCGGATCTGAATCGGCAGGCCGGGCGCGCCTCCCCGATGCGCCTGGCCTGCCGGCTCTCTGTTGGTTGCCTGTTTGTCCGTACCCTTTCGTGGACACGCGACGCGTGGGGCCAATAAGAGACGACAGCGAGGAGGCGGGCGATGCTCGCTCTAACGGATCAGGCGAAGGAAGTCATCAAGGGAATCGTCGAGGAGGTCGGCCCCGACGGCGGCCTGCGCATCACGGCCGCGAACGAAAGCAACGGGGACACCGCTTTGGAGTTCGACCTCGCGCCGGCACCGGGCCCAGGCGACGCGGTCGTCGAAGAGGACGGGGCGAAGGTGTTTCTGGACGAGGCGGCTGCCGAGGTGCTGGCGGACAAGACGCTCGACGTGCACGAGCACGGCGATCATTTTCACTTTTCACTCGAGGATCAGAGCGAGTAGCGGTTGAAGGTCAGCTGATCGTCCAGGTCTCGCCGCTGTGCAACAGCGCTGCGAGATCTCCTGGGCCGCTTTTCGCGGTCGCCGTCTCCAGCTGTTGCGCCATCAGCTCGTCGTAGACGGGCCGCACGGTGTTCCGGAAGACGCCGACCGGCGTGCCGCCGTGCGTCTCCTGCGTCACGCGCGACAACGCAAAGCCGAGCGCGGCGCTCTCCGACGACTCGTCGTGTACCAGCACGTCCGGCGCGGTGCCTTCGCAGACTTCGATCGACCCGTCGGCGCGCTGGCGTAGGCCCTTCTCTCCGCCGGGGCCGAAGCGGATCGGCTCGCCGTGCTTCAGCGCGATGCGGTTCACGCCTTCCTTGTCGTCGCGCACGAACGCCCACGCGTCGTCGTTGAAGATCGGACAGTTCTGGAAGATCTCGACGAACGCGGTGCCCTTGTGCTCCGCCGCGGCACGCAACACGGCCGTTGTACCGGCTTTGTCGGTGTCGATCGACCGTGCCACGAACGTCGCTTCAGCGCCGATCGCCAACGAGAGCGGATTGAAGGGGAAGTCCAACGAGCCCATCGGCGTCGACTTCGTCACCTTGCCGAGCTCGCTCGTCGGCGAGTACTGGCCCTTCGTCAACCCGTAGATCTTGTTGTTGAACAGCAGGATCTTCACGTTCACATTGCGGCGCAGCGCATGGATCAGGTGGTTGCCGCCGATCGACAGCGCGTCGCCGTCACCGGTCACGACCCACACCGAGAGATCCGGCCGCGACGACGCGAGGCCGGTCGCGATCGCCGGCGCGCGCCCGTGAATCGAGTGCATGCCGTACGTGTTCATGTAGTACGGGAAGCGCGCGGCACAGCCGATGCCCGACACGAACACCGTTCGCTCGCGCTCGATGCCGAGCTCCGGCATGAACGACTGCATCGCGGCGAGGATCGCGTAGTCGCCGCAGCCCGGGCACCAGCGCACTTCTTGATCGGTGCGGAAATCCTTCGCCTTCAGCACGGGCTTGTCACCGTTTCCGTTGCCTTCGGTCATTGGCCCACCAATGCATTGATCGCGTCCTCGATCTCCGACGCGCGCAGCGGCAGCCCGCTCACGCGGTTGTAGCCGATCGCGTCGACGAGGAACTCTGCGCGCACGAGCTTCAGCAGCTGACCAAGATTCATCTCCGGTACGAGCACCCTGTCGTAGCGCCGCAATACCTCTCCCGTGTTGCGCGGGAACGGATTCAGATGGGTCAAATGCGCGTGCGCGACCTTGCGGCCTGCCTTGCGCACCCGCCGGCAGCCCGCGGCGATCGGTCCATACGTGCCTCCCCAGCCGAGCACGAGCACCTTCGCATCGCCGTCGGGATCGTCGACCTCGAGCTCCGGAATGTCGCCCGCGATGCCCGCCACCTTCTGCGCGCGCAGGCGCGTCATCAGATCATGGTTCTCCGGGTCGTACGAGATGTTGCCCGTGCGGTCGGCCTTCTCGAGACCGCCGACGCGATGCTCGAGCCCCGGCGTGCCCGGCACGGCCCACGGACGCGCGAGCGTCTGCTCGTCGCGCAGGTACGGCAGGAACTCGCCCTCGGAGTTCGGCTCGGTCGCGAACGGCGTCGAGATGTCGGGCAGCGTCGCGACGTCCGGCAGGAGCCACGGCTCGGAGCCGTTCGCGAGATACGCATCCGACAACAAGTACACGGGCGTGCGGTACTTCAACGCGATGCGCGCTGCTTCGATCGCCGCGTGGAAGCAGTCGCTCGGCGACTTCGCCGCGACGACCGGCACCGGCGACTCGCCGTTGCGCCCGAAGAGCACCATCAAGAGATCCGTCTGCTCCGGCTTCGTCGGCATCCCCGTCGAGGGTCCCGCGCGCTGGATGTCGCAGATGAGGAGCGGCAGCTCGAGCATGATCGCGAGCCCGATCGTCTCGGCCTTCAACACGACGCCCGGGCCTGCGGACGTCGTCACCGCGAGCGCGCCGCCGAACGCAGCACCGACCGCGGCGCCTGCCGCAGCGATCTCGTCCTCGGCCTGGAACGTGCGCACGCCGAAGTTCTTGTAGCCCGCCAGCTCTTCGAGCACCGCGCTCGCCGGCGTGATCGGATACGCGCCGAGGAAGAGCGGCAGGCCCGATAGCTGCGACGCGGCGATCAGCCCGTACGACAGCGCCTGGTTGCCGGTGATGTTCCGGTAGATGCCCGGCGCCATCTCGGCGGGCTTGATCTCGTAGGTCACCGCGAACGACTCGGTGGTCTCGCCGAACGCGTAGCCCGCCTGCAGCGCCTTGATGTTCGCCGCGGCGATCTCCGGGCGCTTCGCGCCGAACTTCTCCTCGAGGAAGCTGACCGTCGTATCGACCGAGCGTCCGTACAACCACGACATCAGCCCGAGCGCGAACATGTTCTTCGACCGCTCGGCCTCGCGGGGCGTCACGCCCGTGATCTCCTTCAGCGCGCCGACCGTGAGCGTCGTCAACGGCACCTTGTGCAGCTGGTACTCGTCGAGCGAGCCGTCCTCGAGCGGGTTCGCCGCATAGCCCGCCTTCTGCAGGTTGCGCTCGGTGAACGCGTCTGCATCGAGGATCAGCGTGCCGCCCTTCGGCAGATCCCGGATGTTCGTCTTCAGCGCCGCAGGGTTCATCGCGACGAGCACGTTGGGCGCGTCACCAGGCGTGAGGATGTCGTGGTCGGCGAAGTGCAGCTGGAACCCGGAGACGCCCGGCAACGAGCCCGCCGGAGCGCGAATCTCGGCCGGAAAGTCCGGCAGCGTCGAGATGTCGTTCCCGAGCAGCGCGGTCTCCGACGTGAACTGCGATCCCGTGAGCTGCATACCGTCGCCCGAGTCGCCCGCGAAGCGGACGATCACCTGGGAGAGCTGCTCGACGGGCTTGGCCACCGCACTCACAGGTATAGCGGAACGATTGGAGGTCGGGGCCTCGCGGCGGTCAGGGTCGCCGAGTGGCGAGCAGCAGGGCGTTCCCGGACGGGTCGCGCACGAGCACGCCGTCGTCGCGCTGTTCCGGATCCTGGCCGCTGTCGGCGACGCGCGCAGCAACGCGATCGCGCTCCGCCGCGTCCGGCACGAGGATCGTCGCGTGCCGCAGCGTCGCCGTACCGGCGGGCGCCGGCTGCGCGCCCGAACTCTCCCAGATGTTCGCGCCGATGTGATGGTGGTAGCCGCCCGCGCCGTGAAACGCGGCCATATCGCGCAACGCCGCCATCAGCGGGAAGCCGATCACGTCGCGGTAGAACTCGATCGTGCTCGGGACGTCTGCGACGCGCAGGTGCGTGTGGCCGACGATCGTGCCGTCGGGCAGGCCCTCGAACGGCTCGGCCGCCGGATCGTCGAGCTCGGCAAGCAAGTCGTCGACGTCGAGTGGGATCGTCGTCAGCTGCTCGCCGACCTTTCCCTCCCAGAGCTCGCGCGGACGGTCGGCGTAGATCTCGATGCCGTGGTGGTCGGGGTCGCGCAGATAGATCGCCTCGCTGACCGCGTGATCGGAGAGGCCGGTCAGCCCGACACGGTCGCGCGCGGCGTGCGCGAACCAGCGCGCCAAGCTCGGGCGGTCAGGAACGAGCAACGCGACGTGGTAGAGCCCGGTGTGCCCGGTGTCGGGTTGCGCGCCCGGCTCCTCGACGACGCGCAGTACCTCCGTGTCGGTGCCGAGCGAGGCGCGCCCCTGGTCGCGTTCGAGCACGCGCAGGCCGATCTCGCGCTGCCAGTAATCGAGCGTGCGGTCGAGGTCGGCAACCGACAACTCGACCGCGCCCATCTGCGTGTCGGGCGCGATCTCCATGCGCTCGACGATAACCCTCTCAGCCGTCGCTGTGCTTCAGGGCCGACTCACGTTCCTGCGCATCGACGAGGGAGAGCGAGCCGCCGCAGACCTTCGCGTTGAGCTCGTTCTCGATCTGGTCGACCGCGGACGCACGCGGATACGGCTCCGGCCAGAGGTTCCGTGGATCGGTGGGATGCCCGCCGAGCTCGAGGCTGACGAGATGATCCTCCTGATAGTTCGACGGCGAGCCGCGTTCACCATAGGCGCGCATCTGCCGCACCTTCAGCGCGTTCGTGTACTCGACGGGCGGGCGGATCGTTCGCGTCCAGCCGGGGCGGCAGATCGTGACGGCGATGTTCGCCTGCATCACGTCGGGATTGACGACGCCCGGCGTGCGCACCGGATCGGCGAGCATTGCGGCCGACGGTGAGCCGCGATGCTCGAGGTGGAACACGAGGGCGAGCAGTAGCACGGCCGCGGCCGCGAGCACCAGCAGTCGGGAGGTCGTCACCTACATGGACGGTACGACGTGCACCGAGCGTGTCGCAAGACGCTCATGCGGCCGTGTCCGCATGACGAGCGCGCCGGCGAGAGCCCAGACGCAGTACGCGATCCACGGGTCGCCGATCACGTCGGTCTGGATCGCGAGCACGAGCACCGCGGCGAACGCAGCGGCGAGCCCAGCTGCCCACGGCTCGTCACGTCCGGCGCGCACGAGCCCCGCGAGCAGCACCAGCCCCCACAGCGTCCAGAGCACCGAGCCGAACACGCCGAGCTCGACACCGAGCTCCGTGTAGTTCGACTCGCCCGCCTTCACCGGCGTCGCGCCGCCCGTGCGCGAAGCCGTCTGCCCCACGTTGCCGAGGCCATAGCCCTGCGGGTGGTGAATCATCGTCCGCGCACCCTCGCGCAGGCTGACCCAGTGGGAGTGCAGCGACGGCTCGTTGGCGCTCGATGCCGAGAATCCCGACGTCGGCGCCGGAGCTTTCGACGCGGGCGCCCCGCACGGCGTGCGGGTGTGCTGGTAGCAGAGATCTTCGGTCGTCCAGCTGCCGGTAGGCCCGATCTTCGGGAAGAGGTGCGTCCAGCCGAACGCCGCTGCGACGACGATCACGGCGACAACGACGGCGAACGGGCGACGACGCACCGCCGCGAGCACGACGAGCCCGGCCGCGAGCGCGAGCAGCGAGGCGCGCGAGAACGTCCACAGCAGTCCCGCAACGGTCACGAGCCCGAGCACGAGCACGAACACGCGCCGTCGCAACGCCGCCGCCGCAACGAGCAGCGCGACGACGAACAGGTAGCTGCTCGCGAGCGGGCTGAGGAACGTCGAGACGAGACGCCGGAGGAACGGCTGGTCGCCCCCGCGGTTGTAGATGAAGTTCTCGGGCAGCCCCGCGACGAACGGATGCTCGCCTGTGCCGTGGTAGTCGTACCCGAGGTGGCGGTGGAAGTAGTCGACGACGCCGTTCGTCCGCCACCAGCCGATCGAGACGAGATAGACGTCGGCGAGGCCGAGCGCTGCGACGGTGCCGGCGACGCCGAGCAGCGTCCATGCGAGCCGGCGCAGGTCGTCGCGGCGCAGGACGAGCGACCGCCCGAGGAAGTACGCGCCGACCGGGATCACGTCGTGGCGCAGGGCAAGCGCGACAGTGTGCGTCGACGCGTGGCCGCCGAGCGTCGACTGGGGGATGAGCGCGTAGACGACCGTGAGCACGGCGAACGCAAGCGCGAGCCAGTCTCCGAGCCAGGGACTGAACGGCAGGCGCCGCTTCTTCACCGCTTCTCGCAGCACCCGGAGCAGAGCCACCGCGAGGAGGATCTCCTTCCACGCGGTGATTGCCGTCAGCGTCGAGCCGCGCACCCCGGCGGCGTAGAGCGCCGCCATCACGGCGTTGTGCGCGGCGAGCCCGACGAGGAAGAGGTAGAGCGCCGCGACCGGCACCCGCCAGACCGCGACCGCCGCGACGGCCAGGAGCAGCGCGTAGAGGCCTAACTCGACGACCGTCACGACGGCGAGGGTACAGCGGGCGGAGCCGCGGAGCAGCCCCGCCCGCCGTCAGCGCCGGCTCAGCCGGGGCCCCACGGCTCGCTGCCGAGGAAGATGGACGCCGCGGTCAGCACCAGCATCAGGAGCGCGAACTTGACGTACAGGGCGTTGCGGAACATGTGGATCCTCCCTTGAACGATCAGAAGAGCCGCAGCGTGAAAAGCGGCTCGGGGATGCGAACGGTCGACGATGGCTCAGCCGGGTCCCCACGGCTCGCTGCCGAGGAAGATGGACGCCGCGGTCAGCACCAGCATCAGGAGCGCGAACTTCACGTACAGGGCGTTGCGGAGCATGTGGATCCTCCTTGGGAGTTGGAAGCCGCCCGGGCGGGCGACTCGAAAGCGACGGCTGCCGAGCTCAGGGTCAGCCTGGGCCCCACGGCTCGCTGCCCATGAACATGGCCAGAACGGCCTGTACCGCAAGCAACAGGACGAACTTGACCTGCAGGGTCTTCCACGACATGTGCTCCTCCTCTGGAGCTCGCAGTCCCTCGGACGAGGGACTTAGGGTATGAATGACGAAGGAAACAGGGTCATTGTCCGTTGTCAAGCTGGACAGATGATTGACGATCAGGTGACAACCGTTCACAATCACGAGCAGATGGAAGCCGACCTTTCGCCAGCGGCGGGCGAGACGATCGGGCAAAGGCTCAAGCGACTCCGACTGGACAAGGGTCTGTCGCAGCGCGAGCTGGCGGCCCCCGGAGTCTCCTACGCCTATATCTCCCGTATCGAGGCCGGCACCCGGCAGCCTTCGGTCAAGGCCCTCCGGCGGCTTGCTGCCAACCTTGGCATCTCCGCCGACTACCTCGAGACCGGTTCGAAGATCGACCCGGCGGCCGACCGAG
>Ga0193728_1002164_pt1 | contig 10161 bp, 4 predicted proteins | sample U1c1metaG_FD_143037 | JGI IMG/M metagenome (GOLD analysis project Ga0193728, IMG submission 143037) | Soil microbial communities from a riparian zone of the East river system, Colorado, United States - U1c1 | ecosystem: Environmental > Terrestrial > Soil > Riparian zone | place: USA: East River... | reverse complement strand
CGCGATAGCGCGCTATAAAAATCCATTCCGATAGCTCCCAAGATACAAGACAGTTTTTCGGTTGCATATGCCGTGATGCTGTAAAAGAACCCACAAACCACCAAGATGTTTTCCCCCTCCGGGAAACACACAAAGGCCCACCTAGGTAAGCGAGTAGCATTCCACCAGCCTGAGTAAATGCTTTGTAATCAGTGCGGCGTTTTAAGGATTGGGCAACGGGGTACCCATTATAGGAAATACATTAGCGTTTTGCAAAACGCGCGCCAGAATCGCGACAGGCTCTACATGGACATCGGATGAGAACCGAGAAGATCCCAGACTCGCCAGAATTCACGCATCTCTTCGGGCGTGCCAAGCGAGATTCGTAAATAATTCGGCATGGAAGGGATTAAGGGTGCTAAGACAAAATTATTTTTGCTGTAGTGTTCAGAAATTTCCGCGGCAGGCCGCATAACGTTTAAACAAACAAAATTGGTGTGCGAATCCAGCGCCCTAAGCATCCGCGCATTCACCTGGTTCATGAATTCCTGACGATCGTTAGAATTTCGATTGATGCAGCTTTCCATGTGTTCGTGGTCTGCGAGGGCCGCGGAAGCCGCGAACATTCCTGCGCGATTCCAAGCGAACGGCAATCCTTCTCGAACCATTTTTTCCGCAGCGGTAGTGGAGGCTACGACATAACCCACGCGCGCGCCGGCCAACCCGTGGGCAGTTGAAAAAGTTCGTGTAACAATCACCCGCGGATTATCGGACGGACGATCTATAAACGATATGTAAGCGCCGGAACCACCAGCGTAGTGATGATAAGCCTCATCAATTACCACGTGAAATTTTGGCGATACTTTAGCGAGAAATTCTTCAAGATCTTTGCGGGTCGTGAGCGTTGCGGTAGGGCTGTTGGGATTGCACACGTAGATTAATCCGCCGGCTTCTTTTTGGTTGGAATGTTTCAGCATTCTCTCCAGGTCATGCGCATGGTCGTTGCGCAGCGGAACTTCGATGACGGTTGCGCCCTTGCTACGTCCAAATTCCGCGATGAGATCGCAGGTAGGGGTGGCCATAATGAGCGTGGGGCGCGGAGCCAGGAATGCCGAAGCAGCCATTCGCAAAACGTCGCTTGATCCGCAACCAATCACAATCTGGTTTGGCTTAATCGTGTGGTTAATGCCAGAAGTTGTCTCGCTGTGATAATCCGCCAATGTTTTCCGGAAGACGCTGGAATCAGGATAACGGGCGGTCCCTTTGGCGGATTCGTGAATCGCTGTGATTGCTTTCGGCGAGGCGCCGTAAGCGTTTTCGTTGCGATCCAGGCGGATTGGTTCCAGAAGTTGCGGGGATCCCTTCGAATCCAATAAAGATTCACCGTCACGGGCTGAGGCGCGCCGCGGCGCAAGCAAGGAACTCGCCGCGATACTCGCGCCAAGCTGCTTAAGCAGATTTCTGCGATTGACGGTCATAAATATGTTGATAACAAGGATATCCTTCCGCGGTCAATTCCGGGCAAGAAGTAGTTGTCGTGAGTCCAAAAGAAAAAGCCAACCGCCCCCTTGAGGAGGAAGCGATTGGCTCGGTTGTTAATTTACAGTGAGAGTCAACTGAATGGGCGATAATTGCAGCGGTTTGCCGCTCATGCTGGACGCCGCAGGCGTCAGCGTGAGAGTGTAAGTTCCCTTTTGTGTGCCTGTTGTGCTCGGCGGATTTGGGGTAACCACCGACATTCCGCCATTCGCGCAGCCTGTAAGGCCGTACCCTGCGAGTACAAGAACCAGTAAGCCGGAGGCGAATGCGAGCCGCCCGGGCATGAAAGTGCGACTCTGCTTGAGTTGATTCATGATGACAAGCGTTGCCAAGCACATGGTCAATAGAACCAGCATTAGGTAACGGGACATAGGAGGACTCGTCCGGCGATCACCGAAAGGTGTTAGCGAAGACTTTACAGTTGTCACCGTCACGTTCACGGATGCGGGTGTGCCAGCTGTCAGCTGGACCGGATTCGTCACTATACAAACGGTTGTGGCCGGAGCGCCAGAACACGCCATGGTTACGGGGCCCGAGTATCCGGCCCCTGGAGTGAGCTGCAAACTATATTGGGCCGTTTGTCCAGCGGTAACTGCGGTAGTCAAGGCGGAGGATGGGCTCGTAACTGTATATACCGGGCTGGCGGTGCCGTTAATGGTAAAGGCCTGCGGCGAGTTGGGAGCATCGTCGGTTATCGTAACTGTTTCCGTGCGGGTTCCAACTCCGATGGGAGCGAAGGTAACCGAGATAGAGCAACTTGCATTGGGCGCGATAGGAGCACCGACGCAAGGATTGGATGGATTGACGAACTCCGACGCATTCGCGCCTCCGAAGACCACGCCGGAAATATGCAGCGGCGCGTTACCGGAGTTGGAAATCATAACGCTGGTGGAGTTTGTTGACCCCTGAGTGGCCGCGACTGCCACCGTAGCTGGCGAAATAACGATGGCTGGAGCGGTCGGCGTCGCCGGAGTTCCGGTTCCGCTTAGCGTAAAGCTCTGGGGACTGGCAGGCGCGTTATCGACAATCTGGAGGTTGGCTTGACGCGTGCCGGTTGCGCTCGGTGAGAATGTTATGGCCACCGTGCAAGTTGCGCTGGCGGCGATCGTACCCGTGCAAGTGTTTTGGGCCAGCGCGAAGTCGTTAGCGTTTGCTCCCGTAAGTGTGACCCCGCTCACATTCAGAGCGGCGTTGCCACTGTTGGTGACGGTGACAACGACTGGCGCGCTGGTAACGCCTTGCGTTGTGGTTGGCAGAATTATTGGACTGCCAGGCGCAACGGTCACACCAGCAGTCGCTGGGGCGAGGCCGTTGCCCGTGAGCACCAGAATTTGTGGGCTGCTTGACGCGTCGTCCGTAAATTGCAAGTTCGCTTGTCGTGCTCCCGTGCCGCCAGGAGTAAAGGTAGCCCCAACGGTACAAGTAGAGTTCACGGCAATAGCTGCACTCAAACAGGTGTTCGATGCGATTCCAAAATCCGTGGCGTTGGTGCCCATCACGGTAACGCTCTGGATATTGAGAGGCGCGCCGCCGCTGTTGGTGACCGTAATTAAAATAGGAGCAGTGGAAGTTCCGGTGACAACGTCCGGGAAGTCGATGGGGCTGGCTGGCACGAAGCCGACTATGGGCGTGGGGCCCAGAGTCCAGGTCAAAATATTTTGCGTCGCGGTGATTCCTCCAGTGCCGGCTGTGAAGCCTGCATAAGCCGTGGTAGCGCCAATTGTTGTGGGAATGTCGATGGTCCAGGTATGGCTGAAAACTGCATTGGTCACAGTGTCCGTGATGGTCATCGCCAGAGACCCGCCGCCATAAATCATGTGCACGTCGAAGACGTCACCGCTGTGGAGATCTATACCGGAACCGGTCATGTCGATGGCTGGAATCGTCGGTGAAGCGCCGTTGATGTAGAGACCTGTCGAGTCTGTGCCCTCACCAAAGTTGTCGTATAAGTCGAACTTCACGGCGACGCTGTTGGGAATTCCTCCGGTGCCGGACGAACTGTCAAGACCATAACCGAGCGGCCCGCCTGCTACTCCCAGTGCTGCAGTGTTGTTAGCTTGCAGCGCGAAGGTGAAACCATCCGCAGTGAGTCCGGAAGGCAGTACCTGAAAGGTGAAATCGGTAACGAAATTTTGGACGTCCACCTTTGTGGCGTACCAGGCGCTAGAAGCCTCGGACTGGACGCCATCGGTCAACTCCAGAATCGATTCGTTCAATTGGGCGCTGCCGTTCATGACCATGGCCCCAGGAGTGAAGCCGGTTTCAAGTTTGACGATGTTGCCCAGGTTTTCCGCGACGGTAAAACCGTTAATCAGTGTGGCGCTTTGACCGTCCGCATTGGTGACGATCACGTTGTGGCCGCCTAGGGTGGCGTTGGCGGCGATGTTTAAACTCACGTTGATCTGCGTTGGAGAAATGAATGTGCAGGTGTTCACGGTGCCGCCAAAATCAGAGTCGAAGTTGCAGGTTGGCGCCGGCTGGAAATTTGTTCCGGTTACAATTACCGTGACGCTCGTAGCGGCTTGAAATTCGGCGTTGGGGGTCACCGCCGTTAGAGTAGGAGCGGGAAGCGCGGTTCCGGCGACGACGCTAAAACCGTTAGCCAGTGTAGCGGTTTGCGTATCGGTGTCGGTGACTACGATGTTGCGCGTACCAATGGCCGCGTTGGTCAGAACGTCCACGTTGGCGGTTAGTTGAGTAGCGGAATTGAAAGTACAGGAGTTGACTTCGATTCCCGCGCCGAAGCTGCAAATGGGATTTGGCAAGAAATTGGTACCGGTCAGGACGACGTTCAGATTGATTTGAGCTTGCGCACCGGAAGCAGCGAGTCCGCCGGTTGTCGCGCCGGTAAGTGTGGGCGGCGGCGATACCGGGGTTACGACGATGGTGACCACCGGCGGATTTGGGTCGGTTATGCCAAAGCTATCGGTGACCGTCAGAGAGGCCTGGTAGGTTCCGGGAGTCGAGAATGTGACTGCGCCGGGAGTTTGCATGGAACTAATAGCTGGCGTTCCGCCGCGAATCGACCAGGAATATCCGGTGATAGACCCTAAGCCTGAGGCGGTTCCGGTTCCCGCGAAGGTAACCGTTTGTCCTTGATTGATGTTGATTGTCGGCGTGGCCGGGCTGGTAATAATTCCAGTGGGAGGAACATCAGTGGGCGCGGTGGAAACCTGAACAAAGTTTGCGACCGAAGGGACGCCTGCATTGTTGATCAAAAACAACATGTAATAGCCAGGAGGCGCGACGTTTCCATTGGGAGGACCGGTTACGGTCAAGGCTCCGCTGCCGGGGGCAAAGCTCAGTCCGACAAGGCGCTGATCCATATTGAATGCGTGCGTCACTGCGCCGTCTTTTACTAATACGACGGAAGCGATGTTTGCGGCATCGGGAGTTTGCACCTGAAACGTAACCGGGGAGCCAGGGTTGGGGCTGTAGCCAATCACAGACGGAGCAGTGGTGATCGCGGGGCGCGTCGCGGGAGTGCCGTCGGGATTAAAAAGATAAGCCGGCGAATAGACCTCCACGCTAGGTTCATATGTGCCGCGGGTGGGATTTCCCCCCGCCACCCACACGGTGGCATCCGGCAAGAGCAGTGCGACGGAATGATAAAGTCGCGGGACAGCATTGGCACCCGCGGAAGACATGGTGTTCGTAAGTGGATCGTAGAGATCAGCATTCAGGCTGGCAGTGCTGGTATCTTCGTCGTTCAGCGAACCGCCAACGGTGAGAACTTTGCCGTTCGGCAAAATCGTAGCGTTCATCTCAATGCGCGGCGCGGACATCGCCGGGCCCTTGGTCCAAGCGGGAGACGGGACAGAAAGATCGATAATTTCGGTTGTTGCCGTGGCGGGATTGCCTCCTCCAAAAATCATTACCTTGGCTGCGTAACTGTTTGCAGGCGTTAGAGGCAGAAGCACTGAAGAGCCGTAAGTTCGTGTTCCACCATAATTCGTGGTGGCGATTACGTTGGACCAAGTATTTGTAGAGGGGTCAAAAGTTCGGGATTGCGTGGTTGAGCCAGAATAAAAAACCTTACCATTGGGTAAAACATGCATGCGGGGATAAAGAGGCGGGACCCAGGGAGCATTGACCGCTGGCGCCCATCCGGCACCTAGGGTGTAAATTTCCGTTTGGGAATTTGTGGCTCCGTTTTCATCCAGCCCTGAAAATATCAAGACCCGGCCGTCGCCAAGAACGGTGCTGGTGGGATACCAGCGGCCGTGGGCCATGTCTTCCATGTCGGTGTAGGTTCCTGTCACCGGGTTGTAGATGGATGTTCGGTTCCAGCCGAAGAAAGGGTCGTACTGCAGATTGCCGCCCATAATAAATGGCCGACCATCGGGCAACACGATCATGCCGTTGCAAAACATGTCCCAGCTCTGAGTCTGCGGCGTCACCAACGTGTTCGTCGAGGGATCCCACACCCCAACGTTGTAAATGGTCTGCGCCGGATAATTTCCGGAGCCAGAGACGACCAAAATTTTCCCGTTAGACATGAGCGCGGTGTGCACCGGATTGATGGGCATCTGCGCCGGAACGGTTTGCCATGTGCCGATCACATTGGCTTGACCAAGTGCGGCGGGGGCATAGAAAGCTGCAATCAACGCGAGAGTAGCGAGTAAGAGCGATGTAGAGCTATGAAGGGATTTATTGCGCATTTCTGAGCCGCATATAGCTGCTTGAACTGGTTGTCGCGTTGCGGGCTTATAGCAGGGGTAAGACATCAGAAATACCTCCTTGGTGCAACTTCAACTGGCGGGCGCTCGCCGACAATGTCTCAAAAAGATACGAGACTCCATCCGAAGACCAGATCGGTACTGCTATTACTGCATCCTCGTGACCAAGATAAGTCGTTTGTTTACAACGATTCACCTTAAGAAATGGTCCAGTCATTTTCCGGCGAACGGAAAATGCGTCGCCCGGTAACTCAATCCCCTATCCCGCTCGTTTAATGGCATCGATGATGACTAGCTTGGTTGGCCGTACAGTCCGCGTGAATCTCGATGAGATGGCGGTCTTGAAGGCAGGCTCAATGGAGGGAAACAGAATGGGATATGGAAATTCGTGAAAATCCTGATTTACGCGGGTAAACTACAAAGTGAAGTTGCGGGGCTGTAGCTCAGATGGATAGAGCATCGGTTTCCTAAACCGGTTGTCGCGAGTTCGAATCTCGCCAGCCCCACCATTCCTGATAATTTTTTTATTACGCAGCGCAGTCATTAAAATTTGCCGCGCTGCGTAGTAATGGAATGATCGTTCAATATGTATTGCGTCTTAGCCGGCGAACAAACTCGCGCGGTGCGCGCATTTCATTTATTGTTTGTCGTAGACGGTCACAGACTTCTTAGTGGAATCCGCCATCCCCGTACGCTAGCGTACAGCGCGTGTCAACAAGTTTTGAGTACAGCACCAGGATATTTGATTTTGTGTTTTTTCTTACGGGAGTGGAACGGTCTGGCATATTTCTTTGGAACGCGCGCTTTCCTTGCCGTTTGAATCGATCGAAGTAACCGCGTAACAATAGCGCTCACCGGATTGCACCGCGGAATCTTCATAATTATTGGTATTCGCGGTTGCGACTTTTGTATAAGTGTCGCTCCTGTAGGGCCTGCGATAAACGTTGTAACTTGCAGCGTGAGGCGTTGTTTCCCAATTGACGGTGATTTTGTGCGGCTTAGGAATTTCGGCGGGCTGCTGGCTTCGGCTCGGATGCAAATACAAAATTAAGAGGAGCAAAATCCCGGTTGCCACTATTGCAATTGCCGAGCGTTTAAGAATTGTCATTCGCGTCCGTCGGTATCAACACTTCACAGTCTGATAATAAGCCATTTTTTGGTTGATGAGACCTCGGCTGGATGATAAATGAGGACCGTCAGGCGCCGGTTCGCTATAAAATTCACCGATCTTTTCTCCAACCGAAGCGGGACTGACTGCACCTTAGCGCCGGACGAGCTCGAGTCTTTTGCGGGATGCGGAAATCGCTGAGTAACGGCGAATCGCGGATGCAAAGGGCCGTGCTAGAGTACACTCTCGTCGCGTAATCCCGAAGATGATGGAAACACAAAAAATCGGCCGTTACGAAATTGTTGAGGAAAAGGGACGGGGAGCCATGGGCGCGGTGTACATCGCGCGCGATCCGGCGATGGATCGCATCGTGGCGCTGAAAACGATCCACTCGCTAGCGCTCAGCGGGCCGCAAGCGGATGAATTCCGCGAGCGCTTTTATCGTGAAGCGCGTGCCGCAGGGGGACTATCGCATCCAGGTATCGTGACTATATTTGACGTTGGCGAGCAAGACGGCGTGCCGTACCTGGTGATGGAGTTTATCGAAGGGCGCACGTTAGCCGAGACCGCGAAAAACGGCCAGCGATTTACTTTCGAGCGTGTCTGCGAGATAGGACAGCAAGTCGCGGAAGCGCTCGCATACGCGCATCGACATGGCGTGATTCATCGCGACATCAAGCCAGCCAATATATTGATGACCTCGGAGGAAAAATACGGCGTGGAGCGGCCCAAGATTACCGATTTTGGCGTCGCCAAACTGGGGGCCGCGCAACTTACGTCAACCGGGCAGATTCTTGGGAGTCCCGCGTTCATGCCGCCGGAGCAGTTTACCGGCGCGCCGATCGACGGACGCAGCGACCTGTTTTCTTTAGGCGTGATTTTGTATTGGATGGCCACCGGAGAGTACGCGTTCACGGGCGAATCGGTCACTGCGGTTTCCTACAAAGTGGTGAACACCGAACCGGTCCCGCCACGAAAGCTGAATCCCGCTGTGCCCGCGGGCTTCGATCAGATTATTTTGAAGTGCCTGGCCAAGGCGCCCTCGGAACGTTACGCCACAGGAGAAGATCTCGCGGGTGATCTCGCGGCGCTGCGAACCGGACGCACCACTGCAGAATTGCAGGCACCGGTGCCCGTATCTGTTAGCGGAAATTCCCGGAGCGCCATGGATGTGACTCTGGATTCAAATCCCGCGGCGGCGGGGAGCACGCAGGGTACCCAGCAACCTGGTGCGGCAGTGAGAGCTGCGACAGTTCCGACACAAAAAAAACGGACTCGCTGGATCGGAACGACCATCGGTTTGATTTTTGCGACGTTACTTTTGGCAGGTGGTTGGTACGGCTATGCGAACCGCGAGCGCATCGCGACAATTCTCGATCCCAACGCAGGGCCGGAAGCTGTAGCGGACACAAAGGCCTCTGAACCCACGCCTAAAACCGACAGAACCGCAACGTCACCGAATCGGCAGCCACGAACAGAGAATTTGAATAAGCAACCGGGCAAGAGCGGCGCCAGGACAACCCCTCCGAGGACGAGCGTAGCGGCTCTGCCGCCTCCTCCGCGTGTGGGCTTCGATCCGAAGCAGCTGGACCCTAACACGAATGCGAAGTTAAAAATTGAAGCGGATCACTTTCCTGCGAATGTGGCCTTCACGGTGGAAATGGGCGGTAAAGTTTATTTTGAACGGGGCGGAAATAATAATCAGCAGTTGTTTGAAGAACTTTACGTGCCTCCAGGAGTTACCGAGTTTCGAGTGATTGCCGGTGAAGGGGCAAACCGAAAAACTTCCAACATTGCGAGCGCTGAATTCAAGCCCAAGAAAAAGAAGACCCTGCGGATTGAGTTGCGAACCCAGGGGCAGAAAAATGGGTCAGCAGTGCCGTCAGGGGTTTACCCCGACTCGCAAATTGTAGTCACCCTCAAGTAAGGCCTCGAGTTGCTCGTCACACTCGATGTTGCAAAAGCGTTCGAACGATGTCCGCGCTATGTCGGCGCGTCGACAATTGCACAAAATGTCGGCGTGTCGACAATTGCGCAAAATGCCGGCGGTCGACATCTTGCACTTCTAACTCAAAGTAGTTTCGACATCGCAAAAAACTTTTATTCTTCTAACGAAAATTCTTGTTCCACGTGAAACGGATCTCGTTCGAACGAGTGTGTTCGAATTGAGCGTCTGATTCGAACCGTCGTGGCATTCGAATGATGTGTGCATTCAGGAATAACGAGCGGAAAGCGAATGTTTCGTAAGAGACATGTCCAGATTGGTCCCGTATCCCTAACTAGGACGCGCGGCGACGAAGTTTTGCTCTACGTTAAGGACAGACGCGTGCATGAGGTATTGGGGTCGCGTGCATCGCGAACGAGCGATGTCCACATTATTGAAGAGCGGAGCCTGCTGTGGTTAGAGTTTTATCATCGATGGACAAGTATGGCGACGTTGCCAAAAGGCAATCAGTCTTACAGGACACACCCGCGCCGGCGCGCGCGATTGCTGCGGAAGCAACAGCCAATCCGGCAGCCGCAGAAGGCGACAAGATCGCGAATATACAGCGCGCATTGCTTAATTTTCATTTGCTTCTGCGGTGTCAACGCCTTTATGAAGTCGATCACCCGCAACGAATTTCCACTCTGGGACTGGCCTACGATTCGCTGCAGTCTGTATTAGAGCGACAGAAGCTAGAGTTGCATGTGGTGCGGGACGGGTTGGCATGCCCAGCGTTGGACAACACTTTGGTGCCGGACGACACTGGCGAGATGCTGGCGCTATCGAGCGCGTTACGGCAGGCGGGCATCAAAAGGATTTGCTTCCTGCCCAAGGTTCGCCTGCAGGAAGTGGACATTCTCGCCGATCTCATC
>Ga0193728_1002163_pt1 | contig 10164 bp, 8 predicted proteins | sample U1c1metaG_FD_143037 | JGI IMG/M metagenome (GOLD analysis project Ga0193728, IMG submission 143037) | Soil microbial communities from a riparian zone of the East river system, Colorado, United States - U1c1 | ecosystem: Environmental > Terrestrial > Soil > Riparian zone | place: USA: East River... | reverse complement strand
CAAGCCGTGTTTGCGCCGGCGAGCGGATGCGCTATCTTGGTTTTCAGCATGTCGGCCATCAGGTCAGGCATGGCCCACATCCCCTTGCCGATCTGCGCGTGCCCGCGCAGTCCGCACGCCAGTCCAATGTCGACATTTTGACGTTCATAGGCATCGAGCCAGACAGCTTTCTTCAGTTCGCTCTTGCGCGGCACGGCGCCGGCCTCGATTGATGTGTGAATCTCATCGCCCGTGCGGTCGAGAAAGCCGGTATTGATAAACGCGACGCGTTGACGCGCGGCGCGAATGCACTCCGTGAGATTCACACTGGTGCGCCGTTCTTCGTCCATGATGCCGATTTTCACGGTGTTGCGCGGCAGCCCCAGAAGCTCTTCCACCGCGCCAATAAGCTCGTCCGTAAAGCCGACTTCCTCGGGTCCATGCATTTTGGGCTTGACGACATAAACGGATCCGGTGCGAGAGTTGCGGCGTGCACCTTCGCCGCGAAGGTCGTGCAATGCGATCAGCACGGTCACGGCCGCGTCGATGAAGGTCTCCGGAATCGGCGCACCGTCCACCGTTACCATGCGGGTAAGCATGTGATGACCCACATTGCGTACCAACATGAGACTTCGCCCCGAGAGGACCAGCTCTTTGCCGCTTGGCGTTTGGTAGCGGCGATCTGCATTCAAACGGCGGATGATCAGGCTGTGGCCCTTCTCCACGCGCGCCTCCAGATCGCCGGTCATCAATCCCAGCCAGTTTCGATAAACGTGGACTTTGTCGTCCGCGTCGACGGCGGTGACCGAATCCTCGCAATCTTGGATGGTCGTGATCGCCGACTCGAGCACCACGTCGCTGACGCCGGCCGCATCGTCGCGGCCGATATAGTGAGTGCGGTCGACGTGCAATTCCACGTGCAGGCCGTGGTGAATCAGCAAGAGAACCGTTGGCGAGCCGCGGTCGCCTTGGAAGCCGCTGAATGCGGCCGGATCTTTCAGATGCGTGGCCTTGCCGTTTTTCAATTGGACATGAAGTCCCTTGTCGCCCGCACTGTAGCCCACCGCGTCGCGATGGGAAGCGTCGGCGAGGGCGAAGTGTTCATCTAAAAAATCGCGCACGAAGGCGATGACCTTCGCGCCGCGTTGCGGGTTGTACTTGCCGCCGCGAGGCGCACCATCCTCCGGAATGACATCAGTCCCATAAAGCGCGTCGTACAGGCTGCCCCAGCGCGCGTTGGCTGCATTCAGCGCATAGCGGGCATTGCTGACCGGCACCACCAATTGCGGGCCGGCAAGGTGGGCGATCTCCGGATCGACGTTTGATGTGTTGACTGAGAAAGCTTCCTTCTCGGCGACCAAGTATCCAATCTCGAGCAGGAAGGCCTTGTATTTCGATCGATCGAAGTTGGGACCGGGATTGAGGCGATGCCAGGCGTCGATCTTTGCCTGCAGCTCATCTCGTCGACGCAGGAGCGCCGCGTTGCGTGGCGCGAAAGCGCGGACCAGCGCGGCAAATCCGCCCCAAAACTCGCGCGCTTGCATGCCGCTGCCCGGGATGGCTTCATTATTGACAAAATCGTACAGAGCCTTGTCGATCTTGAGTTGTTCCATGCTAACGGTCGCTCTCATCGCTGGAATTCCTACCTTGGGTGTCCACCAATGCTGCGGGCATTGCAGCGGCAAATCAATGGCAAACCGCAGTTGGGGAATGAGGCGAATTCAAATTTGATCGAAGCCACCAATTTGTCTGCTTGACCACCAGCCTGGCCGAGAGCCTCATATATAGCAATACGGCAACTGGCGGAGGTTCGAACCGCCCAGATCTTGGTGGTTGCTGCTAAGACTTTGTTGCTGCCGACAACTCTGAGAGATGCCGGTCTTTCAGACGCCGTGATGCTTGCCAATGGTGACGCTAAAGTGCGTCCTTCTCGTCGAACCGCTTTCGCGATTTGAGGATCTCGCGCAGGTGAGTGCGCGCCCACGAACTGAGCGGTTCCACGGCTTCCCACAACGTGCTGCCGAGCTTGGTCAGCTCATAATCCACACGCTGCGGAGTGGTCGGGTACACAGTCCGCGTGACGAGGCCGTCCCGCTCTAGTCCACGCAGTGTGAACGTGAGCATCCTCTGCGAAATGCCGCCGACCATGCGCTTGATCTCATTGAAGCGCTTCGGGCCATCGCCGAGCAAAACGACAATCAGCACGGTCCACTTGTCCCCTACGCGGGCAAGTATAGAGCTCAAGTTGCGACAGTCTTCGCTGGCGGGACTGAGGAGATGGACGGGCATGTCGGTGTGCTCAGGTATCAGATCTGTGCCTTCTTGCGAACCTTACCACCGGTACCTATATTAGACCAAGGCGTATTTGTATACCGGTTTGGACAAACAGTAAGGATCAAAGGCATGACCGTCATTTCCGTCATTATTGGCAGCACCCGTGAGGGCCGTTACTCCGAAAAACCTGCGAAATGGATTTTGCAGCACCTGAAGAGGCGTGAGAGTGTCGATGCGCGGCTACTTGACCTGCGCGCCTTTCCGATGCCGTTCTTCGATCAGCCCGCAACACCGGCTATGCCGGGTCGCGCGCCTTACACGAACGAGGTCGTACAAAGATGGACGGCCGCTATCGCGCAGTCGGACGGCTTCGTCTTCGTTACCCCCGAATACAACTACGGTACTTCTGCGGTGCTCAAGAACGCCATCGACTGGGTTTATCCCGAATGGAATCGCAAGGCGGCCGCCTTCGTGAGCTATGGCTCCGCCATGGGGGCGCGCGCAGTCCAGCAGCTGCGCGAATCGGCGATCGAGGTTCAGCTGGCCCCGATTCGCTCATCGGTTCATATCCCTGTCGCCACGTTGTGGGCTCACTACACCGGCGGCGATGTGGATGCGGGATTGGCGGAGCTGGAGACGCCCGCCGCCGCGATGATCCAGGATCTGCTGTGGTGGACCGCGGCCTTGAAAACCGCGCGAGCAGGCGGGTCCACTGTTGCGTGAGTCCCTTGTCAATCGGCCAAAACAGTTATCCTTCAGGTGACCACACTGCCGCGAGTCTGCGAATGACGACGATTTCTCCGAACCGCAAGCTTGTCACGCTGATCAACGTCTTCACCGTCGAACCGACGAATCAGCAAGAACTTCTTGAACTGCTGGCCCGTGCGACCGAGACTTCTGTACGCCATGCGCCTGGTTTCATTTCAGCCAGCCTGCATCGGGGTCTCGATGGAACCAAGGTCACGATGTACGCTCAATGGCGCAGCGTCGAAGACTACCAGGCGATGCGCGATAATCCGGCGCCGTTGCCCTATTTGCGGCAGGCGCTCGCAATCGCAAAGTTCGATCCCGGAATGTATGAAGTCGTCGAATCATATTCCGGAACTGCATCAGAATTTTAGACCCCTTGCATCGCGGAAGTGGCAGATCGGAACGACTGGAATTTCAGACCTTGGAAAAAACATCAATAATCAAGACTAAGAAAAAATCGTAATGTATTGAAATATCGATCAAATAATCCCCGAGATAGATTTGAGAGCATACGGCCAATCGTGGCTGCTACCGAGTTGACAGCGGTATTGATCGGCGCATAATAGCTGCCCAAGCAGTAATTGCCGAGGCATTAAATGTCCAAGCAGCATTATCAGGTTTCCACCTACAAGGCGCAGCTGAGCGTCGGGTATCTGGTGAAACGCGCGCATTCCCTGATGCTCGACATCATGGAGCCCATGATCGAGCAGCGCGGCTTCAGCTTCATCCAGTACGTCGTGCTGTCATCGCTGCGCGATGGTATCGCTGTCAATCCCAAGGCCATCTGCGCGCAATATCGTCACGACAGCGGCGCGCTCACCCGCATCATCGACCAGCTCGCCGACCGTGGCTTGCTGGAACGCGTGCGGCGCGATCGGGACCGGCGCAAGGTGGAACTGCAGCTGACAGCGGCCGGCCGCGAAACGATTGAGTCGCTCATCCCCTTGGTCGTCGCCAAGCTCAACGAAGTCTTGACGGATTTCAGCAAGGCCGAGGTTCAGGAACTGCTGCGTTTGTTGGTCAAGCTCAACACCACGCTGCAAGCGCATATCGATCCGAGCAGGGTGGCCGCCGAGGCCTAAAACATGTCATTCAAGAACACACTACTGCTCTCAAGCGTCCTTCTCGTGGGATGCGTGCTGCCGCCGAAGGAATCTTCGCACCCTGCGGCGCTCGCCAACACGCGCGTGGGATTGACCGGCGCGGCGGTGGAACCCGTCGCCGACGGTTGGTGGAGATCCTTCGACGATCCGCAGCTCGACCGCTTGATTCGCGCCGGCCTTGAAGGCAGTCCTACCCTGGCGCAAGCGCAGGCACGCGTGGCGGATGCGCTGGCGCGTTCGCAAATCGCGCACTCCAAGTTGCTGCCCTCGGCGAATCTGGATGCGAGCGCGCTGTACCAGCGCGCGCCGGAGAACTACATCATTCCGCCGCCGCTCGCGGGACGCACCTTTTGGATGGGCCAGGCGGGCGCGTCTTTGAGTTGGGACCTGGATTTCTTTGGAAAGCAGGCAAACGCGGTGCACCGAGCCCAGGCACTGACTCATTCCGCGGAACTGGACGTCGAGAATGCGAAGCTCATGCTCGGCACGGCCATCGCGCAGGCCTATGTCGAGTTGTATCGCGAAAACGCCTTGGCGGACATCGCCGAGCGATCGGCCGCGCAGCGCGAAAACATCGTCGCCATCACGCGCCGCCGCGTCGCCGCGGGCGTCGACACCCAGCTCGAATTGCGGCAAGCCGAAGGCCAGCTGCCGCAGGCCCACGTGGCGCGCGATCAAGCGCAAGCTGCGGCGGAGCTTGCCGTGCACGAACTGGCCGCGCTGAGCGGGCAGGGTGCGGATGCCTACGCATCGATTGAGCGCCCGGTGCTCAATCTCGATGCGGCGCTGCCGGTGCCGACCGCGTTGCCCATCAACTTGCTCGCGCGCCGGCCCGACGTGCTCTCCGCGCGTTTGATCATCGAGGCCGCGGATTCGCAGAGGCTCTCCGATCGCGCCGCGTTCTACCCAGACATCAATTTAAAGGCGCTCGCCGGCATCGGCGCGTTCGGCTGGAACAACCTGGTGCAGTCGAGTGCGCTCGGCTTCGGCGCAGGTCCCTTTATCTCGCTGCCGCTCTTCGATGGCGGGCGTCTGCGTGCCCAGTACCGGAGCAGCGAGGCGCAGTTGGACAGCGCGATCGCCGGCTATAACGACACGGTGCTGCGCGCCGTGCAGCAGGCGGCGGATCAGCTCACGCGCATCGATGCCTTGGCGCGTGAACGCTTGGAGCAGCAGCAGACCTTGGACGCCAACGAAGCGGCCTACAAGCTGGCCGAGGAGCGCTATCGCGCGGGCCTTGCCAGCTATCTCTCCGTTCTCAATGCCGAGACCCAGGTGCTCACCGCGCGCCAAACGATGGTCGACATCGTCGCGAATCAAGCGGTGGCACGGGTGACGCTGCTCTCCGCCGTCGGCGGCAGCTTCGATGCGCGCGCCTTGGGTGTTGGTACACCACCGAATTCCGATCAAGTTATGACACGGGTAACACCATGAACACGAAAGATTCCAACGAGACTTCTCCCGCATCGGCCGCGCCCGCGGCGGCAGCCGCGGTGCCTGCATCCAGTGTGCACGCCACTTCTGGGCGCGCGCGGCGCTTAGGGTTATTCGGCTTAAGCGCAGTGGTCCTGCTCGGCGGTTTAGGCTATGCAGGCTACTGGTTCTTTGACGGCCGCTATTTTGAGAGCACCGATGACGGTTACGTGAATGGCGATGTGGTGCAGGTGACGAGCGAAGTCCCCGGCACCGTGCTCGCGCTCAATGTGGACGATACCCAACTCGTCGGGGCCGGCCAGTCGCTGCTCGATCTCGATCCGGCGGATGCGAAAATCGCCGAGCAGAATGCCGAAGCTGATCTGGCGCGCGCAGTGCGTCAAGTGCGCGGCCTGTTCGCCCAAGGCCAAGAATTGCGTGCGCAGATCGCGCAGCGTGAACAGGCCGAGCGCACTGCCGATGATGATTTGCAGCGCCGCGGCAGCCTGATCGCGGACGGTGCCATTTCCGCCGAAGAGCTCTCGCATGCGCGTGATGCGGTGACGACGACGCGCGCCAATGTCGCGGCGGCGCGCGAGCAGTTGAGCCAAACCGTGGCGCAGATCGACGGCACCACTATTGCGAATCATCCGCAAGTCCTGGCGGCGGCCGCAGCGGTGCGCAACGCGGCGCTCGCCCTGCATCGCACTGATCTCACTTCGCCCGTGAGCGGCGTCATCGCCAAACGTTCTGTGCAGGTCGGCCAGCGGGTCGCGGCCGGCACGCCGTTGCTGGCCGTCGTGCCGCTCGAGAACGTCTGGGTGGATGCGAACTTCAAGGAGGTGCAGCTCGAGCGGATGCGCGCCGGCCAACCGGTCACGGTCCGAACCGATTTGTACGGGCGCCAGGTGACTTATCACGGACATGTGGCCGGCATCGCCGCCGGCAGCGGCAATGCCTTTGCGCTCCTGCCCTCGCAGAATGCCTCCGGCAATTGGATCAAGATCGTGCAGCGTGTCCCGGTGCGCATCCTCCTGGATCCAAATGAACTGAAGGCACATCCGCTGCGCATCGGGCTCTCGACCACCGTGCGCGTCGACTTGCACAATGCCTCGGGTCCGCTCATGTCGACCGCCGTGCGCAATGTGCCGTTGCCGAAGCAGACGAGCGCCGGCGATGATCCGGGGGTCGATACCCTGATCGCCTCCATCATCGCGGACAATGCCGGACCGCATGCACAGGAACCGGCGAAGCTCAGCCGCAATAAAACGCGTCCTGGCGAGGCCGCGCCGATGTTGGCCGCCCGCCCGTGAGCGCGAATGCCGCGGCCTTCGGCGCCGCACCGGCGCTGCTCGGCGGACGCAAGGCCATCACCGCTGTGGCTCTGGCGTTGGGGACTTTTATGCAGGTCCTCGACACGTCCATCGCGAATGTGTCCATTCCCACCATCGCCGGCAACTTGGGCGTCAGCACCGATCAGGGAACCTGGGTGATCACCTCCTTCGCGGTGGCGAACGGGGTGTCGGTGCCGTTGACCGGATGGCTCATGCAGCGCTTCGGTGTGGTGCGTACCTTTGTGGTCTCGGTGGTGCTCTTTACGATTGCCTCTCTACTCTGTGGGCTCGCCTGGAGCCTGCCTTCGCTCATTGCGTTTCGCGTGCTGCAGGGCGCGGTCTCCGGGCCCATGATTCCCGGCAGTCAGGCACTGCTCATCAACGTGTTCGGTCCCCATAAGCGCACCCTGGCCTTGACCATCTGGTCCATCACCACCCTGGTGGCTCCCATTGCAGGTCCCTTGCTCGGCGGCTATATTTCCGACAACTACGTCTGGCCGTGGATTTTCCTCATCAATGTGCCGGTGGGCGTGTTCTGCGCCTGGATGTGCTGGAATAATTTGAAGTCGCAGGAGACCCCGACGCGGAAAATTCCGATCGACCGGGTTGGCCTTGCGCTCTTGTTCGTGTGGGTGGGGGCGTTGCAGATCATGCTCGACAAGGGCAAGGATCTGGACTGGTTCCATTCAACGCTCATCGTGGTGCTGCTCATCGTCACGGTGGTGGGTTTTGCGGCCTGGCTCATCTGGGAACTGACCGAGGAGCATCCCATCGTCGACTTGAGTCTGTTCAAGTCGCGCAACTTCGCGCTCGGCACGCTCGCCAGTTGTCTGGGGTACGCCGTATTTTTCGGCAACGTCGTGCTGATGCCGTTGTGGTTGCAAAGCAATTTAGGCTACACCGCCACCTGGGCGGGCCTCGTGTCCGCTCCCAGCGGCATCACCGCCATCCTCACCTCGATGCTGATGGGCCGGTTGATGCGCCGCTTCGATCCGCGCATGCTCGCGGCGATCTCCTTCGCCTTGTTCGCATTTTCTTACTTCATGCGCGCGCAGCTCACGGCCGACTCGAGCTATCTGGTGTTCGTGGCGCCGCAACTGGTGCAAGGTCTCGCCATGGGCATGTTCTTCGTCGCCATGCTCGCCGTGCAATTCGATCGTTTGCCTCAGCACAAGGTGCCCTCCGCCTCGGGTCTGTCAAATTTTCTGCGCATCACCGCGGCCGGTTTCGCCACCTCGCTCATCACCACTTTCTGGGACCGGCGCGAAGCGCTGCATCAGTCGCAACTGGCCGACATGGTGACGCAGTACGCTCCGGCCTACCAAGAAGCGCTGACCCGGATGCATCAGTTCGGCTTTGGCGATCAGTTGGCCGCGGGTGCCATGACCCAGAGCATGATCGGCCAAAGTTATCTCTTGTCCTCGCTCGACCTGTTCTATGCTTCGGCATGGCTAAGCGTGTTGTTGATACCCCTGTGCTTCTTGGTGCGGCGGCCTTCCGCCGGCGCTGCCCCGACCGTGGCCGCCGAGTAGCTCGATGAGCTTCGATTGGCGCACGGGATACCCTTCCGTCCGATTGCCGGTCTTCGCGCGCAACATGGTATCCGCCTCTCACCCACAAGCCGCCCAAGCGGGCCTGTCGCTGCTGCAACGGGGCGGCAATGCTGTGGACGCCGCCATCGGCGCGGCGGCCGCGATGACCATCTTGGAGCCGTGCAGCAACGGCTTGGGCTCCGATGCCTTTTGCATCCTTTGGGACGGCAAGCAATTGCACGGCCTCAATGCCTCCGGCCGCGCGCCGGCGGCGTGGACCTTGGATTATTTTCGGAAGAAATATGGCGCAGAATCGCGCCAGCCACCGATGCGCGGCTGGGACTCGGTAACGGTGCCGGGTGCGATTGCCGGGTGGGTGGAGCTTTCACGTCGTTTCGGCAAACTGGCCTTCGGCGATTTACTCGCGCCCGCGATTGACATCGCCGAACGCGGCTATGCGGTTCCTTTGGTGGTGCAAGAAAAGTGGGCGGCTGCCGTCCCGGATCTCAAAGATCTTCCCGGCTTTGCGGAAGTCTTCATGCCGGTCGGCCGCGCACCGCAGGTCGGCGAGCGCTTCGCCTTCCCGGGCGCGGCCCGCGCGCTGACGAGGATCGCGGTGACGCAGGGCACTGCTCTTTACGGCGGTGAGATCGCCGCGGCCGCGGCGGCGCATGCAGCGAAACACGGCGGCGCGATGCGCGTTGAGGACTTCGAACGGTTTTCCCCCGAGTGGGTGGAGCCCATCGGCATGGAAGTTTATGGCCATCGGCTGCACCAGATTCCGCCGAACGGGCAGGGCATCGCTGCCCTCATTGCGCTCGGTATTCTGCAACACGTCGATGTCGCGGCGCATGCGGTGGATAGCGCCGCGGGCCAACATTTGCAAATCGAAGCAATGAAGCTGGGATTTGCCGATACCTATGCGCATGTCGCCGACCCGATCGCCATGCGCCGCTCGGTGGAGGAGATGCTCGATCCTCAATATCTTAAATTACGCGCCGCACTCATCGATCCGAAACGCGCGCAGGTATTCGGCGAGGGTCATGCAGACAAGGGCGGTACCATTTATCTGACCGCCGCAGACGAGCGCGGCATGATGGTGAGCTTCATTCAAAGCAACTACATGGGATTCGGCTCAGGGATCGTGGTGCCGCAGTGGGGGCTGTCGCTGCAGAATCGCGGCCACGCTTTCTCGCTGGATGCGGTAAGCCCCAATTGCGTCGCACCGCGCAAGCGGCCGTTTCACACCATCATCCCCGGCTTCCTCACCAGGGATGGATTGCCGCAAATGAGCTTCGGTGTGATGGGCGCCAATATGCAGCCGCAGGGACATCTGCAGACCCTGGTACGCATGCTGGTGTACCGGCAGCAGCCGCAGGCGGCCTGTGACGCGCCGCGCTGGCGCTTCAATCAAGGCCTGTCGATCAATGTCGAGGCGGCGATGCCGAGCGCGACCACGCTTAAGCTGCGCGAGCTAGGCCATCAAATTGAAGTCATTCAAGACAGCTATCAAGATTTCGGCGCCGGCCAATTTATCTGGCGCTTGGGCGATCCGGCCATCGAAGGGTATGTGGCCGCGAGCGATCCGCGGCGCGACGGTCAAGCGGCGGGATATTAGGAAATCGCAGCCGCATTCGCGGTGAGTCGGGCGGCGCAGAGGATTGAGGCTCGAATGAAAATAGAGGCAATGTTATGGATCGTGGTCTTGATCTTGGTGGCGCTGGCGTTTCTTTTTCCGAAGACTCGAACGTTCAGCCTCTCTGCCATTGGCGTCGCCAT
>Ga0193728_1002162_pt1 | contig 10167 bp, 8 predicted proteins | sample U1c1metaG_FD_143037 | JGI IMG/M metagenome (GOLD analysis project Ga0193728, IMG submission 143037) | Soil microbial communities from a riparian zone of the East river system, Colorado, United States - U1c1 | ecosystem: Environmental > Terrestrial > Soil > Riparian zone | place: USA: East River... | reverse complement strand
CCCGAGCGACACCAGATGATCGACCGCCTGCGCCATTGCGCCGGGCGTGTCGATGATCACGGACGGCACATTGGGGATGTCGCGGTTGATGGTCACGATGGGCATGTTCTGCGCCACGACGGTCAATTCCTCGTCCGAGAGTCGCGACGCGGCCAGAACGACACCATCGACGGATTTGCCGAGTTCGGCAAGATAGGCCGTTTCTACTCCGGCAGATTCCTCGGTATTGACCACGAACTGGAGATAGCCCCGCGCCCGCGCCTGGGCCTGGGTTGCCCGAAAGAGCCCGAAGAAGAACGGGTTGGTGATATCGGGGATGAGGAGCGCGACGTTCTGGGTTCTGCCGGACTTCAATGACCGGGCCTGAGGATTCGGGTAGTAGCCCATTTCGTTTGCGACGGAAACGATCTTCTGTCGCATCGACTCGCTGACTCGTCCCGGTTTCGAGAGGGCGCGGGAGACCGTCGAAGTTGCCACTCCCGCGGTTTTCGCAACGTCGGCGATGGTCACCTTCTCGCCGACATTCGTCGCATCGGACATCCGACTGCCCCCTCTTAGGTTGCGCTCAGCACTGCTAATGGTGGGCCAGTTACTGCCAGCACCACGGTCTAGGCTCTCACCAGCCGCCCATTTCGGCAACTATTGGCAAACCATTGCTTTGGCCGAGTTTAGCGACCAATATGTGTCGAACGGAAGCAAAACACTCGGACGGGAGTCAAGCTATCAGGTTCCCTGATGAGGACATGCAGAAGAAGCAGGAGCATTCGTGACCGACGACGTGACCAGGGTGATCGATACCGATAACGGGGGCGCAGCTAGTTCGCGCCTGAACCGACTCGATCTCGGCCTGACGAGTGCCGAGGTCCGCATCCTCCACCTCGGGCTTGGCGCATTTCATCGCGCGCACCAGGCGTGGTATACCCACGTCGTGAACCAGCTTCAGGACACCGGATGGGGCATTTCCGCATACACCGGCCGCCGCCCCGACGAGGCCGAGAAGCTGGCTCCCCAGGACGGGCTCTACACCCTGATAACCCGGTCGCCGTCGGCCGACACCGCCGAAGTGATCGCCAGCATCAGCGAAGTTCACGCCGCGAGCGATGTCGACGCCTGGCTCGACGGATTTGGAAACCCGCGGGTCGCGGTCGTGACCATCACGATCACCGAGGCGGGATACTGCAGGAATCTCGACGGCGGACTCGACTTCGACGCACCGGGAATACCGCTGGACCTGGCCGCCCTCCGGGCCGGCGAGCGCACGCCTCGTTCCACCGCGCCCGGCAAGCTGGTGCAGGGGCTCATGGAGCGTCGAAGCCTCGGCCTTCCCGGCCTCTCGATCGTCAGTTGCGACAATCTGTCTAGCAACGGATCCATTACGCGCGGTGTGCTCCTGGAACTCTGCTCCGCGGTGGACTCGGCGCTCCACGATTGGGTCGCCGCGAACATCCGTTTTCCGAACACGATGGTCGACCGCATTACCCCTCGAACGACGGAGGACGACCTTGCGATCGCCGCGGAACTCACGGGCTGGCGGGATGAATCGCCCGTTGTGACCGAGCCATTCCACGAGTGGGTAATCGAACGAGACTTCGCGGCCGAGCGTCCGCAGTGGGAACTTGCCGGCGCGAAGCTGGTCGATGACGTCGAGCCCCACGAGCAGCGGAAGCTGCTCCTCCTCAACGGAGCGCATTCACTTCTCGCCTATGTCGGCCTCGCCGCCGGGCTGAGTACCGTGGCGGAGGCGATCTCAGACCCCACGTGCAGGTCGCTGGTACTTGGCTGGTGGACCGAAGCTCGCGAGATTGTCGAGTTCGACTCCGCCGAGCTCGACGCGTACTGCGCCGACCTGCTCGAGCGATGGGCCAACCCCCGGATCGCACACCGGCTCGAACAGATTGCGACGGATGGGTCGCTGAAGCTGCCGCTCCGGGCCATTCCCGTGATCCGCCACTTCCGCAGCAGCGGGAGAATGCCGCAGGCCGCCATCCACACGGTCGCCGGCTGGATGGTGCACCTGCGCCGAGGCAGACTTCAGGGCCCCGATGCCGCGCTGGGATACCCGTTAGCTGGGTCGGCGACAGACTCGACGACTGCGGCGCTGCAGATCCTCGCGCCCGACCTGGCACACGATATCGAACTCCGAGACGCGATCGCCGCCAAATTCGATCGGTTTCTCGCCGAGTTCCCGACCAGCTAACCTCGGCGCGACGTTCGGCTCACGGCAGGTCGACCGACGTCAGCGTTGCAATGCGTCGAAGGTCGTCGAGCAGATCTCCCGAGACCTCGAGCTCGCTCGGGGCCTTCGCCTGCATCGCTAGTTCCGGCTCACCCGGAGCAAGAGCCGCAGCCCCCGTTGGTCCCGGGCCGCTCGCGTGCACGGCAGAGACGAGACCGCGGATGGCGGTGGCATAGTCATCTGGCGAGACGGCGACGTCCGCGCGGATGGCGATGAAGGCCAAACCCAGCTCCTGAGGCTGGCTGCGGTCGCCGTACATCGGCTTTGCCTCCGGGCTCACGGTCGCGCCGGAGAGCGCGACGAGGGCATCGATCATGAACGCGAGCCCGAATCCCTTTGGCCCACCGGTCGGTAACAGGGCTCCCTCCACGGCATCGGCCGCCGAGGTCGTCGGGCGGCCCTGCGAGTCCACCGCCCAGCCGGGCGGGATGTCGTGCTTGTCCTGGACGGCCAGCAGTACCTTTCCGAAACTGGCTTCGCTGGTCGCCATGTCGAGCTGCGGCCGCTCATCGGCCGGCAACGGGACGGCGATGGCGAGAGGATTCGTACCGAGCACGCGCCGACCTCCGAACGGCGGCCCCATGGCCTTGTCGGTATTGCATACGGCAATTCCGAACAGGCCGGCGTCGGCGATCAGGTTCGCGTAGTAGGCAGCGGCCCCGAAATGATTTGCCCGGGAGACGATGGCGCAGCCAATCCCGAACTGCTTTGCCCGTTCGATCACGAGCCGCGTCGCGTCCGTTCCCGACACGGCTCCGATCCCGTTGCCCGCGTCAAGGATTGCCAGCGCGCCGAAGTCTCGATCGAGCCTGGTTACCGCGTGGGGGTCGATTCCGCCCCCGAGGATTCGTTCTACATAGATGGGCAGGCGCAGAAACCCGTGGGTCCGCACTCCCCTGCGCTCCGCGAAAACGAGGTTGTCAACCGTCGTTTCCGCGTCACGCAGGGATAGTCCGACCGCCACGAAGGCGTCGCATGCCCACCGACGAAGATCCTCGATCTCAATCAGCATGATGGCGTGAATCCTCTACAGGTCGCGAATATCCGCGCGATCGAGCAGCTCGATCTTGACGCCGTCAGGGTCCCGAATGACCCCGATGCGGCCGATGCCTGTTCCGGCCGGTTTCGGTGTGCCCGCCTCCGCAGGCACGCCCTGTGTGGCGAAATGGGCGAGGGCGGCATCCACATCATCGACCCGCAGGGCGATGTGAGCGAAGATCGGGTCCTGGCTCGGGGTCGGCCGGTGCAGCAGCTCGAGAAGGTCGTATCCGTAGTTCAGGTAGTTCATTTCGAGTTCCGTCGCGGGAATGGTGACGGTCTTCAGGACGTCCATGCCGAGCTTCTCGTGATAGAAGTCGAGAGCTCCCTCGAGGTTGTTGGCGATCAGCGAGTAGTGGTCGAAGGACTTGATGATGGGGTGGTCGAGCACGCCATCGCGCATCTTCACATCGCGCTGGAGCAGTTCGACCCGCGCGCCGTTCGGGTCACGAACAAACGCGAGCCTGCCGACCCCGGTACCCGCGACCTTTGGCGCGGTGAGACCCTCGTAGCCCGCGTCGACCAGCTTCTGATAGTCGCCATCCAGATCATTCGTCAGGAACGCGATGTGGGTAATGCCGAACGCCTCGTCTGCGGGCGGCGAGGCACGGTGCAGGAGTTCAATCTGTCCCCCGGAGATCTGCAGGTAGATGACGTCGGTCTTCGTCGATTCGATGAAGCCCTTGAAGACGACCTTTGCGCCAAGAACGTCCTGGTAGAACGCGAGCGACTTCTCGAGGTCTTTGATGACGATGCCGAAATGGTTGAGTTCGTAAATCACGGTGGTGCCTTTCGTGGATGTGGTTAGTTCAGTGAGGTTGTGAGGTCTATTCGTCTGCCCTGTTCGGCGGAGACGTAGCTTGCATAAATCACCTCCACGACCTGACGTGCCAGGGCGAGACCCGAGACCGGTTGGCGACCGGCCGCAACGCACTCGATAAAGTCCTGCATCTCCTGTGGATAGCCGCGTGCCCAGTCCTCGTCCGGCGACGCCGAGATCCAGCCGGCCCGACTCTCCACCTTCTCGTGCAGGTATTCATCGCCGAAGGCCTTCGCGTCCGGACTGAAGATGAGGAGCCCGTCATTGGGCGTGACGTTGGCACGGAAGACCGCGTTGGTCGTGTAGACCTCAAACAGGTTTCGAACACCGCCGAGCATCGCGAACGAGGCAGTTATCGCGGCGCGACTTCCGTCGCTGAAATCGAGCACCACGTTGGACCAGCGCTCGACATCCTCCCAGTCGCTCACCAGCCAACCCCGGTCGGGGTCCAGTCCCGGATCATCGAAGCTCGCGACATTCGCGGTCACGGACTGCACCGTTATTGGCGCCGCCCCGCTGGCCTGCGACTCGAAGTCCTTAAGGTGGATGGCCGCTCCGATGGGATGGGATCCGAGCGAGAGAAGGGCGCCGCCGCCGGCGGTTGCGCGTTTGCGGGTTCTGCTGGCGTGGGAGCCACTGTGGCTCTCCTCCGCGCGAATATCGAGAATCCTGCCGCCCGAGAGCCCAAGCAGCCGCTTTGTCTTAGTCATTGCCGGGGCATAGACCCAGTTCTCGGCGTACATGAACAACACTCCGGCAGCTCGAACGACGCTCTCCAACTCATCGAGCGAGTGTCGGACCAGCGCCAGCTCTTTCGCTGCCCGCCCGGTATCGACGTCGCCATCGAGCGCGCCAAACGCACCGGTGAGGGGCTTCTCGCAGATGATGTGCTTCCCGGCTCGTGCCGCCGCAAGAATCACGGGCGCATGGAGCGAGTTGGGCACGCAGATACAAACGACGTCGATCGTGGCGTCGGCGAGCAGGTCAACGTAGTCGGCGTAGCTCGTCGATATTCCGTGACGCCTCGCGAAGTCTCCCGCGCTCGTCTGCGACGTCGCGGCCACGGCCGCGATCGACACCTTCGGTCCGAAGACCTTCCTGATGCCCTCAACCTGCAGGCTGGCAGAAAATCCGGCACCAATGATGCCGACTGACACGCTTTTCATCTATCTTCCTCGCGGTGTTTCTGGGTCGGTCGTGCTGCGTTGCGTTATGCGCTCGCCCACGGGGTAAGGGTGATATCTCCGACATGGAGCCCAGCTGGGCGACTGAGCATCCAGACGATGACGTCGGCAAGATCGCCCGGACGCATCATGCGAGCACGCTCGGAGGCCGAGGGTGGTTCCACCTTGTGCTCCCAGATTGTGGTGTCCACCGGACCGGGGCTGATTGAACTGATGCGAACACCCGAACCGCGATACTCCTCTATTAGTGCCTCAGTGAGTGCACGCACTCCGTACTTCGAGGCGGCATAGAGACTCACGCCTGCCGTGGCACGATGAGCGGCGGTCGAGGAGACATTGATGATGTATCCCCCGCGTTGCTCGAGAGTGGGAAGCGCATGCCGGCACATCAGGTAGGTTCCGGTGAGGTTGGTGTCGATGAGCCTGGCCCATTCCTCGAAGGACGTATCGACGAGTCGACGTTTTGCGGACATGCTCACCCCCGCGCTGTTCACCACGACATCGAATCCGCCAAAGCGTTCGCGAACCTCCGCGAGCGCCGCAACCACGCTCTGCTCGTCCCGCACGTCGGCGGTGACTCCGACGACGCGCTCGCGCAACTCGGGATCGAGCCCGGAGGTTGCGGCGTCGAGCCGCACGCGATCACGAGCAAGGGGCACGACCGTCATTCCCGCGTTGGCGAGGGCGATCACCGTTGCTAATCCGATGCCCTGGCTGCCCCCGGTAACAACGGCAACGGAGCCGAGCGAGTCTCTTCCATTGGCACCATCCATCACCCCTTGACCGCTCCCTCGCTGAGTCCGCGAACGAGCAGCTTCTGGGCGAAGCTGAAGACGATGATCGCGGGGACGCTCATGAGGAGCGAGGCCGCCATCAGGTCGCCCCAGTGGATGCCGACGTCGTCGATGAAGAACGCGAGGGCAACTGAAAGCGGCTGGCTCTGACTGCCGGACGTAAATACCAGGGGAAACAGGAACTCATTGAAGGCGAGGATGAACGAATACATACCGACGGCAACCAGTGCAGGCCTCGACATCGGCAGCACGATCGTCCAGAGCAGGCGCGGGATGGAACACCCGTCGACGATGGCGGCCTCCTCGACCTCACGCGGTATCCGATCGAAGAATCCCTTGATCATCCAGATGGCAATCGGGAAGACGACCATCAGGTACACCAGCACGAGGCCAGGCAACGTGTTGATCAGGTTCAGGTTCCTCAGCGTGATGAAGAACGGGACGATCACGACCACCCGCGGAAAGAGCTGAGTGAACAGCACCGAGACGAGTAGCGTCCCGCGTCCCGGGAAGCGGTAGCGCGAGAAGCCATACGCACCCAGGATCCCGACGAGCAAGGCAACTATCGTCGTCGCCACCGAGATCACGAGCGTGTTGAGGAACGCGTGGATGATCGCTTGATTGGAGAAGACGGCGGCAAAGTGCTCGAAGGTGATGGTCTTCGGTATCCACTGCGGCGGAAACTGGTACTGGTCCTTTGATGGTTTGAACGCGGTGCTCAGTCCCCAGAGGATGGGAGCCACGCTGAAGACGACGAAGAGCAGGGCGCTGCCGTACACGAGCAGGTACAGCCAGACTCGGCGGGTTCGACGAGAACGCTTCTCCCGGTGACCGTCGCTGCGTGGGACGCGGCCGGCCCCGACCGTTGTCGCTGCCTGAGTCACCGTGCCTCACCCCGCTCGAGTCGCGCGTTTCGACGATTCGCGATCCCATAGATCGCGAAGAGCACGATGGCGACCACGAACATCAGCACGCTCATGGCGGATGCGCCGCCGAAGTTGTAGGACTGGAATCCGGTGTTATAGATGCCGATGCTCCAAATCTGGGATGCATTTGCCGGTCCACCGCCGGTCAGCACTTCGATCGTGTCGAACGAGTTGACTGCGCTGACGATCTCGAGGATGAGCGAGATGATGAGCACCGGGCGGATCGACGGAACGGTGATGAAACGGAACAACTGCCACCAGTTGGCGCCATCCACCCTCGCCGCCTCATATTGCTCCTCGGAGATTCCCTGCATGCCAGCCAAAATGAGCAGCATGACGAAGGGAAAGCCCGCCCAGGAATAGGCGACAATGACCGCGGCCAGCACGGTGTGTGGATTGCCGAGCCAATCGACCAGGGCACTCGATGGCACGCCCCAGGACTTCAGCGTTTCGTTGAGGATGCCGTTGTCGCTCTGCAGGACCCAGCGCCACAGATTCGCCGCGACGACAGACGGGACCATCCACGGGAGCACGACCAGGACACGCATCCAGATCGTGCCGCGCACCTTTGCGTTGAAAATGAGCGCGGCCAGAAATCCCAGCACAAATCTCAGGACGACCGTACCGACGACCCACTCGAGCGTGCGGAGCACCAGGGGTCCGGTGTTCGGATCATTGAATACGGCAACGAAGTTGGCGATGCCCGTGAAAATTGGGGTGAACACCGGCAGCTGAACCGTTGAGACGCTGAAGATCAGGGTCTGGATAAGCGGGTACAGCATCATGGCGGCGATCAACACCACGGCCGGAAGTACGAGCAGGTAGCCCGGACCCCATTTCTGGATGGCTATGCGACGACGGCGCTCACGATTCGTGCGCTTGAAGTCTGGTTCATCGCCCGTCGCGCCTCGCTGAGTCGATGACAGTATGGCCATTAACTCTGCCCAGCCAGTTTCAGCTCAGCCATATAGCGCGCGAAGTGCGGAATCGCGATCTCCGGCTCCGCGATCTCCCGGTGCCATCCCTTTTCCCATTCGAAATCCACAAAACCGGAGAAATCGGCAGTGCGGAGGGTGTCGAGGATGTGGGGAATCGGAACATTGCCCTCGCCTGTGAGGGCAAAGTCGAACGTGTCGGCAGACGCGCTGTTCGAGTCCTTGACGTGGACGTGCTTGATTCGCGACCCGAGCTTCTCCCAGGTGTACGTTGCGTCCTCGCCGTGCCGATAGGTATGCAGACTGTCCCAGAGGATTCCGAGAGCATCGCTTGCGCCCATCGAATAGAGCTCGAGGATGGTGTCACTCGTCGAATACGAATCATGTGTCTCGAGCAGGCTAATGACGCCGCCGGCCGCGGTGAGTTCCGCGACCTCCGAGAGCCCGTCCGTAATCGCTCGACGGGTGTCGGCTTCGGTCTGGCCGTCGGGCAGCGCGCCGCCGAACACCCGAAGATACGAGGCACCGAGACCCTGCGCGATCTCCAGGTTGAGTTTGGCGAGTTCGCGATTCTCCGTACGGACCTTCTCGTCGAGCGAATTCATCCGCACACTGGTATCGATCGCAATGACCTCAATACCTGCGTCATCGAAGAGCTGCCGTGTTCGCGCGAGGTTTCCCGGCGCAAATTCCTCAAGCGAACCGAGGTCGGTGGTGCCGCGGACGAATCGCAGCTCCACCCCCTCGAACCCGTTCTGCGTCGCGAGATCCACGATCTGTTCAATGTCATAGTCGGGACATCCGATCGAACTGAATCCAAGCTTGAACACGGCAGCGCACTTCCTTCGTTGTTTTGTGTGAATCGATAGCGGTCTGCGGGCCGCAGGCCGGTGGTTATGCGGTTACGATCCCTGTGCCAGAAGGGCGTTCATCTGCGATTCCATGAGATTCGCAGCCGCTTTCGCGGTCGACTGTCCGACCAGGATCTTCTGGGCATCGGTGATGATGTCCGTCTGCATCTGGGCCCACGTGCCGACCGTCGGGAGCGTCTTGGCGTAGGACAGCGCGTTGTTGAAGACCTTGTACTCCGGCACGTTCCACGGCGGCATGGCGAGCGCGCTCAGTCGCGACGGCGTACGGTTCATCATCTTCGCCATGACCGTCGGCTGATCGAACCACTGGATGAAGACCTTGGCCGCAGCAGGATTCTTCGCGCCCACCGGCACAGCCATGGTGTATCCGTCAGAGATGTTCACCTTTCCCGGCGAGAGCACGGTGCCGTACTTGACCGAGGTGTCCGCGTCGAGAGTCGGCAGGTTGTTCGATCCGCCGATGAAGATTCCGACCTGGTTCGCTTCGAACAGCGGCACGATGTCGCGAGTCGTTGCGAATCCGGGGGTTCCTGGAGGGGCCACCTTGTACTTGGTGTACAGGTCCGCCCAGTACTGGATACCCGCGATCGACTTCGCTGAGTTGATGGTGGCCTTGGTTTGCGCAGCGTTCAGAAAGTCGCCGCCGTGACCCCAGATCGTGTCCGCGAGAAGATCCATTGCGTTCTGTGGATCACTCAGGTCGGCTGAAACGCCCATCCCGTACTGGTTCTTCGACGCATTTGTGAGTTTCTGCGCGTCTTTCAGCATGTCCGCGAACGTCCAGTTATCGGTCGGGTAGGCCAGTCCGGCCGCGTCGAACATCGTCTTGTTGTAAAACGCGACGGTTGACGACGAGCGATCGGGCATGGCGTACTGCACGCCCTTGTACTGGCTGGCCTTCCAGGGGCCTGGCGCGTAGTCCTTGACATCGGCTTTCGATGCGAGGTCAGTCAATGGCGACAGCAGGTGTTGGCTCGCGACCGACGACAGCCAGGCGACGTCGAGGTCGACGATGTCCGGCGGAGTGCCGCCCAGCGCGGCCGCGGTGAACTTGTCCTGGTATCCCGTGATCGGAATCAGGTCGATGGTGAGTGGGATCTCGGGGTGCACTTTTTTCCATGCGGCCTGGATGGTGTCGACCTGAGTGCTCCACCAGCTGCCTACCCAGATGGTGATGGGACCTTTGGGTTTGGCGGCGGCGGTCGGAGTTGACGACGGTGCACCGGCTGATGAGCAGGCACCGAGCGCGAGGGCAGCCACCACCGCGATGCCGGTCAACGTGGTTACTCGCCTGAGTCTGGAGTTCATTCTTTTCCTCACTTCGTTGTGGATCGATTGCGTTGTGTGATGCGTCGAACACGA
>Ga0193728_1002161_pt1 | contig 10167 bp, 10 predicted proteins | sample U1c1metaG_FD_143037 | JGI IMG/M metagenome (GOLD analysis project Ga0193728, IMG submission 143037) | Soil microbial communities from a riparian zone of the East river system, Colorado, United States - U1c1 | ecosystem: Environmental > Terrestrial > Soil > Riparian zone | place: USA: East River... | reverse complement strand
AATTTCGAGAGCTTCCACGTCGCGCCGCCGTCAGTGGACTTATACAAACCGCGCTCGGCGTTCGCGTTCCAGGCGTGGCCCAGCGCCGCGACGTAAACGATGTTGGGATCTTCCGGATCGACGACGATGCGACCGATCTGCTGCGTCGCTTCGAGCCCCATCAGCTTCCAGGTGCGACCCGCGTCCGTCGACTTGTAGACTCCCCCGCCGGGCGAGATGGAGTTTCGTGAATCCTCCTCCCCCGTCCCCGCGTAGATGATATTGGGGTTCGATGGGGCGAGAGCGATGTCCCCCATCGAGATAACGCGCTCCTTGTCGAACAACGGGAAGAAGGTCGTGCCCGCGTTGATTGTCTTCCAGATTCCCCCGGTGGCTGTGGCCACATAGATGATCTTGGGGTTGCCGGGAACTGCTTCGACATCGGTGACTCGCCCACCCATGATGGCGGGGCCGATCGATCGCCAGCGGAAGCCGGCGAGCGTGGCCGAGTCAAGTGGGGTGGTGAGTTGTGCGGACAGGGTTCCGGTGCAAAGCAAGGCACCGGCGAGAGCGGAGAGGGCTGGGTGGGCTCGCATGGGTTGGCTTTGGGTTGGAAGAATCGATCCCTCGGGTGGATCGGGCGATTCCGGATCTAAGGTAATACGGAATTCTTTCCCACTGTGTTGGGGAGCGGACGGACGCGAGGCGAGTCTCAAATGCTTAGGTTTTATCCAGGAGCAGGGCTACCGAATCGGGTGGAATATCTATGACCAGTACAATCCGGAGCACGGAAGTGGGGATCCAAAACGGCGGTGGCCAAGGCGCAGGCAAGGCCACGACAGCACCCGCGACGACTCAGCATCCGAGTGCGACGACCGATCCGACTCAAGCCGGACGGGACGCACAGGCCGGCGCCCGAGATTTTGGCGACGCGATCAGAGCCAATGTTCAGCGCGAATTGAACGCGGCTGGAATCCAGGGTGCGATTGCCGGGGGAGTGGCGGGTGGAGTACGGAACGGCGTTCTGGCGCAGGGGCCACCGACACCGCCGGACGTGCCTCAAGCGGGGCGCACGTTCACAATCCGGGGACCGGACGGCACTCAGGTAATAACTATTCCGCCACACGCTTTCGACAACACGATTCCTCCCCAGGTGGAGGACATCTCGATCATGTTTTTCCTGACGATCGGCGCCATCATCATCTTTCTCCCGTTGGTACGCGCATTCGCGAGGCGCATGGACCGGCGCGGCGGAGGAACGGCTCAGATCCCGAACGAAGTGTCCTCTCAGCTGGCGCACCTCAACCAGGCGGTCGACGCGATCGCCTTGGAGGTCGAGCGTATCTCGGAAGGGCAGCGCTTTACAACGCGGCTGCTGTCGGAGCAGCGCGATGCGCGCCAGACCCTGGGCAGCGGACTGAAGTAGCAGGCTCGCGGCAAACCGTGTCCCCGGCGTTAGCTCCCGGCAGGCAGTCTTCGGTTGCAGGTAGGTATTCAGTTCTAGGTATTCGCCCCGCGCCGAACAGGCAGTGTCACGGTGAAAGTGCTCCCGCGATCGACTTGGCTCTCCACGCTCACATCTCCCCCGAGTAGTCGCGCCAGGCTCCTGCTGACACTCAATCCAAGACCCGTCCCACCGACCTTCCGGGTCGAGCGCTGCTCCACCTGCCAGAACGGATCGAAGATCTTGCCGATGTTTTCGACCGATATTCCAATGCCCGGATCGACGATGGAGATCGCGACCGAATCGCGATCCACGCTTGATCTAACGACAATCTCCCCATCATCGGAGAATTTGATTGCGTTCGACAGCAGATTGAGAAGGATCTGCCGCACCTTGCCGTCGTCGGTAAAAAGATTCGCATCAACAGTTTTGTCGCGCAGCTTAAGTCCCTTTGACTCAGCGAGAGGGGTCACCATCGCAAGCGCCTGCGCAATGATCGGCGCCAAACGAACCTCGTCTCTTCGTACGACCTCCTTTCCGACATCCAGGCGGCTGAAGGTCAGCACCTCGTCGATGAGGCCGAGAAGGTGATCGGCGCTCGCACGAATCCGGGTGAGTTGGGCGAGCTGGGGCTCATTCAGACGTCCATCGATTCCCTCAGCAAGGAGAGACTGATACCCAATGATCGCATTCAACGGCGTCCGCAGCTCGTGACTCATGGTCGCGAGGAACGCCGATTTCGACTCGCTCGCGGCGAGGGCGCTTCGATACAGCTGTGCGTTATCGATGGCGATCGCGGCGCGCGTGGCCAGCTCCATTGCCAACGCCTGGTCTGCTTCGTCGTATCGTCGCCCGGAGCCGGAGCTGATGAGGGTTAGCGCCCCAAGAGTGCGGCCGCGCGCTATCATCGGCACAATGAGAGCTGACCTGATCTGCAGCTCGCGCATGATGGCAAGGTGATCGGCGTCTCGGGCAGCCGCCTCGAGCATGGCGTCCGAGATATCGGCGTAAAGCTCCGCCTGGCCGGTGCGAATGACATGCCCGACGCCGGTCGGCCCACTGTGATCGGGCGGATAGCGCTTGTTCAGCTCCTTCGCCCATCTGATCTTCGCCTCGTCTTTGTGCGACACGACAACCTGGCGGACTTTCCCTTCCGGATCAGCAAGATCGACGGAGCACCAATCAGCTAACCCACCCACCGCTAGCCTGGCGACCGCTTCGAGGGTCTTCTCGTAATCCAACGTCGAGGCAAGGACGCGACTTGCGTCGCCGAGGAGCTGCGCGCCCTGCTGCTCCCGCTTCCGTCGGGTGATGTCGCGACTGAAGACCATCACCGCACCACTCAGCGGAACGATGCTGTTTTCCGTCCACGCATCTAGCGCGGGAACGTACTCCTCGTACTCGACGACGGTCGATTCGCGAACAGCGCGGAGCGTCTCCGTCTCGAACTTACTTCCTCTCAGGGCGGGAAGGAGATCCCAGAGCACCTGTCCGATCGCGTGAGAAGGATCGGCGCCGAGCGTAAGGAGTGTCCGCGCCGCGCTGGGATTAACGTATGTCCACCGCCAGTCCGGATCGAAGACGCTGGCGGCATCGGGAAGATTATCAAGCACGCGCTCCAGGCGGTGGCGCGCGTCTTCCGCGAGGTCTCGTGCCTTCTCGGCCGCGTTGGTCGTTCGACTGAGCTCGTCGTTGGTCGTGCGAAGATCTTCCGCGGTTGCCTCGAGCTCCGCGGCCTGCGATTCCATCTCGACGGCCTGCTCCTCGAGCTGCTTAGATTGGAGTTCGAGATCCTCGTTGACCGTTGTCAGCGCGAAATTCGCACTGTCGCTCTCACCGATCGCGCGAGAGAAGCCGAGATTGACGAGCCCGCTGATCAGGAGCGCAAGGATGCCGGCGGCGCCCACAACAAGGGACGCGTCCCGGACGCTTCGCTGCTCGGCGAGTCGCCGTTGAGCAAGCAGGCCCTGCTCCTGCGCGTGCAGATCGGCAACGAGCGAGCGCAGCTGGTCCATCTTTTCCTTTCCGCGCAGGAGGCGACTTGGCTTCGCTGCTTCGGTGGCCGTACTGTGACGGCGCAAATTGACCGCCGTATCGAGGAGTGCAAACCGCTCCGAAACGAGGCGTTCAATTGTCGCCAGTCTCGCCTGTTGCCCCGGCTCACCGTGCGTAAGCACCCGCAACGAATCCAGGGAACGTTCGATGTCGGCGTGAGCGCCTCGATATGGCTGGAGAAAGATTTCGATCCCCGTCAACAGATAAGCCCGCTCTCCAGTTTCCGCATCCACCGCGCGCGCAAGAAGAGCGTCCGCGCCCTCGATGATCGCGTGGCTCCTTCCCACCTCTTCAACATCCGCAACAACGCGACGCGCCCGGTCGTACGCGAGCGCGCCGACCACCAGTACCAACACTGCCGGAACCAACGCCAGCAGGCGACGCTGTGCAGGACCGGTGAGCTTGGGGCTCAAGCGGGATTATTCTCCCTTGCGCTGGGGTGCGTTTGACTTGGCATCTTCTGGATCATACGCATGTGAGGCGCGTGATTGGCGACTTTCGGGCCAGCACGGTTTGAGAAGCTCGCGAGGTCGCGCGAGAACGCGAATTTGATCTCGTAACTGCGAACTGAGAACTAACTGCTGAGGAATGCGGGCCAACTGCTATTGCGAACCGCAGACTAACTACGGATTGGGGGACTAACTGCGGATCAAGGATTAACTACAACGTCCGTCCGCAGTTCGAAGTTAGTCTCCCAATCCGCAATCAGTCAGCAATCCGAAATAGCAGTTGGCCCGTGATTCCTCAGCAGTTAGTTCGCAATCCTCAGTACTCAGTTCTGATTTCCCTAAGCGTGTGGCGCCTTCTTCCTAGCTCGGCGCTCTCTCGTGCGAGGCCGGATTTTTGCTTCATCGCACGCATGCGGCAGGTTCACCGTGATAAAGCAAGTTAAAAGTCTGAAGGAGGAGAATCAGAATGAAAGGCCGTGATTCCGCTCGCGTCATGAGCGCCATCATAGTTGCGTGCGCACTCGCCGCGTGCGCTGCCCACGCGCACGTGGTTGCCAGGAATCCCGCGCTCACGCTCGCACCTACTTGCTCGGACGCGGTTGCGGCTTATGGCAGCAGAGACAAAGTTCCGTACGACTATTACGAAGTGGCCTTGATCACAGGCGAAGGAAACTCTGTCTACACTGGGAATGGTGACGTGCTCAAGTCGGTCCGCAAGCAGGCAGCGAGCCTTGGCGCCAACGGCGTGGTGATAGACTCTCTGCGCGTGAGCCGTGCGACCGTGAAAATCCTTGGAGCGGCAGTGGGCGGAAATGACGCCGAGCGAAAGGCGAGTGCCGTCGCGATATGGATGCCGAGCGATACCGCGCGCGTACGCGAAGCGTGCCACAGAGGCTGACCGCGGTTGCCTGGCTCTCCATAATCGCCGCGGCCGGTTGCAAGGACAGCTCATGGACTCCGATGGGAAGCGCGGAGGTCGTGCTCTCGGAGATAAAACTCAGTGGCGCTGCAACGGTTTCCAAACGGATCGATTCCGACGAAAGCTTTGGGCGCTCAGTTACCGCTGGCATCGCGACCGGCGACAGTCTTTGGCTCCAGGTTGCCGAAAAACTCTCGCCCGCGTCTGCCGCCGGCGAGGCGACGATGTCCATCGCATTGGCGTCGGCGCTGACCCGCGCGCCCGCGCGTGTTCTTACGCTCGTCGGCAACAAATATCCGGTGGAAGAGGTGTGCGGGATTCCCTTTCTCAAAGGTGACTCCGCCTTCGTGTCGACGTACCACGATGAAGCGATCGCCGCGCTCGCGCGTGTAACCACTCCTTCCCGTCGCGCCACCGCGCCAGGCGCGCAAGAAGACGGTCAAACCACCCGTAGCGCGCAAAGACACTACAGTTACCCCGAAAGACACTAGCTCGTCCCGTTGACGGCATTGAACGGCACGCGAACAACCAGGGTGCCGACGCCGAGTAACCGGAACCTGCGTCTGAAAGGCGGCCGACCGGCCGGGCACGGACGCTTCCAACATCAAGGAGTTGCTTTGAAGCGTGCATTTCTCGCAGTTGCCCTCGCGGGCACGGCGCTTGTCTCGCTCCCATTAGCGACGCGCGCCCAGGTGTCCCCCGCCGCAAAGCCCGTAGAGTTCGGGTTCGCCGGGGGAGTGTCGATCCCGATGAGCGATCTGTCCGACGCAACCAATACAGGATTCAACGTCACTGGCATCGTCGGCTTTCATCCGCAGATGATTCCCCTCGGAGTCAGACTCGATGTCGCGTACAACAGATTCGGCATCAAGGACAATGGCGCCGGGCTCACTGGCGATTTCCACTTCACGAGCGTGACCGGCAATCTGGAGTACAGCATCCCGTCCGAGAGCGTTTCACCATATCTGATCGGTGGCGCGGGTCTCTACGCCCAGGGAGCGAACATCAACGGTGGCACGGGGTCGTCGAACAAGTTCGGCTGGAACCTTGGTGGCGGAATCAAGTTGCCACTTAGCGGGTTCGACACGTTTCTGGAAGCGCGCTACAATCAGATCCAGGAGAGCAGCGGAAATCCCTCGCTGAAGTACATTCCGATCACGTTCGGAGTGATGTTCTAAGCGATTTCCCCGATCAGTGGGTAGACGGGGGAGAGCTGATGCTCTCCCCCGTTTTTGCATCGTCCACTGCAACCTGACTACCGATTAGGCGATACTCCATGTGGCCAGGCTTTAGTCACGATGGATCCCGGAGCCCGATGCGCATTCTCGTAGTCGATGACGATCACGCGTTGCTCAAGCTGATCACCCGCGTGCTCCGCGACGAAGCCTACGCGGTAGACACGGCGTCCACCGGCGAAGAGGCGCGCACCCTCGCCCTCGTCAACGATTACGATGGAATAGTCCTCGATCTACAGCTGGGCGACCGGCACGGATTCGAGATTCTGCAGGAGCTGCGGCGCAACGGGCGGCATACCCCCATTCTGCTCTACTCCGGCAATGCCGACACCGACTCGATCGTCCGCGGTCTCGACGCTGGCGCCGATGACTACGTCGTCAAGCCGGTCTCGAACGAGGAGCTGCGGGCGCGCGTACGCACCCTCATTCGGAGGGGCGCCGGGAGCTCGCGCGTCGGCGAGCAAGCCAATGTGGGCAACCTTACGCTCAATCGCCTCACCCGCCGAGTGACGTGCAACGGCAACGATGTAGGCCTCACCTCGATGGAGCTCAAGCTTCTCGAGCACCTCATGCTCCGGACCGGTGAGACGATTTCGAGGAGCGAACTACACGACAAAGTGTGGGACATGCACTTCGATCCGAGCTCCAACGTCATCGATGCCCACGTCGCCCGACTGAGGAAAAAGCTGCAGCAGGCGGGCGCGTCTGCGGCCATCAGTACGCGGAGAGGGATCGGGTTTGTGCTCGAGTCCGTAAGTCCTTCTGCTGCCAACACTTAGCTAATTCAAGAGTGTGACGATACAGTCATAATCGCTTAACAGAGCCGTCATAAAGCCGGGTGCATATTGTGCCATAAGAAATCACCCTGGGTGAGCAGCGGCTCATCATTCGCAGAGGCCTCGTTAAATGATTCGTCTTCGTGGAATGTGGACTGGACTCGTACTTGGAAGCGCGATCATCTCGCGCCAGTCGCTTGCTCAGGGTGCATCGGTAAGCCTCACCCACGTGGTCTCTGTCACCGTTCCACCGCGCGTGAAAGCCCAGATCACCAGCTTTGTTCCCGCAGCTCAGACCGCGACGAGAGTTTCTTCGATCCAGCCAGCGACGAATGGCCTCGTCATCACGGTCAACGCGACGCAGGCATGGACGCTCTCGATCGGTTCAGCGGCCGGCAAGTCGAAGCACCAGTGGTCGCATGATGCGGCGTCTGGCTTTGCGAGAGTAGACGCGACTGACGCGATGGTCGCATCGGGCACGATCTCACACATTCCGACCTCCGCCGCCATTTTCTTCCGCAACGCTTCGGCGGTTGCGTCTTCTGATACGAAGGGCAGCGAAGGATCAGAGCCGGTCATGCTGACCGTAGCAGCACAGTAAGAGCAGTAAGATCGGAATGGTCGTGGCGGCTTGCTCCGAGCTTCCGCCCTCCATCGACGGGTAGTTCGCTTTCGTTTCTCCAAGAAAAAAACGCACCCTGGTCGGGGTGCGTTTTTCTTAGGCAGTATCGAGGGAGCGCTAGCGCGTGAAGAAGGAAAGCCCCGCCAGGAGGCCGATCGCGTTGGATCCTCCACCCGAGAAGCCGTGGTCGTAATTGGCCTCGAGGCGTGTTGCCAGCCGGCGGTCCGCGAATGGAAGCTTGAGCCCCACTCCGACCCCGGCGTTCCCGGAATTCGCGCTATTGCCACCCGACACGCTGATTCCCGCGACGCCAACGAAGGGGCGCAAGTAAAGACCCTTGCCGACGCGATCGCCGTCGGGGATGAGGAGAAGGCCGGCTTCCAGTTCGTAAGTGGACACCGTGTTGCCTCCGCCACTTATCGAATTGATGCTGAACCGCGGCTCGAACTCGAGTTTGTCACTGAGGAAATAGCCGAGGCGGAATACCTGCGTTGGCAGAGAAAACAGAGTGCCGCTCGAATTTCCAATTCCGAATGTCAGGCCGGCGTCGATTCCCAGCTCGATCCCGCCGGACCCGTTACGCGAAGAGCGCTGCGCGCCTGCTGTTGGGGCGATGAACGCCAGAGCGACTGCAACGACCAATAGTTTTCTCATCATCTGATCAGGGGAAAAAGTTTTGTCAGGCTCGGAGCGCCTGCGAGCTCTTAGCTCGTGAATTTCTGACGACTGGGCAAGCGTATGATCACAAATCCGCCACGGTCTCCTAATCCCCAATTTTGCCTGCTTCCGGAGCGTTACTGCTCAGCAATTGGCTCGTCGTCTTGTCGGCGAGGTGTAACCGTGCCGATGTGTGTTGGCCCATTTGGGTCCAACCGGCGCGCTAAGGCCTCGCCTAACCAGATCAGCGTCCTATAGAGTCCGCAAACGCGACTCGTGTGCGGCGCACTCTCGAACAAGGAGAAGCTTTGAAGCGTTCACTGTTCCTCGCGATCGCAGCGATCGCACTCGTCGCAGTTCCGCGCGTTTCGTCTGCGCAGCTCGGCGTACTGAAGCCGTTCCAGCTTGGTATTGCTGGCGGCGCTGCTCAGCCCATGAGCGACCTGAAGACCGGCGCCGATATCGGCTACAACGGTACCGTTGCGATGGCCATCAACCTGCCGTTCATCCCGGTTGGTCTGCGCGTCGATGGCGCGTACAACATGTTCGGTCAGAAGGCTGGTATCCCGGCCAAGATCGGTGTCGCAAGCGCGACGGGTAACCTCGTGTGGCGTCTGCCGAGCGTCGGCATCTCGCCGTATCTGATTGGCGGCGCTGGATTGTACATGCAGTCCGTCACGCCGACGGGTGGAAGCGCAACGACTGATAACCACCTCGGCTGGAACGCCGGCGCTGGTATCAATCTGCCGTTGTCGGTTTTCCATGCGTTCGTCGAGGCGCGTTACAACAGCTATTCGACCGATGCCGGTTCAGTGAAGTTCGTTCCGGTTACGCTCGGAATCATGTTCTAGGCTTTTCGGCTCGAAGTCCGAGCCGCGCAGAAAAGGAAAAGGGGAAGGGCTCAATGCCCTTCCCCTTTTTTTTTGTTCGTGATCGCCGTTGGATCAGTTGAACTGGCGAAGCTGAATCTGGCCGCTACTGAGATACGTGCCGTAGAAGCTGACAAACTGTCCGCTACGAAGGTTGTTGAACCGATTCACATCATTGTTGCTCAAGTTGGATGGCAGCGAGACCGTCAAAGTGCCGCTATTGTTGATGTCGACCGTGAACAGCCCGTTCCGGCGATCGATCTGCCTGACGGTTCCCTGCAGCAGCTGCACGTTCGATGACGAGCCACCGACCGAAGATACGGACTGATCTACCTGCACGTAGTCCGTGTAATAGCTGTTGCCGTTCGCCTGAACGCGCGCGGTCACCCGATCGCCATTCTCCAGCGAAGTTGGAGAATACCTCTGGTTCTGATAAACGACCTGGGTCTGGTTGTCGTAGGTTACCGGTACGGTCTGTCCATTGGACTCCTGAATCGAAATCTGCTGGGACCGCGTATCGACCCCGCGAATGGTACCGCTGAGCTGGCCGTTCTGCGCTGTTCCTCCTCCCCCTAACACGCCACCCAGTACGTTCCCGAGCCCGCCGGCGCATGCGCCAACCGATGCAAACATGAGCGCTGCCGCCGCGCCCCGACGTAATCGTTGAATTCCTGACATTTGCCCTCCTCTGTGCTGCTCCTAATTAGCAATCGCGGTGCCTCGGCAACGGGCTATCTTAGAGGTCGATGACAAAATTTCCCTGCATGTTCCTGCTGATCTGTGCTGCCGGGACGGCGTGCACGAGAGCAGCCTCCGAGGACGCGGAAACAGCCTCCTCGACCCCGCCGACACTGGCTGCTGAGAGCGTCGCACAAGCGCCGGCTGCAGTACCAACCACTCCAGCCGCCAAAGCTGGCACCTCATTAGCTGCGCCGGTGTGCCCGCGAACGGGCCAGTGGGCGCTCTGCAGTGTTGAGCGCCGACTCGTGCAATCGGGGTTCGTCCCAAGGCGCGTCGAGGGCGCCCCGCCACGCCGAGCGGGGTTCAGCGTCTTGCCAGCCGTCTACACGCTCGGACGGTCGCGACTCGAGGTATTCATTTATGCCAGCGAGGCTGCTCTCGCGGCGGACGTAGCGAAGATCGACACGTTGTCGGCGGCGCC
>Ga0193728_1002160_pt1 | contig 10172 bp, 6 predicted proteins | sample U1c1metaG_FD_143037 | JGI IMG/M metagenome (GOLD analysis project Ga0193728, IMG submission 143037) | Soil microbial communities from a riparian zone of the East river system, Colorado, United States - U1c1 | ecosystem: Environmental > Terrestrial > Soil > Riparian zone | place: USA: East River... | reverse complement strand
CGCTTTTTTCCCGCTGCCGCCATCGAGTACTTTATCTCCCGCTTACTTTGCGCCTGTTTGTCCGCTCACTGTCCCGTTGCCTAAAGCTCGCGTCCACTGGTTAATAATATCGATGGGCAAAGGAAACACAATTGTTGTGTTCTTCTCAGTACCTATTTCCGTCAGCGTTTGCAGATAACGTAGCTGAATCGCGGTTGGTTGCGTCTCCAGAACTTTCGCGGCGTCGGCAAGTTTTTGCGACGCTTCGAACTCGCCTTCGGCATGAATAATTTTTGCGCGCCTCTCGCGTTCCGCTTCCGCTTGCCGCGCAATGGCACGCTGCATCTGTTCGGGAATATCCACCTGCTTCACTTCTACCTTGGAGACCTTGATGCCCCAGGGCTCCGTGTCCGTATCCAGAATAATCTGCAGCTTGGCGTTCACTTTATCGCGCTGCGATAAGATTTCGTCCAATTCGAATTGACCCACGATGCTGCGCAGCGTGGTCTGCGCCAGTTGCGAAGTCGCGTACTGATAATTCTGCACCTGCGACATCGCCAGGTTCGCATCAACCACCCGAAAATAACAAACCGCATTCACTTTCACCGACACATTATCGCGCGTGATGATGTCCTGCGGCGGCACGTCCAACGTCTCCAGCCGCATATTGATGCGGTACAGCGTTTCTATCGGCCAGAAAACCAGATTAATTCCCGCCGTTTTCGCTGACGGCAGCAGGCGCCCCAAACGCAGCACCACTCCGCGCTCCCACTCCTTAATGATGTACAACGAGTTCCAGAACCAGATCAGCCCGATGCCGATAATCACCACGATTCCCAAGAAACCTATTTCCATGTTGTCCTCCCCAAGTCGAGCCCAGACGGGCGGCGTTTTAACTGTGGCTGACAGCCGGCGACTGCGCCGGTTCGACATAAAGTTTTAACCCTTCGATTCGCAACACGCGCACCGGCGCGCCTTCCGGAGCCTCCTGCAAAGACACCGCTCCCCACAATTCACCATGAATTCGAATCATGCCTTCCACACCGGCGCGCAAAGTTGAAACCGCAATTCCCTGCTCGCCGATCAATTCTTCCATTCCCGTGGCCGCTTTCCATTTGCGCGACCGCAACACCAGCCGCATCAGGAACACTGTGAGCACTGCAAACGGCAGCGTCGCCGCGAACGCAATTCCCAAACTCACTCCGCCATTCGTCAACGGCGAGCGCACCAGAAACATGGCGCCCAGCAGCATCGACACAATTCCGCCCAGCGCCAGCACTCCATGACTCGTGAATTTAGCTTCCAGAATAAAAAATCCCACCGCCAGCAAAATTAAAAACAGCCCGGCATAATTTACTGGCAGCAAATGCATGGCATACAGCGCCAATACAGCGCAAATCCCGCCGAAAACGCCTGGTGCCACTACACCCGGATGCGTAAATTCCGTATAAAGCCCCAGCACGCCGATAAGGAGCAAAATAAAAAATGCATCCGGCTCCACGATACGCGCCAGAAATTTCTGCCGTGCCGACAACTCGAACGGCACAAAAGTGGGATGTTCAAGCGCCAGCGTAACCTTGCTCCCATCAAAACGCGAGATCGATCGCCCATTGAGTTGCCGCAGCAAATCCTCGCGCGAGCTAGCCACCAGGTCGATCATCTTGTTTTCCAACGCCTCTTTTTCCGTGAAGGCCTTGGCTTCCGTAATGGCCGTCTCCGCCAGCGCCGGGTTTCGCCCGCGCCGCTCAGTGAAGCTGCGCAAAAACGCCATCGCATCATTATTTATTTTCTTGCGAAATGCTTCGTCGATCTGCTGCGCGAATCCGCCAATCATAATCACTGGCGACGCCGCACCCGCGTGCGTGCCCGGCGCCATCGCCGCAATATCCGCCGAAAGCAAAATATAAAATCCCGCCGAAGCTCCGCGCGCGCCGGTCGGCTCCACATACACGGCCACCGGCACAGGCGACGACAGAATATGCTGAATAATATTTTTCATCGAATCGCTGAGCCCACCCGGCGTATCCATGGTAATCAGCACCAGCGCGGCATGCCGTTGCGCGGCATTTGCAAGCCCCTCTTCCATGTATGTCGCTAGAATCGGTTCCACTTCCCCGTTGAGCTTCAGCTCCACCACTTCTGCCTGTTGCGACGCATGCTCTTCCACAGCCGCCTTCGAACGAACCCCACACATCACCGCTAAACACGCCACGCCCAAAACAGTCGCGAACATTCCGACGCGTCCAAATCTTTCAGTCCGGCGCGTAAAAAATCCGTCCATGCCTTTCATTGCGGGCCCCCTTTCGGAGGAACTTCTGCCGTCTTCCCATTTTGCAAATGTTCCAGCAATTGCTTGGCTTCGGTATAGTTGGGCGCCACCTTCAACGCCCGCTCCACTTCCGCGCGCGCCGATGCAGGCTTTTTCTGCTCCAGGTAAACGCGCGCCAGCGTAGTCCGCACCACAGCCGAATCCCGCGCCTCCAGCGAAGCCAGCAACTCCTTCACCGCGTCGTCCAACCTGCCCTGGCGCCTGGCAATTTCGCCCAAACCCAGATGCGCGGCGGCATTCCCTTTGTCGGTAGCCAACGTCACGTGATATTCGCGCTCCGCGGCATCCAGTTGCCCGCCCGAAAGCTCCTGTCTTGCGCGCCGCAAATGCGTTGCAGGCGTGTCGCGCCCCGCCTGAGTTCCCGTTGACGCGCGCGCTTCCGCGGACGCCATCTCATACCGCAACGTCTCCGGATCAATCTCCGTGGTCACCCGTTCGAGATGCGTCAACGAATCGTTCTTTGCATCCAGATGTGACGTGGTCACGCCTTTGGGACCAAACGCCTCCAGCGCGGCATTTCGCTCTTGGTCCGCTTCTTCTTGTTTGCCGGCTTTCTCCAGCGCCGCGACTAGCAACGACCGGTCCTCCGGAACGTCCGGCTCACGATGCGATGCTTCGCGAAATAGCGTTGCCGCCCCGTTAAAATCTCCCTGCCGTACGGCGATCAATCCAAGATTAAACGGATAGTCGTCTTCGTCCGGATCAAGCGCGGACGCGCGTTTTAAATCTTCCTGCGCCGCCGCAAGTTTATTTTGCCGCGCCTTCGCAATCGCCAGGTTCTTCAATACCTCCGGAAAATCCACCCCCGGAGCGCTGCTGCCGCGCAATAAAATCTGCAGCGTCGCAAACGCCTCTTCCGCCTGATCCGGCTGATTCATTGTCAATCTGCACACGCCAATCGAAAACAGCGCCTCCAAATATCGATCGTGCGTCTTCGGCACTTTGGCATACGAAGGCAATGCCGAAACGCAATCTCGTTTCGTAGAATAAGCCTCTCCAAGGGCGTAATTCGGTTCCACCCATTCCGGCTCCAGGCGCACTGCTTCCCGCAGCTCACGCACGCGCGTTTCGTCTTCGTTGGCGATCAATCCACGCGCGTAATGCTCAAACGCATCCAGTCGAACGGTCTTATACATCTGGCTGAATTCCGTCAGGCTTAACGGATACGCGGGATCGTTCTGCGACAGCATCCTCCACATCAATCGCGTGTGCAGATCCATCACCGTTTCCAGCGGGCCGCTTTCGTGCAGCGCCGGCAACAGTGCCGCGGGATTTACCCGCAGCAAGCGGCTATCAATCGTCAAATTTTTTCCGTCGAAATTAAAGCTCCCAAACACCACGAAGTCAGCGTCCAGATCCTCAGCCACATGCAGCATCGTCGCGCGACTCAATTTCGCCGTGGTAGGAATGCCATAGCGCTCCAGTTCCCCCAAACGCCACGAATGCGAATACACCTGTTCGCCGGCAGACGACAATCCCTGGATAGTAAGTTCTTCCAGTCCTTCGGAAAGCCAGTCCAGCCGCGACGAAGGCCCTGAATTTTGAAATGGAAAAACCAGATAAATGCCGTGCGAATCGGCTTTGCGCGTAGTCGCGGTATCCGCCGTTGTACTAGCGCCTGACTTTGTACCAGCGCCCGACGACGCTCCCGCTGCAGAACCTGAACTGCTGCGCGAAGAAGGAGAAGTGTTAGGCGGAGCTTGTGTATTTTGCGGTGAACAAAGATTCCAGGTGGGAACCAATAAGCTGGCAACAACAATTATTAGAAGTTCATGAGTGTAACTACGCGGCACCATGTTCCAGCATTGTATCAGAGGCCAACCACTCTAAACGCTCGCGATGTTCCTAATCCGAACACCTGCCAACACCAAACGCATTTACTCACTCCTTTTCTGAAAACTCGCTCTCAGCGTTGCGCGCTTTCCACCGGCTTCGGCGTTAGAATTTCCTGAATCTCCGGATTCGTGAGCATGCTCGCAAAGTCTGGATCGGTCTTAACGCCGTTCAACTCCTTAAAACCTTCATCCTTCGCCTTGCGTAAATAAACGATGCACCGCTCGATATTCCCGGCTTGCGCAAAGGACTTCGCCAGCATGTAATAAAACCGCCCGCGATCCGTCACCGACCGGTCTTGCAACACCGAACCATTTCTCGAGCCATTGTGCTCGAAGAATTTCGGGTCGAGTGTCAGCGCCTGGTGAAACGACGCCAGCGATTGCTCGTACTTCTTATCCCCAAAATAGGCATACCCCAGGTTGCTGTACAGCACCGCCATATCTCTGCGCATATTTATCGCTTTTTGGTACGCCTTGATGGCTTTCCCGTATTTCTTGCGTTGGTACCACACCGTCCCAATATTGTTTTGCGCGTCCGCGTAACTAGGATCGACCTTCGCGGCCCGCTCGTAATATTTCAGCGCCAGCGTGAGCGCTTCTTGCTGGTGCAGCGCAATTCCCAGCTTATTCAAATACACCGCGTTGCGCGGGTTTTCGTCCGTCAGCCGCTTGTACGTTTGCGCCGCTTCGCGATAGTCCTTGCGCACCATGTACAGATCGGCAAGCTGCTCCGTCGTGAGCGCCGGACGCACCACGATTGCAGAGGAATCCACCCGCTCCTGCTGCATAATCGGCGCGTCCGAAACTATTCCATTACGCTCAAAAAAAGTTTGTCCTGCGGAGGGAATGCTGAAACTTAGAAGGAGAAAGCTTGCTGGAACTGCCGCATGAAACCTGATCATGGGGAGTCTCCCTTCTCCGGCGGAGGCTTGGCCTTGTCGGGGTCCTTCTTCTTGCCCCCAAAGATACCAAAAATCTTCTGTAAAGCACCCTTTTTCTTTTGCCCCGCCTCCCCTTCGACACCGCTGGCCCCGTTGGCAGCCCCATCGGCACCCACGGGTGCGGCCGGCCCACCCTCGCCAGAAACGATTCGTCCATCCGCGCCAACTTGCGGCGTCTTTTGCCCGCCGCCAAAAATATGGGAAAGCCACGATCCCCCAGTCGCCGCCCGCCCGCCGTGTAACTCGCACAATTGTGACGGCGCGGAACCCGTCACGCGTGGTCGGGCAGTTCGGTGTCGCCAGCTCCATCGACTCCGGATCGATCATCACCGCCTGCACCCCTGCGGGTATGGTGAAGTCCTTCGCGTCGTGATAGCCAGGCAATGCAGTTGCGCGGATCATAAAATCCGCCCACACCGGCGCGGCCGCCACCCCGCCTGCCAGCCCCAGATCGCGGTTATCGTCAAATCCAATCCAGATCACGCAAACCAGGTCGGTCGTGAACCCCGCAAACCATCCATCGCGCGACGTTCCCGTCTTTCCGGCGGCAGGAAGCGTGAACCCCTTCTGGCGCACCGCTGCGCCCGTTCCGCGGTTCAGCACATCTTTCATTACGCTGGTAGTCAAATACGCCACTCGCGGATCGAGCGCCGCACGCGTTTGCGGCTCGATTTCTTCCATCAGTTTGCCGTCCGCGCCGACTACGCGCTTCAGAAATTCCGGCTCGGCCCGCGTGCCGATGGTCGCGAAAGTGGTGTATCCCGCCGCAACCTCAACCGGTGTCATCTCATAAGCGCCCAGCGCCACGGCAGGCGTTGGCTGAATGTTATTACCCAGCCCCATTTGCCGTGCGATCTGCACGACCCGCCCGTAGCCGATCAATTCCGCAACTTTTACGGTCGCCACGTTCAGCGAATTTGTCAGCGCATCCCGAACCGTCACGTGCCCCATAAACCTTTCGCCGTAATTATTCGGCGTGTAATCTTTCCCATCGAAGCTGAACGTCGTCGGCTCGTCATCCAGCATCGTCGCCGGCGTTACGATCGGCTCCACGTTATCCACCGCATTGTCGAACGCCGCCGCATACACAAACGGCTTGAACACCGATCCCGGTTGGCGGCGCGCCAGCGCGTGATTCAACTGGCTCTGCCCGTAATCCCGTCCGCCAATGACCGCTTTGATCTCTCCGGTCTTGGGATCCAGCGCCACCAGCGCCATTTGCACCTGCGGAATCGCTCCCTCTGGCGCGCCCTTCTTGGCCTGCGCCTTCCTCCACCGGTCGTACTTCTTGGCCAATAATTTATCTACATTCTTAGCCCCGGCCTCCACGGCTGCGGCCGCCGCGCGTTGCAGCGCGGGATCCAGAGTGGTGTACACCCGAAAATTCTGGCTCACCAATTCGTTCTCGGAATATTTCGCCAGCAAATGATCCTTCACCATATCCACGAAATAAGGAGCTTCGCTGCCTGCCACCGAAGTGCGCACCAGCTTGATCGGCTCGCGCTTGGCTCCCTGAAAATCCGCTTCGGTAATGTATTTATTCTCAAGCATCTGCGTCAACACCCGGTCGCGTGCCTGCGCGCCCCGCTCCGGATGCCGGTCCGCCGCCGAGTAATAATTCGGCGCGCGAATAGTTCCCGCCAGGTAAGCGCACTCCGCAAGCGTCAGCTGTCGCATATCCTTGCCGAAGTACGCCACGCTCGCTTCTGAAAATCCGCGGATGCCGAAACTCCCGCGATTGCCTAGATACACTTCGTTGGCGTACAACTCGAAAATTTGCTGCTTGGAAAATCGCTGCTCCAGTTCGATGGCTACCATGGCTTCGGCAACTTTTCGCCGCCAGGTCCGTTCGTTGGAGAAAAAGAACGTGCGCGCCACCTGCATGGTGATGGTGCTCGCGCCCTGATAATGACTGCTGCTGTGGCGCAGGTCCGCCCACGCCGCGCCCACGATGCGCACAAAATCGAACCCGCCATGTTCCAGGTATCGTTTGTCCTCCGCGGACATGATGGCGTGCACTAGCGCGGGAGGCAGGTCCTGGTAAAGTACCGGCCGGCGTTTCTCTCGCGCGCTATCAAAGAGATTCGTGATCAGCTCCGGCTCGATTTCGGCGCTCCCGAAATCCGTTCCGCCACCAAGCGGTCGAATGCTTTTGATGGACTTCCCGGCAAACTGCACACTCAACCCATTGGTCGCGGCGAAGTAGGAAAGTTTTGAAGGGCGAATCTCAACCGTGTTTCCCTGCACAACAAATTGCCCCAGCGAATTATCATCGCGCACCGGCCGGTAACCCACCTTGGTGAGATAGGTGGTCATTTCCCCTTCGCTCCACACTTCTCCCACGGAGATTTGTTGCGGCGCGGAAAAAAGCTGGGTGGTGTTCTGTAGTACCCGCCCGGAAAGGCGCGCGTCGATCATGCGCGAATACTTGATGTAGTAGTAGGTGTAAACGCCCGCAAACGTCAAAATCGCGGCAAAAACAATGCCCAGTAGCGTAAGCCCAACAATGGAAGTGAAAAATCCTTTTTCAAGACGAATGCGCAAACGTTGGCTCCAACCCAGAAAATCCATTGTCTCGCAAGCACCTCTACTTACAAAGACGGACTTGGCCGCTCAAATGTTGCCCGCGGCGTCCCCAAGAGATGGTTTCGACGTGATCTTAAAGATAGCGGCCACAATTTCTAATAAAGCGCCTTATTTTCACTCGAGGGCGTGAAATGCAAGTCCAGATGGTAGGCAAGCAAATCGATCGGAACGGTGTAATCCATCGCGATCTTCACAACTTGCTGACTCGATTCGACCTTTATGTCTTCTCTTTTCGCCGGAATGTCCAGGTCTTGCACAACTTTAAAGATATTGTTGCGAATCTGTTCTTCCGTGTAGCGGTTCACCACCGCAAAACGTGCTTGCTCCTGGATTTTATCGGCCAGTTGATATTCCGCCGCGTATGGCGGCACGACTTTAACCGCCGCGTAAACCGCAAAAGCGAGAATCGCGGTCACGATGATGGCCTTTATTTTGCCTGCCCCACGCTCGCGAGACCGCATGCCCAGGCGGGTCGCCTCCTGTGCACGCCGATCCCCGCGCTCTAGCCCGCGAATGAACGCCTTTCTAGTCTTCATACTTCGAAACTAGCATCGGCCCACACCAGTGTCTAGAACGCCGAAATCCCCTGTTTCCGGAAATGAACGGGTAGGCACAGTCTGGGAGTTATGACTCTGGGTCTTGGGTCGCTGTATATCGATTCGCAAGCCTCTTCGCCCCGTGCATCACAAACCCCAAAAAACACGAAGGGTGCCCTAGGTCGTTTTATAGCCTGGGTCTTTCTTTAATTCTCCTCGTCTGTAATTTTCGTTGTCCTTACCTGGCCAGATCCTCAGTAAGCCCGGGCGAAAATGGCGCGCTCAGCCGCCGGTTTGCCGCAATGCACGCACTTACCCCCGGACGCGCTCTTCTCGTTATCCTGATCGAGTGGAATACAACGCATGGTAGCTCGCGTTTCTTCCTTGATCTTGGCTTCGCAGTCCGCACTGCCGCACCAATGCGAAAACGCAAACCCCGTTTCCACCGCGCGCTTCAATTCCTCGTAGTTTGTAGCGTCCTGCGTGTGCGACTTGCGAAACGCCAGCGCCTTGTCATGTATGGACTGCTGAATGTCGACCAGCAACGTTTCAATCGTCCTCGTTAGGTCCGCCAAAGACGCGCTCACTTTTCCTTCCCTGCCCGGCCGGTCGCGTCGCGCCAGCACCGCCGACTGCTTGGCCACGTCCTTAGGCCCCAGTTCCACGCGCAAGGGCACGCCGCGCATCTCCCAATCGTTAAACTTCCATCCCGGGCTAGGCCCGTCGCGTTCATCCAGCGTCACGCGTATATTCGCTTTGATTAATTCTTCTTTGATTTTTCGCGCCACGCCCAGGACGTTGGTTTTCTCTTCGTCCGACTTATAAATCGGCACAATCACAACCTGGTAAGGCGCCAGCTTAGGCGGCAGCACCAGCCCCTGATCGTCCCCATGCACCATGATGATCGCGCCGATCATCCTCGTGGATAGCCCCCACGAAGTAGTCCAGCAAAATAGCTGCTGGCCATGCTGGTCGAGGTACTTCACTTCGAAAGCTTGCGCAAAATTTTGTCCCAGGAAGTGCGAAGTCCCCGCTTGCAGCGCTTTGCCATCGCCCATCATCGCCTCGATGGAGAATGTATGATCGGCGCCCGCAAATTTTTCCGCGTCGGATTTTTTTCCCGGTATCACCGGAATCGCCGCATCGGCGACCGCAAAATCCGTATAAATGTCCAGCATCTGCCGCGTTTCCGCTTCCGCTTCTTCGCGCGTGGCGTGCGCGGTGTGCCCTTCCTGCCAGTAAAATTCCAGCGTGCGCAGAAACAACTTTGTGCGTAGCTCCCAGCGCACCACGCTGTTCCACTGATTCATCAATACCGGCAAATCCCGATAAGACTGAATCCACTTCGACCACATGTGTCCGATGATCGTTTCAGAAGTCGGCCGGATGACCAGCGGCTCGGCCAGTTCTTCCCCGCCGCCGATGGTCACCACCGCCAGCTCCGGCGAAAACCCTTCCACGTGATGCTTTTCCTTATCGATAAAGCTGCGCGGAATCAGCATCGGAAAAGCCACGTTCTGATGCCCGGTAGCCTTAAATCGCCGATCCAGCGCCTGCGTGATGTTTTCCCATAACGCCCAGCCATACGGTCGTACCACCATGCAACCGCGCACCGGCGCGTAATCGGCAAGTTGCGCTTTCAATACCAGTTGGTTGTACCACTCCGAAAAATCTTCTGCGCGGGTAGGAAGCTTTTCTTCAGCCATGCGGCGGTTGACCTGTTCTCCAACTTTTCTTAGGGTTTGCAGCGGCTAACTTGTTCAGAAAAATAAATGGTTAGTGGCTACGAAGCGTAGCGAACACCCAGCACACTGTCAACGCGCCGCCCCACTGTGCCGCCCCACTGCCGCGACGGTATGCCTCGATTATTTCCTCGAACGCGGTCTCGGGATAACTGTCGCGGTAGGGACGACCATCGCTGATCGCCCCCCGCACAGATCCGTACAAGCGCGTTTACGCATACGGC
>Ga0193728_1002159_pt1 | contig 10172 bp, 5 predicted proteins | sample U1c1metaG_FD_143037 | JGI IMG/M metagenome (GOLD analysis project Ga0193728, IMG submission 143037) | Soil microbial communities from a riparian zone of the East river system, Colorado, United States - U1c1 | ecosystem: Environmental > Terrestrial > Soil > Riparian zone | place: USA: East River... | reverse complement strand
CGCGGACCTGTTCGAGGGCAGCGGCGGCGAGCTCCTGCGGTTCGGCGAGCATCGCTTCACCGTCAACGTACAGCCGCTCGAGCTGATGATCGTGCCGCACGAAGACGGCCTGGCCGCGCACGTCACCGGGACTGACTTCTACGAGCCGATCGTCGACGCACGGCTCGATGCGGCGCGTGCGTTGTGGGCGCAGGATTTGCCGAGCGAGTCCGAGGCCGTGTATCGCGGCGAATACCTCGCGGCGAGCATCCTCGCCGACCACGATCAGACGGTGCTCGCCGAGGCGGCGCGCGGCCACACGCTCGAGGCGCTCGTCCGCGATGTCGCGCAGCAGCGCTACGACGAGGGCTACGAGCGCGGCGTTCACGATGCCGACGCGGCGAAGATCCTCGACAAGCTAGTCGCGATGCGCGACGGCGCCGGGCTCCTCGCGTATCCCGCGATCCCGCGCGCGCTCGCGGTGCTGTACTGGGCCGCGGAGGTTCCGGGCGAAGCCGAAGCGCGCAAGCGGTGGCACCGCGCCGCGCAGAGCCTCGGCCGGCTGGCGAACGTGCTCGGCGATCGCGGCGCGCGCAAGCAGCTCGCGACCGAGATCACGCCGGCGATCGCGGCGTTCGCAGCGCGCGAGAAGCTCGCCGGCGATCCGGCGATCGCCGCGGCGTATCTCGTCCACGAGCTCGCGACCCCGGAGCCGCGGTTCGTCGTCAGCGGCCCGGCGGTCGCGCTGGTCGAAGCGCTGCGCGACGAGCTCGCCGCGCGCAACGCTGGCCGCGAGCGCGTCGAGGATCTCGACGCGCTCGCGGCCACGCCCGGCGAGGCACTCGCGCTCGCGACCGCATGGATCCAGGGCATCGTCGCGGCCAAGCCGCAGTTTGCCGCCGCGATGTATGACGCCGCGGCGCTGCTCGCGACCGCGAAGCTCGGGCGCACTACCTCGAGCGCGCTGATCGAGAGCGAGGTCACCGGCCTGCTCGGCCGCCATCCCCGGATCGTCAATGGCACGATGACGCTGCGCCTCGACGAGCTGATGGCGCGGCTCGATCGGTTTCGCACGATCGATGCGCCCGCATTCCGCGCGCATCGCACGCTGCGCGCCGAGCTCGCTACCCGAGAGCGCAGGCGCCTGCGCATCGACGAGCTGAAGCCCCGCGTGATGTCGTCGTTCGTGCGCAATCGCCTGATCGATCAGGTCTACCTGCCGCTCGTCGGCGCGAACCTCGCAAAGCAACTCGGCGCGGCCGGCGCGGCGAAGCGCACCGATCAGATGGGCATGCTCCTGTTGGTGTCGCCGCCGGGCTACGGCAAGACCACGCTGATGGAGTACGTCGCGGCGCGGCTCGGGCTCGCGTTCGTCAAGGTCAACGGGCCCGCGCTCGGTCACGGCGTGACGTCGCTCGATCCCGCCGAAGCGCCCAACGCGACGTCGCGGCAGGAGGTCGAGAAGGTCTCGTTCGCGCTCGAGATGGGCACGAACGTGATGCTGTACCTCGACGACATCCAGCACACTTCGCCGGAGCTGCTGCAGAAGTTCATTTCCCTGTGCGATGCCCAGCGCAAGATCGAGGGCGTGTGGCGCGGCACGACCCGCACGTACGATCTGCGCGGCAAGAAGTTTTGCGTCGTGATGGCCGGCAATCCGTACACCGAGAGCGGCGAGACGTTCCGGATCCCCGACATGCTCGCCAACCGCGCCGACGTCTACAACCTCGGCGACGTGCTCACCGGCAAGGGCGATGCGTTCGCGCTGTCGTTCCTCGAGAACGCGCTGACGTCGAACCCGACGCTGGCGCCGCTCGCGACGCGCGACCTCGGCGATGTCTACAAGATCATCCGGATCGCGCAGGGCGAGCCGATTCCGACGACCGAGCTCACCTACGGATATTCCGCGATCGAGCTGCAGGAGATCGTGACGGTGATCAAGCACCTGTTCACGGTGCAAGCGACGCTCCTCGAGGTCAACCGGGAGTACATCCGCTCGGCGGCGCAGGCCGACGCGTTCCGCACCGAGCCGCCGTTCAAGCTGCAGGGCAGCTATCGCAACATGAACAAGATCGCCGAGAAGGTGGTCGCCGCGATGATGCCGCCGGAGCTCGATGCGCTGATCGCCGATCACTATCAAGGCGAATCGCAGACGCTCACGACCGCGGCCGAGCAGAACCTCCTCAAGCTCGGCGAGCTGCGCGGCACGCTGACGCCCGCACAGCTGCAGCGCTGGACCGAGATCAAGCTCGAGTACGTGCGGCAGCGCCGGATGGGCGGCGGCGCCGACGATCCGGTCACGCGTCTGGTCGGAACGCTATCGGGGCTCGGCACCGAGCTCGGCTCGATCCAGAAGGCGCTCGTCGAGAAGGCGCCCGCGCCGGACTCCGAAGCGTGGCTCGGTCCACGGCTCGACGCGCTCGCGGCGTGGCTCGCCGAGACCGTCAACACGCACGCCGCCGCGGTGGCGCCGGCGCCGACTAACGGAACCGCGACGTCGATCGAAGCGCAGCAGCTCCTGCAACAAGTGCGTCGCATCGAGCAATCGCTGGTTCCCGTCGTCGGTGCGGCGGTCGATCAGCGCGCCGGTGACACATTGCTCGCGAACAAGATGGTCCAGATCATCGAGCTCCTCGAACAGCTCGACGCGCGCTTGAGTCGGTGAGCACACCTACAAGGTGGGAGATCCGGTCGAAGTTACCGTCGAGAAACTCGGCAACGGGCGAACGGCTAAGGTAACGTTGCAAGCGTTCAGTGACCCGCAGTAGCACCGCCGAGAAACTGACCGAAGTGCCGATCGCGCCACCCACACCGCGGATGTGGCGCGACACGCTGTTTCGCCGCGCGCGCAGCTTCATCGCGAACGCGTTCTTCGAATCGCTGTCGGCGACCGGACGGTTGCATCCGGCGGCGTCGCCGAAGCGGCATGGCGTCGAGCTCGAGTCCGACGTCGCGTACGGGCCGGATCCGTATCACCGCCTCGACATCTATCGTCCGGTCACGCGGCCCAAGCCGTGGCCGGTCGTGTTCTACGTCCACGGAGGCGCGTTCCACCTGCTGTCGAAGGACACGCACTGGCTGATGGGCCTGGTGTTCGCGCGGTTCGGCTACCTCGTCGTCAACATCAGCTACCGGCTCGCGCCGAAGCATCCGTTTCCGGCCGCGATCGAGGACACCTGCCGCGCGTACACCTGGATGGCGTCGCGGCTCGCCGAGCTCGGCGGTGATCCGAACCGCGTCGCGGTCGCGGGCGAGTCGGCCGGTGGAAATCTGATCAGCTCTCTCGCACTCGCGTCGATCTGGCGCAGGCCCGAGGCGTGGGCCAGCGAGGTATACGACTGCGCCGTGCAGCCGCGCGCCGTGATGCCGTTCTGCGCGATGCTGCAGGTCAGCGAGACCGATCGGTTTTCGAAGCGCCGCAAGATGCCGCGGTGGATCGACGGAATGCTCCGCGATGCTGGCGCGTCGTACCTGCATGGCCACCCGAGCGTGCGCAGCGAGGCGACCATGCTCGCAGATCCGCTGCTCGCGATCGAAGCCGCCGCCGCCGGCGTCCACGCGTTCGATCGCGCCGTACCAGCGTTCTTCGCGCCCGTCGGTACGCGCGATCCCCTGCTCGACGATACGCGCCGCCTCGAAAAAGCGCTCGCGATGCTCAACGCGCCGTGCGAAGCGCGATATTACCCGGGCGGCATTCATGCGTTTCACGCGATGGTCTGGGATCCAGCCGCGCGCCGTTGCTGGCGCGACGCGCTCGCGTTCCTCGATCGTCACATGCGGTGAGGGCTCGTGATCCAGGCCAAGAAGCTCGGGCTGTGGTCGGGCGTCGGGCTCGTGATCGCGAACATGATCGGCGCCGGCGTCCTGACGTCGACGGGATTTTCCGCGATGAACCTCGGCCCCGGCCAGATCCTGCTCGCGTGGGTGGTCGGTGGCATCGGTGCACTCGCCGGTGCGCGCGCGTACGCCGCGGTCGCGCATGCGATCCCGCGGTCGGGCGGCGAGTATCGCTACCTGTCGACGCTATGGCATCCGATGCTCGGCTACATCGCCGGCTTCACGTCGCTGCTCGTCGGGTTCTCGCAACCGGTCGCGGCCGATGCGCAGCTCGTCGGCTACTACACGACGACGCTCGGCTTCGATGTCGATATCCGGATCCCGACCGCGATCGTGATCCTGCTCGTCACCGCGTTGCACGCGTTCGATCTGCGCGCCTCGCGCCGCGGTCAGAACGTGCTCGTCGCGATCAAGTTCGCCCTCGTGCTCGGCTTCGTCGCGATCGGCCTGTTCGCCGGCACGAACGCGTGGCCGACCTGGCAGCCGCCGGATCCGCCGCCCGGGGTGCCGTACGCCGCGTTCTTCGGCTCGCTCGTGTTCATCGCGTTCTGCTACAGCGGTTGGAACGCGGCGATCTACGCGAGCGAGGAGTTCGCCGAGCCGCGCCGCGACGTGCCGCGCGCGATGATGATCGGATGCGGGATCGTGATGGCGATCTATCTGCTCGTGAACTGGGTGTTCGTCGCGAACCTCACGCCGGCGCACTTCGGCGCGTGGATCTCGGGCGATCACGATCGGATCACGCTCGCGCACTTCGTGATGCGCGACCTGGTCGGCGCCGTCGGTGCGAAGCTGATGTCGGTGTTCATGATCATCGTGCTGCTCGCTGCGGCGAGCGCGATGACGATGATCGGACCGCGGGTCTACGCGGCGATGGCGCGCGATGGCTACTTGCCTTCGATCTTCGCCGGCAAGGACGACAAGCCGCCGCTGTGGTCGGTGTTGCTGCAAGGTGCGATCGCGCTCGCGGTCGCGATGACGACCTCGTTCATCAAGTCGATCCAGACGATCGGTACGGTGCTCACCCTGATGGCCGCGCTCACCGTGCTCGGCGTGTTCAAGCTGCAGTTCAGCAAGGCCTACAAAGAGAAGCCGGGTATCTCGGCGTTGATCGCCGCGGCGATCTTCATCGCGCTCGCGTGCTGGATGCTGTACTTCGCGTTCACGAGCCCGATCCTCAACACGACGACACTGTTCGGGCACACGTTCCCCTCGCCGGCGGTCTGGCTCGTATTCATCGCCGTGATCAGCGCGATCTACGCCGCATGGGTCGCGGTGCGTCATCCCGGTCGGCACAGCTGATCTCTCTCCGTTTTTCGGGCGCGCATGGCATCCTATCGGGGATGCGCCGTTTCGCCACCGCTGTGGTGCTCGTTGCCGGCGCGCTCGCCACCGCTGCGCCGGCACCGTCACCGGCGCTCGGCTGGGCCGACTGGGTCGGCGATTGGGAAGGCAAGCTCAAGTGGGCGGGCTGCACGATCGACGGCGAGGCGAGTGCGAGCCTGCCGTTCGACGCGACCGACGGCGCGATCGCGATCGACCTCACGCCCGCAGGCGGTGCGCTCGCACCGATGGCGCTGGTCGAGAACGGCGCCGGCTGGCAGGGCCAGAAGGGCGACGTCTCGGTCAAGCTCGCGCACGGCAAGGACAACGCGATCGACATCGCAGTCGAGCTCGAGTCCGGTTGCACCATGCACGCGACGCTCAAGCGCAGCGCGGTCGGCATCGCCGCGTGCGACGAGCTCGCCGCATGGGCGCGCGTCGAGGATCATTGCACCAAGCTCGCGAAGCCACGGCTCGAGAGCATCGCGCGCTTGGTGCGCCAGCGCTCCGAGTGGCAGAAGGCGCGCGGCGACACCCGCACCACGCTCGCGGGCCAGTGCAAGGGCCGCGCGGCGAAGGTCGAGGCCGAGCTGATCGATGCGGGTTGCGCACCCGATCCGAACCCTGTCGGCGCGCGTGGCCCGGAGTGTCATGCGCTGCGCCAGACCGCCGCCAAGCTCGCGCGGTGCTCGACGCTGCCGTTCGACCTCGCGACCTCGCTCGTGCACGACGCGAACGAGCTCGCATCCGCGGTCGCGGGAGCGGACAGCGACACGTCGCTCCGCGTCGTCGAGCGCCAGTGCCGCGAGATGCGCGCGCAGATCACCGAATCGGCCCAACAAGCCGGCTGCGCGATGTAATCGCCTCCGTACAATTGCGGTTCCAAGGACTCGCGGGCGCGCCTCGTCTAAGCTCGCACGATGCTCCCAGCGATCCTCGCGTTCTGCGGCTTCTACGTCACAGGTTCGAACCAACCGATGTTCAACGACGCGACGCAGGTCGTGTTGATGCGGCAAGGCACGCGCACCGTCTTGTCGATGCAGAACAACTACAAAGGCCCGCCCGACGCGTTCGCGATGGTCGTGCCGGTGCCTGCCGTGCTCCACGAGGGTGACGTCAAGACGCTCACGAAGGACGTGTTCGAGCACGTCGAGCAGATGGGCGCGCCTCGGCTCGTCGAGTACTGGGAGCAGGATCCCTGTCATCCGCCGCCGCCGGTGGACTACGCATTCGGCGCCCCGGGTGGTGGCCCACCGATGGTGATGGCGAAGGCGTCGGCCGGCGACCTCGGCGTCAAGATCGAGGCGCAATTCACGGTCGGCGAGTATCAGATCGTGATCCTGTCGGCGAAGGACTCGAGCGGGCTCGAGACCTGGCTGCGCCAGGAGAAATACAACATCCCGGCCGGCGCCGAGCCGCTGCTGCGGCCGTACGTCGAGAGCGGGATGAAGTTCTTCGTCGCGAAGGTCGATCCGCAGAAGGTCAAGTTCGAGGACGGCCGCGCCGCGTTATCGCCACTGCGCTTCTTCTACGACAGCGATCGGTTCGAGCTGCCGATCCGGCTCGGGCTCGCGAACTCGAGCGGCACGCAGGATCTGATCGTCAACGTCCTCGCCGGGGAGCGCTACGAGGTCGCGAATTATCCGAACGTCACGATCCCGACGAACCTCGACGTCACGCCGATGGTGAAGGACAAGTTCCCGGCGTTCTACGCCGCGCTGTTCGATCGCACCGTCGAGCAGCATCCCGGCGCGGTGGTCACGGAGTACTCGTGGGCCGCGGGCAGCTGCGATCCGTGCCCGGGCCCGACGCTCAACCCCGCGGACTTCGCGACGCTCGGCGCCGATGTCACGAAGGAAAACCTCGGCTACGGCTACGTGCTGACCCGCTTGCACGCGCGCTACGGCAAGGACATCAAGGACGACCTCGTGTTCAAGGCGGCCCAGCCGATCGTCGGCGGCCGCGAGATCAAGAACGCGACCGGCCAGCTCGACACCACCGCGCAGCCCGCGTCGACGAACAACTTCCAGGGCCGCTACGCGATCCGCTATCCGTGGACCGGACCGATCACGTGCGACAAGCCGCAGCGTGGGATCTGGGGCGGTCCGCCGTCCGGACAGACGTCACAGGGCCCGAAGCCCGCGCTCGGCCTCGCGTTCGCACCGCGCGGTCAGGTCGACCTCGCGCAGGCACTCGCGAAGCCCGATCAGACCCATTTCGGCAATGGCGCGTTTGCAGGATCGGCGGCCGAGTTGGCGGCGGGCAGCGCCGTGGCCGCGCCGACTCCACCCGCGAGCAAGCCCAAGAAATCCGGCTGCGGTTGTGACGCCGGCGAACGTAATGGCCTGGGGACGACCGCGTTGCTCGTCGGGACGCTGTTGCTGCTCCGTCGCCGCAAGCAGTCCTAGGAGGACACATGACCAAGACCAAGCTCGCCGCGGTGCTCGCCGCCGCCTCCGTCACCGTGCCCGTCGTCGCGCACGCGTTCTGCGGTTTCTACGTCAGCGGTGCCGGCGATCAGATGTTCAACAACGCGACGCAGGTCGTGTTGATGCGCAGCGGCACGCGGACCGTGTTGTCGATGCAGAACAACTACCAAGGTCCGCCGCAGGACTTCGCGATGGTCGTGCCGGTGCCGGTCGTGCTGCACGAGGGCGACGTCCAAACGTTGCCAAAGGAGACGCTGCAGAAGATCGACATGATGGGCGCGCCGCGGCTCGTCGAGTACTGGGAGCTCGATCCGTGCGCACCCGAGCCGGTCTACGACCTCGCGCCGATGCCGGCGCCGCCGATGGAGATGGCGGCCTCCGGGGCCGCCGAAGACAAGAAGGACTACGGCGTCAAGATCGAGGCGCAGTTCGTCGTCGGCGAGTACCAGATCGTGATCCTGTCGGCGCGTGACTCGACCGGCCTCGATGCGTGGCTGCGCGACAGCCACTACAAGATCCCGCCGGGCGCGGAGCCGCTGCTGCGGCCGTACGTCGAGGCCGGATCGAAGTTCTTCGTCGCGAAGGTCGATCCGAAGAAGGTCAAGTTCGACGGCAACCAGGCGGCGCTGTCGCCGCTGCGGTTCCACTACGACAGCGAGGAGTTCGCGCTGCCGATCCGGCTCGGGCTCGCAAACTCGAGCGGCACGCAGGATCTGATCGTCAACATCCTAGCGCCGCACCAGCGCTACGAGCTCGCGAACTATCCGAACGTCACGATCCCGACGAACTTCGACGTCAAGGACGACACCCGCAAGCGGTTCGGCACGCTCGAGAAGCACCCCGGCGCGATCGTCACCGAGTACGCGTGGCAGGCGATGAGTTGCGATCCGTGCCCGGGGCCGAACCTCGACTATCACGACATGGCGACGCTCGGCGCCGATGTCGTCGGCGATAGCGGCGACTTCACGATGACGCGGTTGCACGCGCGCTACGGCAAGACCGATGTGCCGAACGACCTCGTGTTCAAGGCGGCGCCGCCGATCGTCGGCGGCCGCGAGATGCGCGGTACGAACCAGCAGCTCGAGCACGGCGCGGCGCCGGGCGACTTCAACAACTTCCAAGGTCGCTATGCGATCCGCCATCCGTGGACCGGGCCGGTCTCGTGCGCGAGCCCGCAGCGCGGCCGGTGGAGCGGCTCGCCGCCCGCCGGGACGCAGATCGCCGACCAGGGCATCATGGCGGCGACGAACCTCGCGTTCGCACCGCGCGGCAAGATCCAGTTGCCGAACGTCGTCGCGGAACCGGTGCCCGAGATCGGTGTCACACCGGGTGTACCGCTGCCAGGCGGCGCAGGCTTTCACAACAAGCAAGGATGCGGATGCGAGAGCTCCGATCCGAGCCCGATCGGCGTTGTATTGGCGATCGGCGCGCTCGCGTTTCTCAGACGCAAGAGGAGATAGGGATGAGGCACACGATCATCATCGCGGCGATCCTGCTGGGCGCGAGCTCGGCGGCGCACGCGTTCTGCGGCTTCTACGTCGCGGGCAGCGACCAACCGATGTTCAACGACGCGACCCAGGTCGTGTTGATGCGCAAGGGGACGCGCACCGTGCTCGCGATGCAGAACACCTACAAGGGTCCGCCGCAGGACTTCGCGATGGTGGTCCCCGTCCCGGTCGTGCTGCACGAGGGCGACGTCAAGACGCTGCCGAAAGCGGTGTTCGACGACATCGAGCGGATGAGCGCGCCGCGGCTCGTCGAATACTGGGAGCAAGACCCTTGCTTCAAGGAACCCGAGCTCGACAGCGTGAGCTACGACGCTGCGGCCCCGATGGCCGGTGCGGCGATGGGCTCGGGCGGCGGGGGCGGCTATCAGGTCACCGTCGAGGCGAAGTTCACGGTCGGCGAATACGACATCGAGATCCTGTCGGCGAAGGACTCGACGGGCCTCGACGCGTGGTTGAAGGATCACGCGTACAAGATTCCACCCGGCGCGGAGCCGCTGCTGCGGCCGTACGTCGAGGGTGGCTCGAAGTGGTTCGTCGCGAAGGTCGATCCCAAGAAGGTCCACGTCGTCGACGGTCACGTCGCGCTGTCACCGCTGCGCTTTCACTACGATAGCGAGGAGTTCTCGCTTCCGATCCGGCTCGGCCTCGCGAACTCGAGCGGCACGCAGGATCTGATCGTCAACATCCTCGCGCCCGATCAGCGCTACGAAGTCGCGAACTACAAGAACGTCACGATCCCGACGAACCTCGACGTCACCAATGCGGTGAAGGACAAGTTCGCGGCGTTCTACACCGCGCTGTACGATCGCACCGTCGAGAAGAACCCCGGCGCGGTCGTCACCGAGTACGCGTGGTCCGCGGGCTCGTGCGATCCGTGCCCGGGCCCGACGCTGTCGCCCGAGACGCTGCAGACGCTCGGACTCGACGTGCTCGACGCGTTCACCCCCGCACAGCAAGCTGCGCTCGATGCCGCGGACGCCGCGTACAAGCACCTGTCGGACTCCGAATTCGCCAAGGGCAGCGTCGACGGTTATCAGCGCGCGGCCGAGCGCTATCAAGAGCTCGAAGCGAAGGCGCCGCAGCGGACGCAGTTCTG
>Ga0193728_1002158_pt1 | contig 10177 bp, 8 predicted proteins | sample U1c1metaG_FD_143037 | JGI IMG/M metagenome (GOLD analysis project Ga0193728, IMG submission 143037) | Soil microbial communities from a riparian zone of the East river system, Colorado, United States - U1c1 | ecosystem: Environmental > Terrestrial > Soil > Riparian zone | place: USA: East River... | reverse complement strand
AGAGAGCTTCATGCCGGAGCGAGCCGTGCACCATGTAACGGTCGCATGACAGCTGCTCACAGCCGCGCGGTTCTCATGAGCCGCGTGATCCTTGTTGTCGTGGTCGCTGCCGCGCGTAGACGCGTGCTCGGGCTCGTGATGAGGTTGCCAGATGAAGCGCAGCGACGGTCTGTACGACATCACTCGCCGCACGTTCGTCACGCTCGCCGGTGCGGGCGGACTCGGACTTGTCGCATGCAGCTCGACGCCGGACTCCACCGTCGACGCGCCGCCCGCCGGAATGGACGCGCCGGGCTCCGGTGGTGGATGCAGCGCCACGGGAATCGATGTCGGCGCGGCGGCCACGTACATGCTCAACGTGCCGGTGATCATCAGCGCGAAACGGCTGGTGATCGTGCGCGACAGCGGCGGGCTCTACGCGATGTCGGCGGCGTGCACGCATCAAGGCCAGACGGTGTGTATCGGCACGACGACGGCATGCTCGAGCTCGGGGATGGATCTGTACTGCACCCGGCACGGTGCAGCGTTCTCGTTCACCGGCGCGGTCGTGCGCGGTCCGGCGAGCACGCCGCTGCCGCACTACGCGATGTGCACGCTCACGAACGGCAATCTCGGCGTGCTGACGACGATGATCGTCGCCGCGACGACGCGGTTCCAGGCGTAAGCGTTAGCGAGTCGTCGCGAGGCCGCGGCTGCTGGCTTCCGCGTGGACGCGCTCGCAGTGCCGGCGTGTCAGGTAGCCGTAGACGGCGGAGCTGCTGAACACGACGGCCACAGGGATGAGCGCATAGAGCATAGCGCCGGTGTACGGGAAGACGCCGTCGGGATGGATGATCGTGGTGGTCGCCAGCGCGAGAGACGAGCCGCCGATCACCGTGTCGGTGACCGGCGCTTCGAAGCCGTCGTAGCAGGTCGGCGGCATCGCCGGCGTCGGCGGCGGCATGAACGTGAACGAGCACGCAGCGACGAACACGAGACTGACCCGCCACACAGGCCGAACGTATCAGAGGTGCTCCGCCTTCATGGCGAGTGTGAGGAACGGTGTGATCGACTCGACAGACTCGTGCGTGCCGCGCGCTCGGCTCCGTGCTCGCTACACCGCCGGCCGAGATGCACGAGGTCGTGCTCGCTAGACCGCTCTGGCATGTTCCTGGTCCGGATCCAGACCCGCGGCGCTCTGCCGGCTCGAGATCGATCTGATTTTGGCCCCACGTGCGGCAGGTGAAGCGAGATCTCTTCGTGTCGTTTTTCGTCGAGCTGTGTCGTTTTCATCCTTGACGACCACAGCGCGCGAAACGCGACAACTGCCCGTGTCCTGATCTGATTGCGCGCGAGACGCGATGGCGTTGTCGCTGTCGCAACGACACGTGTGTCGCGCGTTTGATTCGGGTCGCGATGCGATTCGTTGTCGAGAACGCGCGTGATAGCGCCGAAAAACCCAGTGCTATGCACGAGAGACCGAACAAGGAGCATCGCGATGCAACGGAGTGTGGAGACCAAGGGCAACGTGTTCGTGGATGGTGCGCGGCGCAGCTGGCAGGATATCGATCGCGAGTTGCGCGCGATCGCCAAGCGCCAACGCGCGCTCGATGCCGACGAGGCGGCGCTGCTGTGCGTGGTCGTGCGGCGTGAGATATGGCGCCAGCTCGGCAAAGCATCGCTGCTCGAATATCTCGAAGAAGTATTGGGCTACGGGCCGAAGGCTGCGAAGGAACGCGTACGCGTCGCGCTCGCGCTCGACGAGACCCCGCAGCTGGCGCACGAGCTCGCGAACGGCAAGCAGAGCTACTCGGCGATCAAGGAGCTGACGCGCGTCGCGACGGCGCAAACGCAGGCCGAATGGTGCGAAGCCGCGCGCGGGAAGAACGTGCGGCAGATCGAGGAGATGATTGCGGGACATCGCCGCGGCGATCGGCCGACCGATCCGGCGGACCCGGACCTCAAGCCGCGGGTGGTGCGCTTCGAGATCACGACCGCAACGTTCGTGCGGTTGCGCCAGGTTCAGCAGGTGCTTGCCGACGAGTGCGGCGGCCAGCTCGACGATGACGCGCTGATCGCGGCGATGTGCGATGCGGTCCTCGACGGCCACGCCGCCGCCGACGATGGCGGCCGTGCACGCCACCAAATTCTTACGACGGTATGCGCCGCTTGCACCCAGGCATGGCAACACGGTGGCGGTCGCGACCTCGCGGTCAGTGCCACCGATCTCGCGATCGCGGAGTGCGATGCGCAACGCGTCGGTTCGGATCAAGAGCCGGGGCGCGCGGTGCAGGACGTCGCGCCAAAGGTGCGCCGGTTCGTGACGCTCCGCGATCGCATGCGCTGCACCGTGCCCGGCTGCCGCGCGGCGCGGCACATCGATGTGCATCACATCGTCCCGCGCTATCTCGGTGGTGGACACGAGCCCGAGAACCTGACCTTGCTGTGTAGCGGTCATCACCGCGCGTTGCACGAAGGCTTCATCGACGTGGAGGTTGCCGACGTGGGCGTTGCCGACGTGGGCGTTGCCGACGTGGACGTTCCCGGCGTCGACGTTGCCGCCGTCCCAGTAGCCGAGCTCCAGAATGCCGACGCAGACGTTACCCGCCCGCAGGCACCTCTGACGCCAGCGCCACGCGTGTCGCTAACGCCGTCGTCGCCATCGAACTACGAATGGACCGTCAAGAAGACCGAGGCAACGCTCGCAATCAAGCAAATGGGCTACTCGCAAGCAGAGGCTCGCGGTTATGTCGAACGAGCGGCAGAGCAGTTGGCGCGCACGACGTCACTCGAGGAGCTCCTGAGGAAGGCGCTGCAGGTGGCTCGACGGAGCATGGCGGGAGCCTTTCGCTTGTGAAGACCGGCCCCACGTGGGGCTGAATGAACGGCGTACGAGCGCGTTCACGAACATCTTCGAAAGCAGTTTGATTTCGAATCGGCGGTGCGCTTCGCGCTCTGGATCCGGACCAGGAAGATGGCAGAGCGCTGTAGCGAGCACGACCTCGTGCATCTCGGCCGGTGGTGGAGCGAGCGCGGTGCGAGCGCGGGGCACGCGCGAGCGGGGCGTTTGCGGTCACGTCGATGGCCGGCCCCACGTGGGGCTAAACGGCCGGCGAGCGATCGCGTTCACCGATGTCTTCGAACGTGCATTTCGCGCGAGCGCGAGAAGCGCCTGCGCTCAGTGGCGCGCGGTCTTGGTGCCGGCGCGTCCCGTCGTCGGGTTCGTGTTGCCCTTCGTCGACCAGTTGTTGTGCTGCGTGCCGTCGCTATTGCTCTGGCGATGCGGCGCGACGTGCGTGCCGCGTTTCGTCGTGTAGCCACTGACGGCATGGCTCGAGTGCGACGAGCCGGTGCCGGTCGCATGTGAGCGGCCCCCACCGGACGAGTGGCCACCGTGTCCCGCCTGTGCAACTGACGTCGCCCACACGATCGCCAACGCCACCATGGTCCTCATGACCGCGAGCGTAGCGGCTATGCACGCGCCTCTCGGGTACGCGCAGGGTAGGGCCGGGGTCAGAGCCGCTTCGACATGATCAGGCGCGGTACGACCGTGAAGCCGGCGCGTTCGTACAGCCGCTTCGCTGGATTGTCGGCGCGGACCTGCAGGTGATACGCGCGCACGCCACGCGCGCGGAGCTCGGGATCGAGCAACTCGAGCACGTGGGTGCCACCGCCGCGCCCGCGCGCGGACTCGTCGATATAGATCTCGGTCAACCAGGCCTCGCGGCCCGCGAACTCGAGATCGAACGAGTACGACAGGAACGCGTATCCGACGACGACGCTGTCGTCCTCGATCATGAACACGCAGCCGAGCGTCGGGTCGGCGAGCATCTCGCGCAGCGCGCGCTCGAGCTCCGCGTCCGAGATCGCGATGTTCTCGTGCAGCTGGAGCGCCCGCGAGCGCGGTAGCAACTCGGGCACGTCGGCGTCGGTCGCGATCCGCAGGCGAAACGTCATGCCCGGTTATACCGAGGTCGGTGCGGCGCGGGCGGGCGGCACGAAAAATCGCCCGTAGATCGATTTGGCGCGGCGCGGGTTTAACCGGTCATGAAGCACGTCTTGTTTGCCCTCGTCCTTGCCGCGTGCACCTCGGATCCGGCGAGCGCGCGCACTCCACATGGCTGCGCTCCACCTGCGGCCACACCCGCGCCGATCGTCGCGCCCGCGACGCTCGAGATCTCGAAGCACGGTGTGGTGCTCGGCTATCTCGTGATCTCGCGCGGCAAGGTCGGCACGCTGACGATCGGGGACCGCCACACGCCAGACGCGCTCGAGCTGCAGGCGCGCTGGCATCGCATCGAGACCGGCGAGCAACGGGTCCAGGTCGAGGTCCACGAGATCACGCCCCACGGCGGGCGCGGCGCGCTCGCGACCCGGTTCTATCAACCGAACGCGGACGACTACGTCACCGGCGTGCGGCTGTGGCTGACGTGGGAGCAGGGCTCCGACGACGGCTACGACGTCAAGTAGACTCGACGCCCATGCGACCGCCGTCGCGGAGCGCCTTCGGCACGAGCGGGCTGGGCTCGGCGGTCGTCACGAGCCAGAGCTGGTGCGCCGCGCGCGTCACGCCGATGTGGAGCAGGTGGCGCGCCCAGTTGACCTTCGGATAGCTGGTGTCGTTGACGTCGACCATCACGACGTAGTCGAACTCGAGGCCCTTGACGTGCGTGACGTCGGTGACGTCGACGCCGGGCTGGAAGTTGAACTCGTCGCGCTTGATCCGGCGCAGCGCTGGGACCTCGGCGCGGCGCAGGCCGTCGAAGTACGCGTCTGCCTGTTCGGAGTGGCGGGCGATCACGGCGCACGATGCGGTCGGCTCGCGCGCCATCAGGGTGCGCAGCGCGTCGCCGAGGAACGCGACGGCTTCGCCGAGATCGCTGAACTCGTGGAGCTCGACGGGCTCGCCGGGGCGCGCGGCAAGCGGATCTTCGGGCGCGAGCTCGGGGCCGAGGATCTCGCGCGCGAGCAACATGACCTCGGCGGTCGAGCGATACGACAGCTTGAGCGGCCGCACGATCGCGGCTTGGCTCTTGCTCGAGACATAGGCGAGCAGCTCTTCCCAGGTCGTGAAGTTGTTGTCGAACACCAGGCGCTGCGCGGTGTCGCCGGCGATCGTGATCGAGCGCTTCGTCGGATCGCCGTCGGGTGCGTGCACGGCCTCGACGAGCACCTTGATCTCGAGCGCCGCGCGGTCCTGCGCTTCGTCGACGGCGACGTGCTCGTACAGGATCTCGTCGCCGCCGCTCGGCATCAGGCCGCCGCGCTTGAGCTGGACGAGCCGCAACAGGATCACGTCGTCCTCGTCGTCGAACTTGCCGGCCGGATCATCTTCGTCGGGGCCCACCGGCAGGCCTTCGGCGTCGAGCTCGGGGTTGCCCTCTTCGTCGACGGGAGCCCTCTGCGGCTTCGCGAGCTGGCGCTTGACCCACGCGATCAAGCGGTCGATGTCCTTCTGGGTGACGTCGGTACCGGCGAAGCCTTCGGTCAGCGCCTTGCTGTCGGTGAAGAGCTCCGCCCAATCGAGCACGACGTCGTCGGCGCGTTTTCTCGAGCGCTTGACGAAGCCCTCGGGCGCGACGCGTACGGTCGGATCGAGATCGGTCTGCTTCTTCAGCCAGCTGTTCATGCCGGAGAGCCGCGGCACGAGCGCGCGCTGGACCAACCGGTTCCACTCGGCGAGCGCGGCCGGCGCGAGGTCCGAGAGATCCGCGCCGATCGCAGCGGCCTGCTGCGCGACCGTGTCGTCGAGCAGCTTGATCAGCGCCGGGTGCTTCTTCACGCGCGACACCTGATCGGGCGGATCCGCGTTGTACTTGGTCGGCGCATCCGGCAGGCAGCGCATCCGCGTCGTGCGCGCCCAGCCCAGGTAGGTCACGACCGGCACCCCGGCGACGCCGAGCGCGGGCAACACGCCGCCGACGTAGCGCACGAGCGACTGCGTCGGCACGACGAACAACGTGTTCTGCGGCTTGAACCGCCGCCCATCCTGGAAGTTGAGGTACGCCACGCGATGCAGTGCGACCGTGGTCTTGCCGCTGCCCGCGCCGCCCTGGATCACGACGATGCCGGAGCCCGGCTGCGTGATCAGCTCGAACTGCTCCTTGTCGATCAGCGCCGCGATCTCGGGGAGTGCCTTGTCGGCGCGCGCGAGGCCGTGGTGAACGCCGAGCACGCTCTTCTGGCCGCCGATCATCGGCAGCGCGACCGGGCGTGCGGCCTTGCCCATGCCGCCGTGGAGCACCGGCGTCATCTGCCCGACCGCTTGCAGCCAGTTGCCGCGCGCATCTTTCAGGTACGTGCCGTTCGGCGTGCCGATCCGGCGCAGGTTGCCCTTCGCGATCGAGACGTTGCGGCGGGCCTCGACCATGCCCTCGACGCGGCGACCGGCGATCTCTTCCTCGTAGTCATCGCCTTCTTCGTAGCGGTAGTAGATCCGCGAGATCGGCGCGTTGCGCCAGTCGACGATCTGCACGTTCGACGAGCGATCGATGAAGCCGCGCTTGCCGACCAAGACGTCGCGCGACTTGCCGCTCTCCTTCAACCGGATGTGCGCGAAGTACGGCGACGTGATGTCGACGGGCAACGAGCGCCCGCCGCCGAGGCGCGACTTCAACGCCGCGAGCCGCGTCATCTGCTCGACCAACGGCGGCAGATCTTCGGCGCGCGCTTCGGCGATCTGATCGCGCAGCGACAGCAGATCGTTGTCGAGATCCGACGCACCCACCAGTGGTCGCTCGTGTTCCTCTTCGCCCATCGCGACCCGCGCCTGGACCTGGCCGTAGAGGCGCTCCTCTTCCGCGATGACGTTCGCGGCGTCGCTGCCTTTGACGATCTCCTGGCCCATGGGTGGTGCGCGACTGTGGACCAGCGAATCTAGTGACCTGTCGCGTCACGCGCAAGTACCTAGATCCTCGACGGGCAGCCAAAAAAAATAGGGCCGCGACACGCATCCGAATCCTGCCTCGTACCGAAGACATAGACGATGCCTACGCCAATCCGGAACCCCAAAGGAATCCGCTCCACTACCTGGAACGTAGGATATGCGATGAGCAGAGCCGCCACGTCGTTACCCGCGCACACGTGCCTGGGCAACTACGAGCTGCTCCGACTGGTCGCCCAGGGCGGGATGGCCGACATCTACCTGGCGCGGGCACGTGACGGCCGGCTGTGCGCGGTGAAGGTGATGAACCCGAGCCGCGCGGGCGACGCCGAGGCGTGCACGCTGTTCCTGGATGAAGGCCGCGTGCTCGGCATGCTCGACCACGCGAACCTCGCCGGGATCTACGAGGTCGCGAAGGAAGGCCACTGCTACTACCTCGCGATGGAGTTCGTGCACGGCGCGGACCTCCGCGAGCTGCTCGCCGCCGCGGAGCGCGCCCAGGCCGCGATGCCGTACGAGACCGCCGTCGCGATCGTCGCGGCCGCCGCCGCCGGGCTCGATCACGCGCACCGCCGGTGCAGCCCGGATGGCAAGCCGCTGCGCCTGGTCCACCGCGATGTGTCGCTGTCGAACATCATGGTCTCGCATACCGGCACCGTGAAGGTGATCGACTTCGGCATCGCGTGCGCGGCGGTCTCGGAGCACCACACGAACCCGGGCGTCGTCCGCGGCAAGGCGAGCTACATGTCGCCCGAGCAGGCGCTCGGCGAGGACGTCGACCTCCGCACCGACGTGTTCGCGCTCGGCGTCGTGCTCTACGAGTTGACGACGGGCCGGCGCTGCTTCTCGGGCGCGAGCGACTTCGAGCGCATGCTCGCGGTCGTCCGCGGCGAGTATGTCCCGCCGACCGCGATCGTGCCGGGCTTCCCGCCGGCGCTCGAGCGGGTGATCAAGACCGCGCTCGCCGTCGACAAGAACAAGCGCTACGCGTCCGCCGCGGCGCTGCTCGAGGCGCTCGAGGGGCTCGCCGCCGCCGAGGACTGGCAGCTCCACGGCGCGCCGATCGCCGCGCTGATGACCCAGCTCTACGGCGAAGCGCCGGACCCGTTCGCCGAGCTCCGGACCGTCGAGATCACCGATTCGGCGATCGTGGCGGCTGACGACGAAGACTCCGACCTCGCGATCATCGTCGAGGCGCCGGTCGCCGAAGCAGTCGCCGCGCAGGCCACCGTCATCATCACGCGACCGCGCCGCCTCGCTCGTGGCACCGAGTCGGACGTCAGCGACGATCTGCCGACGCGTGGTCGCCGCTCGCTGCCCGCGATCTTCGCGCCGCGCGTCGCTGCTTAAATCCATTGCGCCGGGGGGGGATTGGCCGTACCAACGTGTCAAACGATGGCACGCGCCAAGCTCTTGCTCGCCCACGATCCGCTCCGTCGCTGGTCCTCCGCCGACGCGAACGACACGTACAACATCCCGCGTTGGGGCTGCGGTTACTTCGGCGTCAACGAGCAGGGCAATTTGATCGTCACGCCGCGAGCGGCGACACCCGAGTCGCCGGCCGGCGCGATCGACATGAAGGAGCTGATCGACGAGCTCGTCGCGCGCGGCATCCAGCTGCCGATCCTGCTCCGCTTCAGCGACATCTTGAAGGCGCGGATCGAGCTGCTGTGCGCCTCGTTCAACGGCGCGATCAAGGAGTACGGCTACGGCGGCCAGTACCGTGGCGTGTACCCGATCAAGGTCAACCAGAACCGCACCGTCGTCGAGGAGATCATCGAGTTCGGCCGCCCGTTCCACTACGGGCTCGAGGCCGGCAGCAAGCCCGAGCTCCTCGCGATCATGGCGATCCATCAGGACGATGAAGCGCTGATCATCTGCAACGGCTACAAGGACGAGGAGTACATCGAGACCGCGCTGCTCGCGTCGAAGATGGGCAAGACCGTCATCCTCGTCGTCGAGAAGCCGAGCGAGCTCGAGCACATTCACCGGGTCAGCGAGCGGATCAAGATCAAGCCGCAGCTCGGCATTCGCGCGCGCCTGTCCTCGCGCGGCGCCGGCCGCTGGGAGCAATCCGGCGGTGACTTCTCGAAGTTCGGTCTGTCGGCGGCGGAGATGGTCGAGGCGGTCGAGCGCCTGAAGGCGTGGGGCGAGGCCGACACGTTGAAGCTGATGCACTTCCACCTCGGCTCGCAGATCAGCGCGATCAAGAGCGTTAAGAACGCGCTGCGCGAGGCGGGCCGGCTGTTCTGCGAGTGCTACAAGCTCGGCGCGAAGGGGCTCACGCACCTCGACGTCGGTGGTGGCCTCGGCGTCGACTACGACGGCTCGCAGACCAACTTCGCGTCGTCGATGAACTACTCGGTGCAGGAGTACGCGAACGACGTCGTCTACGCGATCAAGGAGATCTGCGACGCCGATCAGGTCCCGCACCCGAACATCGTCAGCGAGTCGGGCCGCGCGATCGCCGCGCACCACTCGGTGCTGGTCGTCAACGTGCTCGGCGTGACCGAGTTCAACACCCACGTGCCGCAGACGCTCGCGAAGCCGGTGCCGCCGCTGGTCTCGAACATGTGGGAGACGTATCAGGGCGTCTCGCAGAAGAACCTCCTCGAGAGCTACCACGACGCCGTCGAGTACAAGGATCAGGTGCTCCAGCTGTTCAACCTGGGCCACCTGTCGCTCGAGCACCGCGTGCTGTGCGAGAACTTGTTCTGGGCGACCTGCGAGAAGGTGCTGATGCTCGTGTCGCGCCAGTCGCACGTGCCCGAGGAGCTCGAGGGCCTCGAGAAGGCGCTCAGCGATACCTACTTCTGCAACTTCTCGATGTTCCAGTCGGTGCCCGACGCATGGGCGGTCGATCAGCTGTTCCCGATCTGTCCGATCCATCGCTTGAACGAGGAGCCGACCCGGCGCGCGACGCTCGCCGACATCACGTGTGACTCCGATGGCAAGATCGATTCGTTCATCGATCTGCGCGACGTCAAGCACGTGCTCGAGCTCCACCCGAAGGTCGAGCACCAGGACTACTACCTCGGCATCTTCCTGGTCGGCGCGTACCAGGAGATCCTCGGCGACCTCCACAACCTGTTCGGCGACACGAACACCGTGCACGTCCAGCTCTCGCCCGAGGGCGACTACGACGTCAAAGAAGTCGTCGCCGGCGACACGGTCGCCGAGGTGCTGCAGTTCGTCGACTACTCGCCGAGCGACTTGCTCGGCCGCATGCGCAACAACGTCGAGCAGGCACTGCGCAAGAAGCTGATGACGATCGAAGAGAGCCGCACCCTGATCAACCGGTTCCGCCAGGGCATG
>Ga0193728_1002157_pt1 | contig 10177 bp, 7 predicted proteins | sample U1c1metaG_FD_143037 | JGI IMG/M metagenome (GOLD analysis project Ga0193728, IMG submission 143037) | Soil microbial communities from a riparian zone of the East river system, Colorado, United States - U1c1 | ecosystem: Environmental > Terrestrial > Soil > Riparian zone | place: USA: East River... | reverse complement strand
GCTTCTGCAGAGCCGCACTGGCTTGCTTTGAGGCTCCAAGAGCTGTCACACCCGGCGCGGTACAGCACCGCCAACAAAATGATTTGGGACATCCCCAAGCTTGACGCGAAGTATCCCATAAACTACTCAGAAGCACCCGGACAGTCAAGATGAAATCTATTTTCATCTGGTGATATTCTCCAATCCACGAGCGGGGCAATGTGACTCAGACTCATGCGTCGTTCAAAATACGCAGTGTCAGAGCGCAGGCCGAGGCACAGAATCGATCTGAACACGAAAGTCATTTCAACTCTATGGCCGTGAACCGACGCCAATTTGTCCATCTGTCTGGCGGAGTGCTGGCAAGTGTTTTGTTGCCCGCATGGGGCCGACAGACGAATCAGCGCACAATTGAAACTCCGTCCAAGGCGTCCAGTTCCAGTCATCCCTTTGGCGCCTATTTCACCGATGTCGCCAGGCAAGCAGGCCTCGTGCTGCCTGTGCTTTACGGCGAGGTGGACCACAAAGACTACATTCTGGAAACCGTGGGCTGCGGCTGTGCCTTCTTCGACTACGACAACGACGGTTGGATGGACGTTTTCATTCTGAACGGCAACCGACTGCGCGGCGTTCCGCAGGGAACGACAAGCCGCCTCTACCGCAACAACCGCGATGGCACCTTCACTGACGTTACCGAGAAATCTAGTTTGGGTGCGGCAGGATGGGCATCCGCCGTGTCGGTCGGTGATTATAACAACGACGGTTTCGAGGATTTGTTCTGCACCTACTTCGGACAAAACAAACTGTATCGAAACAATGGCGACGGAACGTTTACCGATGTCACCAGATCTGCAGGACTCTGGAACGATCACCCCCGGTGGGGCGCCGGTTGCACCTTTGTCGACTATGATCGCGACGGGAACCTCGATCTCTTCGTCTCCAACTACGTTCAGTTCGATCTGGAGCATGCTCCGAAACCCGGCGCCAACGTCAATTGCACCTGGAAGGGAATTCCGGTGAACTGCGGCCCGCGTGGTTTGATGCCTGGAGTGAACTCTCTTTATCGGAACAACGGTGACGGAACCTTCACGGATGTAGGTCAGCAGGCGGGCATCTCGGCGGCACGGAACGGCTACGGCATGACCGTGGTGGCTGCGGACTTCAACGAAGACGGCTGGCCGGACATCTACGTTGCCTGCGACTCGACTCCGAGCCTGCTGTTCATGAACCAGCATGACGGGAAATTCAAGGAGGAGGGAATCGCGCGCGGTGTTGCACTCAGTGAAGACGGTAAGGAACAGGCCGGCATGGGGATCGGGGTCGGCGACTACAACCTCGACGGTCATCTGGATGTGTTCAAAACCAATTTCTCCGACGATACCAACGTCCTCTACAAGAACGACGGCAAGGCCAACTTTGAGGACGTAACGTCCACAGCTAAGCTCGGCGCCGAAAGCCGTTACATCAGCTGGGGCACCGCGCTGGCCGACTTTGACAACGACGGCTGGCCCGATATCTTCTTCGTGTCGGGAAGCGTTTACCCGGAGCTCGAAAGGCAGCTTCCCAATTATCCGGACAAGTGTCCGCGAACGCTTTGGCGCAATCTGGGCGATGGAACTTTTGAGAGCGTGAGCGACGCCGGTCCGGCGCTGGCCAGCCGTCACTCCAGCCGCGGCTGTGCGTTCGGTGATTTCGATAATGACGGAGACCTCGACATTCTTATCGTCAACATGAATGAACCGCCGTCTCTCTTGCGCAATGACGTGCGCGGGCAGAATCACTGGCTGAAAGTGAAACTCGTCGGCACCAAGTCCAACCGCAGCGCGATTGGAGCCCGGGTGCTGGCGCGCTATGCCGGGAAGGTGCAGGCCCAGGAGGTCGTCAGCCAATCGAGCTTCTACTCTTCCAATGATCCGCGCTTGCACTTCGGACTGGGCTCAGCCATGTCGGCCGAGGTGGAGATTCGCTGGCCAAACGGCAACAAGGAAGTTCATTCCAACATCTCGTGCGACCAACTCCTTACCGTGCGGGAGGGCACCGGCATTGTTCCCAGTCTGGGTTGGCCCAAGCGCTAGCGGCAGTCGATCTTGCCTCAGTGGCTCGCGGGTTTTCGAACGGCAATCAACGAGACCTGTTCCAGTCCAGGGAACTGATCGTCTTTATCGGGCTTGCGCTCGGTGGGCGAAATTTGCTGCACCGTGGTTCGCGCCGGCGGCACCGGTCCAAAATACTGGGCGTACACGTCGTCAAAACTTTTCTGGTCCGAGAGATCATCCAGATAAACATTCGTCGAAACAACCTGGCCGAAATTCATCTCGGCCTCCTCCAGATTGTCGAGCTGGTTGCGCATGGTCTGGCGCAGTTGATGCGGCGTAGTAGTGGCGTACACGCCGCCATGCGCTCCCGGAATAAACCCGTCCTTTGCGGAACAGTACAAAGTATCTCCGGCAAAAACGCACGGACTCGCCGTCGGACTGGGCGACATATTCTTCGGACGCACCGCCTTCCTGAGCTTGATGTCGCGCACGGCCACGCCCGTGTATTCGATGTGGGCGCCTGCGGGGAGGCTCGAGACCTGGATGGTGGCCCGTGCCGGAGTATTTCCGAACTCAAACCGCCGCGCGTACCGCTCATTCATCACCCGCATGGGAATGTCGGCAGTCAAGTAGGGATTGACGAAAACCATATTGCCGAGTTCAAGCCCTGCTGCCTTAACGACGGCCTCCATGCGATCGAGTGCCAAGTCGACCTGAGCTGCGGGATCATCCGGAACCTTGCCGCTTGCGGGATCGGCTCCTGCCATGCTCGAAATAAAAAGCCGGTCATGGGTGAGGATTCCGGGCGAGGCAGCGTCCTCCGATTTGTAGTTCGGCGGAGAGACAGCCCGCTTGTCCGCTAAACTACGCACTGCGACTGCATTTATTTGGATCGGCGGCTCGGGCACTCGTGCCACCCCCAGCACCGCGCGTGCAGGAGGAGCCTTCGTAAAATACTCCGCGAATACTTTGTTCACCTCTCCGTGCCGGCTGATGTCCTGCAAATAAACCTGCGTGTAGACCACGTGCTCCATGGTCATCCCCGCCGATTCGACAATCGCCTTCACGTTGTCGAGCGCCTGCCGCACTTGTGCGCTGAAGGTCGAGGGTGAACTACCATCCGGCCGGCGGGGTCCTTGGCCGGAGATGTAAACGTAATCTCCCGCGTCCACCGCGGGTGAGTAAGAGCGGCTCGCCTGAGCCTGTGGGAGTGCGACGGCGCGCGGTTCCTGCGCTGCTGCCATCGATGAAAGCAGAAATCCCGCCAGCAGCCATCTCATGGGAAACTTCCGATTGATTGTTCTCACCACGACCTCGTCTTGTCTACACAGCTTTTTTCTGGGCCGCGCCGAGAATCGCGCGCAGCCTTTGTCCGACAATCATTTCCTCGCCCGGCTTGATCGTCATGGATACCAGCTCGATGTGGTCGGGCTGCTTACGCTCTTTTGGGTTCGGATTTCCTTCCCGAACTGTCGTAACCAGGCTCGGATTATCTGCGCCCAACACTTCGATCACGGGATCGCCCGCGCGTAGCTGCTTCACACAATCCGAGATGGTGTATCCCCACGCCTTCTGATCCCAGGAAATTGTCAGCGTCGGGTAACGGTTCCCATCGTCGGGAATGAACGTTCCGGTCTTGACGCCGGGGACCGTCTCCACCAGTTTTCGAATGCGATCAATCCGCCCATTCCATTCGGCGTAAAGTTTCTTCTCGTCCAGCTTCAGCCAGGTCTCGAGCGCGGTCAGGCAGCCGATGATTTCTTCCTTCCCCACTTTCATCGGACGGCACACTGCCCCTTCCCGCGGACTGCAATTCAGCAGCGCGGCCTCAATCAGGTCTTTTCGTCCTAGCAGTAAGCCGCTGCACTGAGGCCCGCGCAGCCCCTTCCCGCCCGAGAAGCAGTACATGTCGATGCCCATGCGGGCATACAGCTTGGCGTTGTCGGCTGGCGGGATGCCCGCGGCATCATCCAGCAGCATGGGAACCTTGTGATCTTTGGAGATGGCCAATACTCTTGCCAGTTTATCCCCCAGGTCGGTGGTGTAGATCATCGCCGTATTCTCGTTGATGGCATTCACGAGTTCTTCCGGCGAATACGTGAGGATCAGCTTGGCACCCGTCAGCCGGATCGCGCTATCAAAGGCGCTCCGGCCTCCCACCATGATCACTTCATGCTTTAGGCCGGTCGTGTCGGGGAGTTGCCAGATATTTTTGTCGTCCGTGCCGGCCATGCATCCGGCGGTGGCGGCGGCCATAGCGCCCGCCGCGCCCGAAGTGACTATGCCAGACTCGGCCCCCGTCAGTTCTGACAGTCGCCGGCCCACCGCGCGCTGCAGTTCCAGCACGTTCACGAAGTGCTGCGCCGCTTCCACCTGCGCCGCTCGAACTTCCGGAAACTCGAGCGAGCCGCTAAGATAGGTCCAGGTTCCGCGGCAGTTGATGACAGTTTTCACGCCCAGCCGGGTGTAAACATTTTGGCGCGGATCCCGGCCCATGGCGGTGGCGGCTTGCGCGTACACGTCGCGCGCGGCAATCTGGCTCAGCAGCGGTGCAGCCGCCAGCAGCTTCACGAACGACCGCCGGCTGGAACTGTGAATCGGCATTGCGAGTCCTCCTCGAGAATTTCTCACATCTGAGATGAAGTTGACCTAGTCTGCGTCTTCGGGCAGCGGGATCCGCGATCGCACGGCCAGGATGTGGGCCTTCGCGCCGGATTTGTTCTGGTTGTAAAACCCCACGGTACAGTTGGGGCGGAAGTAATAGGCATCTCCCGGTTGCGCGGGATAGCGGCCTTCCACGCCATCCATTCCGCTCCCCGCCACCATGTCTCCCTGTCCATCGAGAACTAGATAAATTTCTTCCGCGGTTTCGTGATGGTGCGGAAAATTTGTGCCGCTGGGGCCAAAGTCCATCAAGAAAAGACTGGTGACAACGTATGCGTCATCCATCGCGTCCCGAGTTGCGCCGCGGGAGCCGATCATCAGCTTGTATAAAACCGATGTAGGATGGCCGTCGACAGGTTGCTCTTTGACGTCATCCAGATTGACGATCTTCGGGGAAGCGGGTGGCGCGCCCAACGCGATTCGCGTTGGGATTTTGAAGCCCATCACCAGCACTCGCAATGGCTGATCGGAATTGTTGGCAATCGAATGCTTCACGCCCGGAGCAATGTAGCTAAAATCATTTGCGCGCACGGGATGCTTGTCGTCTCCGTACTGCAGAAGGCCAGTCCCCTGCACCACGAAATAAATCTCTTCCTCACGATCGTACAGCGAGTTCTGACAATTGCCGTGGGCGTCAAGCGTGGCTGCCCCGAACCGGGTTACGCTGCGCAATTTACGGTTCTCGTCAGCGCCCTCGCCGAAGATGGGTTTGTAGTGGCAGGTTGCGGATGTCAAACTCGCGTTTGCGTCTTTCAGCTGCGGAACGTGCCGGTGCAACCACGTGGGGTCTACTTTTCGCTCCTGTGCAAGTACCTGCAAAGCGGACAACAGTAATAGCAACAGCGTTCGCAAGCTCACTCTCGCAGTTCGTGCGCGCGCGTGATCCATGGGCGAAGTTGGTATACCACACAATTTGCTTGACGCAAATCCATTTCTTTCGTTTGATTGGTTTTCATTTCGTTTTTTGAAAGATCAAGACGAAGGGAACGACTCTTTTTGCGGATTCCTGCTCGCATGCTACCCTCGACCGCGGCATCTCCCGCGACTAAGGCGCAATCATGACAAGACATCTTTTGCTGCCCGGCCGGATGGCACGTGTTGTTGCGATCTTTTTTCTCGTCGCGGTCGCGTCGGCGCTGCTGGGCGCGCAGGCCGCCCAATCAAGTTCAGCGAAAAACTCCGGGTGCCAGGTACAACCCGTGGACTACAAAGGTTGGCACGCGCAGCAGCTTTCCAACCGCTGGATGCAGCTCGTCGTGCTGCCGCAGAACGGCGGGCGTCTGATCCAAGTGACCTTCGCCGGACATCCTTACCTGTTCGTTAATCCCAAGTTCGCGGGTAAGTACTTGCCGCCCAGTTCGAGCGAGTGGTTCAACTATGGCGGCGACAAAATTTGGCTTCTTCCCGAGGGCAACAACGACGAACAACATTGGGTCGGTAACTCTGATGTCATCGATGACGGGCCTTTCACCTTTCGGAAACTTTCGGAAGGACAGCGCTGTGAGATTGAATTGACGGGTCCGGCTGATCCCCAGACCGGAATTCAATTCATCCGAACCATCCGCCTGGACCCCGACTCTCCGCGCATCGGCTTTCACGTCTCGATGAAGAACATCACCGGACACCCGCTGGAGTGGTCGATGCAGTCGGTCTCGCAGTACGACACCTCCGCGCCGAACTCCGCGAACGCCCTCGCGTCCGGCATGAACCGCAACTTCTGGACATACACTCCGGCGAACCCATCCAGCAGTTATCTCAACCGCTATCACGTTCGTTTTGGTCCGGCGGAAAATACCGCGGCCTCAGTGCGGAGCGACGGTCTGTTTACCGTCCACTACGCGCACATGGCGGCGGAGTTGTGGCTCGATTCCAAAGCGGGCTGGCTCGCCGTCGTCGATGGCGCTACCCAATACGCCATGGTCGAACGCTTTGAATATGAAGAAAGCAAAAACTATCCGGGCAAGGCCTCGGTCATCTTCTGGACCAACGGCCCCGAGATCCGGCTGAACAATGACGGGATTCCGTCGATGAGCGACAACGCGGATGCGAGCCCCTACTATCTCGAGGCCGAACTCAACAGTCCCCTGTGCCGCTTGCGCGCCGGCGAGAGTTGTAATTTCGATACGGAATGGTTCCCCACGCGGTCGGGTAACGAATTCCACGGCGTCGCAGACGCGGGAATCGTGATTCGTCCTCTTGGAGCGACCGCGGCGGACAGCGGCAAGATCAAGCTATCCGGCTCTTTTGGAGTGTTCTTCTCCGGCCACCTACTGGCGCGTTTTTACGATGAACACGGACGCAGCCTGGGAACAAAGCCCATCGCGGACGTGAGTCCGACGGATGCGGTGTCGCTCGATTTGGAAGTCACGCCCCCGGCAAAGTCCGCCAGGTTATCGCTTCACCTCATAGACGAGAGTGGCAGCGATCGTGGTGCGCTGCAAGAAGTGGAAGTAGGGAGCCAGGATAATCACTGAAATGAAACGCCACACCGCGATACTCATTCTGTTCGCGCTGGTCATCTGTGCAGACATGCAGCTTGTGACACAGCAGGCGGCGTCCCCGGCAAGGTCAGCCCTCCGTGTTACTGCTGAAGATTTGTCGGCCCGCCCGGTCGGAGACAACTGGACCTCGTACAACGGAGACTACACCGGACGCCGCTTCAGCGGTTTGCAGGAAATCACTCGAGCCAACGTCGCTCAACTGCGTGCGGCGTGGGTTTTCCATGCCGGAATTACGCAGCGCCTCGAAGCCACTCCTGTGGTTGTTCGCGGGATTATGTACCTCACATCCTCGAATGATGTCTTCGCCCTCGACGCGCGCACGGGAAGATCTGTCTGGCATTACTCTCGGCCGATCAGTTCAGGATTGCTCGATGACGCCGCTGCCCACAAGAGCCGTGGCGTCGCGGTGTGGGACCACTTCGTCTATTCCGAAACCGATGATGCTCACCTCCTGTGCCTCGATGCGCGTTCTGGAAACCTGATTTGGGACGTTCAATTCGCCGACAAGGTCAAGCATTATGGCGGAACCAGCGCTCCTCTGGTGGTGAAAGACACGGTCGTCGTGGGCAGTTCCGGCGGAGATTCGGGTGTGCGCGGATTTCTTGCCGCTTTCGATGCCATGACTGGGAAGCAGAAGTGGCAACTGTGGACCATCCCCGGCCCCGGAGAGTTCGGCTCTTCCAGTTGGCCCGGAGATGCCTACCTGCATGGTGGCGCTACCACCTGGCTGCCGGGCACCTATGATCCCGAACTCGATACCTTGTACTGGACCACCAGCAACGCCGCGCCCGACTTCGTCGGAGATACGCGCCCCGGCGATGATCTTTACACCGCCTGCGTCCTCGCCATCGATCCGAACACCGGAAAATTGAAATGGCACTTCCAGTTCACTCCCCACGATCTGTACGACTACGATGCCAATGAGACGACGGTACTGGTGGACGCGGAAGAGAACGGATCCCCGCGCCACTTGCTGGTCCAGGCCAACCGAAACGGGTTTTTCTATGTGCTTGACCGGACCGACGGAAAGTTCTTGCGGGCAACTCCGTTCGTCGAAAAATTAAACTGGGCCAGGAGTATCGATTCCTCGGGTCGCCCCGTCTTATCGGATCGGATCCCCACGAAGGAAGGCACCTATATTTGCCCGAGCATTCTGGGCGCCACAAACTGGTTTTCTCCTTCCTACAATCCCAAGACTGGCCTCTTCTACGTGATGGCGCTCGAGCGCTGCGATCTTTTTTTTGCCAAGCCGCAGGTGTTTACCAAGGGCGAAACCTACTACGGCACAGGCACGAAGCTTCCGCCCAATGAACACGCCCAGAAAATTTTGATGGCTCTCTCCGTGCGCGATGGGAAAGAGGCTTGGCGCTACCTCCAGACGGGACCCGGCAACTCCTGGGGAGGCACACTCACCACGGCAGGCGGGCTGGTATTCGTCGCCGACGATGCCGACTCCCTGGAAGCGGTGGACGCCGAGACCGGCCACGCTCTCTGGCACTTCAATACGGGCCAGTCCTTCAGCGCATCGCCCATGACGTATGCGGTTGATGGCGTACAGTATGTGGCGATCTCCGCCGGGAGCGATGTCTTCAGCTTCGCGCTTCCTCGCTGAGCGGCAATCTTCCGTTTCGAACGTCAGCAATGTGGAGAGAATCTCGTGCACCACACCCTGCAAGCTGCTCAGCTTTAAGATATGGAACCGCTCCAGCATCGGGCTTTGTAGTCAGTGCGCCAAGTACGGCACAAATCCTTGCGTCTTGGTTTCGAGGCGATACACCGATGTCGTCGCCGTAATGTAAAGCGTGCTGTAATTCTGGTCGCCCCACGTGAGGTTTGCCGGCTGCTCCGGCATCACGATCGTGCCGAGGTGGTTGCCCTTCGCATCCCACACCCAGATTCCTTTTGGCCCGGTCACGAACAAGTTTCCATTCTTGTCCACCTTGATTCCGTCCGGAACCCCGTCGTTCTTTTCCCCCGGCTCTTCGCCGAAGATACGGCCATTGCTCAACGTTCCGTCCGGGGCCGCATCGTACACGCGAATGTTTCGTTGCTCGCTGTCATCCACGTAAAACTTCTTGCCGTCGGGAGAGAAGGCCAAGCCGTTCGGCTGGGTCAGATCTCGGGTCAGCAAGCGCGCCTTGCCCCTGTCATTGAGGCGGTAGACGCCTTGAAAGGGAATTTCCTGCTTCTCGCCGGCAACCAGGTCAAGCGTCGGATCGGTGAAGTAGATCGCGCCATCCGGCCCCACGATCACGTCGTTCGGGCTGTTGAACTTTTTCCCATCATAACGATCGGCGAGGATCTTGTATTTCCCGTCCGGGGTGACTTCAATAATTGCCCGCAGCACGCTGGCGCAATCAATCAAGCGGTGCCGCCGGTCGAAGGTGTTGCCGTCCGGATCGCCCAACGCAATGACCTCTTCCTTCCGGCCATTGGGGTGCACGCGGAAGATTTTGTTGATGGTCTCGTCGCTGACGTAGAGAAATCCCGCCGGATCCCACATCGGCCCCTCGGTAAAACCAAAGCCGGTAGCAACGGTCTCCAGTTTCGCGCCGCTTGCAATTAGATCCTCGAACTTCGGCGAGAGCGGCTCAAGCTTAAGAGACTGAGGTTTCTGCGCAAGCGCAGTCACAGGCAACAAGACCGACGCTAAAAATAAAATCAAAAAGGCAAGTCCAAGTCTCATTCGAAAGCCTCCCCTTTTTTGCGGGCTGTTCGCGTCTTGCTCGCCTCCGGCGCCACGCTCATCAGATAGCTCACCAGATCATTGAGTTCCGCCGCACTCAGCCGCTCGCCGTAATTTGTCGGCATGAGTGACGCATCGAGATGCTCCAGCTTTTGTATTTCGGACTTTTGAAAAAAGTGGAAGCTGCTATCGCGGGTCTGGAACTGTACCGAGAAGTTGTCTTCGTTACGAATCAAGCCCTCCAGGCGCTCTCCGGCGCCGGTAGTAAGCACAGCCGATCGGTACCCTTCCCCTGGCCTTCTCTGGGGCCT
>Ga0193728_1002156_pt1 | contig 10178 bp, 7 predicted proteins | sample U1c1metaG_FD_143037 | JGI IMG/M metagenome (GOLD analysis project Ga0193728, IMG submission 143037) | Soil microbial communities from a riparian zone of the East river system, Colorado, United States - U1c1 | ecosystem: Environmental > Terrestrial > Soil > Riparian zone | place: USA: East River... | reverse complement strand
ATCTCGGGTACCAGGCGACCCTCGTCCTCGACGTGGGCGTTCCACGCCTTGAAGGTCTCCTCGAGCTCGTCGAGCTCGTGCCCGCGGCGCTCGAGGCGCACCGGCTGACCGGAGTCGGGACTGACCCGGTACTGGTACCACGAGATGTCCCACGCGACGGTGACCGCGAGCTCGCCGGCGTCGCCCGAGAGGGCAACGATGCTCGCCTTCGCCGCGCCGAGACTCTTCGCGATGCCGCCGACCGTGCGACGGTACGTGCTCGCGTTGAAGAGATCAGCGGCCTCGAGCAGCGCGACCTCGTCACCCGAGAGGCGGCGGAGGATCGGCTCCGGCGGCGCGATGGTCTCGTCCGAACCTCTGCGGCCGAGTCCGAGCAGCTCGCCGAGACCCCGGCGGCGGCGCTTGCGCTCACCAACGACGGTCGGCGTCGTCGGGGTGCCTTCCTTGATCCAGCCGTGTTCGAGTGCCGTCTCCTGGCAGAGCGGGCACACATCGACGAGCTCGGCGCCTTCCTCGGGCGCATAGCGGACGGCCCGCTCGCCCATCAGCAGCGTTCGCTCGCAGATCGCGCATTGCCGCGTGGTGCCCACGCTCGTTACCCGCATCCAGCGACTATAGCCCCCACTCCGGGACCTAGACCCTCGCCGCCTCCCGCTCCGCCTTCGTCTCGTCGATGATCTTCTGGGCCACGTGGGACGGCACTTCCTCGTAGCGCAGGAAGTTCATGTGGTAGTCGCCGCGACCGCCGGTCATCGAGGTGAGGGCATGCGAATAGGTGAGGATCTCTGCCATCGGCACCTCGGCCTTGATCGTCGTCATACCGGCCGCGGGCTCCATCCCGTGGAGGCGGCCGCGCCTCGAGTTGAGGTCGCCGTTCACCGCGCCGACGGCCTCGTCGGGCACGGTCACCTCGACCTCCATGATCGGCTCGAGCAGCACGGGGTCGGCCTTGTGGTACGCCTCTTTGAACGCAAGCGAGCCCGCGATCTTGAACGCCATCTCCGACGAGTCGACCGCGTGCATCATCCCGTCGACGAGCGTGACGCGGATGCCGTAGACCGGTGCGCCCGCGAGCTCGCCGTGCTCCATCGCCTCGCGCACGCCCTTGTCGACCGCGGGACGGAAGCCCTGCGAGATGACGCCGCCGACGATCTTGTCGACGAACTCGTACGTCGCCGCTTCGCCGTCGGTGCTCTCGATCGGCGTGATCACGATCTCGCAGTCACCGAACTGTCCGCGGCCGCCGGTCTGCTTCTTGTAGCGGTGCCTCGCGCGCGCCTCCTTGCGGATCGTCTCCTTGTACGGCACGCGCGGCGGATGCAGTTCGACGTCGACGTGGAAGCGGCTGCGCAGGCGGTCGCACGCGACCTCGACCTGCATCTGCGTCAAGCCGAAGAGGAGCTGCTCGCCCGTTTGCGGGTCGCGGCGCATCAACAGCGTCGGGTCCTCTTCAGAGAGGCGGCGCAGACCGGCGCCCATCTTCTCCTCGTCCCCCTTCGCCTTCGGCGTGATCGCGAAGCTCATCACGGGCTCGGGGAAGTCGATGTGCGGCGGCTCGACCGGTACCTCGTGATCGACGAGCACATCGCCGGTGACGACGTCCTTCAGCTTCGCAACGGCGCCGAGGTCGCCGACGCAGAGCTGATCGGCCGGCTCGGTGTCCTTCCCGTTCAGCAACAGAATCTGACCGAGCCGCTCCTTCGCGTGGGTGCGCGGATCGACGAGCGTCGTGTCGCCGCTAATCGGACCGGCGAGGACGCGGTAGCAGCTGATGCGTCCCGCGAACGGGTCGGAGATCGTCTTGAAGATGAACACGGCCTGCTTCGCGTCGCCGAACTCGATCGTCGTGCCTTTCTTCGAAGGCGACGGAACGCCTTCGACGAGCAGATCCAGCAGCGCCGTCGTGCCGAGATTCTTCGTCGCGACGCCGCAGCCGACGGGATACAGCTCGTCGCGCGTCACTGCGTCCTTCAGCGCGTGCGCGACATCCTCGGCTGGGAGTTCCTCGCCGTCGAGGTAGCGCGCCATCAGCTCCTCGTTCGTCTCGACGACCGCGTCGAGCAGCTTCTCGCGGTACTCCTGCACCTGCGCGGCCATCGATGCGGGGATCGGCTGCGGCCCACCCTCCTTGCCACCGACGGGGTCCATGTACGCGCACATGTGCAGCAGGTCGACGACGCCGGTGAGCTCGTGCTCCGCGCCGATCGGCAGCTGAATCGCGACGCAGCGGTCGGAGAGCTGCGACCGCGCCGCCTCGAGCGCTCGGAAGAAATCGGCGCGCTCGCGGTCGAGCATGTTCACGAAGACGACGCGTGACAGCTCGTACTCGTCCGCGCGCGCCCACACGCGCGTCGTGTTCACCTCGATGCCCATGACGCCGCTCAGCACGACAAGCGCTCCCTCGGCGACGCGCAGCGCGGCGAACGTGTCGGCCTGGAATCCCGCGTCGCCCGGGCAGTCGACGAGGTTGATCTTGCGGTCGTGCCAGTCGAGGTGCAGCAGGGAGCCCGAGAGCGACATCGTGCGGCGCTGCTCGCCGTCTTCCCAGTCCGAGGAGGTCGTCCCGGCGTCGATCGTGCCGAGCCGGTTGATCTTTCCCGCCTGGAACAGCATGGCCTCCGCAAGCGAGGTCTTCCCGACCCCGCGGTGGCCGACGACGGCGATGTTGCGGATCTTCCCGGGCTCGGTCGCAGGCATCAGGCTCTCATCCTCCTGGGCGTTGGCTTGCGCCAATCGTAACCCGCTGGAGAAAGCGACGACTACTACGTCTCGAGCGCAGCGCGGGCCGAGCCCGCGAGCCGTGCCTTGAGGCGGAGGACCGCCTTCGTGTGGAGCTGTGAGACGCGCGACTCGGTGACGCCGAGCACCTCGCCGATCTCGCGGAGGGTCAGCTCCTCGTAGTAGTAGAGCGTGACGACGAGCTTCTCGCGTTCCGGCAGGCGGGCGATCGCGTCGGCGATCGCCTCCTTCATCTCCGTGTGGGAGAGCGTGCCCTGCGGGTCGGGCGCCTCGGTGTCCTCGATCGTGTCGATGAGGGCGACCTGGTCACCGTCGGAGCCGGAGACAGTCCAGAGCTCGTCGAGGGCGGCGATCGACGAGCGGGCGATCTCGGTGAGGCTCTCCTCGAGCTCATCGACGGAGATCCCGATCTTCGCGGCGATCTGCTCGTCCGTGGGAGCGAGGCCGGTCTTCGCCTCGAGCTCGGAGATCGCGCGCTCGATCTCGCGGGCCCGCGACCTCACGGAGCGCGGAACCCAGTCGAGCGCACGGAGCTCGTCGATGATCGCTCCCTTGATCCGGGCGATCGCGTAGGTCTCGAACTTGATGTCGCGAGTCGGGTCGTATCGCTCGATCGCGCCGATCAGGCCGAGCAGCCCGTACGAGACGAGGTCACCCTCGTCGACGTGGGCGGGCAGCCCGCTGCCGAGGCGGCCGGCGACGTATTTCACGAGCGGGGCGTACGTGAGGATCAGGCGGTCGCGTAGGCCCTGGTCGCCTGTCTTGCGGTACTGCAGCCACATCGTCTGCGTCTCGTCGGCCCGGCTCACGAGGGAAGAATACGGCGCGCGCCGCCTTTTTCCTCAGGAGGAGCGAAATGTGGACACCGCGAGGGAGGCCAACCAGGCCCCCAGGGCGAGCGCGCCGACGGCGACGACCCAGCCTTTGGCATCGCCACCGGTGCCGATGAGCGCGGCGATCCCCGTCGCCGCGAAGACCACGGCGAGCACGCCGAAGAGAAGCCCGAGCGCACGCCGCTGCACCTGAACAGCGTATTGCTGGAGGCTCGGAATACGCCGATACAATCCCCGCCGACCCAGGGGCGTAGCTCAACTGGTAGAGCACCGGTCTCCAAAACCGGGGGTTGGGGGTTCGAGTCCCTCCGCCCCTGCTGGGTTTTACGCGGCGCGCAAGCCGCGAAATCCGACCCCAAAAGGGTGAGGCAAGAACCTCCAAACGGGGTAGGCCGAGCGGCCTTGTCCGCGGGTATGTTGACATCCGTTAGGAGATGCGCAACCCGTCTCTGGCCGCAGAGGCACGGGAAGCTCGCCAGCTGAAATGCCGCATCTCTCGAGGGTGGCCCGATCTCCCAGTCGGGCCGCCCTCCTCGTTTTTTCTAGACGCTGAACGCCAGCTGGCGGTACGCCACCAGCCCTGAGACGCCGACGCCGACGAGGCGCAACGCCCCGGGCCGGTCGCGGAGCCCGCGATCGAGCAGGCGGCACGCGACGTCGCCGATCTGCGCCGCGTCGTCGATGCCGACGTCGAGCGACGTCGAGCGGCTGCGAATCGAGAAGTCGGCGTAGCGCAGCTTCGTCGTCACGGTCCGCGCCACCTGGCCCTTCTTCTGCAAGTGCCCGGCGACCTCCGTCGCCATCGTCCTCAGCTCGTCGTGCAGGCGCTCACGGTCGCTGAGGTCGCGGTCGAACGTGTTCTCGACGCTGATCGACACGCGCTGGACGCCGTGCTCCAGCCCGCGTGGGTCGATGCCGCGCGCACGGTCGCGCAGGACGGCGCCGACGCTGCCCGGCAACAGCCGCCGCAGGTCGTCGTCGTCGAGTGCGGCGAGACCGCCGACCGTCTCCACCCCGCCCCCCCGCAGCCGCTCCTGCGCCTTCGGGCCGACGCCGGGCAGGCGGCGCACGTCGAGGCCCGCGAGGAACGACGCCTCCTGTCCCGGCACGACCACGGTGAGACCGGCCGGCTTGCGCGCATCGCTCCCGACCTTCGCGACGACCTTGCACGGCGCGACGCCGAGCGAGCACGTGAGGCTCGTGCCGGCGCGGACGGCGGTCTGCACGGCCTCCGCAACGACGCGCGCCTCGAGGAAGTCGCGCGCCACCTCACCGAGATCGAGATATCCCTCGTCGATTCCCGTCTGCTCGATGGTCGGGACGATGCCGCGCACGGTCTCCCACACGTGCCGCGAGTACTCGCGATACAGCGTGTGACGCGGCCGCACGAACACCGCGTGCGGGCAGCGGCGAATCGCCTCGGCCGCGCTCATCGCCGAGTGGATGCCAAATCCCCGCGCGACGTAGTTCGCGGTCGCGACGACACCGCGCCCCTGCGGGTCGCCGCCGACGACAAGCGGCTGGTGCTTCAGCTCGGGATTCTCGAGCTCCTCGACGGCCGCGTAGAACGCGTCGAGATCGAGGTGCGCGACGATGCCGGGGACGGCCATACGAACAAGCGTACGGTTAGCGCGAGACGGCATCGAGCCGGGCGCGCACCCGCTCGGAACAGGCGGCGTCACTGTGGAAGGCATCCGGGAAGTCGGACGCGGTACAGCCGAGGGCAGCGCCGTTCCAGAGGCCGGCCCACGTGAAGCCCTCCTGCGCAAAGAGCCGCGGCATCGTCCGCAGGAACTCGTGCCAGCGCGCCGCGAGCTGCGGATCGGCCCGGATGACGCGGAGGAACTGCTGCGGCTCGGGCGGCGCGAAACCGACTACCTTCCAGCCCCGCTGCCTCGCAAGGTCGAGCGCCTCGCGCATGATCCGCAGCCGGTTCGCGTCGAACGTCTTCCACTGGTCGTAGTAGCCGTTGCGGAGGCTCGCGAGGTCCGTCGTGTACGGAGCCGGGACGAACTTCGGGAACCGCTGCGGGTCGAGCTCCCAGCTCCACACGCGGGAGCCGTCGACCTTCCACGCGATGCTCGGCGAGATCCGGCCGATCACGCAGCTCGTGCCGATCTCCTCGCGCCGCCAGCGGTCGGTGAGGATGAAGTGCGCCTGGCGCACGAACCGAAATGCGAACGTGAACGTCGCGCGGCTCAACAGGTACCGCGCGATGTCGTACGTACCGGGGCGATAGGGCGGCACGACGTAGTGCTCGTTGAACCAGAACGCCTCGACACCGATGTACACGGTCTGCACCGGCTTCGCGGGAAGCGCACGGAGCTCGGTGAGGATCGTCTCGGGTGAGCTGCCGGGGAAGCCGAGGTTCGCGAACGACTGCTCGCCCGGGCGAGACTGGATCTTCAGCACGCGGCTCGAGCCGACGACGAAGCGCGTCGTGGGCCGCCGGTGGAAGACGTCGAGCTTGAACGGGAGATAGCGCGCGCCGACGAGCTCCTGCGACACGAGGCAGCTCGGTTGCGACGCGAGCGCGTCGGACAGCGCCGCCGGCTTGTAGATGTCGCCGAACGGGTCGACCCACCAGTCGAACGCAGCCATCGCACCCAGGAGCGCGGCAACGACGGCGAGGAAGAGAACGAGCCTGCGCATCAGAAGCGGAAGTAGATGAAGGGATGGCTCGTGTAGACCGACGCCGCCGACACGACGAACAAGACCGCGACCGCGGCGACGCGCAGCGAGCCCCACGCGGCGACCGGCCAGCGCCACTCCTCCGGAAGCCCCCACACGATCGCGGCGGACACGAGCAGATACAGCATGAGGTGCCCCGGCGCCCCGCCCATTCCGTGCAGGCCGAGCATCCCGGCGTAGACGCCGCCGATGTCCGACGCAGAGCGCATGCGGAAGAGCACCCAGCCGATGACAACGAGCGTGAACGTCAGTGCAACGGCGACGACGCGGGGCACGCGCACCCCGAGGCGGCGTCCGTGATGCGTGCCGACGAGCAGCCCGCCGTGGTACAGCCCCCACGCGACGAAGTTGAACGACGCACCGTGCCAGAGGCCGCCGAGGCCCATCGTCACGAGCAGGTTCGCGTCACGGCGCCGCGCGCCCTTGCGGTTCCCGCCGAGTGAGATGTAGAGGTAGTCGCGCAGCCAGGTCGAGAGCGTCACGTGCCAACGGCGCCAGAACTCCGTCGGGCTCGCGGACCGATATGGCCGGTCGAAGTTCCAGGGCAGCTCGATGCCGAAGATGCGCGCGAGCCCGAGTGCCATGTCGGAGTACGCGCTGAAGTCGAAGTAGATCTGGAAGCCGAAGCCGACCGCGCAGGCCCATGCCTCGAAGAATCCGATCGAGCCCGGCGACGCGAGGTAGTGGTCGACCCAGCCGGCGAGCGCATCCGCGAGCAGCACCTTCTTCGCGAGGCCGAGGGTGAAAAGCATCAAGCCCGAGCGGACCCGATCCGGGTCGAAGTGGTGCTTTCGCTCGAGCTGCGGCCGGAGGATCCCGTAGCGCACGATCGGGCCGGCGATGAGATGCGGGAAGAACGAGATGAAGAACGCGTAACGCAGCGGATCGCGTTCGACCTCGAGGTCGCCGCGATAGACGTCGACGAGATAGGAGATCCCCTCGAACGTGTAGAAGCTGATCCCGATCGGCAGCGCGATCGAGTTCACGAACGAATGCAAGCCCGGGAAGCTCTGCGCGGTGATCACGTGCACGAACGAGAGCGCATAGCCGCCCACGAACGACGTGTACTTGTAATACGCGAGCAGGGCGAGCACGCCGGCGATGCCCGTCGCGAGGACGACCTTCTTCCGGTTCGGCGACTCCGCATGTTCGAGCATGCGTCCGGCCGTGTACGAGATCGCGGTCGAGCCCGCCATCAGCGCCGGGAACCACCAGTCGGCGTACGCGTAGAAGTAGTAGCTCGCGAGGACGACGAGCAACAGCCGCAGCCGGAGGCGCGGGACCGCGTAGTAGCCGACCGCGACGGCCGGGAGAAAGAGATAGAAGAACGGGAAGCTGTTGAAGAGCACGAGGGCGGATCACCTTAACGCGACCATCCCGATAGGCTCCGCGCGATGGCCGTCCTGACCTCCCAGGTGGAGCGCTCCGACGAGTTCTCGCGGCGGCACGAGCGCATGGCGGCTCTCGTCGCCGAGCTCCGCGAGCGCACAGCCGAGGCGGCGCGCGGCGGCGGCGAGCAGTCGGTCGAGCGGCACCGGTCGCGCGGCAAGCTGACGGCCCGCGAGCGCATCGACCGGCTCATCGACCCGGATACCGCGTTCCTCGAGCTGAACGCGCTCGCCGCGTGGGGGCTCTACGACGGCCAGGCGCCGAGCGCGGGCATCGTTACCGGCATCGGCGTTGTCGAAGGCCGCGAGTGCGTGATCGTCGCCAACGACGCGACGGTGAAGGGCGGCTCGTACTTTCCGCTGACGGTGAAGAAGCACCTGCGCGCACAGGAGGTCGCTGCACAGAACCGGCTGCCATGCCTCTACCTCGTCGACTCGGGCGGTGCCTTTCTGCCGTTGCAGGCGGAGGTGTTCCCCGACCGCGAGCACTTCGGACGGATCTTCTTCAACCAGGCCAACATGTCCGCGGCAGGGATCTCGCAGATCGCTGTGGTCATGGGCTCCTGCACCGCCGGCGGCGCCTACGTGCCGGCGATGAGCGACGAGACGATCATCGTGCGCGGCACCGGCACGATCTTCATCGGCGGCCCGCCGCTCGTGAAGGCGGCGACCGGCCAGGACGTCACCGCGGAGGAGCTCGGCGGAGCCGACGTGCACGCACGTCGCTCCGGCGTCGCCGACTACTACGCGGCATCCGACGAGCACGCACTCGCGATCGCCCGCGAGATCGTCCGAAACCTGCACCTGCGGCCGGCGCAGCCGCCGTGGGACATGGGCGCTCCCGAACCGCCGGCGCTCGACCCCGCCGATCTCTACGGGTTGATCCCCGAGGACTTCCGCCACCAGACCGACGCGCGCGAGCTGATCGCGCGCATCGTCGACGGCTCCCGCTTCCACGAGTTCAAGCAGCTGTACGGCGAAACGCTCGTCACCGGCTTCGCGCACATCGAGGGCTACCCCGTCGGGATCATCGCCAACAACGGCGTCCTCTTCGCGCAGTCTTCCCAGAAGGGCGCCCACTTCATCGAGCTGTGCTGCAAGCGCCGCGTACCGATCGTGTTCCTGCAGAACATCACCGGCTTCATGGTCGGCGCCGAGTACGAAGCGGGCGGCATCGCACGTGACGGCGCGAAGCTCGTGATGGCGGTCGCGAACGCGCGCGTGCCGAAGTTCACCGTAGTGACCGGCGGCTCGTTCGGTGCCGGCAACTACGCGATGTGCGGGCGCGCGTTCGAGCCGCGGCAGCTGTGGATGTGGCCGAACGCGCGCATCTCGGTGATGGGTGGCGAGCAGGCCGCGACCGTGCTCTCGATGGTCGGCGACGTCGACGAGGACGCGATTCGTCAGAAGTACGAGGACGAGGGCAATCCGTATTACTCGACTGCGCGGCTCTGGGACGACGGAATCATCGACCCGCTCGACACACGACGCGTGCTCGCGCTCGGGCTCGCAGCCGCGATGAACGCGGAGATCCCCGAGACGACGTTCGGCGTCTTCCGCATGTGATCGCGCACATGCAAGTCGTCGAAGAGCTCGAGGTCGAATGAGCCGCGCCGGGTCGGCTGCGCTCATCGCCGCGGCGCTCGGCCTGTGTCTCGGCTCCTGGTCGCTCCTCCACCACGGGACGTTTGCCCGCGATCAGATCACCGACACCGGGCTGTACGAGGTGTACGGCGACAAGGTCGTGCAGGGCCAGGTGCCGTACCGCGACTTCAGGCTCGAGTATCCACCGGGCGCGGTCCCCGTCTTCGTGCTGCCGTCGCTGGGGCACGAGGGAGACCGCGCGGCGTACGACCGGTGGTTCGACCGCCTGATGGCGCTCTGCGGTTGTCTCGCTGTCCTCGGTGCAGGGATTGTATTGCGCGCGCTCGGCGCATCGCCTGCGCGCACGGCTGCAGCGCTTGGACTGATCGCCGTGTCGCCGCTGCTCGCCGGCTCCGTCGTGCTGTCGCGCTTCGACTTCTGGCCCGTGTCGCTCGCGGTGCTCGCGATCGCCGCGCTGCTGCACGAGCGGCTGACACTGGCCGCGCTCGCACTCGGCGCGGCGATCGCGGCGAAGCTCTGGCCCGCGGTGCTCGCACCGCTCGTCGTCGCGCATGTCTGGCGAACGAGAGGGCCGCGCGCCGCGGCGGACTGGGCGCTCGAGCTGCTCATCGTCGACGCGGTGGTCTTCCTGCCGTTCGCAGCCCTCTCGCCCGACGGCTTGCGCGCGAGCTTCCACGCCCAGATCGCACGGCCCTTGCAGCTCGAGAGCCTCGGCGGCAGCCTGCTCATCGCGCTGCATCACGTCCTCGGCACGAAGCTGCACGTCGCCACGACCTTCGGCTCGCAGAACCTGACGGGAACGGGCGCGCACGCAGCGGAGATCGTCACGACTGTCGCCGGCGCGCTCGCACTCGTGACGGTCTGGCTCCTGTACGCGCGACGGCCCGCCGACGGCGAACGGTTCGTCGTCTACGCGGCTGCG
>Ga0193728_1002155_pt1 | contig 10179 bp, 10 predicted proteins | sample U1c1metaG_FD_143037 | JGI IMG/M metagenome (GOLD analysis project Ga0193728, IMG submission 143037) | Soil microbial communities from a riparian zone of the East river system, Colorado, United States - U1c1 | ecosystem: Environmental > Terrestrial > Soil > Riparian zone | place: USA: East River... | reverse complement strand
CTCCATGCCTCGAGGGTGGGCATCGCCTAGCTCTTGGGTCGATTTCATCGCGCCGAGGCTTGCCGTTGCCTACCATCAACCTTTTTAAAATATGTAAACCTACCCGTCCCCCGAGCCCGCCGTCACCCGCAGCGCCTGGGGCGGGGGTAAGGACCCATTGACGCAAGTGCTTGATTATCATGCGTGCAGCACGGTTCGATCATCATCGTCATTCGCATCGTTGCTGTGTACGTTGCTCGAGCGTGCGAGTTCGCTCGCGAGCAGCTGCGCCAAGTGATGGCGATGGTAGGTGCCGGCGGCGACGTACCCACCGTTGATGAGCTCGCCGTGCTGTACGGACGCGCAGTGCTGCAAGCCGATATGCCCATCCTCGGTCCAGCACACATGCACTTTGCGGTGCTCGCAGTAGTAAAACAGAAATCCCTCGATCATCATTTTCGAGCGCACCGGTCGATTGATGATCCCAGTAAGTTCCATCAGGCATTTCTGGCACGGCATCGCGATCGTATTGATTGGCATGGATCGGCTCCTAACGGTTTGATGGGAATCGCTCGCTGCCGGTGTCAGCCTCACAGAGCAGATCGAGCACGGCAGCGCGAGTCAGATGCAACAGCAACGCGATGTCATCCGGTTTGAGACCCTGACCGCGCATCTGCACCGCGCTCGCGATAAAGCCGCGGCGGTCGGTTGGTCGGTGCTGCTGGGCTCGGGCGTGGTAGTCGTCGTCGGTCATTGGGCCTGCTTCCTCGCTCGCTGCACTTCCGCGACGCTGACTCGCGCCACCTTGGCCATATCGCTATCGCTGTAGTCGGCAAACACTTTCAGTGCGACCTTGATCCGGTTCGCTCTCAACTTGGCGGCCTTCAGCTCCGCCTCCGGATCTTTCGGCTTATCAATTAAATTTCCACCCACACGGTCGGTGACGTCGCTTGCGACGGCACCTTCTCTGTGTGGATGTTCTAAAACTTCTAAGAGCTTAAGAGACTTCAGTGTCACGCTAGGTGACACACGATCGGCTCCATTTGACACGCGAACGCCTTCTTTTGATACGCGAAGGGGGTCGTTTTGACACGCGACGGACCCGTCGTTTGACACGCGAAGGGTCTTCGAAGGGTCTTCCGAGGTGGTTCGCGTGTCACTCATGGTTGATACGCCATCGCCATTTGTTCGCGTGTCACTATGGGCTGACACGCCATCCTCGATATCTCCGAACTGGGCGACGAGAGCGGTCGCGAGCATCTCGTCCTTTTCGCTGAGCTCGATATCCAGCGGTACGGCACACCGGTAGATGTTGTGATGGCTCTTCGAGTGGCTTACTTCGACGCCCAGCCAACCGCCCTCAATCGCCGACTTCAGGTGTTTGCGAAGCGTATTGACCGCCATACGTGCGCCCCCGGCCCAGGTACGAATGCCCGGGAAGGCGTACCCGGTGTCGCCATCCATCCAAGTGCTCAGCGCCAGCATGGCGCAGATGAAATCGCGGGATTTCGGGCCATGGTCACGAAGTACGCGAACCCAGGTCCATGGCTTGACCGCACGGGGCATCGTTCAACTGCCCGCGGTCGGCTCAGGCCTCTCGTCTGCGGGAGCATCGTCAATCCGCTCACCAGATCTATTCTCACAGAGCATATCGCGGATCAACTCATCGAGCGCGGCCTGGGCCAACGCCCTCGCGAGCTCATCCATCAGTGCAGGATTGTAGGCCGGCGCGGGCACTGCGCTATCTGCATCTGCGATCGTCGGAGAGGGAGAGGGCCAGAGTTTTGAGCGTCGCTTCGGTGATCGCCGGTTGTCTACCTTCGATCAAGAACTCGGTTGGGACAGTGCCAGACTTGAATGCTAGGCGTGCCCACCCCTCCGACTTGCCCGTATGTTGTGCGAGACCCTTGGCCGTGCGAATGACGATTGGAAGAAGATTCTTGGCAGGCATCGGTTGACCCCTCGGATTTGCGCATATTGCAATTACATTTCGCGTAACAGATAATAGTGCGCAACCCGTAACGGATGCCAGCCCCCAAATGCCACGAAAAACGTTACCGCAGGTCATCATCTGGGATACGGTCCATCGGCCGAACGTCGAAGCCGTGGTGTCTTTCGCGAATATCAAGATCGAGAGCGCGCTGCAAGCCGATCGCGTGCTCAGTGAAGCTGCAGCACAGCAGAGTGGACAAAGTATGCAATATCCCCGGGGGAACCGCTCCTATCGCATCGATGAAGATGGTGTGTGGCAGCCGTGGGCCCCGTGGGGCGCGTTAGATTTAGATATTTCGGCCGACCGGTCCGAAGCAAATTATAGAAAAGTGCAGGAGACCCTACAGCGCTGGCTCACAAAAATGAGCAATTGGAAAAAGCTGCGCGCCAAAGAGAAAACGACGATTCTCAATGAGATCAGGCCGTGGATTGAGTACAGCAATGTGACGGTGTCGTCGGAGGTTGCTGGCGATAAATTATTCCGCTTCATGGTCTATGGCAACAAAACTGCGCGTCAGGTCATCGGTGAAGCGATGTACGTGCTGTTCGAGTGGGGAATGGTGCAAGAGGGCGGCGTCGCGATATGCCCTCAATGCCAGAGCTATTTCGTGAAGGTCCGCACCGACCAGGAGCTTTGCTCCAATCGCTGTCGTCAACGAAAGTACCGAGCTAAGGAGGCTTCGACATGAGCACCAAACTTACCGAGCTCACCGTAAGCGGCCTGAGCACCCAGAGCATGAGCACCGTAAGCTCGACGCGGGCGGTGACCTACTCCAGATATTCGAGCGACATGCAACGCGAATCCAGCATCGAAGATCAGGAGCGTCTTTGCCGCAGGCGTGCGGATGCTGAGGGCTGGGCCGTCGAGACGCGCTATGCCGACGCGGCGATCACCGGATCCGACAATCGACGTCCGCAATTTCTCGCCATGCAACAAGGAGCGGCTCGAAAGGAATTCGATGTTCTGCTCGTGGATGACTTGAGCCGCTTTGCCCGCGATTCAGTCGATCAGGAAACGACGATCAGAAGGCTTGAATTCCAGGGTATTCGCATTATCTCGCTTTGCGGTTACGACAGCGAATCCGAAGCACGAGAAATGGTGCGCGGCTTCAAAGGACTGCAGAATCAGCAGTTCCTCAAAGACCTTTCCAAAAAAGTCTGGCGCGGTCAGGAGGGCCAGGCGCTCAAGGCACGGTGGTGCGGCGGCCGGCCGTACGGCTATAAAATGCACGCGATTACCGATCCGGCGCTTCACGACGCGTACGGCAATCCCAAGAGAATCGGCACGGTGCTCGAGATTAACGAGAAGCAGGCGCCCATCGTTCGCGGAATCTTCGAACGGTTCATCGCCGGCGATTCGTGCATGACGATAGCGCAAGATTTGAATGCTCGCGGTGTCCCGAGCCCGGGCTCGTCGTGGAACCGGAAAAAGCGACGCTGCGATGGCTGGATGGACAGCGCCGTGTACGTCATTGTCAGGAATCCACTGTATACAGGCTTGCAGAGCTGGAACAAGACCAAAGGCGTAAAGGACCCGGACACTCGCAAGACACTGAAACGCCGGCTTCCAAAATCGGAGTGGCGGCAGAATCAGATCGAGGCCATTCGAATCATCTCGGATGAGCAGTTCGCGCGCGCCGAGCAAAGGACCAGGTCCATATCCGATCCGGACGAGCGACTCAAGTCGGGCGGCAAGGCAAAATACGTGTTGACCGGGCTCCTGACGTGCGCCGTCTGCAAAGCGCATTACGTGCTCGGCGACAAGGTGAAATACGCCTGCAGCTCATTCCTGAAGGGACGCGCCTGTTCGAATCGGACCCGGGTCAATCGTAACTCGATCGAGAAGTCGATCCTCGACCCCATCCGCAAGGACCTGCGGGACCCCGCGCGGGTCAAACGAATGGCGGCCGAAATGGAGCGGGGGTTCGCCGCTCAGATCGAACGAGCCGAATCCCGGGCCGCGACGGCGCCGGCGGAGCTGCAGGAGCTCGAAGCGCGACTCGATCGACTGAAGGGCAGGCTCCAGGCCGGAGACCCCGATATGACGGCCGACGAGCTACAGGGCCTGGTCGAGCGGGTCCAGGCGAAGGTCGCGGCGCTGAAGGCGGCTCAGCCCCCGGAACGGGAGTGCGCGCGGGTCCTGGCGCTGTTGCCGAAAGCCGCCGCGGCATACCTCAAACAGGTTGACGCGTTCGCGGCCGGTGACCCGGCAGCAACCCAGAAGGTGCGCGCCATGTTGCAGGTCATGATCGGGCCCATCAACCTATCGCCCGGCCAGGATGGAAGCCTATGGGCAACTCACCGGCAGCTGGATGGCGCGGCCCTGGTTAGGACCGCAGGGACATCTGGTCGGGGTGAAGCGCTACACGCTGTCCCTGCGGTACCGGTCAGAGTGTGCGTAAAGGCGGCAAAAGGCGCGAAATAGCGAGACTGCCGTCGCTTTTCCCGGTCCGGCGGTTGACGGGCGGGACCGATGGCGGGCACTGTAGACGGCACCTGCAGGTGTTTCAGCACCGGCAGGCGCCTAACCACACATTGAAATCGAGGTTCAACACATGGCTACCCCCAATTCTAAGCTCTCGGCCGTCAAAAACGACTCGCAAAGCATCGAAACCTTTCCAGAGGTCATGCGCGCGAAAGTGCCCATTGAATTCATGGCCGTCATCGAGGAGCGCGCAAGCGAGCTGGATCGAGCGCGCAGCATCCTCGCTGTGATCGGCGATTGCCTCGAGCTTCGCAGCGACGATCACGAGGTCATTGCCGACGCGCACGTCGCTGTCAGAACCGTCGTGCGGCTCATCTCCGACATTCGCGATGGCCTCGAATTGGTCGAACTGTGTCGAGCCGCAAAAAAGCTGGAGGTGGCCCATGCCCGCTAGCATAAGGATCGGGGCCGTGCTGACCGGCGAGACTTCCGCACTCGTGTCCAATCAGATCGAGGCGCAGATCGAGCGGCTGTGGATGGTGCGCGGCGTGATCGAAACCGTGTGCAAAGCCCTCGATCAGGACGCCGAGGCGGCCGAGACGACCGATCAACCCGCTTGGTGGGCCCTGAAATCCGCCGCGGAGATGATCCAGGACATTAACGCCAAGCTCGAGCAGGCACAGGCTAATTGCTGCGGCTGACGGTCGCTAGCCGAGCGAGTTCCTGATGCGCGAGGGGTTTCTGCTGATGATGTTCAGCACCCCTCGCTCACCCTCGGCGGTCGCCAGGTGGTCCCCGAGCGTGGTCGGGTCAAGCACATTTACGAACTTGAAATTGACGGGGGAGGCTGCGGCGTGGTTGCCGGAGCCTCCCACGCTGCCGCCTTGAGCGAACTTCGGGACCTGCGTTGGTCCATTGACGCCCTTCAACGCCCCGGCATTGAGCGCCGTGAGCAGCGGCAGGATGCCCGGTTGCCCCACTGATTTCGCGTTGACCACGAATTCCCCGTCCGAGAGTCGAGCTGGGATCGAATCAGACGTGCTGGTCCCTGGCCCGCGTATGTGGCCGCCCTCGGCCTTGCCGGCGCCGAATAGGCCCGCGATTGCGCCCACCCATCCCGTGCCTGTGCCGCCCGCGGCGCCGCTCGAGGCGCCGAAGATCGCGTTGAGTGCGTCGGTCTCAATGATCTTGATCGCAACCTTCTCGAGGTCGGCCAGCATGGAGAGCGCCATGTCAGTGAATGATTGCTTGAGCGTATGCGTGCCGGAGACGGCATCTGTGAGGAACTTGTTGATGCCCGCGCCGATCGCGCCCTCTATTCCGGCTTTGAGCTCGCGGGTCTCAACGCCGAGTTGTTTCGTAGAGGCAGCAATCGCGTCGATTTTCTCCTTGAACGCCGCGGCCTTCGCAATGTCCCCATCGTCTTTGGTCAACGCCGCGAGCCGCACCATCTCATCGGCCTGGGCCTGGAGCGCCGGCAATCGTTTCTCGTCCTCCAAGACGATTTCCTGGGCCGCCTGGATGGAGAACTTCTGGCCGCCGCGCACCTGATCCTCGATCTCCTTGCGCTTCGTCTCCAGCTGCGATAGGGCGGCCTGCGCGCCCTCGGATTGTTTCTCGAAATCAATCTTCGCGCTGCCCTGACCTGCGACCGTCGCCTCCGCGCCCGCTCGATCGGCGTCGCTCGTGCCACCCTTCCTGAGCTGCGCGTCGATGTCCGCAATGTCGAGTGCGAGCTTGAGCCTGGCCGCCTCGGTCTTCTTGCCGGCAATCGTGAGCAACCGTTCCTCAGCCTGCAACGTGTCCTCGTACAACTTCCGTTGCGCGTTCGATTGCTCGTTCGTGTTCGCGGCGAGTTCACCCGTCCGGCGCAGCTCGGCGACGCTGATCTCGTTATCGAGCGCCTCCAGCTCCTTGCGCTGGGTGATCTTGCCGGCCGCATCGTTCACGTCGAGCTTCTCGTTAGCGACGAGCTGGCGCTTGGACCGCAAAGTCGAGATCTCTTGGTCGAGCGCGTTGTTGATGAACGTCGCCCGCTTGGAGTAGTACTCGGTGAGCGAGCTCTGGCCGTCTTCATACGCCTGACGGTCCGTATCTTTGACGAGCGCCGCATGTGCCTGGTAGAGCTTCAACTGATTATCGAGCCGGGCCTGCAGCAGTGCGAGCGTGGCCTTTGCCACCGCCGCGGCAAGCGGGCCTGCATCGGGGCCGCCGGCGCCGCCCTTGTCCTTTTTCTCCGCGTCTTTCGGTTGATCGCCGGGGAATAGTCCCTTGAAGGTTGCCGACACATCGCTACCGAACGATTTAAAAATATTGATTTGCTCTTTGAACCCGCTCGAAAGATCAATCGCCGCCTGCTTAAATTGCCCGGTCAGCACGTCCCCGGCCGCGGATGCGATGGTCTGAAAATTCGCCACCGCGGCCGCGACGACCGCGCCGATGCCTTTGCCAACGGTTTCCATCACGAGCAAAAACGCCTTCAAGACCCATCCGGCCTCCGCGCCGAGATCCTTCAGGCCTCCGCTGCCCTGCGTGGTGGCCTTTACGAGCGAATCGGTTGCTTGACTGAGCGCTGGCACGAGGCCCACGAGGAAGGTCGTCGAGACTCCCTTGATCTCATCACCCAAATTCTTGAACGACTCGCCGGCTTTTTTCAGGCTCGCGATCGTATCGACGTCGAGAAAAATCCCAATGTCCTGCATGTGTTTGATGAAGGGCGCAAAGCCTTTGTCGCCGATCTCGACCAACGTCTGATCGAGATCCCCGCCGGCTTTCCCGAACAGTGCGACCTCATCGCGAGCGCGGCGGGCCGGCGCGGCAATCAGCGAGAGCTTTTCGGCGACGAGCTGTAGCTGCTGATCGGGCGTGAGCTTCTGGAAGTCCTTGATCGAGATGCCGAGGTCCGAGAGCGCGGTTGCCGACTGCTTGGAGCCGATCTCGGCTTTGCCCACTGCGGCCGTGAACTTGACCAGGCCGGCATTGACGGTTTCCTGATCGATGCCAGTCTCTCGAGCAGCTCGGCCCATCGCCTGGATTGCGCCCGTGGTGATCCCCGTCTGCTTCGAGAGGCGCGTCATATTTTCCGCGCCCTCGAGGGTTGACTTGAAAAACTCCTTGAATTTCTCGGCGACCAACACAATGCCGATGCCGCCGGTCAGCGTTTTGCCCACTTCCATGAGCTGCTTATTGAGCTCTTTGTAGGCCGCGCCGGCCTCCGCGCCCGATTTTTTCCCCTCGCTCGCGATCTTCTGAAAGGCGGCGATCACTTCGGCCTGGCCCTCGGCGGAAAGTCTGACCCGAACGTCTGCTTGATTTGCCATCGATGCGATCCTCTCAGTCTGTCAATCGTTGCCCGCCGCGGTCGCTAAAGGTTCGATCCCGATGGATGGCGACCCGCGGGCTCTCGGCGGTTTTCTGATGACGCGGCACTCACCGAGTAATCCGCGGTGACTCGCCTACCGAGCTCGAGTCACATCGAATCGAAACACGTCAGCGCTCGAGCGAGATCGGCCTCGGCGTAAAAGCGCGAGCTCATCTCGAGCGCCGGCGTGTGATCTTTTAGGTCGTGATGGCGTCCAGGATCACTTCAAACGACTGCGGATGCCGGAATAGCAGGTCGCACGTTTGTATGGCAGTGATACGTACACCGCCGGTTGAGGACAGGCTGTAAGGATCAACCTGGACGTCGATGCCACGCCACATTCCAACCAACAGATCGCTCCAGTTACCGAAGATCAGCGCGCTCAAGCTGCTACCGCTGCCCTTGGTGAGGTTCGACGGCACGTTATTGGAAATGCGCGCCTTGAAGCCAGCGATCATGCCCTCGTTCGGCGTGCCGCCGGATTCCCACAGGAAGGTCGGGAAAGTGCTGCCGATCTTGGGCGTACGCATCAAGGTACCCATCACGTTGCCGTTGGTCAGCCAACCCAAGTTTCCACGCAGGGCGTTGGCGGAGGCCAGGCCCTGGATGACCTGCGTGAGCGCGTTCCAGTTCGGCGCTAAGCCATTTGCACCGAGCGACACCACGCCGACGCCCGGCGTATTCATGATGCCCAAGGGAACATGGACGGTACCCGGACCCGTGATGGCGGCAGCATCGATGCCGATGCTGATTTGCAGGGCCAAGTCTGAGCGCACGAGTTCATCGGCCGCCGGCGTGCTCTGGATCAGCAAGCGCCGAGTGATATCGACGCGCCCCGCGAGGTCGTGCGGTGTTAAAACAGGGTGATCCCACTTGGGCACCGTGTCCCCGTAGTCATCGTCCTCACCGATCCAACCCACGGCACTTCCAGCGGTCATCCGCGGGATCGCTGCATTGCCGACGAGTCCATCGAGACGGCGCGCGCCGAGCTCGAAGACTTGCGGCTGATTGGTCAGCAGTTCGATGTTCTCGTCGGCCATGAAGTCGAGCGCGACGATATTTCCGCCACCGCCGCCGGCCGAGTCAGTACTGATCGTGCGGGCGCCGCGGTATCGCGAACGCGTGCCGAAAATCACTTCATCCGGCACCATCAATCCTTTCGGTGCGCGATCGCAATGATCGGCGAGCACGCGCGAACACTCGAGTTCGAAGCCGGCCTCGTGCTTGGAGTGTCGATCCTGGTTCGCCTGCGAGCGAATGGCCCGCAGCAGGCTGTACTTTCGCAGCTCCTCGTGCGGGATCGGCGCGCCGGATTTCAGCGGGGCCCGATGTTCGCCGCGAAAGCCGATGCCATCATTGGTGCTTGGACCGGTGATGGTTCGCGAATCCGTGCCGCGCGCCTCGAGGATCTGCTCGCGCACTTGCGCCTCGCTCATGCCGGAGGCAAGCCACTCCGCGGTCTTGTGCGCCATGCCGTGGCGCTGACAGAGGGTAGCGATCTCGGTGGCGCGATTGCGCGCGACGTCCGCGGCCTCGAGCTCGGCGTTCGCCATCCGGCGTTGCTGCTGGCGTTGCGAGCGGCTCAAACTGCCTTCGTCATCGCCGGAATTATCGTCGTTCATGCGTCTGCTCCTGAAAAATCCTGCGTTGGTGTCTGCTGGAACGGAAACCACGCTCGCTTCATGCGGTGTCCACCGGGTGGCGCGTATGTTGCCGTTTCCGTCCGAGTCGTAATCGTCGATCGAATAGCCGATGGAGAGCGAGCGCACGATGCGATTGCGCACGTCGGCCGCGATCTCCCGGGCCCTCGCGCTCGAGCCGAACTTGATGTTGCCTTTGAGCTTGCCGTTTTCGACACGAAGGTTGTCCACCAGCCCCAAGTTCAAGCTCGAGCTGTTGTGGCCTTCGATCAGCGGGAGGGGAGCGCGCGCCAGATTAACGGCGCCGCTGCGGTGCGAGAGGGTCTCCGTGTACCCGCCGCGATCGACGGGAACATCACTGCTCAACGTGGCCGGGAAGGTGTCGTCTTCCTCGTCCTGGTCGTCGTCGCGCACGCGAGCGCGAATGGTGAAGGTGCGAGTTTGCCGGTCGTTCATGAGCATCCAGGCGGCCGGCAGAAATGCAAACGGCCGACACAAGTCAAAGCACACCACGGAGAGCCCCCGCTCACCACCATGCGTTTGTCCGGTCGGCCGTATTGGCCGCCTCGATCTTCCGACTCAGGCCAGCGCAAAGCATGGCCGTCGGCATGGAAGACTCGACGCGTGACGGAACATATCAACATTGCGGGCAAAACTCCATGCCTCGAGGGTGGGCATCGCCTAGCTCTTGGGTCGATTTCATCGCGCCGAGGCTTGCCGTTGCCTACCATCAACCTTTTTAAAATATGTAAACCTACCCGTCCCCCGAGCCCGCCGTCACT
>Ga0193728_1002154_pt1 | contig 10180 bp, 9 predicted proteins | sample U1c1metaG_FD_143037 | JGI IMG/M metagenome (GOLD analysis project Ga0193728, IMG submission 143037) | Soil microbial communities from a riparian zone of the East river system, Colorado, United States - U1c1 | ecosystem: Environmental > Terrestrial > Soil > Riparian zone | place: USA: East River... | reverse complement strand
CGACCAGTTGTTCTTCAGTGATGGAAACGGCAATCCGGCGACCCCTGCGGCTGCTGCTATCTACAACCCTGACCCGCAAGCCGGCACGCTCAATCTGTATATCAATGCCGCGGCGTGGTTCAACTGCGCCGACACGACTCAGCCCGGCATCCGCGCCATTGCCGACTATCTCAGCGCGCTGCCCTATGCGGTGCAGACCCAGTGCGGTGCGGGACAGTATTGGCCGGCAATCAATGTCTTCCCGGCATTCACGCCCAAGGGGGCGGCGCAGGGCGGCGTTCCGCCGACGATGCAACGGAGCATCGGCGACGTGCTCACCGCGCACGACATCCCGTGGAAGTACTACGGCGGCGGGTTCAACGTCGATGGGACGACCGCCCCTTTGAGCGGGACTTATTGCAGCGGTTGCAACCCGTTTGAATTTGAGGCGAGCTATCCGGCCTTGGTGGCCGACCACATGCGCGACGTGACCGATTTGTTCGCGGACCTGGCGAATGGCACCCTGCCTGCCGTGTCCTATGTGAAGCCGGACGCCACGATGGATGGCCATCCGCTCACATCGAAAATTAGTCTGTTCGAGGCCTGGGTGCAAAACATCGTCAATCTCGCCCAAAGCAACCAACAGCAGTGGGCCCAGACCGCAATTTTCGTCACGGTCGATGAAGGTGGGGGCTTCTATGACTCGGGGTTCATCCAGCCGGTCGATTTCTTCGGCACGGGGCCGCGTATTCCGATGATCGCCGTGTCGCCTTACTCGATGGGCGGTCATGTCAGCCACGTCTACAACGAACATTCCTCTTTTGTGAAGTTTGTCGAGCGCAATTGGCTGCTCAGCGGCACGCTCAGCGACCGCAGCCGCGACAATTTGCCCAACCCCATCCAGGATGACGTCAACGTCTATGTGCCGCGGAACATGCCGGCCATCGGCGACTTGTTCGACCTATTCGACTTCAATTCGGTCAGTAACGTCAATCAAGGTGGCAGCCATGGTGGCGAGCTGCTGTGGTTTGATCTTGCCTTTTTAGCGCTGTTCCTTGTTGTGCGAGCAAAACGAGGGAGCAGAATGTCACTACCTCCGCAATGCCAGGAAAGCGCTGGTCGATGCGGCGGCGGCTGTGGCTGAAACCTTCGCGTCGAGCCAAGAGTCCGCCGGCTTGTCGGAAGCCGTGTGCTGGGCCGTGTGCCGGAATGAATCGATGAGGTTGTTCCACATCGTCGACCAGTTATGAGCAAAGTGCTGAAAGAAGTCGTGCACCTGCGGCACGTGGGTGTAGGCGAACCAAAAAACCAGAATCAGGACGCCGGTCGAGAGGACTTCATACCACGCCGCAAACCACAGATAGTTATAACCGTTGGTGTTGAAGTAAATGGCGCGTCGGGCATGGCGCAGCGGCCGCGCAATGACGCTATAGATAAACATCAAGATCAGGATGGAGGCCCACAGGGGGATGGAGCCGCCTACTGCCAAACCGAAGATGGCGCCGGTCGTGGCGAGCGAGATGATCGCGGCGATCCACAGGCAAAATAGCAGGGCATTGAAGACGGCAAGAAAAGGGATCAGCAGGGCCGCCCCCAAATGGCCGCCGTAGCCGGCGCCGGCGCTGAACTGGTGCACGTTGCGCTGCAGGTTGTGCCCCCACCAATAAGCGCCCTCGTGCCACCTGCGGCGCCATTCGCGACGCTGCTGGCGCCAGTGGCGCCGCCACTCCTTGCTGTCCTTGAATTCGGCGTAGTGTTTCTTCGCCTGATCGATCACTTCCTGCGCGTTGAAGGGCGCACCCGCTGCCGCAGCGTGTTCTTCACCGGTGTTCGCAAACGGCACCACCAACATCATGCCTATGTAGACCAGTATCCAGAGGCCGCCCGTGAGCACCGTCAACACCACAAACAGGATTCGCACAATGGTCACGTCGATGTTGAAGTACGCAGCGATACCCGTGCAAACGCCGCTGAGCATGGCGCCTTGCCGGATTTGGTAGAGCCTCTTGGGCGCAGGACCGGCGGTGCTCTTCGTCCCTGCCTGCGGTTGCTCACTGGAGGTCGCGCCGCTGGGCGCGTCACCGTCCGTTTGCACGGGCCCCATTTCCTTCAACACACCGTCGATTTCTGCCGCGGTCAGCACGTTCTTGTGCGGCTGCAGAAAGTGGGCGCACTTGTCCGCGATCGCTTGCTCCAGGTCGGCCATGATCTCGGTCTTGTCCGGATTGTCCTTCAGCTGCGCCTGCGCCCGCTCCAGATAAGCCCGCAGGCTTTGAAAACCCGGCTCTTCGAGATGGAAGGCGTTGCCGTTGAGATTGATGATGATGACCGTGTTCATGGCTTAGCGACCTAATTGGTTGATTGTTGTGTTGAGATAAGCCCAATAGTCTTTGAACTCTGCTAATTGCGATTTTCCCTTGGCGGTCAGCTTGTAGTACTTGCGCGGCGGCCCGGAGTCGGACTCCTGCCATTCATAGTCGACGAACTCTTCGCGGCGCATTTTGCTCAGCAGGGGATACAGCGTGCCTTCTTGCGTGGCGAAGTCCGTTTCTTGCAAGCGCTTCATCATGTCGGCCACGTAAACCTTGTCCGCCGAGATGATCTGCAGGATGAGGAATTCCAGCAGGCCCTTGCGAATCGGATTGAATTTTTGATCAGTCGGCATTTGTATAAAGCTACCTTGTAGTAAAAAGGTACCAACTTAATAAAAGGATGTCAACTACCCAAAGACAGCTTTCCCTGCGGGTCAGAGCAGCAATTGGGGGAAACCAGGGGTTAGCAGAGCGCTTCGGCAAACGCGCATAATGCGCGTCGTTCTCGACACCAACATCTTGGTCGGCGCATTGATCTCACGATCCGGACCGACGGAGTCGCGCCGGTCACCTAAGCCGGCTGCGCACCAGCTCAAACACCAATTCGCTCTCGCGCGCGCAATCATCGAGCAGCTGTTCTAATTCGGCCGTCGCAGCGGCCGCATAGTCACGATCCTTCAGCGACGGCGCATTGATGTAGACATTGAGCGCGGCGCTGCGAAGCGCGGTGTTGGCCGCCAGCACGCCCACGCCGGCATCGCTGATGACGCCGGCAAAGCCTTTCTCGCCGGCGCGCCTGGACAGCGCGACAACCTCTGCACAGGCGCGTGCGCACGCAAGCGGGGTGTCAGTCGCCGCGCGCAGGCTCGATTGAATGACTGCGGCGCGCCGCGATTTGTCTTCGTCAGTGACCTTGGGCAGCCGGTATGCGGCCATCAGCCCGTCAAAAGCCGCGATGTCCTCAGCGACCATGGAAGTCAAACGCAACCGCAATTTTTCCGATTCGTCGCGCACCGATTTCATTTCCGCTTCAACGGCCTCGTGACCCTTCTTGCCGATCGTGACATTGCAAACCATCGAGATGAGCGCCGCGCCCATGGCGCCCATGATGGCCGCTGCGCTGCCGCCCCCCGGTGTCGGTGCGCCGCTGGCCAGTTCGTCCAGAAACGTTCCGAGAGGACGCTGCGTGATCATGCTCCCACCATCCCCTTGGCGATGCCGTAAATCTCCTCGGCGTCCAGCACCAGGTCGTTTTGCTCGAACAGGCGCGCTATACAGGCACGGTGCACGGCCAGTTTCAGCGCCCCGAAGCCTAAGGCTCCGAATAGAATCTTGCCGTGACTGGTGGTGCCGCGATCGCTCAAGCCCACGCCTTCGATGCCGGCAGGCGGCGAGGCATTGGCATCGGCAATCAGTTCCAACGAGGAATTCTCTTGCCACTGCTTCGCGTCCAGCAGCGTTACGCCGGAGGCGCCGGTCGCGAGCACGAGGTGCGCGCCTCGAATGGCGGCCGCTCGGTCGGCGTTGGTCGGAGCTTCAATGGGCTCGACATCGATTCCAAAACGGGCTTTGATCGTGTCGCGGGCAGATTGAACTCCGGTGAGCTTGCGGCCGGTGATGGCGACGTTGGCGCCTTCGCGAGCGAGCAACACGGCGGCGCGCTGACCCACCGGGCCGGATCCCGCGAGCACGACGGCACGCTTGCCGCTCAGCACGCGCTCGTGAGCGAGCCACGCAACCGCGGCCGCAGCCGTGGTATTCGAGCCGTTGCAGTCGAACATAATGGAGACGCGAAACTTCGCGAAGAACTTGGCGCGAATCGCGCTCAAGACGGCTTCGCCTTGAAGCATGTTGGAGCCGCCCAAGAACAGGGCGGTATTTTTCTTGTCTTTGGGCGGGCGTGTGAAGATGGCGCCTTCCACCAAGCCGCCGACATTCTCGGCAGTCACGCCGCCATAGGCCGAAACGTGATCGGCGCCGCCGTCATAGGCCACGACGTTGTCAAAAACCGAGGGCAGGGTGTCCGTGTCGAATTGGTAAAGCAGCTTTTTCATCTTCGCCGATCAAAGTTTTTAAGGCCGCTATATTGTCACGAGATGCTGCGGCCTGCCTGACGCCCAGGCGTCGATGTTGTCGATGAGCTGGTCGGCGAGAAATTGCATGGCGCCATCGGACGCCCACGCCACATGCGGTGTCAGGATGAAATTCGGGCGGCGCAGGTCGAGCAAGGGGTTGCCGTCCTTGGGGGGCTCGACGGTCAGCACATCGAAGCCGGCGCCGGCGATCAAGCCTTCATCGAGGGCTTGAATCAACGCAGCTTCGTCGACCAGTCCGCCGCGCGCCGTATTGATGAGCAGTGCATTGCGCTTCATCTTGCGCAACGCCTTGATGTCGATCAAGTTGCGCGTCGCGGGCAAAAGCGGGCAGTGCAGGGAGATGACGTCGGACTCCGCCAGCACCTGATCGTGCGGCGTAAAGGCGACGCCTTCCATCTTAGGGGGCGGATGATCGGCAAACAGCACGCGCATGCCGAAGGCACGCCCTATGGCAGCGGTGCCTTGACCGATAGCGCCTTCGCCGATGATGCCGAGTGTTGCGCCGTGCAAATCGCCGATGTCGTGTGTGAAAAAGCAGAATTGTTCGGATTTGTTCCACACTCCCGCTTCGACATCCTGCCGATAGGCCAGCAAATTGCGCCTCAGCGCCAGGATCATCGCGAACGCATGCTCCGGGACCGTGTGCACCGCATAATTGCGAATGTTGGCGACGGCGATGCCGTGTTCCTTGCAATAAGGGACATCCACCACGTCGTAACCGGTGGCCGCCACCGCAATCATTTTAAGTTGCGGAAGTTGCCGCAACGTGTCCGCGCGCATCGGTACTTTGTTGATGATTGCAACGTCAGCGCCCGCCAAGCGCGGCACGATTTCGCCGACGTCGGTTTTTTGGTGCTCGATGTATGCGGCGGGAAAGGCGAAGCTGCGCACCTTTGCCTTGAGCGAGGCGCGATCGAGAAACACCACCCGCTTGGTCAATGTTTTCGCCAATAGGTTTGGGCCGCGGCCACGCCGCTGCCGGGCTCAACGTTGATCCCCGCATCGAGCATGGCCATCTCGGATCCTGCGATCGCGCCGAGCAGCATGAGCTCATTGAGATCGCCCAAGTGGCCGATGCGGAACAGCTTGCCGGCCACTTTTGAAAGTCCCGCACCGAGCGACAAGTTGTAGCGCTTGTAGGCGCGCGCGATGACGGCGGCCGCATCGACGCCGGCCGGCACCATGACGGCGGTGACGGTATCCGAATACCACTTGGGCGCCGTTGCGCAGACATTCAGCTTCCAACCTTGCATGACGGCGGCACGTGTGCCGCCCGCCAGGTAGCTGTGCCGGCGGAATACATTCTCCAAGCCTTCCTCGGCAAGCATCTTCAAGGCTTCGCGCAGCGCAGACATCATTTGAAACGACGGAGTATAGGGGAAATAGCCTGAAGCGTTGGCCGAGACCATATCGCCATAATCGAAATAGCAGCGTCGCGACGTGGCACGCTTGGAAGTCTCCAGTGCTTTCTGGCTGATGCAAGTCACGCCCAGGCCCGCCGGCAACATCAGGCCCTTCTGCGAGCCGCTGATGCAAACATCGACGCCCCATTCGTCCATTTGAAAATCGATGCTCGCCAGGGCGCTCACCGCATCGACGAAAAGCAGTGCGGGATGTTTGACACTGTCCATGGCGCGGCGGACCGCGGCGACATCGCTGGTCACGCCGGTGGCGGTCTCGTTCTGACACACGAGCACGGCCTTGATCTTGTGCTGGCGGTCCGATTCCAGCGCCGACAAATACCGATCGATCGGCGCGCCTTCCCCCCAGGGTGTTTCCAGCAATTCGACTTCGAAGCCAAGCCGCGCGCACATGTCCGCCCATAGGTGGCTGAATTGGCCGAAGCGTGCAATGAGCACCTTCGCGCCCGGGTCGAGGCAGTTGGTGAGGGCTGCCTCCCAGCACCCGGTGCCGGAGGATGGAAACAGGATGGGATGTCCTGTCGTGGTCTTGAATATCGGCTTCAGGCCATCGATGCAGGCGCGGGTGAGTGCAGGGAAGTCCGGAGATCTGTGGTCTTCCGAAGCCACGGACATGGCTCGCAACACTCGATCTGGAACATTGGTGGGGCCCGGAACAAACAGAAAATTTCGACCAGACACTGGAATCTCCTGTAATTGTGTGTCGATCATGCCGCGATCTGGCGCCGCCCGGCTTTCAGATCGATGAAAGCCAAAACACCGAAAATACCGGGTATTCTTGCCTTAGTAGACGGCCGAATACGGTTCTTCGCAAGCGATTGTACCCCTTGTCCCGCTAATGATATATGAGATATCAGGAGGAAATCATGCGTATTGCCATTGTGGGTCAAAAGGACTTCGGCAAAGCCGCTCTGGATGCGTTTTTGAAGCGAGGGGACACCGTTGCAGGCGTCTTTTGCGCGCCTGAGAAGCCCGGCGAGGCGGCCGACGCATTGCGGGAAGCGGCAGAGCAAGCCGGTGTCCCGGTCTTCGCACTGCCATCCTTGAGAGTCGAGGAGGCACGCCAGGCGCTGCAATCCTTGAATGTCGATATCGCCATCCTGGCCTTTGTGCTGCAATTCGTGCCGCAGGACTTCGCCACGATCCCGCGTCACGGGACGATTCAGTTTCATCCCTCTTTGCTGCCGCGTTATCGGGGCCCCAGTTCCATCAATTGGCCCATCATCTTGGGCGACACGCGCACCGGCTTGAGCATATTTCGGCCCGTCGACGGCCTGGACGAAGGTCCGGTCATTTTGCAGAAAGAAACGCCGATCGGCCCTGATGAGACTGTCGGCAAGGTGTACTTCGGCCGGCTGTTTCCGATGGGCGTCGCCGCTTTGATCGAGGCCGCAGACTTGGTCGTGAGCGGACGCGCGCAGGCCATCACTCAGGACGAGTCTTGCGCGAGCTACGAAGGCTGGTGCCGCGATCCGGAAGCGCAGATCAATTGGCACACTCATGTGGAACAGGTCTACAACTTGATTCGCGGCTGTGATCCGGCGCCGGGTGCATGGACCCTGTTCAATCAGAAACGGCTGCAGTTGTATGACGCGCGCAAGCATTCCGCGCGCACATTTTCACAGGTCAAGGGCAGGATCGGCGCGATCACGTCCATCGGCGAGCAATCCTTGAGCATCTCGGCCCAGGGTGGTCAGATCGAAGTGTTCAAGCTGCGCTACGACGGCGGCAAGAAGCTGCCGGCGCCGCAGTTCTGCGCCGAATCCGGGCTTTGCCTCGGCACCATTCTCGGTACCTGACGACGAACGCGCGGCATCAAATCGTGAGCACGATTTTGCCGATGTGATTGGAAGTCTCCATCAGCCGATGTGCTTCGCTCGCTTCGGCCAGCGGAAACGTCGCGAAGATAACCGGGCGAACTTTTCCTGCGGCCAGCAGCGGCCAAACGTTTTTGCGAACGGCATCGGCTACCTGCGCTTTCTGCGCGACCGTTCTGGACCTTAAAGTCGAACCCGTCAGCGTCAGCCGTTTCATCAAGATCATGCCCATATTGATTTCGGCGCGCGAGCCGCCGAGCAGGGAGATGGTCACGACCCGGCCTTCCACGGCGGCGATATCCAGGTTCCGCTGCACGTAGCTGCCGGCAACCATGTCGAGCGTGATGTCGACTCCCTGACCCTTGGTCTCCGCGCGCATGACTTCGACGAAATCCTCGGTCTTGTAGTCGATGCCTCGTACGGCGCCCAAAGCCTCACAGGCGCGCGCCTTTTTCTCCGATCCCGCCGTGGCATAAACGCGCGCGCCCCAGGCCTTCGCCAGTTGAATGGCGGTGGTCCCAATCCCACTGGTGCCGCCATGAATGAGAACGATATCTCCTGACTTGCAGCCGCCGCGTTCGAATAGATTGGTCCACACCGTCAGGTAAGTCTCCGGTATGGCGGCCGCTTCCACCATCTTCAAGCCTTCGGGTATGGGCATGCACAAGGGCGCCGCGGCGATCGCATAAGCTGCGTAGCCGCCTCCCGGCAGCAGCGAAGTAATTTTATCGCCGACCGACAGGCCTGAAACTTTCGGACCCAACGCGACGATCTCTCCGGCAATCTCCATGCCGGGCAAGTCCGATGCTCCGGGCGGCGGCGGGTAGCGGCCTTGGCGCTGCATAACGTCGGGCCTGTTGACGCCGGCGGCCTCGACACGAACCAGCACCTCGCCTTCGCCGGGTTGCGGAATCGGCCGCACTGCTGTCTTCAATTGTTCCGGGCCGCCCGGCGCGGCGATTTCAACGACGGTCATTTCACGAGGCAATGGCATGCAGTTTCTCCGCGTTCATCAAAGTCGAAAGGGCGGCTAACTTAGAACTTTCGCATTATATGGGCAAGATTCCTCTGATTTGCGGCAAGATGTTCCCATGTTCATCCGGCAACTCGATTACTTGGTCACTCTCGCCCGCGAAAAGCATTTCGCCAGGGCGGCTGAAGTGTGCCATGTATCGCAGCCCGCCTTGTCCTCGGCGATTCGCAGTCTGGAAAAGGAACTCGGCATCATGATCGTCCAGCGCGGACGGCGCTTCATGGGCCTGACAGCGGAGGGCGAACGTGTCCTTGCGTGGGCGCAGCAGACTCTCGCCTCGCTGTCGCATATGCGCGAGGATGCGTCGATCTCGAAATCCAGCATGGCCGGCACGCTGCGTGTCGGCGCGATACCGACGACCATGACTGTCGCGGCGTTCATCACGGAGCCGTGCCGTGCAGCCTACCCAAACATTCGCTACGCCGTTTCATCGTTGAGCAGTGCATCCATCGCCGGCCAGTTGGACCGATTCGAACTCGATCTGGGCCTGACTTATCTGGATGAGAAGACCATCGATGGATTTGAATCGCTGCATCTATTCGATGAACGTTACGTTCTTCTGGCCGCTCGCAAGGTGGCCCTCGAACCGACCCTCACCTGGGAGCAGGCAGGACGGCTGCCGTTGTGTCTGCTGACGGGCAAGATGCGAAACCGCCAGGTGATCGACGCGGCCTTTCGGCGAGCAGGTGCGACAGCGGACGTGATCCTCGAGACCGATTCCATTTTTTCGATGTACGCTCATGTCAGCGAAGCGGGACTCTTCACCATCGTGCCGCACAGCCTGCTGAACTTTTTCGATATGGCCAAGGTGCAGGCGCGGCCGCTGTTGCCTTATCTGACGCGCGCCATCGGCTTGATCGCCCGCAATCAACCCGCGCTCGCGCCCATCACCGCCGCGGTGTGGGAGATTGCGCGCGGCCTCGAGCTGCAACGGCGATTCGACCTCGCGCTGGCATAGTTTGCTCATCATTGGTCGCAGCTATCACCTGATCAGTTCAAACGATTAGACCGCAATCTCTCTTGATTCCACACTGAATCGCCATTTCAGTGAAAGGCTCCGCCACGTGCGGCGCAGCCTTGATAAGGAGATTCCGTGGACCAGAAAGTTGATCTTAAACACTACGATTTGTTCATCGATGGCAAGCATGCCGCGCCCTCGAGCGGCGAGTACAGCATCGATCTTGATCCGGCCACTGAAGAGCCCATCGCCGAAGTCGCGCAGGGCGGCAAGGCAGACGTCGACAAGGCCGTCAGCGCGGCCAGAGCTGCGCTGAAAGTCTGGGGCGCGCTGCGCGCGGCCGAACGGGGCCGCATCCTGCAGCGAGCCGCAGCCTTGTTGGAGCAACATCAAGAGGAGCTCGTTGAGATTGAAAGTTTGGATGCCGGCAAGCCGCTCGCGGCGGTTCGGCGCCAGGACATGGCTGCGGTCATCGATACGGTGCGCTACTACGCGGGCTGGTGCGACAAGATCACAGGACAGGTTATTCCGGCGCGCCCGGATGCACTGACCTACACCGTGCGG
>Ga0193728_1002153_pt1 | contig 10181 bp, 8 predicted proteins | sample U1c1metaG_FD_143037 | JGI IMG/M metagenome (GOLD analysis project Ga0193728, IMG submission 143037) | Soil microbial communities from a riparian zone of the East river system, Colorado, United States - U1c1 | ecosystem: Environmental > Terrestrial > Soil > Riparian zone | place: USA: East River... | reverse complement strand
GTCGCGCACCACCAGTTCGGGCCAGCACTGCGAAGTGTTATTGCGCGGCAACGAACTGGTGGTGCGCGACATGCGCTCGACCAACGGAACCTTCATCAAAGGCGTCCTGATAAACGAAGGCGTCGTGAGAATGGGAGAGGTTTTGCGGTTGGGAGAAATTGAACTCCGGCTTGAGCCATCCGCTCCGAAGGTTATGGTCCCGAGTGTTTATGCTCCGGCGGAGAACACTGTGGCGAAAGCTGCGAGTTCTTCGCCGATACCGCCGGCCACGATGGTTGGAGGCAGAAAGCACCAGGTGCTGCTCGTGGATGATAGCATGGCATTTTTGGAAATGGCCGGCGACCTGTTCGAGGCATTTGCAAATGGGGAATGGGAAATTCATCGAGCTTCCCGCTCTGATCAAGCGCTCATGATCATGCAGCAGCACCAAATTGAACTCGCGGTGCTGGACCTTAATATGCCGATGCTGGACGGCGCGCAGTTGCTGGGGATGATCCATCGGCGGCATCCGGATGTGAAGAAGGTTGTCTTGACCGGCGTGGCGAACGAAGCGAACCGGACCAAGTGTCTTGCGATCGGCGCGGAACTCTTCATGGAAAAACCGATCGCTCCGGATGGAATGCGGTTTGTGTTCAATGTTCTAAGTGATTTGATGACGTGGAGTCAGCACGAAGGTTTTTCCGGGACGTTGCGACAGGTTGGCTTGATCGACATCATCCAAATCGAATGCCTCCGGCGCAGTTCGTGCATCCTTGAAATTCACGCTCCAAAAGCACACGGGGAAATTTACATAGAAACCGGGGTCATCGTGCATGCGGTCGCGGGCGAGGATTCGGGCGGGAAGGCTTTGCAAATTTTGTTGTCGGCGAACAATGGAGATTTTCATTTGCACCCATACCGGCCCCCATCGGAGCGGACCATTCAGGGTTCATGGGAATGGTTGCTGTTGGAGTCGGCCCGCGTTCGGGATGAGGAAGGATTTCTGCGGGTCGCCGAGGATACCGTGCTCCTCGCCAGGCCCGCGGCCGAAGCAAATGTTGACTCAGCCGCGAGCTCCCAGAACGCTCCAAAACAAGCGCAAGCCGATCAAAAAGACAAAGCGCCAGCGGATGGCGAGGACACGAGCTTTCTCGAATTGGGAAGCGACATTGTGGTCGTCTCCACTTATGATGGTAAGTGGAATCCCGCGGATGGAAAGAAGCAGTAGCTGGGTTAAATGAGTAAATGAGGGAGACAAGTAGGGGCGAGCTCTGGGCACAGGGGAAAAATGTTCTTTATCATTCTGTCCGCATCACCTTGACTCATTTATCTTGAAGATAACTTTGGTTTTTAATGCGGGCCTTTTGGTGATTCTGATTTCCACCTGCGTTCAGGCCGCGACCGCGGGAGACCCCTTGACCCCGGCGCCGGTCCCTTCGAATGCAGCGTTTCCCCCATGGCCCGGGCCTGCGCTCGTGCAACTGGCTCCCGACTCGCCTTCGGTCCGCTGTAAGGAAATTGAGATGGTCCATTCACGGGATGCCCTGGGGGGCTTCGAAATCAGAGTTGGCGGCAAACCGATGGCGATCGGCCACAACCGTCCGATGCTCGGGTACGTGATGGCTGGGCAAATGCGCTGGCTGGACCTCGCCGCGCTGGCGAAAGGGAATTTAGAGGTGGGCCGGGAGCGGGACTCCCTAATGGTCAGGGCCGAGTTTCTCGATCCCGATGGCGGCACCTGGATCATCAATCAGCGGTTCACCCCCATCGGCATCGGCTCCGCGCTCGGCATCCGAATTGGCTTCACCGTGAACCGGGACCGCGCGGTCGCGTTTCTCCCCATGCTGATGGTCTTCCCGGGCGCTGGCTCCTTTGGCTCGAGCAAAGGCCAGGGACTGTTGGCCGGCCTCGAATACCTCGAAAACGAACCCAGCAGCTCGGAGGCTGATGTCATCGGACCGGCCTCAAAACGCCAGGTCCCCGACAACCTCAAGCTCACTTTTCCACTCATGGCCATTCAGAATGACGGTCGCTTTCTGGCATTGAGCTGGCAAATGGAACCACATTTCTGCGCGCTGTATGATTCGCCGGACCGCCTGTTCGGCTCCGGCGGCCATGTGATGGGTGTGCTTTACCCGGGCTCCGATGGAAAGAATCGGCAGGAAGGGAGCCTCCTCCCGTCGGTGACCGAAACGCTCCGCGCAAATCAATCAGTCGTGCTCTTCGCGACTTTCATCGCAGGCCTGGCCAACAGCGTCGTGCCGGCTATCCGTCAGTACGTTTCCTTCCGGGAAATGCCTGGGTTACCCGCCCGTCTCAATCGCGAGCAATACGTCTCCACCACCGCCGGCGGCTGGCTCGATTCAAAGATTCGCGCGGGTAATCTCTTTCGTCACGCGATTGCGGAAGGGAATTTCGCGCCCGGCCCCGCGGCGGATGCCGCGGTATGGATGGACTGGCTGGCCGGCCAAACGGCGCAACCCGCCCTCGCGGCCCGCCTCCGAGCCGCTGCCCGGGAGGCCCTCAGTGTCGTCCCGCTCGCCGAGCTCAACGCCGCCGCCGTTGGGCACGTGCGCTACCCGGTTGCCGCGCTGATTTATGGTCATGTGGCGGAGGCGGCTGAGCAGGCGCGCCAGGCGGGCCGGAACTTGCTCGCGACTTTCGACTCCGACCTTGCCGTCAGATACCACCCGAGCGCCAGCGGCCCGGACTTCGGCAAAACCCATTTTACGAATGAAGCCAACGGATTCACCTCGCGCCGGGTGTTGGACTTGCTGGAAGCGGCAGCCTTTTCAGGAGATCGTCAGCTGCTCGATGCGGCCCTCAAACGGTTGCGCGCCATGGATAAGTTTCAGAACGGTGTCCCGCGCGGAGCCCAGACCTGGGAATGTCCCCTGCACACCCCCGACATCCTCGCGTCCGCCCAAATGGTTCGCGCTTATACGTTGGGCTACGAGCTGACGGGTGAAACCAACTGGCTGGAACAGGCTCGTTATTGGGCCTGGACCGGTGTGCCATTTGTTTATCTGGTCAATCCGACCTCCCAGCCGGTAGGCCCTTACGCCACGATCGCCGTCTTCGGCGCGACCCAATGGAAAGCGCCCGTTTGGCTGGGCCTCCCCGTGCAGTGGTGCGGGCTGGTCTACGCCGACGCGATTTACCGCCTGGATCGAGTCGAGCCTGCCGGTCGCTTGAAGCAGGTAGCCGATGGCATCACTGCCTCCGCTATCCAACAGACTTGGCCCGCGGGTGAAACGGAGTTGCAGGGCTTGCTTCCGGACTCGTTCGATCTGCGTGCCCAGCGTCGCAACGGCCCGGCGATCAATCCCGCCACTCTCCAAGCCTGCGCCATGCGCTTCCTGGGCTCTCACCTCCCCTTCGGCCATCCGGACATCTACGATTTTTGGTGCTTTCACAAGAACGGCCTACTCGTCCATGCGCCCGGGGCCATCACTCGCGCCGCAGAAAATGAAGGGCAGGTAACCTTCGAAAGCCAGAGCTGGTGGGAAGGACCCTATTTCGTGCTCATCAACGGCCTGGCCAAAAAGCCTCAGCTCAAGATCGACGGAAAGCCCGTCGAATGCGTCGAGCCACATCAATTCCAGGAAAGGGAAGGGCGTCTGATTTTGCGGCTGCGGGGCTCCCCGCGAATCGATCTGAAATTGTAGAGCTCAGAACGTGGACCGGCCAAGCCTGGCAATCGTCACTATTTCAAAATGGTCTTGCAGAGCGGGGACGATGCTGCTTCATTAGGAACAGCTTTTGGGCGCATATGGTGGAATTGGCAGACACGCTACTTTGAGGTGGTAGTGGGGCAACCCGTGCAGGTTCAAGTCCTGCTATGCGCACCATGTTTCTTGAGCGACTTTCCTGGCTGCAACCCTCGGTCCGCGCCTTTTCAAAACGCAGTTGAAAGCAACCTGTGATTTTCAGGCTCCGTTCGAAACAGAGCGCTTTCGGAGAACGCCACCGGCTGCGCCGATCATGACTCCGGCAGCCAGCAGCAACGATGCGGAACCCGGCTCGGGAACATCGCTGATGATGGTGTACTCGGCCGTTCCCGACACCGGCCCGCCAAGCAGCGGGGTGCCGGGGTTGGGGAAAACAGCATTCCAAACGGCGCCATTGTTTCCTTCCGGCCCTGTCTCGGGTATGAAAATTGAACCGGAAGAGTTCGGTAGTCCAACATCGGCCAGATCCAGGTGTTCGCCCGCTTCAATATCGGAATAAAAGATCAGGAAGCTCGAGTGCCCGCCCGGGGTGGGCTCAAAAAACCGGATCGTGTCGGAAGTCGGGACGTTGGGGAGGCCGGGTTCGAATAGCCTGACGTCGCCGCCCTGGACGTCGAAGGGCAATGTATAAAACAAGACCGGGGAGGTTGTGATTCCTCCCGAGGGATCCGGTCCGACTGTGAAAGCTAAAGGAGTGCCGTTGACGGTTCCATGGCCGTTTTCATCGAGGGTGAGCTTGAAATCCTGCGCCAAGAGCGCGCCGGAAGAGACCGCGAAGGTGAAGGTCGAAAGCAGGGCGGCTTTTACAAACTGTTTCATAGAAACTCCGTTTCCTGGTTGTGTGACGGCACCCAAGTCCAAGACGGGTGTACGTCACTGGTTAAGGACTACGGCAAGTGATCTTACAGTCGATCCCTCCGGGGATGTCAAGTTAAATCAAGCCCTGCTATGCGCACCATTCTCAGATAACAGGCAACCTGCAAAACCGATTTCGTCAACGTGGTTCGTCGTCCTGGTCCAACCATCGGGCGAAGTGAAAGCAGCCAAACGAAACAATCGTTGCCAGCATGATGATGATGATGGCCTGCGTGCCAGGGCGTTTTAGGTCATCAAGCAAGTCCTGAATTAAGAGGCCCATGTTGCCATAAAGCATTCCCATCTGCCGCGACTGGATCTTGTAGTATCCCGCCATTGAAGGGTCATCGTTCAAATCCGCGGACCGTGTCCTAATCCAATAAACAGCGCACGCGCTGCCAATTCCCAGCAGCAGCACGATGACGCCAATTATCCTGAGTCGTGCGGGCTTACCCCGGACTATTATCATGCTCTCCCTGCGGCTGGTTGGACATGGGTTCGAGAGATCTGCTCCGTTAAACCCGGTTAACTCTTTGTCTGTGGGTTTACCGCGCCGCGCGTATCCGGGGTTCCTTTGCGCTTTGCCACCCACTCTTTGATCCGCGTTTCCAATATATCGAGCGGCAAAGCGCCGTTATCGAGCACTTGATCGTGAAATTGCCGAACATCAAACTTTTCACCCAGCTCTTTGGTCGCGTACGCCCGAAGTTCCTTTAATTTCAGTTCGCCGATCTTGTAGGCCAAGGCCTGCCCCGGCCACACGATATAGCGGTCCACTTCCACCGTGACGTCATGCTCGGTTTTGCTGGCGTTCGCCATGAAATAGTCGATCGCCTGCTGGCGGCTCCAACCCATCGAATGCATTCCGGTATCCACCACCAGCCGAATGGCGCGCCATATTTCGTACGTCAACCGCCCGAATTTCAGGTACGGGTCCTTGTAGAATCCCATTTCAGTGCCCAGGCTTTCCGAGTAAAGCCCCCAACCTTCTACAAACGCGGTGTATTCACCATGCTTGCGAAACTCGGGCGCGTCTTCCATTTCCTGGGCCAGCGCGATCTGCAAATGATGGCCCGGCACCGCTTCGTGCATCGTCAACGCTTCCATCTCCCATTTGGGGCGCGTTTCGAGGGCGTACGTGTTCGCATAAAACCATCCCGGCCGTCCAGCTTGCGGGGACCCCTCCTGGTAGTAGGCAGTGGTTTGCGATTTTTCCGCGTAGCCAGGGACTGGTTTCACGCCATAGGGCAGCCGGGGCAATTTACCGAAAAGCTTCGCCAGTTCGGGATCAACGCGCTTGGCAATATCCCGGTACCCGCGCAAAAGACTCTCGGAATCAGTATAGTAGAACCGAGGGTCCGTCCGCAGAAACTTGCTGAATTCTTCAAAGTCTCCTTTAAAGCCGGTTTGCTCGATAACGGCGTCCATTTCCTTGCGAATCCTTTTAACCTCGGCGAGGCCCAAATCGTGAATTTGGCCAGGGGTCAGCGAGGTAGTTGTGCTGGTTCGCACATTGTGTTCGTACCAGGCTTTTCCATCCGGCAGCTCGCTCATGGAGATCGTTTCGCGAGTACCTGGGAGGTAGGTTTTCACAAAAAACTCCTTCAACTCAGCGAAGGCGGGCACGACTTTGTCCTTCAACACAGTAAGTGCCTCGCGACGCAACCGCGCACGCTCAGGTTCGCCAATTTCGGTCGGAAAATCAGCGAACGCTTTCAGCAGAGCATTTTTCTCCCCTTCGGCCATCTGGTTCTCTATCTGTTGCGGCACGTCGCGCAGGGTAATCCGGGGCGGGGTTACTCCCATGGCCAGGCCTTTCTCCAGCAAAGCCATTACCTGGCCGATAAGCACCGGGAGACCGTTCAATCTCGCGATAATGTCTTCGTAATCTTTGATCGTCGCGTGGGGGGCAATTTCCAGAGTTTCCGCCGTATCCTGGTGCACCCCGTTCAATTGGGTCATCGGCGCGTATTCGGATTTGAAGCTCGTGCCTTCAATGGCCGTAGTCAGGTTCTTTTTGAACAGATCAAAATTCAATTGGTTGCTCGGGTCGAGCGTCTGCCGATCGATAGACTTGAGCACTTTCAGCGGCGCTTGCAGTTCGCGGTGGCGGCGCGCGATGGCTTCGAGCGACTGGTCGCTCCAGCGCGCGTTTTGGCCCGGATAACCCACGGCGGTGGCGAACTCCGGGCTTTCCTGCATGGTGTGCTCCCAATCCAGTTTAAGCAATTTCTGCAATCGTTGAGCATCTTTGCCTTTGTCCTGCGCGAGCTGGGCGCACTCCTGCTCGTACTTCGTCTCGGCGCACAGACCGGAGGCACATATGGATGCGAAAAGGCCAATGAAAAACGCGGTGAGTGTTCGATTTGTCATCGGTTTAAATTGCTTTAGTTACGGCCCGACAGCGAGCACCACTCGGAAACCGATCGTATTAACCGCTGTGGAGGGATCGGTTTTGTCGCGGCTGGCGGAGCGGCACGCAGCTCCGGTGGCATTGAGCGAACCCCCGCGGAACACGCGCTGGGTTCCCGCAGATGGTCCTTGTGGATCAACGACCGTGCCGGCGGGATAATTGGTGTACCAATCCTGGCACCATTCCCACACGTTTCCGGCCATGTCGTACAGGCCGCGGGCATTCGGTTGATAGCCGCCCACCGGGGCCGTCCGGTTCAGGAAAGTCCCGTTCACGTTGAAGACCGTCCCGGTGCCGAGGTACTCGTAACGGCCATCGAAGTTCGCCATCCCAGAAAGAAGATTGGTACCGTAATAAAACTGCGTGGTCGTTCCCGCCCGGCAGGCGTATTCCCATTCCGACTCGGTCGGCAGACGATAAACCCAGTTGGTGAAAATCCTGCCGGCCGCCCGTTCCTGCAAAGTGAACAACCCGCAATAGTTTGTCGCGTCCGCCCATTTCACCTGCTCGACCGGCCGGTTGAGGTCTAAAGTAAATCCGTGGTTGGTGCTATAATAACTCGGGTTGCTGTTCATCACGGAGCGGTAATCCCCTTGTGTGACCGGGTATGCGCCCATGAAAAAACCTTTCGTCAACGTCACCGTATGCTGTGTCTCATTGTTCGGACCGCGTCCGGCTTCGCTGACCGGACTTCCCATCACAAACGTGCCGGCCGGCACCCACACCATGTTTGTCGGCACTGCAATGACGGCCCGATAAAACCGCGTGTTGCCAATCGTCCCGATCGGATCGACGACCGATGATGGATTACTCAGCAACGTCGAGTTCGCCAGCGTGAACCAGGTCGCGCCTGGCTGCACGGTGGTGGCGTATTGAATCGTGACCGGGCTGCCGATGTCCGCAGTTACGCTCAGACTGGCGTTTGATCCGCTGACCGCAATGCCCAAGCCGGGCGGTGATTGTGCAAAGGCTCGCGTTAACGAAATCAGGATCAGAAAAGCTGCAAAGGATGGGGGAAATTTTAAAACGCGAGGCATCACAACATTGGCAGCAGTGCTTCCTCGGCCATTGAGGCGTAGCTGGGCGCCGAAGACAAGCATTATTGCCAGGAGATGGTGCGCGCTGCAGGGTTTGAACCTGCGACCCCTTCCGTGTGAAGGAAGTGCTCTACCGCTGAGCTAAGCGCGCAGCCCCGTCTTCGCGAATTTAACGAGGAGAAAAGATGCTCCGTCCAGGACGGTCAGGCAAGGCGAAAAAGACCCAAAATGATGAATGCGATGTGACGGAAAAGATGGAAGCCCTGCGGGCAAGGCGGAGCAGCCTCCAAGGGGCTGTTTGTCGTGGACCGGCGTCTAATGTGGCTGGCCGAACTTCCGCCTGCCGAAAATCAGACGGCCCGCAGCTTGCGGCGGGCAACGAGGCACAAGCCAATCGCGCCGGGAATCAGTAAGGCCAGCGTGGAAGGCTCGGGCACGACCACCACATTAAACGTATTGCCCGCGTCAGAGAAGAGGCCGCCTGAATACGCCACGGATTCTGCCGAATTCGGAGCTGCGGCCAACTGTGCTGGTGAAAACGTCGCTTGATAGCCGAACCCCGATAACATCTGACCCGGCTGGATGTCATTCGCGGGCGAATTAGCGACATACTGAACGGATTGGGAAAAGATGGTGGCCGTCCACCCTGCGGGCGCCAAAGCGCTGGTGGGAACGCTGGGCAAAAAGAACTGCCCGGGAATCCAGGCATACCAAACGCTGCCAATGGGCGACGTGGCGCCTGCGGCATCGCCAAACGACAAGCTGTAAGTGTAAGGTCCGCTGCCGGCGCCGCCAATTGTGCCGTTGCCGATCTGGCCCTGGGCATGAATGGAGCCTGCTGTTCCAATCGCCAGGATGGCGCTCAGAAGAACTTTTCGGACAGCAGACGTGGTGATTGGTCGGATTAAATGGGACAGGAATGGGTTGTTCATTGGTTCTCTTTTTGCTTTAGGCTTTTGACACAATTGGCCGTCGGTCCTCAGTAAGAGGCGCCGCTCGCAAAAAGGTTCCCGATAAAGCTAAGTCACCATTTGATCTTAATTGTAATGCCGAATTTCTCCAATTTCATGGCTTTCACGTCCACATCGATATCGGGTGCGACGGACACTCCGTGCCCGAGCGGGATTCCTTCGTTCTCGATGATGGTTTTCAGCCAGCCCGGCAGTTCCATAAGTTCCTTTTTCGGGGCATCGGCCGGCGGTTCGATGAGCCGCAGGTTGACCTGAAGCTGCATGACGCAATTATCGATCTTTTTCCGCAAGGCGGTCTGTTGGTCGGTGAGCTCCTCGATCTTCTTTTTGTCGTCATCGCTCGGCGCTTTGTTCTTCTTTAGCTCCGCGAGGTCTTTGTCCACCTTGGCGAGGTCCACGCCGGCCTTGGCGATTTCCTTGCCCCATCTTTGAGTGATTTGCTTTACCGATTTCTTGTAGTTCTCAATTCTGATGTCGCCCATAAGTTCCTTTCTCGCCGCTGTTCTGTTTTTAACTCCGCCGATTGCGGCGAAGTTGGTGTTTTTCAGGTCTTGCGCGACCAACTTTTAGTCCTGAAGTACCCGCCGTCAAGGCTGAATCCAGGGGCATACCGCTCCTGGCTCCGATCATTGCGCAGCGTCAAAAAGGAATCGTCGATTGGTTTCTTTGCAAATTACCGCGCCGCAGGATGAGCGCGCTCCAGATGATCAATAGGCCTGTAGCGAGACCAAACAGCCTGAGCCCCAGTGTAAAGCTGCCGGGCGCGTAATAAAACTGAACCTTTAAGGACCCTGCGGGAACAACTATTCCGCGAATTGCGTGGTTCGTACGCAAAATCGGCACGGGCTGGCCGTTCAGCGAAGCCTTCCAGCCCTGGTCCCAGCGATCGGCCAGCACGATCAGACCCGGGGTTTCTATGTGCGCGGAGATCGTGACGCGCGTCGGAATCTCCTCAACGATCTCCGCCGTACCTCGACACTGTTCCGGCAGATTGACAGGAGACTCAACGTAGGCCACCAACCGTGGATCGAACTGCTCGGACCCCAGTTTGTTCAATCTCATTCCCTTATCGGCGGCTAATTCAGTCCGCTGCGGAATGAAGACGCGCGGCAAGGCTGCCGGATTGGCCATTACCCAATAATCTGATCCCTGAAAAAGCGGACGGGCGCCTTGAAATGGCGGTATTCGGAAAACG
>Ga0193728_1002152_pt1 | contig 10181 bp, 19 predicted proteins | sample U1c1metaG_FD_143037 | JGI IMG/M metagenome (GOLD analysis project Ga0193728, IMG submission 143037) | Soil microbial communities from a riparian zone of the East river system, Colorado, United States - U1c1 | ecosystem: Environmental > Terrestrial > Soil > Riparian zone | place: USA: East River... | reverse complement strand
GTCCAACCACGTTGAACAAATTTACGCATCCGAAACAATGAAGCAATTGGATACAATGATCCAATGTAACTTAACTCTTTCGCAAGAATAGATTCCATTGCTTCTGGTACAAGAACCAACCCAGTTTTTTTACTGTAATAATTGGTTGCATGGACATAATCAAAATTGGCATGAATATCATTTGATGATCCAACAAACCGAGTAATAATTTGAATAGAATCAGACAATGATATTGCATTAGATGTAATATACTGTGCCCGATATTTACCTTTGGTTTCTTCTAAATGTTCCTTTGATGGATCACCAAGAAATGCGGTCATTTCTTCTGAAATTGATTCAGTCGGTGTACTCTCGAAATATTGATACGCATTGTTATCAACATCTTCTCCGAGAACCCCAGCAGATTTAATGAATACTTGGACTCGATTTGAGTCCTTTATGATATCTACCTTGTATTCATGACTCTTGTTTCTTTTTGTCATATGTTGATTAACATAATATCTTGCGACATCGGCACAAACATCCGCATCATCAAAATAGATGTCGAAATCATTTGGTAATTGACCTTGTAACATTGAAGCAATTGCTCCACCGGTCAAAATATAGGATTGTTGGATACGTTCTTGCAACGTTAAATCGGTGATCGTATTTACCCAAGCATTAACTTTATGTGTAATGATAGAAACAATTGTTTTCTTTTTGAAACCTCTATCACGTTGTTCCATTATGCCACCTTTTCTACAAATCTATTAAGACGATAAAATTGCAATTTATTATCATCATTAACAATACGGATATGTTGAGCCTTGTTATTACTTGTGTTAGAAACATAATAGGTTTTACCAACCGTTAGATTTTTACATGAGCACCCACCATATGGTGGTGGTAAACTTCCTGTTGTCACACAAACAACTTCTGTATTTGGCTTAAACATGTTACTTCTCCTTAATGTTGATTAGATGTAACCATATTCATGAAAGGAATAGGAGCCCCTGCATACATGTTGACAGGTAGTTGTCCATTCCAGTTATGTGCTTGTTCCCATTGAACAAGCACAGGATTAGCTGTAAGCGCATCTGCCATCAATTTCTTAGCATTGGCTTCTGCTTTACCAACTTCATCAATACCAGCAGCCTTAGCTTTCTGCTCCAATAATACAGATTCAGAACGGCCTCTAGCTTCTTCAATTGCTCTATTAGCTAAACCACCGGCAGCAATCTTTGCAGTTTCAGCATCAATTTTTGCTTTGGTTTGATCACGTTCGGCTTGCAAAATAGCTGCCTGTGAAAGCATTGCTTGGTTGATACGAGCCACATATGTTTCGGGCATACTTTTGACAGAGATTTGAACTTGGTCAACAGTAGTTCCATATAGTCTTGCCAATTCTGCTCCAGCAGCAATTTGGATTTGCTGTAATACTTCCGTTCGTTGCTCACCAGCAATTTCCGAAATATTATGCTTACCAACAACATTGCGGATTTCTGTAATTAATGTTGCATCATAGTTCTTTTTTAGATCAACGTTACCAGATTTACCAACCTCATACAAAAGATGAAAAACCGCATTATCTGGAATAGATGTTGTCACAGAAGCTTCCAATGTGATACTTTGAGTATCTTTCGTCAAAGCAATGACATCACCAAGAGAATCTGTATCGCGGGTAATTCTAAGTGTATCATACCCTTGAACCCACGGTAACTTAAAATTCAAGCCTGGTCGAACTGGTCCTGCTGTTACATTAACTACCTTACCAAATTGTGTAACATACGCTCGGTCGCTTTGAGCGACGGAGAAAAAACTTCCCCATGCTAGTGTTAGAGCGACAACTCCAACTCCAGATAATAGGATTGGTTTCTTTAAACTAACAGACTCGCGCGGTGGGACTTGTGCTGTTGGCATAATTATTCCTTTCTTTTTGATGTAAACATCATAACAGAACATTCGAAACATTGCAAGCATATAAATATAAGACAAGTTAATTTTATAAGGAAAACACAATGATCACTCGAAGAAAAATTGCTACATTCGCTCCATTACTAGGATTTACAAGTATTGTGGCTGCTTGTTCTACCACTAGCAATGGTAACGCTGTTCCCACTCTTGCTCAAATCCAGGCATATGTGAACGTTCTAAAGACAGAACTCCCTCTATTTGTTCAAGAATCTATTTCAACCGGTATTATCAAATCTGCTGATGTTCCAAAAGCACAAACAGCACTAACTGGTTTTGAAACTATTGCTGACCAAGTTCTATCTCCAGCATTTAATGTTTCTACAGTCAATCAAACATTAATGAGTCTTGGCGCTATTCTAACATCCATTGCCTCTTTTGTTCCAGCGGCTGCACCATGGGTTGGCCTCGTTCAATTAACCGTGATGTTGATTTCTGCGTTTATTGCTGTTCAACCAATTGCTGTTGTACCTCCAGTACCAACACCTGTAGTACTTGGAAGTATGCATAAGGATACACTTCATTTCCATAAGAAATAAGGAAGTAACGAATGTTTTGTTTAGGTCGTAAACCAGCACAATTTGATCCAAAAATTCCTAAATTCAGAGAACTCCAATTAAAGGTTGATCTGTTGCCAGCCATTTCAAGTGAATGGCAACAGGTTCAATATTGGCCTTTATTGCAAAATGATGTTCTTGGTGATTGCACTATTGCTGGTGTTGGTCACGTCATCGAATATTGGAACTTTGTTGGTAAACTATCGTTACCAACAATGACAGACCTAGAAGCGGAAGTCCAATATCAAATACTTGGACAATATATTCCAGATGATCCTAGCACAGATAATGGATGTGTTGAATTAGACGTTTTAAACTATTTCAAAACACATGGTATTATGGCTGGTTCTCAAATAGTCAAACTGAATAAATTTCTATCTGTTCCAGCAACAGATTTACATCAAATTAAATCTGCTATTCATCATTTGGGTAATTGTTACTTAGGTTATAATCTACCGGATAATGCTGCATCACAAACCAACCTTTGGGATATTGATCCAACTTCTCAAATAGAAGGTGGTCATGCTATCAATGCCGTTGGTTACGATGATAATCAAAGCCTGCTATATATTGTTAGTTGGGGAACTATTGTTCCAGTAACTTATGATTTCCATATGAAATACTGTGAAGAGGCTTGGAGTTTATATAGTGACGCTTGGGTAAATAGATAATGCTTCCAACATTACAAGGTGATGACGTATTTTCTATTGCTGATCTATTAAAATTGGCTCAGTTGTGTAACGCAACGTATATTCTACCAGACAATAAAACAGTAGTTGAATCTTTAGATATGACTTACGTTGCAGATTTAATGGATAAATCTTGTCCAGTAACGATTGCTCTTTGGGGTGGTTTTAAGGTTTGTGCATTTCAAGGAACTAGAGTTATTGAGAATTTGGATATTGTTGAATTATGGGATGATGTGAATGGTAACATTGTTCATTTAGATGGAATGAGAGTTCATGCTGGTTTTTATAAACCACTAGCTGAAATGATGCCAAACGTCATAAACATTATGAATACGTTACCAGGTCAACCATTGATTACTGGTCATTCACTTGGTGGTGTTAGATCACACCTAGCGAAAGCATTTTTCTCAACAGCACAAATTGTTTCTTTTGGAGCACCAAAAGGAGCCGATGATGCTTTTTGGAGTCATTACTATCCTGATTATCCACCAACAAGAGTGGTTCATGAAAAGGATTTTGCTCCAGGTTGGCCATATGATGGCCCTTGGACACAACCATCGAAATTAACATGGTTGCATGAAGGTAATATTTCTATCGTTGAAAATAGAGGAAGTGGTATGCAGATATCTATATCTGACCATTCTATCGATAAAGGTTACATTGCGGCATTGACTCTATTGAGTCAATCTCAGGTTATCCTATAATCTCCACAATGCAAACTGTTTATTATAGATTGCATTTCGAAACCAATATTACCTAATTTTGATGTATTACCGCACTGGCCGCAATTACCACCACAAGTAATACAAGCAAGCTTACCATCTCCACGAACATAATAACCTTCCTTAGCTAATTTATAGGTTTCTTCATCATCTGTATGTAATGATCTACCTGAACCATCTGGTATCCAAGCATGATACTTGAAATCTTCTGCTGTTTTTTCTTTTGGTTCACTGGGTGGTAACCATCGATAAAAAGCTTTTAACCATTCAAACATGATACAATCCTAGAAATGGACAGCCGGGGGAGATTTGAACTCCCCTAACCAGGATTTGCAATCCTGTCCCTGGCCACTCGGGTCACCGACTGTTAGCGAACGAAATATTGTCGACCCATTTCATGGTTATGATATTCACCACGACGATTTTCCCACCTATGATAATCCCGACGTGGTTCACAATGATAACTGCGGCCCCAACGATCAAAACAACGTTCGGCCTGGGCGTTAGATGTATTTCCGAAAATACAAACAATAGCAATCATTGCAACAAATAGATACTTCATTTTATTTTCTCCTTAATGACGAAAATGGTCGTGATGAAACCCACCGCCACCAAATCTTGGTGAAAATACGACAGGTGGTGGAACAACTACTGCACCACCATAAGATGGGCGACCGTAGTAGGATGGATATGGTTCAGTAACGACAGCGCCACCAACAGGTTCAACAACGCAACCAGTTAGAGCCAACATTGATCCAAGAATTACTGTAGCCAAAACGTTTCGCATTGTGTTTTTCCTTTACAAAATTGGAGCGAGTAGTGATAATCGAAATCACATCATCAGCTTGGAAGGCTGAGGCACAACCATTATACCATGCTCGCGTTATTCTATATTTAGTTAAAACGAGTCAGTCGATAACTCCAACTCGTTTCGCCTCCACCAAATGTAGTGAATCGGTGCTACAAATCACCTTACTTCATAAGAACGAAAAATGTGTTCAGGTTGGTCACCTGTTGGTTCAGTCTGAGGGAATGATGGTTCAACCCGTTGATATGTCCCAACATGTTCATGAATCACCACAGGTGGATTTGGGCGTTCATATTGTGGATACGCCGGAGCATAACTGTTGATAAACGACTGGTGGTTGTGTCACAACTACTGGTGCAGGCCTAGCAACCACTACTGGAGCAGGTGAAACTGTTCCATCAGGATTAACATAACAACCAGCTAGAAGCACAACCATTGCACTAGCCATTAGAATCTTACGCATTTTGTTTCCTTTGATTTAACAAAGACAGTATAATCTTTGTTGTGTTGGTAGTCAAGAATTATTATCGATAAATTCTAAAACGATCACCTTGACGCTCAATAATAATCGGTGGGTCGGCAGGTTGCGGTAGAACACCCTGTTGTTCTGGAGTATGGTGTCCAGTTCCGTCATGTCTGGTGCAGTAATGATTAATACAATCACCATAATGCCACTGATTATAAACATCATACCATCCATAATCTTCAACATATCGTTCACTAGGATGCCAATTATTGTATTGGTCATACCAACCATTACTTGGTTGGCTATATGCAGGAACAGAAAATCCTAGAATACCAGCAATCGCTGCAACTTTTAGAATGTTCATTGTGTTTTCCTTTCGTTATATTTAGTATAAAACCGATCATCACCTTCTGTGAATCTATGCAATATTAATGCAGCAATGCAATGATTGAAATGACCCCTCTTTTCATTACATTCAGAACACATGATAGTGATATTGTTTATTTGTTTCGTGTTCACCAATATATACGTTTCTTGTGTGTATCGTTCCTTTGGGAGGATATGGTCTCTACTAGGGCTTTGTTTATGGTGATTGAATTCATTACTAGTGAACACATATGGTTGAAAACATATTGGACACTCAATTAAACCTCTTTCACGCGCCAAAATTACTGTCGGCTTATACGACATTTTAACACCCTTTCTCTTTGATACAATAATAGTTCTAGATCAAAGAGTAAATGTTATCAAGCAAATTCAGTGGTGTTTCCCTTGCGTAACAAATAAGAAGGACTCACCCATTTCGCAATCTTGCGACCATATCTAGGATGATATGAACCATCAACAGCTTTGATTACAATACCTTCACGAATATGTGCTTTATCTCTATCTTCGGCGATTAAAGAATCTTTTCTTGCCCATTGTGTTGTAGGTCCATCGCGCAAAGGAAGAAATTCTTCCAAATCAAACTTACCTCTGTAAAGAATAGGAACAGGATCAAGGCCTAAATCATAAACAAATTCTACCATCAAGTCATAAGGCATAAATTCTCTATTGATTGCAATATCAAAAATTCTTAGTTGTGGTTTATTGAAACCATATCCTAAATCTTGAACGCCTATACCAAAGATTTCTCCAAATATATGAATGGAAGTAATCTCCACTCCACCATTCTTAACAACATTTTCCAATACCTCAAGCATAGAATCAGTAATGGTTTCATTCAACATTTTTACATATAAATTATCTTTGTTCACGTCAAGGTTCTTATAGACAAATCCTTGTGCACCAACACCCTTAGACGTTACTAGAATGTTACCATTAAGAAGATCAGGATGATTAAGACCAGGAATATAACCGATAATGCATTGTGTTCCATGAAGCTTTTCAGTAACAATCACTTCATCTTCAGGATCAAATAGACGCATATTTTTTTGAATAGATTCGAAGTCAACCTTCATTGTATATTTGGCAAATTCGCCAGATGCTTGTCCTTGCATCGAAATAGGTACAGGTGGTTCATACTTGGTGATACCAAGAAATTCTGCAACATCATCTCCTTCTTTTACTACTATACCTTCATATCTATTAGGATATTTTATTACTACACAAGAATTATCTGTAGGATACAAGATACCTTGACTAAAAATGCCGCGAAGTTTCTTTGCTTTTACATAACGAAATGCTGGTTTGTCTTTGTTGATATCCCAAAAATCCATTTCTTTCATCATCCACAAAGGCATTACCGAACCTTCTGGAATGTAAACAACTAATTCACCTTCTTTGTAACGTGATGAACCGTCATCGTTCTTATTGGCAATGCAAAGATAACCACCAATGGTTACAACATCCAAACGATCAGCATCTGGGTGTTTCTCCACTTTATCGATTTTTACCACATTTACTTGATAATCACTCATAATAACATATCTCCAAGTAGAACTCTATTTTCTGGGTACATAAAACCATCATTACAAAAATTCTTCATTTCATAAGACAATTCATAACCTTCAAGTCTATTTGCTGTTGGTCGATGTAGTCGGTAAATACCTTCTCTCATCTTACCAATAAATTGACCATTATTCTTTCGATATGGAAAGATGAATTTCCTTATATCAGCATCTAGAGTATGCCGTATAAGTCCTAAATCTTTATCTGTCAATGACAAATAATCATAGGCAGCCCATTGAACTTTTTGGTATGTATCTAATATTTTGTGATTGATAAGAGTTACAATGTTATCAAAATCAACCAAAAATTCTTCTGGTAATTCCTTACGAACAAAGTCCAAATTATCACCATGCAACATCATTTCCCAAATTGCCAATGGTGTTACATTTGAAATTAATTTATGAACACGGCAATATTCATCACCTTTGACCTTACCTCTTGTTCCATCATCCCAACGAATAACGAACCCTTCTTGGTCTTTTGGTAAAGTAGAGCATTTTGTTATAATTGCATCCATGTCATGAAAATTATATGATATGGCTGTATCAAATATATATTTGTATGTTTCTATATCTAGTTCTAATCCAGTATTAACATCATATACACCAAGAAGAACCAAATTTTCAGTATTACCATAATTAACAACTATTTTGTTTTGTGGATAAATGGCTTCAAATAGATATGTCTTGTTAGTATCTAAAGGCCTATCGATTTCGAAATCGATATGTTGCCATAGCCTATCACGTAGATAATTATCAGCCCAGACTGCTTGATCTGAATTGAAACTACCTTTTGTTGCAGTATGCCATTCACCATCATAATGAAAAACAATGATCAATGATCCATCAACCTTCTCATAACACTTGAAAGGAAGATCAGGAATGATTGTTTTGTTCTCAGATAGATTAAAAAATTTTGGAAATGGTAGAGCAACGATTCGTTCATGATCTACAATGATACCTCTCGCTACTTGCGTATAGAGATTCCACGCAGCATTGTATGTACAGATTTGCGTGTAGGTATATTGTGTTAGAACCTTGGGATTATCTTCATCACCAAGAACAAGAGTCCTTTTGTTGACGTTATGGTTGTCAACTTCTTCTTCTAATCCTTTGATAAGGTCAGAAAAAGGAATACTATACGCTGGATGAATTGTAGAATATGACATCATCGAAACCTTCAGTTACCGAAACAAGTTGGAAACGATCACACATAGAATCTAGGATACTTTGCGGTATTACTTTACCAGGCCTACTTACGAGACGTTTTTCCCATTCTTCTTGTTTACATTCAAACACAATGCACACTTTGTAATAACTATCAGGAATACGTTCCAAAACAGACAATCGCTTGTTACGTGAAAGATTTGTCTGATCATGGATAATATTCTTCTTATATTTCAAAGCATGTTTGAAATTTTCCTCAAGACACCCTTGGGCTTCTTCGATGGTGTCTTTGAATATTTCGTTATAGGTTTTACGTTGTGCATTAGCAACCAAATCAATGTAACGATCCGTTGACAATACAACATAAACATGTGGTTGTTTTAGGTTTTTAATAAATGTTGTCTTACCAGTTGCTGGCATTCCAACTAACATCACAAACCATGGGTTGGTTAAGGCTTTACTATTCATTAAATTTCCTTTCTAAACCGGTTTTTGCGAAATATTGAAGAACGTCACCAGATGGATCCTGTATCATTTGTAAATTCAGGATAATAGATAAACGTATCAATTCCATTTCGCGATCAGTTAATCCATCAATTGTTGATTTCCATAACCCAAATGGGATTTCTACTGGTTTGGCCATTAGAAATTTTCCGATGCTAAATTACGAGCGGCTTCCATTGCTTCCATTCGAGCCTCAGCCACCTCTCGTTTTAACTCCTCCAATAGATGATACAGTTGATTTTCAGTTATCATACCGTCTTCATAGTCAGACCATAAAGAATCTTCGGCTCTTTCATACCACTTTGTCACGAATTGCCTCCAAATTTAATGGTGAATAATCATTACCCGGATAATCAACACAACAATTGATGTAACGATTATCATTCAAACTAGCAGAATGTATGTGGCCATGCAAGTTAATTTTGAAACGATCCACACAACTTTCATGGATAGGAAAATGAGACATGATCATCCTAGACATCTTTTTATTTTTAGGTATGATCATTGCGAACACATTAGCAAAATGTCTTAGGTATACGCTATCATCTAACAAGTCATGATTACCTTTAACCAATACTTTCAGACCATTGCAACGATCAATAATAGATAGATGATTTATATTATCTCCGCTACCAATCACCACGTCACCAAGATGATAGACTATATCATCTTGTTTGACAACCTTGTTCCAATTTTGGACTATGATTTCATCCATTTCTTCAACAGATGAAAATTCGCGCACAGGTTTACCATCGTGATTGAATGTTAGAATATTTTTGTGACCAAAATGTGTGTCCGATATAACCCAACGATCAACCATCACAAAATACCTTGTATAGATAAAATTTGCATCATAGAAATAGTATTTTTAGCTGATGTGTGGGTGATCCAGACACCACCGGCGTTACACCATTTATGCATATATTTCATCCAATCATCAATCAAAATATCACCAATAATAGCATGTTTGTATTTGTTTCTTGATTTGCAACATCTGACTTCCACATGATCACCTATATTCTTGTGTATCCAACTAAGTTTGTTTGAAACAGCTTCTGGTACATCACTCGGGACACCAGTCAAAATAATAGGTTCATATTTTTCGATAAAATCCCACAATTCGCGAAAATCAGGCATTGGTGGCAAATTAAGGAAAAAATCTTTTTGGTTGCGAACTAAATTCCAATCAACATTGTCTTTTTCGCGATCAACAACAATACCAAACGTTTCAAAATATCCTTTATCGAAATCAGCAAGGACTCCATCCATATCACAAAATAATGTCATGATTACAACTCCAAAGTATCTATGTTTCCGCCACAATTCACATTATGAGCAATTGCCGCTTCAACAGCTTGGGGAGCATTTG
>Ga0193728_1002151_pt1 | contig 10182 bp, 8 predicted proteins | sample U1c1metaG_FD_143037 | JGI IMG/M metagenome (GOLD analysis project Ga0193728, IMG submission 143037) | Soil microbial communities from a riparian zone of the East river system, Colorado, United States - U1c1 | ecosystem: Environmental > Terrestrial > Soil > Riparian zone | place: USA: East River... | reverse complement strand
CCGAGATAGAGGACGGTCGCCGCCGCGGCGGCCACGACGAGCGCGCCGGCGACCCGGGTCGAGCGTTTGCGATGCCAGGCGAGCGAGATCACATTCGCGGGCGGCGGCATCGGCAGCGCCTTGAGCTGCATGACGTCGGCGAGCTCGGCCTGACAGTGCTCGCACGTCGCGAGATGGTCGCGTGCGCGTTCGAGCTCCTGACCGGCGAGCTCGCCGTCGGCGAGGGCGTGGGTCTGCACGAGCTCGGGATGATCGTCGAGGGTCATGGCTTGTCGAGCTCGCGCTGGAGGTGATCACGCAGTTTCTGGCGCGCGCGCAACAGCCGCGTGCCGACGGTCGCCTTCGCGATGTCGAGCTCGGCCGCGATCTGGTCGTACGAGCGGCCCTGGGCGTGGAGATCGTAGACCCGGCGAAACTCGGTTCCGAGCGTCGCGAGCGCGCGCGCGACTTGTGCTTCGTCGAGGCGCGTCCACTTCGCGGGCGGTGCGGGCTCGGGTTGCGCGAGCTCGACGGAATCGAGCTGCTGGCTCGGCGGGCGGCGGCGCTGCTTGCGGCACTGATCGACGAACAGGTTGTGCATGATCGCGACGAGCCAGCCGCGTGCGCTGCCCTGCTCGCCGTAGCGATCCCAATTGCGGAGCGCGCGCTCGTAGGTGTCGTGCACCAGATCGCGCGCGTCGTCGGCGTTGCGACACAATCGGCGCGCGATCGCCAGTAGAGCCTCTTCGTGCTCCCGCACCGTCGCCGAAAAAACCCGCACAGACTCGGGCACCGCCCGCGGACAGTGCCACGGCATCACGGGGATCGCGATAGCCATTACCCCTGGTTAACGCGCTCTCATCCTGATCTTCCCGGAAATTAAAGTCCTCGCGAAGACGAGGGGTTATGGCTCATCCCGCAGTGATCGCGGACAGCTTCGCGACCTCGGCGGGCGCGAGCTTGATGGTCCCAGCCTCGAACAGCGAGTCGAGCTGATCGACCGTGCGCGCGCTCGCGATCGGGGCCGCCACGACCGCATGGGCCTTCAACCACGCGAGCGCGACGCCCGCGACCGACGCGCCGTGGTGCGCCGCGAGCTCGTCGAGCGCGGACAGCAGCCGTACGTTGCGCGGATCCTCGAGGTACTTGCTCGCGCGAGCGGCGCGCGCGGAGGCGGCGCTGCGGCCCGGCCGATACTTGCCGGTGAGAAATCCCGAGGCGAGCGAGTAGTACGGCAGCTCCTTGAGCCCCTCGCGCTCGATCACCGGCAGGAGCGTACGCTCGAGCTTGCGCTCGACGAGGTTCCAGTGATCTTGCGAGACCTCGAAGCCGCGCAGGCTGTTCGCGCGCGCGACCTCGAGCGCGGAGTGCAAGCGCTCGGGCGTGAAGTTCGAGGCGCCGAGCGCGTGGACCTTGCCCTCGCGCACCAGGCGATCGAACGCCGCGACGTACTCGGTCTGGTCGACGCTCGGATCGTCTTCGTGCGCGTAATACAGATCCACGTGATCGGTGCGCAGCCGGCGCAGCGAGCCTTCGATCGCGCTCGCGATGTTCGCGGCGGACAGGCCGCGTTGCTTCGGCCACTTGGCGACCTTCGTCGCGATCGCCACCCGGTCGCGCTGGCCACGCGACGCGAGCCACTCGCCGATCATCGCTTCCGATCCGCCGCCGTCGCCGCCCGGTGGGTACGCGTCCGCGGTGTCGATCATCCGGCCGCCGCGCTCGACGAACACGTCGAGGATGCGGAAGCCTTCGTCGCGTTCGACCGTCCAGCCGAACACGTTGCCGCCCAGGACGAAGCCTCCAACATCGAGCTTGGTCATGCCGCCCCAGGGTACCGCAGACCGAGGACGTTCTAGTGCTCGTCGTGATGCTCGAAGCTCGTCCTCTAGAGTGGCGACGGACGCCACGTTCTGCCGAGCGCCTGCGCTCGCAATGCGGCCCGAAGTTGCGGTTATAGTTGCCACATGACGCCGGACGCGCAGACCGGCAGTTGGCTCGAGTCGGACGTTCCGTCGCGGCTCGACGCGCTCGGCTGGTCGCACTGGCATCGCCGCGTGATCATCGCGCTCGGCATCACGTGGATCCTCGACGGCCTCGAGGCGAGCCTGATCTCGAACCTCGGACCGACGATCGAGGCGACGTCGGGCTGGAGCAACGAGAAGGTCGGCGCCGCGAACACCGCGTACTTGATCGGCGAGGTCGCCGGCGCGCTCGTGTTCGGCCATCTCACCGATCGGCTCGGCCGCAAGAAGCTGTTCCTCGTCACGCTCGCGCTCTACCTCGTCGCGACGGCGCTATCGGGTGCCGCGCCCTGGTACGCGCTGTTCGTGCCGCTGCGCTTCCTCGCCGGCGCGGGCATCGGCGGCGAATACTCCGCGATCAACTCGGCGATCGACGAGCTCGTGCCCGCGCGGATCCGCGGCCGCGTCGATCTCGCGATCAACGGCAGCTATTGGATCGGCGTCGCGTTCGGCGCGATGCTCACCGTCGGGTTCTTGCACTCGAGCTTCATGCCGGCGCACATCGCGTGGCGCGCGGCATTCGGGCTCGGCGCGGTGCTCGGTGTCGCGATCTTGCTCGTGCGGCGCAACGTGCCCGAGAGCCCGCGCTGGTTGTTGATGCACGGCTACAGCGCCGAAGCGTCGCGCACCGTCGGATTGATCGAGGACGAGATCCGCGCGAGCGGCATCGCGGTCGCCGAGGGCATCGCGCCCGTGCGCGTGCGCGTGTCGGGCGTCGTGTCCCTGCGCTACCTCGCGCACGTCCTGTTGCGGGTGTATCCGCGCCGCACCGTGCTCGGCGTGTCGCTCTTGCTCGCGCAGGCATTCCTCTACAACTCGATCTTCTTCAGCTACGGGATGATCCTGACCAAGTTCCATCACGTCGACACCGACGACGTCGGCCTGTTCATGCTGCCGTTCGCGCTCGGCAACTTCCTCGGGCCGGTGCTGCTCGGCCGCTACTTCGATCACTGGGGCCGGCGCGTGATGATCCCGATCACGTACGCGCTCGCCGGCGTGTTGCTGATCGCGACCGGCGGCCTGTTCTGGGCGGGCAAGCTCGATGCGACGACGCAGACGATCGCGTGGTCGGTCGTGTTCTTCTTCGCATCCGCTGCGGCGAGCTCCGCGTATCTCACGGTCAGCGAGCTGTTCCCCGTCGAGATCCGCGGCATGGCGATCGCGACGTTCTTCGCGTTCGCGACGCTCGTCGGCTCGGCCGCGCCGTTGCTGTTCGGCCGCATCGTCGACGCCGGATCGCCGTCGCAACTGTTCGCGGGCTACGCGCTGTCCGCGGGCCTGATGATCGCGGCCGCGGTGATCGCGCGCTGGCTCGGCGTCGCGGCCGAGGGCAAGTCGCTAGAGGCGCTTGCGGCGGCGCAACACGAGCACGCCGGCGCCGAGTAGCACGGCCAACGAGCCCGAGGGTGTCGTCGAGCAACCACCGACGACGGCGTTGTCGGCGTTGCTGCCGCCACCGCCGCCGCCGCCACCACCGGCGCCGCAGTCGTTGTCGTTCGCCTCGGTACAGTCCTGCGGACAGCAGCCGTCGCCGTCGTGACATGCGGTGACGAGCTGGACCTGGCATTGCGCGGTGCATGTCGTCGCAGTGCCGACGAGCACGTTCGGCGCGCACGCATCGCCGCTCGCCGCGCACGAGGTCGGGCAGTTGCCGTCGCAGGTCTCGCCCGGATCGACGACGTTGTTGCCGCATGCCGCGGCCGCCGCGTACGAGATCGTGGCGTTGATGAACCCGCCGTTCGACAGGTTGGTCTGGACCTGAGGGTTGGCGCTCTTCACGAACGTGAACGTGCCCTCGTTCGTGGTGCCGCCATCGGAGTCGGCGAGCTCCATGCGAATCGTATAGGTGCCGTCGGGGACGACCACGTTCTGCTTGTTCTGGAGGTTCCAGATCGCCTGGATGAAGTTGAGGTGATCGCCGCGCGTCGCGCTGGTGATCGCGTCGGCATCGTTCGGCCCTGCCTTCGCGGTCCACTGCAGGAGGTACTGCTTGCGCTGGCCCGCCCAGCGCCCGATCGTCTTCACGAAGTTGCCGCCGCTGTCCTCGATCCAGACGGCAACCACGTTGCGAGGGGCGTACGGCCCGCCCGCCGGGGTGGTCTGAAATCTCGCGGTCACGCCCTGTGCGCCCGCCGGAACTGCGAGCGCACAGGCGATCAGGACCCCGAATACTGCTCGCATGGATCCATCCTAAAGGCCTCGCGGTCGCTGGAATCTGACAAGGTGCTAACAACGCCTGCGTGCGCACGCGCAGCACGATGAGAACGAGCACCCGCATAGTTACGGGTGAGTGTGATGTTGCATTGCACAATTTTGGATTTCGACGCATGCTGCGTCGGACCTGATGTTGTATCCGCTGCACGAGCTCCATCGCTTAACCTCCGACGCAGTATCCGCGTGGACCGAGCTGCTCCGCCACGCTCCACTCCCGTGGGTGCGAGCGCAGGCGTCCTTGTTGCACCGCATCACGAAGGGGTATCCCAAGCCCTTGTTCGGGATCCCCGGTGTCGTCGAGGAGGTCATTCTCATCCGACCGTTCTGCCGGCTCGTCCATTTTGTAGCGCCGCACGAACGCGCGGTGCCGCGGGGTGGAGCGCGACGTGTGATGGTTGTCGCACCGCTGTCGGGCCACCACGCGACGCTCGTGCGCGACACCGTCGCGACGCTGCTGCAAGACCACGACGTCTACGTCACCGACTGGATCGACGCGCGCGATGTTCCGGTCGCCCACGGCACGTTCTCGCTCGACGACTACGTCAGCGAGCTGCGCGGCTTCATCCACCACCTCGGCGCCGCCGAGCTCCACATCGTCGCCGTGTGTCAGCCGACGGTGCCGGCGCTCGCCGCGGTCGCGCTCGACGCCGCCGCCGGTGTGCCGGCGCCGCGCTCGCTGGTGTTGATGGGCGGGCCGGTCGACGCGCGCCGCAATCCGACGGTGGTCGACAAGCTCGCGACCGACCATCCGCTCGCGTGGTTCGAGCATCAGATGATCCACCGCGTGCCCGAGCGTTACGCCGGTGCAGGGCGCAGGGTCTATCCCGGTTTCCTGCAGCTCTCAGCGTTCGTGATGATGAACCCCGACAAGCACGCGCAGGCCTACTGGCAGTACTGGCTCGCGCGGCTGCGTGGCGACGAGCTCGCGGCGGCGCAGCACGAGAAGTTCTACGACGAGTACAACGCCGTGCTCGACATGGACGCGCAGTACTACCTCGACACGGTGCGCCTCGTGTTCCAGGAGTTCGCGCTCGCGCGCGGTACGTGGCGAGTCCGCGGCGAGCTCGTCGATCCGAGCCGGATCACCGCGACGCCGATCTTCGCGATCGAGGGCGAGCTCGACGATATCTCCGGGCTCGGGCAGACCGCGGCCGCGCTCGAGCTCGCGTCGAACGCGCCCGGCAAGCGCCAGCTCGTCGCGGCGGGCTGCGGTCACTACGGTCTGTTCTCCGGATCGCGCTGGCGCGATGCGATCTATCCCGAGGTCCGCAGCTTTATCGGAGAGCACGCATGAGCCTGACGAACAAGACGGCACTGGTCACCGGTTCGACGAGCGGCATCGGGCTCGGTATCGCGATCGCGCTGGCCGAGCAGGGCGCGAACATCATCCTCAACGGATTTGGCGAGATCGAACCGGCGCGCTCGGCGATCGCTCGCACCGGCGTACGCGTCGGTTATCACGGTGCGGATCTCTCGCGCGCCGACGACATCCTCGCGATGATGGCGTACGCGCAGGCCGAATTCGGCGGCGTCGACGTGCTCGTCAACAACGCCGGCATCCAGCACGTCGCGAACCTCGACGAGTTTCCGGCCGATCGCTGGGACGCGGTGCTCGCGATCAACCTGTCGGCGGCATTTCACACGACGCGGCTCGCGCTCGCCCACATGCGCGCGGTCAACTGGGGCCGCATCCTCAACATCGCGTCGGTGCACGGCCAGGTCGCGTCCGTCGGCAAGGCCGCGTACGTCGCCGCGAAGCACGGCCTGCTCGGACTCACGAAGGTGACCGCGCTCGAGACCGCGCGCACGAACATCACGTGCAACGCGCTGTGCCCGGGGTGGGTCCACACGCCGCTCGTCCAACGCCAGGTCGATGCGCGCGCCGATCGCGACGGTGTCAGCGAGCCCGAAGCGCGCGAGGCACTGCTGCTCGAGAAGCAACCCTCGGGCGAGTTCGTGACGACCGAGCAGCTGGGCGCGGCCGCCGTGTTCTTGTGCAGCGATGCCGCGAATCAGGTCCGCGGCGCGGCGTGGACCATCGACGGCGGCTGGTCCGCGCAGTAATCACGGCCAGTGCGGGCGCGCATCGGGGCGGTCGTGGACCATCAGCATGAACGCGTAGACCCGCGCGATGTCCTTGAGCTTGTCGAACCGGCCGGATTTGCCGCCGTGGCCCGCGGCCATGTCGACGTCCATCGCGATCAGGTTCCCATCGGTCTTCGTCGCGCGGAGCTTCGCAACCCACTTCGTCGGCTCGTAGTACTGGACCTGGCTGTCCCACAAGCCCGTGCGCACGTAGATCGACGGATACGCCTGCGCCTTGACGTTGTCATACGGCGAGTACGACAGCATGTAGTCGTACGCGGCTTTCTGTTTCGGGTTGCCCCACTCGTCGAACTCGTTCGTGGTGAGCGGGATCGATTCGTCGAGCATCGTCGTCACGACATCGACGAACGGCACCTCGGCGGCGACGCCGCGAAACAGATCGGGTCTTAGATTCAAGATCGCGCCCATCAACAAGCCGCCGGCGCTGCCGCCGTGCGCGAACACCTGATCGCGCGCGCCGTACTTCGCCTTCACGAGGTATTCGGTCGCGGCGATGAAGTCGGTGAACGTGTTGCGCTTGTGCAGCAACTTGCCGTCCTCGTACCAGCCGCGCCCCATCTCCTCGCCGCCGCGGATGTGAGCGATCGCGACGACCCAGCCGCGGTCGAGCAGCGATAGCCGCGTGAACGAGAACGTCGGCTCTGTCGAGGCGCCGTACGAGCCATAGCCGTAGACGTACAGAGGCGCACTGCCGTCGCGCTTGGTGTCCTTGCGATAGACGACCGAGATAGGGATCTGGGTCCCGTCGGAGGCAGGCGCGTGGAGGTATTCGGTCGCGTAGCGCGCCGGATCGTACTTGGGGACCGGTTGCTGCTTGAGCAGCGTCTTCTTGCGCGTCGCCACGTCGAGCTCGAAGGTCGACCCCGGCGTGACGAGCGACTGGTATCCGAACCGCAGCTTCGTCGCCGCAGGATCCGGCGTGTCGATCGCAAACGCGACCGACGGTGTCTCCGGCGTATCGATGTAGAAGGGCGCGCCGTTGGCGAGCACGAGCACCTTCGACAAGCCGCCGGTGCGCACCGTCGCAGCGAGGAAGTGCGTCGACACCACGACATCCTCGACGAGCTGATCCGATCGCGCCGCGATCACGTCGTGCCACTGCGAGCGGTCGCCTTCCTTGCCGTCGGCGACCTCGATGACGCGAAAGTTCTTCGCATCGGCGTTGGTCTTGATCACGAAGCGGTTTGCGATGTGATCGAGCTCGTAGAGATGATCCTTGCTGCGCGGCAGCACCACGCGCAACGGCGCCTCCGGGTGATCGGCGTCCGCGAGGCGGACCTCGCTGTTCGTCGTCGCGCCCATGTCGATCTGGATGTAGCGCCGCGACTTCGTCCCCTGCGTCGACACGTAGTACGACGGGTCGGTCTCGCGATAGACCTCGACGTCGCTCGTCCCGCCGAGCACGTGGCGCAGCACGCGGTCCTCGCGCAGCGTCGCGGGGTCCTTGCCCGTGTAGAACAGCGTGCGGTTGTCGTTCGCCCACTGGAAGCTCGTCGCGACATTCGCCGCGGTATCGGGGAGCAGCTGGTTCGTCGTCAGATCCTTGACGTGGAGCACGAACTGGCGGCGCCCGACGATGTCGTCTACCCACGCGACGTAGTGGCCGTCATGCGACATGTGCCAGCTCGCGAGCTGGTAGAACGCGTGGCCGCGCGCGAGCTCGTTGCCGTCGAGCATGACCTGTTCGCTCTCCGTGCCGTGCTTCCGCATCACGACCGGCTGCTCCTGGCCGGAAGCGAACTTCGTATACGTGAGGTAGCCATCCTCGGCGACCGGCACGCTCGCGTCGTCCTCCTGGATGTGCGAGCGCATCTCGGCGAGCAGCGTGTCTTGCAGCTTCGCGACCGGCGCGAACCGGGTCGCCGCGTACGCGTTCTCCGCCGCGAGGTACGCGAGCATCGCCGGATCCTTGCGCGTGTCGTCGCGCAACCAGTAATACGGATCCTCGCGATCGCCGCTCGGCGACGTCACCGAATGAGGGCGTCGCTCGGCGACTGGCGGAACATCGGTCTCCGCCGGCTTCACCGTGACCGGTGCGACGGCCGAGCTACTGCATGCAGCTACAACGACCACCAATCTCAGCATGGCGTCGTCGTAGCACGATCACGCGCGGCCCGCGGTCTTCTGCCAGGCCGGGCGCTCGCTGACGCGGTTCCACCACGCCGCGAAGTGCGCGTGCTTGGTCAGCGTCGGCTTCGCGCCGCTCATCATCGCGTACTCGACGTACGGCGCGAACGCTACCTCCGCGATCGAGAGCTGATCGCCGGCGAGCCACGTGTGCTTCGCGAGGTGCTTGTCGAGCACGCCGGCCGTGAAGTCGAGCGCCGCGTTCGCCTTGTCGAGCTCCTCCTGCGCCTGCGGGCGCTTGAACACGTCGTTGTAGATGAACGTCATCGCCGGCGCGTAGAAGTACGAGGTCTCGACGCTGATCCACTGCTCCATGAGGCCGTGCTGCTGCGGATCCCTCGGCGTCAGCTTGCCGCCGGCCTTGAGGTCGACGTAGCGCGCCATCGCGCGTGACTCGAACAGCTCGAAGCCGTTGTCCTCGAGCGCGGGGAGCTTGCCCCACGGCTGGCGCGCCAGGTGCGCCGGCGCCTTGTGCTCGCCTTTCGCGAAGTCGACGACGACGAGCTCGTGCGGCGTGTTGGTCTCGAGCAGCGTGAACAGCACCTTGCGCGTGCAGGTGCTCATCGGGTGTCCGAAGAGTTTGATCATGGTGGGCGCATCTCACCACGTATCGATGAAGCGCCGATCTCGCTCCGGAGGCAAAACAGTGTCCATCCCGCGAACCACCCACGCGCGCGTGTCCGCGGGGTCGATCACCCCGTCGAGCTCGAGATACGACGCCATGCTGATCGCCTTGCCGCGCTCGTACGCGACGCCGACCGCCTCGGCGACCATCGCGTCGCGCGCGGCGTCGTCGGGGAGCGCCTCGAGTTGCCTCTTCAACGACAGCCGCACTGCACCTTCGAGACCCATCGCGCCGAACTCTCCCGTCGGCCAGCTGATCGTGAACGCGCCGGCGTGGAAGTGCCCGCCGGCCATCGCTTGTGCACCGAGACCGTAGCCGCGGCGCAGCACGATCGTGAAGAACGGCACGCGCAGCCGGGCGGCAATCGCGAACAGCCGCGACGCGTGACGCACGAGCCCGGTCGCTTCGGCTTTGGGACCGACCATGAAGCCCGGCGTGTCGCACAGCGAGATCACGGGGAGCGCGAACGCGTCGCAGAGCTGGAGAAACCGCGCGAGCTTGTCGGACGCGTCGGAGTCGATCGCGCCGCCGAGATGTTGCGAGCTGTTCGCGATGATGCCGACCGGGCGGCCTTCGATACGCGCGAGCACCGTCACCCCGGCGAGGCCAAAATCGCGGCGAAGCTCGAGTACCGAGTCTGTGTCTGCGATCGCTTCGACGATCGGCCGGATCTTGAACGCGCGCCGGCGCTCCGGTGGAATCATCGTGCGTAGCGCGAGCTGGTCGGCGCAGGTCCACGGCGAGGACGTTGCGGTGAAGAACGCGAGGTACTTCTTCGCCACCGCGACCGCTGCGGCTTCGTCCGCAACGCGGACGTCGACGACACCGCTCTTGGTCTGCATGTCGATCGGCCCGACCTCCTCGGGCGTGAACGTGCCGAGCCCGCCGCCTTCGATCATCGCGGGGCCGCCCATGCCGATCGAGCTGTTCTCGGTCGCGATCACGACATCGCACAGCCCCAGGAGGGCGGCGTTGCCCGCGAAGCAGCGGCCCGACACGATGCCGATCAGCGGTGCGAGCCCGTTGAGCGCGGCGAACGCGCGAAAGCTGGTGGTGTCGAGCCCGGCGACGAGCGGCATGTCGGTGTCGTTCGGCCGACCACCACCA
>Ga0193728_1002150_pt1 | contig 10186 bp, 14 predicted proteins | sample U1c1metaG_FD_143037 | JGI IMG/M metagenome (GOLD analysis project Ga0193728, IMG submission 143037) | Soil microbial communities from a riparian zone of the East river system, Colorado, United States - U1c1 | ecosystem: Environmental > Terrestrial > Soil > Riparian zone | place: USA: East River... | reverse complement strand
CTAGCATACATACATTATGGTGACAAGTTTTTTACCTGCTTATCTTGATGTTTGCTCTCTTCAGGCACTAGTATGATTCTGTACTAAGGTATTCAATCTCTCTAGCAATATTGGCTTTTGAATGAATTCATCTATTCTCGTGGAAGGTAAAACTCTCCTAAATTCAATGTCATTAATTTCAAAAGCTGTCATAAAAAAGACTTTAACTTTCCATGCTTTAGCTTTGGGAGTTATTACTCCAATATTGTTACTACCATACAAACTAGTAATTTCTTGTTGTACAGCATTAACATAATCACCAGAAATTGCAGCTACCTCTATTGTATCATATTTTCCTGCCTTATGAAATAAAGAATTACCAGTAGGTTCATTAATTATGACTGCTTTGTCTAGCTGATTATTTCCAGTAGGTTGCATTATGCCGCTTACTACAAAGCTTCTAGATTGTGTCTTTAGCTTTCCTGTATTAGGATCTACGGACGAATATGTAGCTTTAACAGTTTCACCAATCGATACACAACTCAGCGTCCATCATCACATTCTTGCATTTTTTCCCGTCTCAGCTAAGCTTTTGTAGTTTTTGTTTTGCTTTTCCCCTTGAAGAATTCTAGATACACCTAGTCCTAATATAATGAAACCCATTATGATCAGACCTATGTATAGAGGACGGAGTGCTACTGCCAAAAATAAATTCAGACCCATTGTAGGTTCTACTATCTTAGAGACTGCAAGGAGTGTACCACCTGCTACGAGAAGTAATGATGTTAATCTTGACTTATCTCTAATTCCAATGCCAAAAGCCACAAAGAACAATATTATCGATGGTATGCCAAGTAATATTCCACTTTGCTGATCATTCAGAGGGGATGAAAACCCGTACTCACCTTGTCCAATGAATGTGTTTGCAGTGTCTATCGATAGGAGTATCATTGCTGCAATTGCGAATGCCTCAGAAATCCTTGTCTTTTTGGAGTTAATTTCAATATACATATTTGATATTATTCCACCACCTTTGCGATTCTACTCAACGCTTCCTTTGTGTCATTAGCAAGATTATTTTTCACAATACTCCTGCCCAAAATAGGAATGTTTGATAGATCGATATTCCATGAAATGTCGATGTTTGTTTTGTTGTTATTGTTATCAGCATCCAAAGGGATTAATGTGACAACTCTAGTACCCTTCACTGGTCCTTCTGTCATGGTTATTTCTACTGATTTTTTGGGATTCAGCAAGATTGTCTGACGACTCTTAGACTTTCTGAAGCCTACGGTAACTTCTCTTTCAATAACATCCCCGTCCTTGCTAATATTATCTACAGTATGGAGGTTAGGCCAGTACTTTGGGTCGTCGTCCACATCTGCAACGATATCCCATACTCGATCAAGAGTTGCAGAGACTTCCAAACTCTCTCTGATGGCGACTACCATTATTGTTCTATCACCTCAACATAATCTTGCTGTTGTCGTTGCGACCTTCTTTCGCCATATCCATCTGCTCTCCATGGTACAAATAGTGGAAACGGGATCGGTGCCATCTTTATTTTGAAGTTCATATTGTTTGACATAATGTATGTTAGTTCTTAGAAAAGATAGGTTTGGTGCAAGTCAGACTGCACAAAACGGAAGTTTTATGTCTATAAACTTGTGTCCTACCTGTAGCTTCATCGTTGCACTTTCATTGTAGATTAGTTGCGTTCCAACTAACTAACTAGCTATCGAAATGATGTAGAAAATAGAAAAAAGGTAGGGTCTAGTAGTAACATTACCGTTGGTACAAACAACTATTGTCCAGCAGCCTGAGTGAGTCTATTAAGTGCCCCTTCTGTTGCTTTCATGAAGCCATCTTTTGCAAAACCTTTTGCAAAGAAAGGAATTCCGGACATATCGACACTCCATGATACATCAATCTTTGTCTTGTTCTCGGACAATGGACTTAATGTAACTACTCTGCTGCCTGTTATAGGTCCTTGAGTGACATTTGTTACCACCGATTGTTTTGGATGCAATGTTATGATCTCATGACTCTTGGCATTTTGTGGGCCAACTGTGGTATCTGCTTCAATTATGTTGCCTGTCTTTTTGGTGATCTTCATAGTGTCGACCTGATTCCATGCGGTGTCATTACCTAGGTCTGCAATAGTCTTCCATAGCCGGTCAACGGATGCAGAAACTTGGCGGCTTGAGTGTATTTGATCTAATGCAGCAGCTGTAGGTACTCCGTTTATTGTTATGCTCACAATCAAAGCCACTCCAATCATGATTGCGTTCTTTGTCTTAAAGCCTATGTTGTTAGACATGATTGCATATTCACCACTAAAAAAGATAAATCTGGTGCAAGTCAGACTGCACAAAACGGAACTTTTGTATTTATAACGGTGTGTACTACATTTAAGTAGGTAATGCAGAATTACGTATTAGACAATACAGACATCGAGATTCTCCGTATTCTGATTCGTGATTGCAGAACCTCTTATACAAGCATTGGCCTTTCGATTGGAATGAGTACAAATGCTATAAAGACAAGAGTTAAGAGACTGATTTCAGAGGGTATCATTCAGCGCTTTGTAACGTTAGTAGACCATACAATCTTCGGATACTCCGAAGTATGCTATTTAATTTTCAGAGACATAAAGGCAGTACAACAGACATTGAATCGAATTAAACAGCTGGGACAAGTGATTCTTGAGGTGAACTGTATTGGTGGAGTATCTGTCTTAGGTGTTGCTATAAGGAAGGAACATGAAGAAAAAATTCAATCGCTTGCAGCGGCATTAAAGCCAGCTCTTATTCAGAACCGTGTTGTAGCACATTCTTATCCCATAAAGCTAAAGCTTCGAGAGACTGACTTCAAAATAATAAAATGTCTGATTTCTGACGCAAGAATGGAAATCTCTGAGATAGCAAAGAAAGTTTCAGCTAGTTCCAAAACTGTAAGCGCTAGGCTCAAGAAAATGCAAGAAAGCAGAATTCTAAACTTTATTGTTGCTACGAATCCGCTAAATCTGAAAGGCTATATCAGATTTGGAATGATTATCAGATTAGATAGAGGAAGAAGGGATGATTATCAAAAATCAATCAGGCGTATTCAGGAGGAGCTGGAAGCTAGTTTTGTTATTGTAGTACCTTTTATCAACCAAGAGGATGTTATAAATTTTCAGCTTGTTGCTCGCAGCATATTCGAAATTGACCCTGCACTTAAGAAAATCGAATCGTTAAACGGTGTTATAAGAGCTGATGTCTTCATACCATACAGTGGAAAGAACCATCAAGACTGGATGTTAAGAGAAATCGACTATAGAGTGAATACCAAAGAAGTGGTGTCATTTGCACCTCATGTTTTAACTTCTTGATTCACACATATTGATGCTTATTGATCGTCTTTTATGAGGATGCAAAAAGACAAATTGTAGGCAAGTGATGTGAAGAAATAGATTGGGAAGCTATTATCGTTTCTTGGTTCTAATATCTTATGCAAGAAGGCGGTATCAACTGTGCTTTAAGTCCATGTATTTTTTCTCTTATCTATTTTCTAAAGAAAAATCGGGCTTAGCTCTTCGATTTAATCTCTAGCATTCTATTTCGTTCCTTAGCTACGATTATTCCTGTTATCACAATGTAAGCGATCTCAAAGAGTGATATTGCAATACCCCATTCATCAACAGGAAATGATCTGCCTCCTGTGATTGGATTTGACACTCTTGTGAGTGCCCATAATATTATCAGTATTACAGTACCTGCAATTCCAACGTAGTACCAAATTTTGCCCCATCTTTTAGTCATAGGTAAAGCCCAGAAAATTTGTGCTATTCCTGCAACGATGAAGAACGTATCACCTAAAATGTTAGATCCAAAGTGCGTTAGATCCAATATTAGATGCAGTAATCCAGCTATTGCAGTAGTCGCAGCTGCTGCGTAATATAAGGGATGACCCATCCCGTGCTTCTCCTCTAGAATCACTTCAGTGCTTCGGCGAGCTTGTCCAAAGATTGGCTCCAGCCAATATTAGCCCCATCGCGATCCGCGCCAGCTGGGATTCCGACATGCCGTAGGGTAAGTTTTGTCTTCCCTTCATGTTCTTCAAACGTCACTGTCACCAACATTTCCAACGGGAAGTCTGCACTCATACCGTATTGGGTAGCCGGTACTACGTTACCCTTCTCATCCGCAAATGAATTGGTGCAAACGATTCTTTCTAGTGGAACGATTTCGCGATAGACACCCGTACCCCAGTAGTCCTTGCCCTCGGGCGAACGCATGCAGTAGAGAAATTTACCGCCCATGCGGAGATCTATCTCGCAGTATGGTGTCGTGAAGCCCTTCGGTCCCCACCAGCGCTTCATGAGCTCGGGCTCCGTCCATGCCTTCCACACGCGCTCGCGTGGGGCGTCGAGAATGCGAGTGATGAAGAGCTCTTGATTCTTTGTGTTCTTACTTCTTGTTTTGTTTTGGTTCATTTTTGTTTCTCATCTTCCAAGACTTCGCCGAGCCTGTCCAATGCAGCGTTCCAGCGGGCCTCTGTGTTCTGCAGCCAGTCAGCGGCGTGTCGCAACCCGGAGATCCTCAGGCTGACGTACCGGCTGCGGCCTATCTTACTTGTGGCCACGAGCTCGGCCTTCTCTAGCACGCGGACGTGTTTCTGGATTGCCATCAAGCTGATTGGAAGCGGCGAGGCCAATTCACTCAGGGTCTGGTCGCCGGTCTCTAGACGCTCGAGCAGAGCACGGCGGTTAGGGTCGGCAAGGGCGGAGAATGTGGACTCCAGACTCATACTAAACCTCTTAGTTTAGTGTCAATTTAAAGCTTTAGAGTACATGAAAGGTCAAGAGGAATCAGCTACAAATGACGATGGTAATGCTATTAGGATCATTTGGTACGGGAGCAATAATTGGTGGTGGTCTAAACGACTTTGTAGATGGCAGTCTGCACAACCTATTATTTTGGGATATATTTTATGTGACAGATTTCATTATGATGGCAGGTGCTCTATTTTGGTATTATAGATTTCATGTTTCACCTGAACGAAGAAAGATGAAAATCACTGGTTAATAATGTCACTCTAGGATCTGGTAGGTCAACTGTGCCATGAAACAAAAATATACGAAAATGTTTATGATTTCCTGCTACATAACATACTTACCAGAATCTGGGTCTGGACCAGGCTTTCGAGACCTGCTCTCCAACTCTCTAAGTTGCTCCCATATTTTTAGCGGTACAACCTTTTCCTTACAATTCAATGTGGTTTGTAGGAATCTATGTGACAAGCTGAATTCCAAAATTATTTTTGGTAAGAGACATTATGAAGGTGGTAAGAAATTTTGTAGACGATGTGAGGTTTACTATTACCACGACGGTGTGTTCTGTCCTTGTTGTGGTATGGCATTACGTTTCTCACCAACTAGTAATAGAGATAAGGAAAGGCTGAGGCAATTGAAAGTGTTATGCTAAAAACAAGGAGTATTTAGAAGAATAAACTATACTCTCATTTCCTTGCATACTTATAAACTATAATTTGTATAATATTACCCATGAGTAAATCAAATATGACGAATTTGGAGAAAGAGATATGCAGACAATAGTGTATTTTCAAATACCTGCTGATGACATCGAAAGATCAAAAGAGTTCTATAATCAACTGTTTGGATGGAAAATCGATAAATCGCCTGAATCCAATACTCCAGAAGGAACGGAAAATTGGACGGTGACAACGACAGATGATAAAGGAAATAAAGCATTAGCTGGCGGAATGTCAAAAAGAGCGATGCCACAGCAGCAAATAACCAATTTCATAGACGTAAAATCGATAGACGAATACTCGTCTAAATCGGAGAAGCTAGGAGGTAAAGTAGTTGTTCCTAAGACGGTAGTACCAGGAATGGGTTACTATGCAGTTTGCGTCGATACAGAAAACAACAGTTTTGGTATATTTGAGTCAAATGAGAACGCAAAGTGAAATTTATTGAAATGAATACTACTTGCTGATATATAGATTGTCCAATGAATATCATGTCATACGATGGGTTACTATTGCAAGTGTATCTTATGTCTTACTTCCAAAACCAGGTCTCAGTTATAATGTTCCCAGCTTTATCTGATTTATCCTTATAGATACCCACCATATTCCCTAAGAACGCTAGGTTTCCAGTTGCCTTGGTATTGAGGATGATGCCAGTATCCCTTAGCTTTCCGTCAACACCATAGTGTCCTATTCCTTGATCAACGTGATCTGCTGTTCCTGCAGTACTACCATTGCCAGATACTAACACTCCACGTGCAACCGTATGGAGAGCACCCGACATATTCGTTACGAACGCTTTGCCATTATCAGTAATTTTGATGCCATTCAGAATACCATAACCTGTGAAAGTGGCTTCTATTCCGTGTGTTCCATTAACTATTGCTGGTTTGAAGCTTGTTGTCTTGTCATATTCTGTATAATTGAGCTGAGGATTTCCAAGAGTAATATTACTCCCGTCGGTGGATGATAAAGAAGTGGTTGTTGTTATATTTGTTGTACCATTTGCCGCAATTGCATTTTGCGTTATCTGGTTAGTACCACTAATAGATGCAACTAGGAATAGGAATAGAAAAGTAGCTAAGACACCAGCCACTGACTTAGTGAAATGAATTTGCATATTATTTGCCAAATATCGGACTTTGCTTTTATATCTTGCGTACAATTATAAACCACTATTTAGTGACATAACTAAAAGTGTAATGTACATAATTGACAATAAAATGGGGGCTAGTCGACGGATTGACCTTCCGAGATGTAGCCTCTCAATGTCACCAATAGACGATTAATGTTTTCTCTACTGAGTGCGGTATCCTTCTCATGTGGAATGGAAACGGTACTTCAGGCACTAGTAATGGAAGCGGACAGGGCGGCGGTGTAGCACTTGATGGCTGGCATACTCACCAAGGTCGTACTGATGCAATAGAAAACAGGTGTTTTAATCCGCCTTAAAGATTGTACAAAGTAACCCTATACTGGAGGATTATACCATATACCTGGCATAGCAGGATTTGACTATGAAAGGGCAAGAAGGGATCTTGGCATTCCAAACACCTATGAAGTTCTGGCAATGATCGCGATAGGGAAAAGAGGCCTAAAGGAGAACCTTCCTCCAACACTTAAGGAAAGAGAGATTCCAAGTGATCGAAAGCCTTTAGAACAAATCGTTATGAATGGACGTTTTAAGGAGCAGAGCGGTTAGCGCTAGTCGATAAAGACAACAACGATGGCACATCTACCTTCCTGTTTGGACACCGGCACTGATCTGTATTTTGGAATTCCATCTGCGAGCCCAATTCCCTAATGAGCTTAGAACAATCCGAAGTTCTTTGGCACGAGGGGTTAGACTGTATTCTACTCTTGGAGGGATTTCGGGGTAAATTTTCTTGGTTACAAGACCCTCACGTTCAAGTTCTAACAATCGATCTGCTAGCACAGTACTGCTAATTCCAGATATCATTCTCTTCAATTCATTAAATCGAATACTTTCCTTGGCGTTCAAATTCTTTAATATCAATAGAGACCATCTCCTACCTAGAAGTTTCCATGCATCCAATACTCCCTTGCACTCAACATTATTGTCACAATTATCATTCGTGTGTTTGCTAGTTTCTTTGTCAAATGCTGATTCCATAGTCACCCATCATCCTTATTATGATTATGTTGTAAGGTAATAATTAAATATAGTAGTCATTTCTTACTGAGTTAGTAAGGATCACATTATCCAGTTAGTTAGCAATTACTACTGGGTTTAAATAAATTCAGTTCTGTAATGTCTTTCAATATCAAATGATGGATAACAAATTCCAAAAGGTGATTATTCAAAATATCATATAATGGTCCTAAGGCATGTTGTCATGAGTCACTAGATTGGTCCAGCACAGCCGAGGGTGCCCAACCAACAGCTGCTAAGATACAGACAACAAATCAAAACAATATGATAATAATTCACCTTCCCAATTCAATAAAGTTCTAGTGGTAGGCCTAGGTCAGCTGGGGCTGCCAGTAGCCAAATATGTAAAAGAAAGAGGATTTGATACTTATGGGTATGATATAAGTCCAAAAGCTGTGGAGATGGCGCAGAAGACAGCAGCGATTGAAAAAGCTGTTAATTTTGGTGAATTTGATGCGTTTATCTTATGTGTCTCTACTCATAAAACAGATGATATGTTTTCTCCTCAAATAGATGGTTTATCATCTGTAGCTGAAAAGATTTCCAAAGAAGCAAAGAGTGGAGCCCTAATTTCAATAGAAAGCACCATTCCCAAGGGAACATCTAAGAAAGTATTTGAAATGTTAAACCATAGATTACATGTAGTTCACGCTCCACACAGATGGTATGCTGCAGAAGAGAAAGAACATGGTGTAAATCAGTTGCGTGTAATAGGAGGAGTATGTGATTGTTGTCTCAAGGCAGGGATGCAATTTTATGATGTTAGAAATAATGATATTACTAATACTACTACTGCCAACACCAATCCTATTACTTCTAATAGTATTAATGGTAACAATAATAATTACGATGCCAACAACGGCAATGAGAACAAGGACACGCAGAAGAGCTTGAGTATTCCTATGCATCCAGTATCAGAAATAGAAATCGCTGAAACAACAAAAATAGTTGAAAACGCACACAGATATCTTCAAATAGCATTTGCTGAGGATCTCTATCTATACCGTCAAGCAAATGACCTAAACTTTTCAGAATTACGAGATGCTCTAAATACTAAATGGAATGTCAACATTTTAGAACCAAGAGAAGGAATAGGAGGACACTGCCTGCCAAAAGACACTAAGATGTTTCTGGAATCTTCAAATGAAAGGAAAAGCAAGATATTAACAGCAGCTATGGACGTAAATGAAGATTACAAAAGATTTAGAGCCAAACTGGAAAAACAGATAAAGTCTGCAACTATTCAACGTGTTAAAAGTACCAAAAGCAAGTGATTCTGATGGATGATTTAAACAAAGACGAACATATACACGATCGAGAAGCCCACAAAAAACTCCCACATCATCCGTTTTTCCCTCTCGGTTACTTCGACAAGATATGACCATCTATTGTCGTCAAGAGGTGATAAGGTACTTACTATAACTCTGACCATTTATGTTAGGAAACACCATGGGCTAAAATGCATTTGCATCGACATGGCGTTCTACTCTGTCATTATGTGTGTAACCGAGTTTGTGAATCACAATGGAAGGATCAGAACTATCAATAATCCTTTGAGACAGAAACTAGGAAGATGCTTGTGCAGGCTCGTAGAAAAGAATAACGATGCCTGAATCAAACACCTTGGTATTTAGAAGTTTCAGATTTTGTTTACCATTTATGCCTTTGAATAATGGATTGCCGTTTCCTAAGACAATGGGATTCACTATAATCCGATATTCATCAATTAAGCCATGTTGCATAAAAGTTGATACAATACTGCCACTACCGAATATCACCATGTCCTTACCGGGCTGCTGCTTCATTTTCGAGATTTCTTCTGCAATGTTTTCTTTAACCAGCCTCGAATTGTTCCATTTTACCTCTTGCAGCGTTTTTGAAAAAACGATTTTGGGAAGATTATTCATCTTGTCAGCAATTTCAAGATCGCTCTTTGGGGTTGATGGGTTCGTAGCCGCGGCAGGCCAGTAATCTGCCATTAGTTGATAAGTTACTCTTCCAAACAAAAGAGCGTCTACTTTACTTAGCAGATCAATGGCATATTCCTTATTTTCTCCATCCACGATTTGCCAATCTAGTTCTTTGTTTGGCCCTTCAAAGAAGCCATCAAGTGTTACCATATTAGATAAAATTACTTTTCTCATTTTATTTTTTCATACGGCTGATGTTCTTAGTTGTACTTGAAATCCAAAAATAATGTTGAAGTTAGATGCGATCACAAGCCATTGTTCATTTAGCAGTACTATCTACTTCAAAAATACCAAAGCCATTATTCTCTGTATCTGTACATACAGCAAAATAACCCATACCTGGCACCGGCATTTTTGGGGATATAACTTTGCCTCCCAACTTTTCTACTTTAGCAGAATATTCTTGAACTGATTTTACGTCAAAATAGTTTGTAATTCCCTGCTGTTGTGGCGATTGTCTTCTCATCATACCTCCATTAACACCCTCATTCCCTTTATCATCCAGAGTTGATATCATCCAATACTCCAT
>Ga0193728_1002149_pt1 | contig 10187 bp, 8 predicted proteins | sample U1c1metaG_FD_143037 | JGI IMG/M metagenome (GOLD analysis project Ga0193728, IMG submission 143037) | Soil microbial communities from a riparian zone of the East river system, Colorado, United States - U1c1 | ecosystem: Environmental > Terrestrial > Soil > Riparian zone | place: USA: East River... | reverse complement strand
GATCGCCACGCCGGCAAGACCCACATTGGCAATATCCTGAAACGTCAATCGCAGTCCGTACAGAATGATTCCGGCGCGCAGCAAGGTTTGCTTGGAAAAATTCACGCCGCTCAAACTCGCCGATGCAATGCGCGGATACAAAGTGTTGCCGACGATCATGCCGAGCACAATCGCAACGGTGAGCGCGCTGATCCCATTTGCTTGCAGCCAACCGATCTTACCGAGTTCGATGGCCATGATCGCCAATGCGCCCACCAACGCGATACCAGGCAGACGATTGACTGCGCCTTCCCAGCGGCTGGGCCGGCGTCCCGCGGAAGAATCAAAGCCCGGGTTCGTTGCTGGAATCATTCGCCCCAACTATGGACTAAGTATATCTACTGGTAAAACAGATTGTTTATGTATAATCAATCGATAAAACAGCTTAATATCACTGCGACATGCAACTGACCCTGCGCCAACTGCAAATCTTTCGCGCGATTTCCATCCACGGCAGCACCAGCGTGGGCGCCGCGAGTCTGCCGTTGTCGCAATCGGCAACCAGCGCGGCCTTGAACGAACTCGAGCGCGCACTGGGCGCGCGCTTGTTCGATCGGGTGGGCAAGCGCCTCATCCTCAACGACAACGGACGGGCGGTGTTGCCCGCTGCGCTGGCGGTCTTGGACGGCGCGCACGGCATCGAAGCCTCGTTTCAATCTGCCGATCGGGGACTGGTCATTGACCTGCGTGTGTCCGCAAGCACGACGATCGGCAATTACTTGCTGCCGGCCGTGTTGGCGCGATTTCGCGAGAACCATCCGCAGGCACGGGTGGAACTGCAGATTGGCAATACGCTGAATGTCGTCACGGCGGTGAGAGATTTTGCAGCCGACATGGGGCTGATCGAAGGACCCTGCCACGAATCCGACGTCCAGGTACTCCCCTGGTTGGAAGACGAACTCGTCATCGTGGCTGCGCCGGCTCATTCTTTGGCAAAAGCCGCGAAGCATCGCAAGCTGACCGCAAACCAGTTGCGCGGCGCCCATTGGTTGCTCAGAGAGCACGGGTCCGGAACTCGAGAGGCCGTGGAGGCAGCGCTGTTGCCGCACCTACGTCACATCCAGTCAGCGATGATACTCGGCAGTTCCGAGGCAATTAAATACTCGGTCGCGGAAGGCTTGGGGTTGAGCTGCTTATCGCGCTGCGTCGTGCAAGAGCTTGTCATCGGAAAGCGGCTCGCGATACTTTCCACCCAATTGCCGCGGCTGTCGCGACAATTCAGTTTGATTCACCATCGGGAAAAGGTGCTGTCCAAACCCTTGGCAGCATTTATCACGCATTGCCGACGATTCGCCGATCGTGATTTAAATTTGTGAATGCACTTCGAACGCCATCAGCGTCAAAAAACAAACCAGACCCAGATATTCTGCGGCGAAACGTGCTTTTAAACTGTTGCTGGCAAGTTCCGATTCGGGGCGTACCGGCACTTTGCCTCGCAATGCCGCCCACGCTTTGGGCAGCGCCAGAATCGTGACGATGATCAGCAATGGATTGGGGCGCCAAAGATACAGCGCGACCAGCAAGGGAATTCCGAGAATCCAGATTTTCGGTGAAACAACTGCAACCACGTGGCCGCCATCGAGCGGAACGACGGGAATGAGATTGAATAGGTTGAGCACAAATCCCGCATAGGCAATGGCCAGCAACCAATGACTCTGGTACTGCAGCGCCACCAGGTAGACGAGAAGGGCGCCCGTGCTGCCGAGCAGCGGCCCAGCCAACCCGACGAAGGCGGTTGTTTCGGCGTTCAAGCTCTGATTTTTGAGACTGATCCATGCGCCGACGAATGGGATGAAGGTCGGAAGCCCCACCTCCAGGCCCCTCTGTCTGGCGGCGATGTAGTGGCCCATTTCATGGCATAGCAGCAGCAAGACAAATCCTACGGCATATTTCCAGCCGAAAAGCTGGGCGTACACCGCAATGGAAATGAGCATGGATCCCCCCGAGAGGAGAATCTTGCCGAGCTTGCCCGCAAACAATAGTGCCAATAGCGCTTTCACGGCACTTCCCCGCGCGCTCGCATGCCTTCTTGATATGCAGCCGTAATTGCCTGCGACTTTTGCGCGGCGAGGTCCTTCAATTCCTGACCCAGGCTGTCGACTTTGTCCGGATGGTATTTGGAGATGAGGTGCTTGTAGGCGTCGCGGATCTCAGGGGCGCTCGCCGAAGCGGAAACCTGCAGAATGTCGTTCCACCGCGGGAGAGCGTCCGGCGGCGCAACGCTGTTGATTTGCGCATTTATTTTTGGAGGCGGAAAGAACAGCTTGCTGACGACCCAGTAGCCGGCGAACACCCCAAATACAATGACTGCAATTTCGATGAGTGTCATTCGTTTGGCACCAGCACGCTCAAACGCCGTTTCTGCGCCTCCAGCGCTTTTTGCTCGTCTGAGTTTTCCCCCACCCGCTGTATGGCCTCGTCGATCCGTGAAATGCATCGGTTGCGCAATTCCGCCCAGCGATCAGCATCGAGCAGCCGCACGGCAGCCAGCGGTACAGGCTCCATGATCCGGTCTGCCAGCGTGATGCGTCGTACCATATTCACTGCGAACGGGGGGCACGCCAGGCACTCGAACGCAAACCCCCAAAAGTGCCTACGGCCTGCTGCCGCCAGGATCCTTTGTCGGCGCAACTGAAACAAAGCCAGGAGAATCGATCCGTACAACAAGATTACAGCAGAAATGACGGCATACCGGCCGAGCTCGGTAAACATTCCCACCGGCAGGAGAAGGAACAGCGCGATCCCCGCCGTCACGGTCAGCGGCGCGATGCCCTTGAATTCCTGGGCGCGCTTCGGCCACTCTCGATCTTTGGCCTCAGGCTCCAATCGATTGAAATCCCAGCTAAGCCTGAATGAGGGCCGGTACGGAGTGAATGGATTGAGCAAGCACAGCGAGCGGCCGGCCAATACAAATCCTATCCAGCCGGTTCTCGCCGACCATCGCCGAGCGCTGTCGCAGGTCAAAATGGCTTCGTTGGAATACAGTAAAACGCTTGAATCATATAGATAGAAAATAACCGCGAGGATGAGCAGTTCAAGTTCGTACGACAACGGATTAGGCAGACTTGTTTTTGAAGCGTCTGGCAATACCGCCGAACAGCGCAACAAATGCAGCTGCAATAAATTTCCATCCGGCCACGGCTGCGCCCACGATGACCTTCCACAGGCCGGTCTTCACGGCAATCGCCGCGGCGCCGCCGGTCACCAGCGCCGCCAGGCCGTATTTCGCGACTTTATCGCCGGGCCTGTATTCGGCATAACGCTGACCGGGGGAATACGAAAATCCCGCCAGCGTGGATTTGAACTCGTCCGTAGCCGCCGATAGGTCTTGAGGTTCGGCTATGAGCACGACCGACATCACACCGCCGCGCCCCAGAATGCGGGTGTTGAAGTTGACCACTTCAACATTGGACTTCAGGTCCCTGCCGGTCACGGCCCATTCGAGGCGATTGGTTTGGGTCTCGTAGTGAGGCGATGTTTGCCAACCCACGACCTCCATCTCGTCCCAACCGCGTTCACGTCGAATCTTATTGGCTGCTGCGGTACCGTCTTTGATGCTCTGAAGCAAGCTCGGTGCATCGATCTTCTCATCGTCCTTGACGTACCCATCGTCTTTAAAGCTGAAATGGGCCCCCCAATGCAGGTCCTCGGGCGCGAGAAAATATTCGGTTCCGCCGCCGATATTGTGGGTGATCGTCTCGAGTTTGGCGGTCTCGGCCGGGTTCAGAAAGACGTAACCGGCGGGCAAGTCGAGGGTTGAATTGCCGAATAGCGGAACCTGCTGCGGTCCGCGGATCCACTTCAGTTCGCTGATTTGCTTTCGAACGGAGTTCTGCTCCGGTGGCGGCTGATCCTCGGCAATGCTCGGGAGAGCCGCGGACATCAGGCATCCAAGGGCGAGGGCGGCGACAAGTTTCATTTTCTGACCTCTTGGCAAAAAAGTGCGGGTGATCGGCGCAGCGATGCCGGATTGGCTCGACCCGTCCTGGATTTCTTTATTTCGATGGCCTTCCGTGAGCTTCATGTCAAGTGCGTTTGACGCTATCGCGGCCGGTGTTGGCTGTCAAATCCAGCGCTGGTATTTGGCACGCAGCACACAGGCAATCCGCGCTTGGTTCGGATTATGGCGAAAAACCTTCATTTGCCCGGTGTACAAATATTGTGCGCAATATGCTATTCAAGCACTTACGGGTGTTTACGGTACACTTGCGGCGACATTTACGGACGTACAAACAATGCCCGACGTAGAAGCATTGAATTCCAACCGCCCACTCACGGTTTTTTTGAGCTACGCCTCTGCGGATCGCGAGGCGGCCCGAGCGCTAAGGGATGCGCTCCCGGCCTTCGGTCTCGAGGTCTGGTACGACGAAAGCGAGCTGGGCGGCGGAGAACAGTGGGATCAGAAGATCCGCAAGCAGATACGCGAATGTGATTTTTTCATGCCGCTCATCTCGGCGCAGACGGAGGCACGGCTCGAGGGGTACTTCCGCCGGGAATGGCGGCTGGCGGTCGAGAGAACTCTCGACATGGCCGACGACCATCCCTTTCTATTGCCCATCGTCATCGACGATACCAGCCAGTCCGGGGCGCGTGTTCCGGAGAAGTTTTTCACGATTCAATGGTTGAGGGTTCCGGCCGGAAGGCCGACGCCTGCCTTGGAAGCATTGTGTCGCCGGCTGGTATCGGGCGAGGCAATGGCTCCGAAACCCGCGACTACTTCCAAGGGGCGGGCGGCCAAAGCCGGCTCGCCGAAGATCCCGCCTCACTATCCCGAATTTCCAGCTGAGCGGCCTGGGTCGAAGGCTCAGTACTGGCTTCACGTGTTCGGCTGGGCGTGCAAGTCCGCCTGGATATTCTTCAATCAGCTGCCCCGATGGGTCAGGGGGTTCGTCTACGTCTGGCTTTGCATCGGATTGTTGTCGCGAGGCTGCAGCTCGGATGACCGTCGTCACGAGTCGTCCAAGATCTCGTCTGAGGATGCCCAAAAGCTCCACGCAATTTCTGACAAATATCACGGTAGCTGGGACAAGAAAGATATCTCAGACCTTGCTCGACAGATTGCCCGCATCACCTCGGACGGTGCGGCTGAACCCCCGGTCGAACGAAGTCCGCTGTTGGCGATGCCGTTCACAGCACCCGCCGGCGACACGGAAGCGTCAAAGCTCGCTGATGCCACATTCGCCCAGGTGTACGGAAAAACGGCCATATCGCACCGTGGTCGCGTCGGCTTGAGCCCGGAATCCGTACCTTGCGGCGATGTAAAAGCTGCCGTGGAAAAAGGACGCTTGAACCATTCCAGATATGTTCTTTGCGGCGCCATCGGCACGGATGCTGCCGCGCAAGTGCTTACCATCAAGATGGCCAAGGTCAGCGATGGCACGGTCCTATGGTCGAAATCATATCCGGTGGTTGGCGCGGATCCGGCAAAGATCGCAGCGGAGATAGATTCCCAAGTCCCGCCGCTGGAAGAAGATTGAAAAAAGATTCGTCCGCGCCAACGCGCGGACCTACCTCAATTTACAGGCCGCCGGCGCGGACTGAAGCGGCCAGCTGGTGTTCGGCGTGTTTGGCAAAATACGACTATTAATGGTGTAGTACAGGCTTCCAAGCCGCCCGCGCGCGTCTCCATACGGATTCGGGTTGCTCGGCGAACTGCCGTAGCTGCTCGCGGTATCCGCGACCAGGTGATCGCAGTCGAAAGCGGCGCGTGCGGCACAGGCGTAGTTCCCGGTGTACAGCGCATCAACGATCAGGCAGATCTGCAGCGCCGTTTTGGCAGGTCTTGCGATCGTAGCGCCGTCGACCATCTTGGCGAGATTTGCGAGCTTCTGCTTGGCAAAGCTCACGAGTTGGGGTCTCGTCGAGGACACGCCGGAGCTTAACTGGCCGCCCAACAGCCACATCGAATTGCCCTTGGTCGCCGCCCCGCCTCCGTCGCAATAGCCGGTCATGTCGATCAGGCTGCTGCCCTCGGGCTCGGTTCCCTCGCTCGAGCCCACGCGCGTGGTCCAGCCCAGTACCTGCTGCTTGCAGAGAGGCTCCGTGGTGCCCGGGATGATCGAGCTGATGGTCTCCTGACTCTGAACGAGAACACCCGGGACATCATCCACGCCATTCGCGACGGTCTGGATGGCCGCAAACTGATTTCCGGAGGGACCCGACGCGCCGCATATCGTTGGCGGAATCGTGTTCGCGGCGAAGCCCGGGCACACCTTGGCGATGTTGAGGGTTCCCGGGCAGGTGCCGCCAGCCTGAAGGCGGGTATCCGTGATGACGCACGTTTGCTCGAAGATGTTGCCGGATACGTTATTGGCCGAGGGTCCCGCGATCACGTGCGCCAGCGCGCCCGTGGGGTTGCAGCCGGCGTCCGACGTGCAGGCGCTGGTGGACGCTACGACGACGAGACCCTCGGGCGCGACCGCAAACTCCAGCACGTTGCCGCTATTGGCCGTCGTGGCCTGAGTTGCGAAGGCGTATGCGGTGTCGCTCTGCACGCCGGTTCTCAGTTTATTGAGCGGGCAGGGCGCGGTGCCGCAGGCAATGGAGGCAAAGGTCGTGGGGTTGTTCACGGACCCGAGGGTCAGTTGGAGTATCGTGCCGACAGAGGTCGAAATCAGCAGGCTCCCGTCGATCGGCCAAATATCCATGCCATTCGGTTTTGCACCCGAAGCATAGGGGAACTGGGCCCACGACAAGACAATCCTCGGGCATACCGACTTGGCGGTTCCGCTGATGACTTGCTGAATCTGCGACGCCGAATAGTCGTAGACCAGTTCCGGCTCATCCCGGTCGCGTTTGCGACCGTCGCCGGTGACGAAGTCGTTGTCGGCGACGAGCACCAACAAGTCGCCCACACCGATGCCGGCGTTCGTCAGCGCGGTTTGGGCCGCCGCCGTTGTCGGCGCCGGCACTACCAGCGTCTCGATCAGCGAGTCGACTTCGTTGCCGTTGAAGTATTGGTCGAGCAGCACCGGCGCCAGATAGCCTGTCGGCGTGGTCGCTGTAATGGGCACCGCCGGCAGCACCCAGAGTTGCGGTTTCGCACCGTTATTCCCGCTCGCAACGGCATATAGGTTGCCTTTTGCATCTACCGAGAGGCCATCGGGTTGGCGCGGACCGGGAATCGTCGAGGCGCTGCTCCACACGAGCATCGAGGAGACCGGTGGCGTTCCGGTGGGGCCAAAGTAGCGGACGATCGAGCCACCGGTTGTGTCGGCGACCAGCAAGTCGACACCGCCGCTGGCGGCGTTCGACACGAATACCAGTGAACGAAAGCTCTTGAATGCACCGCCGTCGCCATTCAGCAAGGTGGCACTCGCCGGGCCGAACAACACGTCGTAGACGGCGTTTGGCGACGAGGAGTTCGCGGCCGTCACGCGCAAACTTTGCGCGTAGAGGTTGGCTGCGGCTAATACGGCCGTCAAGGTGAGTGCGAAACGCAACATGACCCCAACCCTTCCGGGCGCGCAATAGTTCATGAATTCCCCATTTCTTGTTATTTGTTTCGGCTACCCGATCGAATCACGGGCAGGCATTCTTCGAAGATTATTCAAAGCCTAGCACGCCCGCGAGGTGAGTTGTGATCAATGCGCCGCTGAAGGGGTGGCGCCGCGCACTATGTGACGACGCCGAGATTTGTCATAAGAGGGCGCGGCGCCAGCGGCGGGCGCTAGCGGCGCGGTGCGACAGCGATCGTTTGGCTCGGAACCGCGCTGTCTTCGACCGGCGAGCCGGCGCCCGCGCGATGCGCATGGCGCTGTTTCTGATGCAGCGTATTCAGATAGTTTTGTGTGAGCGAACGGAAAGCCGCCGGTGCGTCCGCGTCCTTGCTCAGGATTCCGTAGCTGTGCAGCAGCAGTGTCTCGGACTCAGCGTAGTTGCCGAGGCCCGTGAGCGCCGCGCCCTCGGCGCTCTCGGCGATCGCGGTTTTCCAATGCGATGCGGAGAGCGCCGATGTATAAATATCCGCGGCGGCGCGCGCCGATGCCAGCGCGTCGGAATATTGATGGGTCGCGACTTGGAGGATTGCCAGATTTTCCAGGCTGGAAGCGACGTTCGGATTGATGTTGCCGAACAGCCGGCGCCGCATGGCGAGCCCCTCCTGAATGCGGCGGTCGGCGGCGGGGTAATCGCCCGCCAGCGTCAGCCAGAAGCCGATGCGGTTGTTCACCGCCGCCACGTCGCGATGATCCTGGGGGAAGAGCTTTCGATAGACGGCGAGCGCTTCGCGCAGCGTCGCCAGTGCGCCCTGGACATCGCCGCGGTCGTATTGCACGAAGGCGAGGTTGTTGAGCGTGTTCGCAACGCCCGGATTGACCTCACCGAGCAATTCACGCTCCATGGCGAGCGCTTGCCGGTATGTCGACTCGGAGTTCGCGAGGTCCCCCTTCTCCTGCAGCACGTACGCCTGATTGCTCAGGGCCTCCGCGATCTTGAGGTGCTTGTCGCCGAACAATCGGCGGTACATCGCAATCGATTCGAGGTACAGGTTCTCATGTTGAACGTAGTCGCCGTTTTCTCCGTACAGAATCCCGAGGTCGTTGATGGCGTCGGCGAGATCGGGGTGCGGGGCCGAACCGCGCAGCGCGCGCTGCATGGCCACGGCTTGGCGCATCAGCGGGATCGCGGTTTTCAAGTCGCCGTCGTCGTCGATCGCCTGTGCCAAATTTTTGAGGGTTCGGGCAATGTCGCCGTGGGCTTCGCCATAGAGCTGGTGCTGCAGCACCAGCGCATCGCGGTAGCTGCCTTCGGCATCTTTAAAGCGGCCCATGCGGTCGAGCACAATGCCGAGGCCGGACAGGCTGTTCGCGAGATTGATCTGATTACGACGGCTCTTGGGCTGCGCCGCCTGTAGATTCGCCGCCTCGCGAAAAGCCTTCTCGGCAGATGCATATTCGGCCTGTATGGTCTGCAGATCGGCGAGGTGATTCAAGGACTCGGAAAGATCCGCCGGCTCGAGGTCCTTGCGACGCTGCCGCGTCGAGACAGCCTGATCCAGCAGAGGCCGTGCTTCGGAGTACAGGCCAAGTCCCATGTAGACGCTGCCAATGGTGTCCATCAGAGTTGCTTGGATGGCCGGCTGTTTGGCCAACTCGGTTTCGATGCGCGCCGCGCCCTTGTCGAGCATCTCGCGCGCCGTGACGCTGTTGCCGCGCGCCTCGCTCGGATCCAAAATGCGGAACAGACCGATCAAAAAGTTCGTGGTCTGCCGGGACGCGTCGGCTTCGGCTTCAGCGCGCGCCGTCTGCTTCTGAGCCGCCGTGCGCTGCATCAGCGCATACGCGGCAAGGCAGCTCATGAACAACATGCCGAACATGGAGGCGCAGGCGGCGATGAACAATTGCCGGTAGCGGCGCTGCTGCTCTCGCCGGCGCAGGACATCGAAACCGACGCCGAGTATGCCGGCGATCAGCTTCAGCAGGGCGTTGTGCTTGCCGTCCTTGCCGGGCCGCGCGTCGGCGGCAATCGGTTCGGTGCGCGTATTGCTGAGCGCGCCATCTGCACCGATCTTAAAGCGCAGCGCCTTCGGAAAACACTCCTCGTCCTCGCGGCCCGGTAGGTCCGAGGTGTTCGGCTCGCCGCCGACAATCAGGCAGAAAATCCGGTCTTCACGGCCGAGCCTCTTGAACGCGAGGATTTCTTCGTTCACCCAGCGAGAATTAGCGGCCTGCGGCGAGCAAATGATGACTTGGCAGGCAGACTGGGTCAGCGCCTCGTTGATCACCGCGCCAAGATCCGTGGCGCTTGCAAGCTCCTCGCGGTCGCGAAATATAGGCGTGAGGCGCTTCGTTACCGTGCCCAGTGCGGTGATCGTGCCGATCAGCTGCTTCGGTGGCCGATAGGATTCAAGCGCTTTGTGCAGCCAATCGGCCCATTTGGCATCGCGGTGGCTGTAGCTGAGGAACGCACGGTATTTTGGCTGGACCACGCGTGCGGGGTTCCTAACTGATGTGTTTGCCGAGTGATCCCTTTGTTCTCGGCCTGTGCCGAGTACCTATGCGAAGGTTAGCTCAATTGTCGTCACACCTCCAACCGATCTTGAGGGCGGGCCACGAGGGCATAGAGGACAGGCATGAGAAAAACGCTGATGAGCAGCCGCGTGAATAATCCGCTGACGATCACCAAGGCGAACGGCCGTTGCGTGTCGG
>Ga0193728_1002148_pt1 | contig 10187 bp, 6 predicted proteins | sample U1c1metaG_FD_143037 | JGI IMG/M metagenome (GOLD analysis project Ga0193728, IMG submission 143037) | Soil microbial communities from a riparian zone of the East river system, Colorado, United States - U1c1 | ecosystem: Environmental > Terrestrial > Soil > Riparian zone | place: USA: East River... | reverse complement strand
ATGGGACGTTTGTACAAGGAAGAGAGGTAGGTCCATAGGTCCATGGGTCCATTGCCAGACTTGACAAAATCAATAAAATCCTAGGACCGCAAACTTAGCTTGAGAGAAGACGACGCTCCACGGCGGCTAAATATGCGGAAGGATTCTTGCGAAAACGAGACTGTTGACAGCGACATTCTTGATGAGAAGCTATTTCAGCACGGACGGCACGCCAAGCATGAAGATCGTGAGGGATTAAATCCTGTGCGGGGGAGGTTTTGACACGAGTGGCCAGAGCAGCTTGCACACGGACAGCCCCATGCACAACCAATCCTGGAACGGCTCCACGGCGTCCAGTGGCCCGACGCTCAGATCGACGAACAGAACCGAAGGACTGTTCCAAGCCATTATTGGTCCGTGGCAGATCTGGGATCTGATAACAGAAAAACAGATGAGGAGCGTAACTCTGAGTCACTTTGAGAAAATGAGTGATGGCCTTCTGCCAACAGGGATCAAGGTGGCTGGCTTGTTCCTGCATATGCATCAAGAGCAGCAGAAATCGCAATTGGAGTTCTTCTGGACGCACGTCTTCCTCCCCCAAGACATCAGCCAGCTGATGAACCCATCCATAGACCCGCTCCAGCGTTTGCCAATCGGTTCCCGTGCCCATCAGTGCCTTGTTCAGAAGATGTTGTAAGCGCACAAGAGGCTTGGGAAGGTCCCCCTTTTTTCCGCGACTCCATTGATGGAGGCGGCTATTTGGCTGAGGCGATCATGGAGTTTCAGGCCAGAGGCCGCAAGGGGAGGAGGTCCATCGTCGGTGATGGCACTGCGGACGGCTAAACAGTACTCTCTCACCGCTTCTGACTCTTGGTCCTGCTTGCCCTCGACGCCTCGCTCAATGGGACGAATCCCACGCACCTGCTTTTTCAGTTCTTTTTTGGCGTGGCGATCCGCCTCATAGATCGGCTTGGCGGCTTCCCGCAAGTAGTGAAAATGGCAGAGCTGATGGGCGATATGAGGAAACACCGTGGCCACGGCCAGACGGATGGCTTGTTGCCCATCGGAAACGATCCCACTGACCACCACCTTCTCGGGAAGCATCGCTTTGGCTTCTTTGAGCAGACCCGCCAGATCCTCTTGTGATGAGCTGAGCAGAGCACGTGCCACCAGCATCTCTCCTGAGAGCACCTCACGGATACTCCAGAGGACCTCATGCCCCACATCCGGCTGCAAGCCGTCCATCGCCAGTATCACCCGACCCTGCTTCTCAAAGAGCTTGTGCAGGCGCTCCTTCTGATGCAGATGCACCGTGACCAACTCTTCATAGCGATGCAACGCATGTTCCACCGTTCGTTCACAGACCTGCACCCCTCGCTCCTTCAAGTGCTCATGGATTTCTTTGATGCTTCTATGCTCTTTATAGCGCAATGTCCCTACCAGCGCGATCACATCCAATCCGCATTCCCCATGCGGCAAAGCCCATCTACCCTCTTCTTCTGGCCGATAGGGACACTTGTAGCGTCCGCACTCTTGGTTACGGCAGCGACGAACTTGCAATGTCAAACCACGTAATCCCTCTAATGTCATCACCTTTCGATGGGCATGATACGCTACCCACATCTCTTGTCCGCATTCCACACAGGTCGTCTTTTGCGGTTCCAAACGCAGCTCTTCTTGCGCTGCCGGACGGCTTTCTCTTCGACTCACTTGTTCTTTCCCAGCCTTTCTGCTTTTCTTCCTATTTTACCACCTCCTGTCAAGGTCAGTTTACGGTTCTAGATAAAATCTGGTATAATATATAGAAATCGTAGCTGAAGACTGGTCGTATGGCAAGCTGCTAGAGTAATCTAGATAGGCTATTCCCCCTAACCACGGGGGTTTTCCAGTTTTTGGGGATTATACTTCAATCTGCTCCTTCCCCATTTCAACCTCCCCTTTCCTGTCCCACACTCAAGTTCAGAAAGATACTGCGCTATCACATGCCGATTTTCAAGAATAATGGCGCTCACGATACATAGACGACCTTACATATCCTGCTCTTTTTCATCAATATAGTAACTTAACTTCGTTTATCCATATGTTTACCATAATAAATCTAATAACTTAAATTGACTATTTTCTTACTTAAACCATCTTAGTAAATGGCAATACATCTATTGCGCATCACAAATTGACTATAATTCTATAATTGCTTGTGTAGCAGAATAGTATTTTTGTGTGGTATAGTACAACTTTTGATCTTTTCATGATACGATAGATAAGAGGCAAATCCTTTTGAATAAGCATAACTGCTTCCTTTTATTGATGGATTTGCATTGTCCATGTTTGTCATGATGGGTGCCAAGCGTAACAAATGATCGATCTTTGCAAATACTATCGTTGGCAAGGAGAAATTTGCTGCCGCTTTTTGTGACACTTGAGAAACTCGTTCCCTAAAGACAGATTCTGTCCCAGGCTGGATGCTATGCTGATTTATAGCTGAGGTGGAAACAACTACATCCATCACATGCTTGGTTTAGGTTGACGGAAAGAATCAAGCTTTTGCTAATACTTGAAAAATTAGCAGGGCTACGTAGTCAAGGACGAATTTATGAAAACTACAAGTATACACATCTTACCGGTCTACTCGGAGCTACATCAAGATAAGATCGGCGATATGCAGCTACACAAACACCAGGTGGAGACCTGGGAAGCATTCCAAGATCCAACGGTCGATGTGATCTTCAATGTGGCAATGACTGGCGATGGTAAGAGTGCTGCGGGCTACTTACCAGCATTCAAGGATGAGAAACATGTCGTGGCAATGTACCCGACAAATGAGCTGATACGAGATCAGCTTCAGGCCTTGCCCAGTTACGAGCAGCGTTTGGGTATTAAATTGCCAAGGCACGCGACAATGTTTAGCGCCAAGATCAGCGAATTGATGCGTATACATGATACGTCCGATCGCCTGGAGGAAGTACGCAATCTTATCCGACGCAACCCTATTCTACTAACTAATCCTGATCTCGTGCACCTTATTATAAGCCATCAGTATGGCTGGGGAGCTAAGCGCAAAGAGCTTCCCTCCGAACTAGATTGGCAGTACGACTACCTGCTTTTTGATGAGTTTCATGTGTTTGATGTGCCACAGATCATTTCGGTAACTAATATGCTCGGCTATCTGGCAACTGTGCATCAACGCCATCCCAATCAACGTAAGAAGTTCGTCTTTCTTTCGGCAACGCCGGGCGGGCTGCTCAATACACTGTTGCCTCGCGGAGGATTACAAGTCCGTCCCGTGCAAGGTTCCTATAGTTCAACATCTCAACAAAACTATCGTTGCATTCTTCAGCCTTGTGATCTGGAGTTGCACGAAGTTAGTCCCGAGCAGTCTATTGAGCTATGGGTAGAAGAGCATCTCGATGAGATAAGAGACTTTTTCATTGAGCACAAGGATTCAAAAGGTGCTAAAGGTGCTATTCTGGTCAATTCTGTTGCAGCGGCAAAACGTCTGGTTGCTTTCTTAAAAGAGCATCTTGAGAAGCCGTACGGCATCACTATCGGTGAGAATACTGGGTTGACAAGCTCAGAGAAGAAGTTTGCCTCGTTCGACAAAGCGATCCTTGTAGGCACCTCAACGGTGGATATTGGTGTCGATTTTAGGATCAACTTGCTGATCTTCGAGTCTTATAGTGCTGGCTCGTTTATTCAGCGTTTTGGTCGCCTGGGACGGCACGAGGGCTATCCTATCTATCGCGCCTACGGACTTGTGCCACGCTTTGTGCTGGAGCGTTTTGCCTTGCGTCTTGCTGATGCAGCGGAGATTGAACGCCAATCGTTTAACGACCTCGTCTATGAAGTCTTTCCCACAGCATCAGACTTCCGTCGCTATACTAGGCGATGGGGTGTGGTACAAGCTGCTCAGGTGCTTGCAGACTTGCAAACGTTACAGAAAAAGTCAAAATTGGAAGGAGATAGAGCACTACAAGAGGAAAATACAGCGTTAGTTGAAGCACTTATGCAGCGCTACGAGCGATTCTATGGGGAAGGGGAGGGGACTCTGTCGAGATTGAAATCGGTGATGGCGGGTGCTCTTAAACGCTACCGATGGCTAAGTAACAAGAACAATAATATGTCAGAGGTGCTTACTGAACTGGCTAGCTTTCGCGGACAAAGTCCGCTCTCCTGTGGAGTATGGGACAAAACAGACGCCATAGATGAGCACCTGCAAACATACAATCTGTTCTTCCTGCTCACTAATACTGATTTTACAGTAATAGATAAAGAAGAGTTTATGCAGGAAGTTAGAAGGCGACATCAGCAACAAATCGGCGGAGAAGAGAACATACAAGATGTTAAGCAGCATAATTCACAAGAAAAAGCTTTTGAGCATCAACTCCTGTATGTCAAAATCAACGAATTTGTTGCAGAGCGTCAATCATTGCTCTTGCGTGTCAAATATGATTTGGCACAATCTGGCCAATTTCTTCATAAAGTCATGGTGCTTGATGAGATCACGGTTCTTGATCCAGAACATCCACAACGTGATAAAATCAATAGCGCACTTAAGAAGAAAAATCTTGTCTGTATCATCAGCGATATTCCACCACTGGAGTTGAAGCGTCAGATGCGCCTGGGGCCGCTTTTCCAGGTACACCGCATTCAGGATAGCATGGGATCGTCTTACTCTATCGCCTTTGGGCAAGATGCTCTATTGCTCGACTCAGAGTTATTCTTCCGCAAGACACGTGAAGACAATGCCATGATGTTGTAGGGTGGATGAAGCTCAGCCGAGATTGAAACAGATTGAAACAGATTGAAAAAGGAGATTTACGTGTTTTTTCTGGAATTTCTCAAACAGTCGGTGCCTGCCAACGACACAGTAACCCGTTCGTTCATTGATCTGATGGTGCCACGGTTGCTCGAAAAGTATGTGGATCGTTCGGCGAAAGGTGGCATGCATCAGGACAATAATGCACTGGATGAGCAGACTAAGCGAGCATTTGAAGCTCACGATGATCAGAGTATGTTCAGCCATTTGCTCAATGGGATTTTGCCGTCGCTTCGTCTAATGCGTGTGCTTGAAGCTGAAGGGATTGAGCAATTTTCTGCGCTTGATCGTCATGTATATATTCTTTCCTATCTGATGCATGACATTGATAAGATTAATGGGCATCGTGTCGAGACACAAACACGCGAAGTGATTGAAGAAGCAAAGGCATCTATTGCTAAAGAACTACAGGATTGTAATGCAGAGGCATTCTTCCCTGAGATCATGGAGTATCTGGAGGACATCACTTATCTGGTAGTGAATACGCAACGGACATGGGGAACGAATCTGACACCACATCTCTGGAATCTTCGTTTGTCAGGACGGATTCTCTGGTTGCGAGATCTATGCACGTTCTCAGATCAGATTGCCTATGTAGTAACTTCACCTGCTGAGATTCTGCATGGCGGAGAGCTAGGCAACCTCCTGGCGATGCTGAGCGACCACCAGTTGACATTTCACTATCACCAGCTGCGCGATGTACGTGGCTTGTTTACAAGCGTGGTCAATAATGGTCTCATCAACCTGTTTACCGATGAGGGTAAACGGGAAGGGATCTGGCCCTATCTGTTCTTCTCCGATGGAGTGGTATATATTGCACGCAAGACGGTGAAATTATCGATTACAGATGAGCAGGTAGTTGAGGCGGTAAAAAAGCAACTGCAACAGGTTTGTGGTGTACGTGTTAGGCAGGATGCTCCAGGCTTTGCGTTCAGCAATCAGGGCAATGCTAAACATCCCGAATACTACTTCGAGTTCCTGTCCTTAGATGATTACTTGCAACTCCTGGTGGATAGCACATTGCGCCGTACCGTGAGGGATATAACAGCAGGACCTTTTGAGAAACTGCGCGAAATGCAGGCCAATAGAGAAATTGCAGCGGGCCTGTTAACGGACCTAGATCTCAAGCCAGATTTGCGTACCAGCAAACTCGCCCGTTTCTTCTCAATCGTCTTTACCACTGTACTCGGTATGCTCAACAAGCATCAGCAAGAGTTGTATAAACGCATAGAACGAGAAATTGTGGATTATCTGGCATTGCAAACATATTGGGAGCAATCGAAAACAATCCCCAACAAAGGAGGTGTCGAATATCGCTGGTTCTGGTTGGCTGCACGATACATTCAGGATCATCCAGGCGTTGACACATACGATGGCGCTGGCAATCTTAAAGAGGTCTTTGAGCACATCTTCGCGCTGGTGAAAGAGCGAGCAGGTGCTGAGCTAGCTCAGGCCATCCAAGAGCATCAACGTTATCTTGTACATTTGCCCCATTACTTGGAAACTATAGTTGAGTTGCCGCATATGGTACGAGATCACGGTACACTGCCCGATTTCCATGGCGAAATAGAGGGCTATGCAAATGCAAAAGGTAAGGGCAAAGCCAAAAAGTTGATCTGTACGCTCTGCAACAGCTCGTATCCGACAGAAGCTCAGTCCGATAACGCCGTGTTGTTTCAGCCATGGGTGTACAAAAACAAAATGCCGCTGTATGCTGGAACAAATGCAGGCGGCGTGTGTGCTATTTGCGCATTGGAGTTGATGCTGCGGCAACTCCAGCAGAAAGGAGATTTACGCCTGACAGGAAGTAAGTTCGAGGCGATGAAGATCAAATATATCACGGTCTATCCCAACTACTTCTTCACGGCAGAGACAGGAGCAATGGTACAAGGCATCTTGGATCAGTTGTGGGATATGAATTTCTTCACACTGCGTCAGCAGCTGACAGGCAAAGACCTCGAAGTGAAAGATGTACTGAATTCACAGATGTTTGTACTTGAGGCCAAGCCTGATACCAAAGGTCCTCGTGTAGTCCCTGACTTCGACGATGTAGAGAACACCGATAATGTCACACTAGAGGACCTACTCGCTGGAACAAACTTGGAGGTAACACCAGAACAGGCGAAGGACTCCCACGATTATGGCTTCATCAAGTACGAGTACCCCAACAATACTTACCCCAGCATGTGTTTCTTCGGTATGCGAGCGGGTAAGGATGACAACGATACGGCATCTTGGGCCATGCCTGCGTTACTCGCGCTCGCCTTGCCACTGGTGACGGGAGCAAAGGTAGTTATATCTGAGCTGCTACTGCCGCTTTTTGCATCTGGACACGATTTTCCAGAAACGGTGGTATTCGATGCTCCACATCCTTACCTCGGACGCTTGCTGGATAATGTCTGGCGTGGACAAGCTACAGCTGAGCACAGAGACCTCGGTCACCGAAATCGTGTGCGAGTAAACAAAGTGCTGGACAAGCTTAAGATACTAGTACAGGTCTATCAGGTGAACTTTGAGACTTATTCAAAGAAAGGAAAGCCAGAATGGCAACACCTGAGCGCGGTTGTCCGCGATATCGAAACTGATCCTATGTATGTGTTTAGCTACTTGCGCGAGCAAGAACGCAGAGGCACAATAACATTTGCATTTCGTGCAGATGCATATATCGGTATCTACCGACGCATCTGCCAAGAACTGTTAGGTCAACGCATCTGTCAAGAGATGCTTGATATGAATTTATTAGAGGAGAAAAACTTGGGAAACATTCAGAAATGTGTAGAACTCTACACGACATTTTATCGCGGTGGCTATGAGGCACATTCTATACTCAAGCCCATAGATACCGCCGCCAAGGCCATTATCAATAGCCCGTTGGAGATCGATGAGGAAGATTTGCTCTGGCAAATCCAGGGTGAGATACGAAACTGGCTGGACCGGGTACGGAGCCGTCAGGCAACGGGCTATGCCGTGTTTTGGGGTAAGGATATTGATACCAAGGAGGCTCCAGCCATCCGTGAGTTCATTACCTACTTCTATAAGCAGGTATTCAGTACTTATTGCCAGGGCGAACGCGGCATTTTGCGTAGCCGACTCAATCGCTTCAAGGATGGCTGTGAGGCCTACTATGTACACTTGCGTACGATACAGCGTATTCAGGAGCAAGAGGCCGAAAAAGAGCCTATTGCTTAGTTAAAATTATAAAAAAAGAAAGTGAGTTTCAACATGTTTTTGAACAGTTTAGAAGGCAGTGACGTATTCCATCAGGACATTCCCAAATTACCGATGGGCAAGTATGCACACGTTATTCTCTTGCGGGAAACGAACTCGTTCGCACTCTTTCAGACCGATGGTGAACTGAACATCTCTCGTGTGAGCCTGGGACGAAGCCATCAAGAGCTGACCACACGTATCGTGCTCTTTAAGCGGAAACAATCAACTCCAGAGCGCTTGACCGGGCGCGAACTGCTGCGCAGTCATGGCTTGGTTGAGAAGTGCAAATACAATACATCCGAGTTTTGTAAACGTTGCCCTGACTGTATTTATTACGGCTTTGCAATCGGCAATGAGGGATCAGAGCGTTCGAAGGTGCTGGTTGACTCGGCCTTTTCGATTACTGGCTATGATCTGTCGCATCAGCAGTTCACTTTTAATGCGCCGTCGGAAAATGGCACGATGAGCGAGGATGGTAAGATGAAGACTGCGCTAGGCGAGCAGGATTATGTCTTGCCACAGGTCTACTTTCCTTCGGTGGTGACAATTAAGGACCCGACAGAGGCCGAGTTTATCTATGTGCTGAATAATATCTTGCGTACAAAACGCTATGGTGCGCAGAATACACGTACAGGAACGGTGACCAATCGTGTCCTGGGCGTCGTTTTCGCTGATGGCGAAATTTTCTCCAATCTCCACCTCACCCAGGCAGTTTATGATACCCTACCACAAGAGCAACGTGCAAAGATGCCTCTTCCACAGGAGGAGGTCATCGAGGCTGTGCAAACGGTTGTTCCCGCACTGCTGCGAGAAGATGGTGTGGTCTATCGCCATATCGATGGTGAGCGCTTGCAGACACTGTTGCAAGAGGTGCTACAGATTACCAGCAATGAGCAGAAACTACTCTCCCTTTTAACCCAGGCCAATGCTGAAGCCAATCGTTATGCTCAGACCTATGGAGTGGGTGCTAAAGAAGCGAAAGCGAAGAAATAGGGTGGAAGAGAGAACTCTGTCGAGATTGAAATCATTCAAGATTGAAAGGGAGTATGCTATATGTTCATCACGGTCTGTCACCTGACGTTGCATGATTATCTTTTCTACGCTTCACGTGAGGTAGGACGACTATATGAAACGGAGAAGTATCTGCATAATTATGGGCTGACCTATGCACTTGGGCTGGTCAAGTCACCCTTTAGCAATCTGACCCAGGTGCCGCGCTATCAGGAAGATCTGGATGTGATGAACAAGCAAGGGGTGTATGTGACGCCAGCACATCCCTTGCGCTGTACGTTTGCCTTCCACACTTTTAAGATGGCAAATGTGAACTACTATAACTTCACACCGCAGATTAGTTCCAATCAGGTGGTCTTTGGACGCGCTAAGGAGTTGGTGCCTGAAAGCACGTTTGAATTCTTTGTGCTCAGTGAGCAAGAGGTGCAGCTTCCAAGCTGGATTCGCCTGGGCAAGTGGATGGCTAAGGGGCATGTACAAGTCAAGGCCAGAGCACGAGCGCAGGTCAAACAGGGATCTTTTCGGGTCAAGGGGGCGCTGAATCCGCTTGACATCGATATGATACCTGAGAATTGCAATATTATTGCGATGGCACCGGCTAGCTTGTTAACAAGCGCCTATTGCACCGGGTCCTATTACGAGATTGCGGATAGTGACTCCCACCAGATACGTTTGCCTGCGGGGATGCGCTATCAAGCTAAACGTTGATACTGCCTTGGCTTGATTGATTAAATGGGTGGGGGATGATTCTGCTGGCAAAATCTGTAAGCACGTTAGGACAAGGAAAAAGGAGGTTTCTGAGTGGTGAACGTGCGGCCCCACTCTACCCCACGGACGCGATAAAATCGGGTCCCTACACTCGGGCAATAAATTGCCATAGATACTTGATAAATCAAGTATGTACGTTTGAGCAATACATTGCCTTCTTGGAGGAGAAGCCGTGTCTCCAAGCCACGTGTGATGACAGGGATGAGATCCATGAAAAAGAGACGTATATAGCATGAAAACAGAGCGATTGATCGCTTCTGCTCGGCAATTCATTGCCCGAGTGTAGGGGCCCGATTTATCGCGCCCATACGCATCAACTTAAGGATTGGGGAGACCTTGAAAAAGGAAGGCCCCCCCAAATGGACTAGTCAGGAGACAAAAAGATGCTCATCTGGCATGCTAA
>Ga0193728_1002147_pt1 | contig 10188 bp, 4 predicted proteins | sample U1c1metaG_FD_143037 | JGI IMG/M metagenome (GOLD analysis project Ga0193728, IMG submission 143037) | Soil microbial communities from a riparian zone of the East river system, Colorado, United States - U1c1 | ecosystem: Environmental > Terrestrial > Soil > Riparian zone | place: USA: East River... | reverse complement strand
GAGCTCTACGCTCTTCAAAATCCTTTTGAGTCTCGTTACATTCAGAGGGGGGCTGGCGTAGGATTTCAGGCCCACGGGATGGTATCCATGCTGCCATCATGGGTGCATAGCGAAGCCGGTCCGATTCCACCGCCTCAATTCAGCACGGAGGACTTGATCGCACATGTGAAGGCCAACATGGAACAGAAGGCCGTCACGACGATCAACATCGGGATCTACCAGGACGGTACGATTGAGCAGAGTTCTCTTGACATGATGCGCCAATTGCGGCGCGCAACTAGGGAGAGGTAAGGCGAGTGATCGCCCTTTTATCAGGGTGAATGAGCCGCTACTCTTCATCGGTGCGCACGCGCTCGGCCACCGCGCGATCAAAGACCACGTAAATAACGGCTCGACCAATAACCTGGGACGGAAAACAAAATGAAATACCTAATCATCACTGTGCTCCTAATGGGAAGCATGAGCGCTCAAACCTATCAGCCTGCCTGGGAGTCGATCGATCAGCGACCCACACCCGCCTGGTTTGGCGATGCCAAGTTCGGGATCTTTATTCATTGGGGCACCTATTCGGTGCCGGCTTACGCTCCAGTCCTGCCCGGAAAGCTTGCCTACGCAGAGTGGTATTGGAATGCGATGACGCACGGCAAGGACGACCCCAAAGCTGACGCTATTCAGACCGGCACCTGGGCGTTTCATCAGAAGCGCTACGGCGCAGACTTTCCCTATCAGAACTTCGCGCCTCAGTTTCGTGCGGAGTTGTTCGATCCGGATCACTGGGCTGACGTGTTTGCCCGATCCGGAGCGAAGTATGTTGTGTTGACCTCGAAGCACCATGAGGGATTTGCCTTGTGGCCCAGCAAGGAGGCCTCGGTGACCTGGGGCCGGCCCTGGAACGCAGTCGAAGGCGGTCCGAAACGCGATGTGCTGGGCGACCTCACTGACGCGGTTCGCCGGAAGGGCCTGCGCATGGGTTACTACTACTCGCTCTACGAGTGGTATAACCCGCTCTGGTTGAGCGACAAGCCGCGCTATGTGCGCGAGCACGTGTTCCCCCAGTTCAAGGATCTGGTCACACACTATAAGCCGTCTATTATTTTCAGCGACGGCGAATGGGAGATGAGTTCCGTTGACTGGCACAGTCCTGAACTGCTCGCATGGTTGTTCAATGAATCACCAGTGAAAGACGAGGTCGTGATCAACGATCGCTGGGGCGGCGACACCCGTCACAAACACGGCGGCTATTGGACTACGGAATATACGGCTGGGATGAGCGGCATCGATCATCCCTGGGAAGAAAGCCGCGGCATGGGTGTCAGTTACGGCTACAACCGCGCCGAGAATCTCAACGTTTATCACACTGGCCGCGAACTGGTAATGATACTGGTCGACACGGTCAGCCGAGGCGGCAACCTGCTGCTTGATATCGGGCCCGGAGCCGACGGCACAATCCCGGTGATTATGGAGGAGCGGCTCACTCAGATCGGCGACTGGTTGAAGATTAACGGCGATGCCATCTATGGCACCAAGCCCTGGAAGGCGACGCAGCAATGGAGCGCCGGCGAAGTTCCGAAAATCGAATACAACAAGGAATATTCGTCCGCCTACGACGTAAACAAGTTGACGGAGAAACCTGAGCCGGGAAGGGCGGGCATCGAAGCCTTCTTCACCACCAAGGGCAGCGACATGTACGCGATTCTGCCGCACTGGCCTGACCGCATCCTTCTTCTGAAGGATGTAACCGGCGCCAAGTCGGTAAGTCTTCTCGGGTCGACCATACCAGTGAAGTTCAAGGTTTCCAGGATGGGAGTATCGGTCGAGCTTCCTGATCTTCCAGAGGAACTGCGTTTCCAGCCGGCGTGGGTATTGAAGATCGGGCGGTGAGGCGGATGGTGTCGCCAATCTCTCCGGTGCGACCAAATTCAGGTGTTGTCCATAACACCTTAGACCATTGCGGGCTCAGTTTATAGAAACTTTTCTATTCGAAACGGGGAATTCGGCGATGAATAGACGATCGTTCTTGCGGGGAACCACTGGAGCGATGCTGGCCTTCACCCGGCCCGGACAAATCGCCCAAGCACTGGAACGTGATACTACCGGGGCCTCGCCGGCAGTCCATCCGCAGAACAACATCTTTGTGAGCGCAACCGGAGACGATAGCAGTCCGGGAACGGTATCTCGTCCATTGAAATCATTTCACGCTGCGCAAGCAGCAATTCGCACTCTCAAGAAGGAAAACTCCGGAACCATATCGGTTTACTTTCGCGCAGGTACTTACTACTTGCCGGATACCATCGTTTTTACGCCGGAAGACTCGGGAAGAGCCGGAGCGCCGATCATTTACGCACCCTATCCCGGAGAGCAGGTTCTATTAAGTGGCGGGAGTCGCATCTCCTCCAAATGGACGCCGTACCGAGACGGGATCATGAAGACCTCCGTCTCATCCGGAACGACGACTGATCAGCTCTTTGTAAATGGGCAAGAACAGATCCTGGCTCGTTACCCGAACTACGATGCTAACGCCAAATACTTGAATGGCTACGCTCCTGACGCAATCAGTCTGGAGCGTGCCCAACGCTGGGCGGATCCGAGGGGGGCCTATATTCACGCTCTCCATCAGTACCTGTGGGGCGATATGCACTATGTCATCACAGGCAAAAGCGCCGATGGGAATGTGTCCTACGAGGGCGGCTGGCAAAACAATCGGCCAAAGCCGATGCATGCGCAGTACCGGTTTGTGGAAAATGTTCTTGAAGAATTGGATTCTCCAGGCGAATGGTATCTCGATCAAGCCAAATCAACGCTCTATTTTTATCCGCCTGCAGGGCTGGACTTGGGTAACGCCAAGATCGAGACCGTGCGCCTGACCCACCTGGTGGAATTCCGTGGAACGCCGGATAAGCCCGCGAAGTGGATTGAGCTTCGAGGATTCACCTTCCGGCATACTTCGAGAACGTTCATGGAGACGCGCGAGCCGCTCTTGCGCAGCGACTGGCGAATCTATCGCGGTGGCGCGATCTTCTTAACTGGCGCGGAAGACTGCGTGGTGGACGATTGCTTCCTCGATCAGCTCGGTGGGAATGGCATTTTCGTCAGCGGTTACAACCGCCGGATTCATATCTCGCGCTGCCACATCGCTGCCGCTGGAGCCAATGGCGTTTGTTTTGTTGGAGAACGGAAAGCGGTCCGAAACCCACTGGACAACTATGACGACCGGCTCGCCATCGCAGACCTCGATCTCACGCCCGGGCCGCGCAGCCCCGACTATCCGGAAGACTGTCTGGTCGAAGACTCCGTGATCTATAAAACCGGACGGGTCGAGAAGCAGACCGCACCCGTCGAGATCGCAATATCGAAATCAATCACTGTCCGGCACTGTTCCATCTACGATGTGCCTCGTGCTGGAATCAACATCGGAGATGGCTGCTGGGGCGGCCACCACATTGACCACTGCGACGTTTTTGAAACCGTCAAGGAAACTGGTGACCACGGATCGTTCAACTCGTGGGGACGTGACCGCTATTGGGGAGCGACAGGCGTGGATCTGGACACAGTCGTGGACAGCTCGAATCCCAAGCTGCCCGTGCTTGACGTCATGGAGCCGAATACTCTCTCCAACAATCGCTGGCGCTGCGACCACGGTTGGGACATCGATCTGGACGACGGCTCGACCAATTATCACATCTACAACAATCTTTGCCTGAATGGCGGACTCAAGCTGCGCGAAGGCTTTTACCGCGTGTGCGAGAACAATGTCCTGGTGAATAACACGCTGCATCCGCACGTCTGGTACAAAGACAGCCACGATATTTTCCGCAGCAACATTATTTTTGCGCCGTATCGACCGATTCAGGTTCGCACGTGGCAACAGGAAATTGATTTCAACTTCTGGCAGAGGGCAGGTGAGGCTGCCGCGCCGGCCATCGCATTGCAAAAGCAAAGCTTGCTGGATGCGCATTCGTTGCAGGGAGATGCGATGTTTGTGGATCCACTTGCCGGAGATTACCGAGTGAAACCCGGGTCGCCCGCGTTGTCACTTGGATTTCTGAACTTTGAGATGCACAGCTTCGGCGTACAGAGCCCGCACCTTAAAGCCATCGCCCGCCAACCGATACTGCCGACGTTGCGCGATCCGATTCCTATGACGTTCAGCGAAACACGCAGCCGCGAGACCGCCAGCTGGGCCGGCGCTAAGGTGCGCAACATTGTCGGCATGGGTGAGGTCTCAGCGAAGGGGACGCCGGGAGAAACCGGCGTAATCCTGGTTGAAGTGCCGGATGGCAGTGATGCCGAGAAAGCCGGCTTGTTTGAAGGCGATGTGATGCTGGCGGTAGATGGGAAGCGCATCGAGGAACTTCATGATTTGTTGAAGCGCACGCGGGAAGCGGGTCCGAGGAAACCGTTAAGCATTACCGTCCTGCGCTATGGGCAGGAATCCACAGTTGAAATCAAGCTAGCGCCATAGAGAAGATCACATCTTGGACGCTGCAGCGCACAAGGGGAAATCGATGCTGGAAAATATTCGTAACGCTTTCTTGTTTTTATTTTTCTGACCGCGAACATTGCCAAACAACCAGCCCTGACCCAGGTTCACGCCAACCGAGGCGGCGACTTCAATTCGTCCGGAGATACAGATTCCTGCTTCTGCGCAGTAAGGCACAAATAGATGGTGGTTATTTAACCATGGAGATCGACTACATGCGAATTCGGCTTCTCGCCGGTTTCTTCATCGGGATTTTTCTCTTGTTGCCTTTCGGACTCGCCCAAACTACCGTCAGCCTCGATTCCATTCCTGCGCGCATGCACGACGTGATCGTCGCCAAGGAGGTTCCAGGCGCGGTTACGGTGGTCGCGACGCGTGACTCTGTGCTTCGGATGGACGCTCAAGGTTGGGCCGACCCGGAACATAAATCTTTCATGCGTGTGGATTCAATCTTCTGGATCGCGTCCATGTCCAAACCGATTACGGCTACTGCGGTGCTGATGCTGATGGAGGAAGGCAAACTCTCCCTCGACGATCCGATCTCCAAATACATTCCCGAACTGGGTGGACTCAAAACGGCGGAGGGCAAAACGCAGCGAATCACGCTGCGGCACTTGCTCACTCACACCTCCGGAATGGGAGAAGCAACGGACGAAGAGGCGGAATCCGCGCGCAAGCTGTCCGATCTGGTGCCGGCCTTTGCCTCAAAGCCGCTTGCGTTCGAGCCGGGGAGCCAATGGAAATACTGTCAGTCCGGCATTCTCACTCTCGGCCGGATCGTAGAAATCGTTTCCGGTGTGCCGTTTGAAGTCTTCCTGCGGAAGCGTATCCTCGACCCGCTAGGCATGAAGGACACGACGTTCTACCTGAGTGAAGCCCAGCTGCCGCGCTGGGTGATACCCGCCAAGCGCGAAGGCGAACAACTGGTGCCGGCGGAAATTGGGCTTCTGTACGGCCATCCTCCCACCTGGCGCGACCACTACCCGGCGAGCAACGGGGGCTTGTTCTCGACCGCTCCCGATTACACGCGGTTTGCCCAAATGCTGCTGAATGGCGGCGTGCTCGATGGCCGGCGCTACCTCATGGCTGAGTCGGTGCGCATGATGTCAACTGTCCAGACTGGGGATCTGGTCACCGGTTTTACTCCCGGCAACGGCTGGGGGTTGGGAGTAGGCATCGTCCGCAAACCTCAGGGTGTAACTGAAATGCTCTCACCCGGAACCTTCGGCCACGGCGGAGGCTACGGTACTCAGGTCTGGATCGACATGAAGAGAGGCGCTGTACTAATAATGATGATCCAGCGGTCAAATTTCAAGAATGCCGACGACACGCCGGTCAGGTTGGCCTTCCAGAAGGCCGCACTGGAGTAAATAGAAAACCAAGCCGGAGGGATCTTCATGAAGAAGATATCTGACGAACAAAACAAAAACGGCAACACCGAGCCATCATCCCCAGCGCGCCGCACCTTCGTCAAAGGCATTGCTGCGATAGGAGCGGGAGTCGCCGCTTTCCCTCTCTTGACCAACCCGGCTGAAGCTCAGGTTCCGGCCGCTCCCGATAATGGAATCCCTTCGGGATCGAGCAGCGCTGAGGTCGCGCTTCAAGTCCCCCGTGCCTTCCAGGGCGACAAGATTGACTGGCACGGATTCGACCGTTACGACTTCGTGATGGATAAGCAGACCTTGGCGATCACGCCTTTCAAGGCACCGGCCGGCGAACAGTCCGGCGAGCTCGGGAACTCGGATAAAGGACAGCTACGGTGTGTAGTCATTGTGCCCAAGCAGGCGGCTCCCGGCAACCCGTGGTCCTGGCGCGGCGTTTACTGGAATCACCAGCCCCAGGCCGAAGTCGAATTGCTCAAACGGGGTTTTCACATCGCATATATTTCGGTCGACCCCAAGGCCGGGTCATTAACGGGATTGACTATGGATGAGCTTATGGATCAGCTCGGAATGTCCAGAGCGGCATTAACGGAGTGGGACGCCTGGTATGCCTACCTCACCGGGCAGTACGGGTTGTCGAAGAAACCTGCGTTCATCGGCATGAGCCGGGGCGGGATATTCGAATTTAGTTGGGGCACCGCCAATCCCGACAAGGTCTCCTGCATCTATGCCGACAATCTAGGGATGGAACGCCATGCTTTTCAGAGGCTGGGAGACCTGGCACGGGCCGATGTGCCGGTCCTTCAAATCTGCGGCACCATCGATCCGAACCTCGGCCAGTATACTTCCGCCGTCGAAGCCATCTATCAGCAGTTCGGCGGACGCATCTCGATGATGGTCAAGGAAGGTTACGCCCATCATCCGCATAACCTGCGCAACCCCAAGCCTATCGCGGACTTTATTGAGCAGAGCGTACGGGCAGTAAGGGGCCCGGCGCCGGCCTTCGCGGGCGACAAGTTCACCAGGACCTCCTACTACAGCATCGAGAATTTCTTTCGCGATTACCCGGATGAGGACACTTACATTACCTGCCGCGGCCCGCTGTTCTCGCCGTGCTACGACCGCTACGAATTCAGCGTGCAAGGTACGCCGATGACCACCATGGTGATCGTGCCGAGCACTACGGCCGCAGGTATGCCGTGGGTGTACCGGGCGGGCTTTGTGTTTCGTGACGCGAAGGTCGATCAGGAGCTGCTGGCCAAAGGGTTTCACATCGTCACCGGCCCCGTCGGGGTCAGCTTCGTGGTGAAGGATTGGGACACGGCGTATGAATACCTGACCGGGCACGGCTTTTCGAAGAAGCCGGCAATGGAAGGCGCGGGCGGCGGCGCCGGTGAAGTCTACGCGTGGGCCATCGAAAATCCTGACAAGGTTTCCTGCGTCTACGCCGAGAATCCGCGCATGCAGAGTGCCGTGGCGAAAACGCAGCCGCTCGATAATCTCGCCCCCCTGGCCAAAGCCAACGTGCCGCTTCTTCACGTTTGCGGCAGCCTCGACCCGTGGTTCAAGGACAATACGCTTGAGGTTGAAAAGCGATACAAAAAGCTTAAAGGCAAAATCCAGGTCATCGTCAAGAAGGGCGAGGGGCATTATCCGCTCGCACCGGAGGATCCGGCCCCGGTTGTGGACTTTATCACCCGGGCAGCTATCTCTGGGTAGTCTGCGCGATGCGAATGGCTTTATCGATATCCGGGTCGGCGGGCGTAAGCTTCTTTGCTTCGAGCAGTTCCCGGAGTCCATCTTTTGTGTCCCCTGAATGGAGATAGATGAGCCCGAGGTCCTTATGTAACTGGCCAAGTGCGGTACAACCGCCGCACAGCTGAATTCCTTCTTGCAATTGTGAGATGGCTTGTGGCCAATCGTGCGCGGCAGCCGATGCCAAGGCGAAATTTCCCAAAGTCTGAGCCCGATCCATGATTTGTTTTTGGGACTGCAGCGCTTCGAAGCGGGCCTGAAAACGTTTGGACTCCTCAGGATCTGATTGCGCCAATTGGCGGGACAGGTTGTAAAGCGCCTCACCGTGCTCAGGATTCATCTTGATCACTTCTCGCCATTGCGCGACAGCACCCGAACGGTCCCCATTGTGCAGAAGCTCTTGACCCAGCACGAACAGCGTGTCGGGGTTCTTGGGGTCCAGCTCGGCAGACTTCTGCAGCGCCTGCACAGCGGCCGCGGCATTTCCGGATGCTTTTTCGACCAGTCCCAGCAGATACCACGGTTCGGCATACTGAGGGTCGAGGTGGACCGCAGCTTCAAGTTCTGGTTTGGCGTCTGGGTATCGACGCAAGTCAAGCAGAACCCGACCCTTGTTGTAGTGCGCGGGGGCGGAATTCGGATCCAGATTCACAGCTTCAGAAAACTCTGCCAGAGCACCTTCCAGGTTGAACTCGTCCGCATACGCAATTCCCAGATTCAAATACGCGCCGGAAGACTTGGGATCCAGCTTGATGACTTGCTGGAAGTAGCTGATTCCTTCTTCACTCCGCCCCATGCGAATGAGTACCATTGCGAGCGCAGTAAGGGCCTGAGAATTGTCGGGACTGATCTTCAGGGCGCTTCGTATCGGTTGCTCCGCCTCGGAAAAACGCGATTCACTCGCGAGAGTCAACCCGAGATTGATGAATGCCTGCATGTACTGCGGATTATTTTCTATCGCCTTACAGAAGAGCATCTCCGCTTCTTTGTTTTTTCCCTGCTGACCGTACAGCACACCGAGGTTGTTCTGGGCCTCTGCGTAACCCAGATCCAGAGCAATCGCTGCTTTCAGTTCTGTTTCTGCTTCAGCCTGCTGACCAGCTTGCAGACATAGCAACCCCAGTTGGTTGTGCGCACGAGCGAGACTGGAGTCGAGGCTAATGGCTTTTTTCAGCGCTTCACGCTCCTCGGCGGGTTTTCCCAGTTGATCAAGGGCCAGGGACATATCGTAGTAGGTGCGCGCATTGCCAGGGTTCTGAGCCAGAGCCTCGCGATACAGATCGGCAGCGCGCTGGTACTCGCCCGCTTGAAAGTATTCGTTGGCCTGGTTGACCTTCGTCCCGGCGACGTCCTCTTTGACGCTCTGCTGTTTCTTTTCTTGGAAGCCTTCCAGTTCCTCACGGGCTCTCTGCTCCTGGCCCAGGCTTCGCAGCACCGCCGCCAGCTGAAATCGAACCTCGCTCGATGCCGGATTCAGCTGTGCCGCCTTTTCAAGATGAACCAGTGCCTCTTGCGGCCTTCCCAGCTTCGCGAGAACAAAGCCCAGATTGTAGCGAGTGTCGTAATCGTTCGAGTTAAGTGCAATCGCCTGCCTGAGCAAGTCTTCAGCCGCCGTATATTTTCCGAGCCCGCGGTCAACCACGCCCATCAGGTAAAGCGCGACAAAGTCGTGCGGCTTACGCCGAAAGTAGTTCTGGATTTCGGGCAATGCCGTTTGGAACTCGGCCAGGATAATCAACGCCTTCACATACGAAAGTCTGGTAGCGTCATTGCTTGGATCCAGCCGCAACGCCTCGCGGAACTCGTCAACTGCTTGTCGGAACTGAGAGTCCTGCGTGTAGGCAAGACCCAACCTGGCGTGCCGGTCCGCTGATGAAGGGTTTTGTTGCACTAACTGCGCCAGCAACTTGACAGCTTCCGCCACGTCACCGTTGCTCGAGTAAGCCACCGCGAGGTCATCTTGAAGCGTAGGATCGGGGGGGCCGTCTTTCAGATATGCAATCGCGGCAGAGTAACGCTTCTGCGCAATCAGCGCTTTCGCCAGGCCTCCCAGAGCAGGTACGGACTTCGGGTCGGATTTCAGAGCAAACTTGAATTCTTCGATGGCGGCTTCATTCTGCCCCAACTCGCTTAACGCCTGTCCTAGTGCGATGTGTCCCAACGGATCGTCGGGTTTTATGCGTGTTGCAACTCTCAATTCCCGGGCAGCCCTCGCAGACTCGTGCCTTTGTAAAAGGGCCAGAGAGAGATTGAAGCGCGCCTCCCATGAATTCGGGTCTTGGTGCACCGCGGCTTCAAAAGCGGCGATCGCGCACGACAACTGCTGCCGCTGGCCAAAGTAGGCGCCTAATGCATCGTACACACCCGCCGAGGGCTGACTGGCGATCACCTTCTCCAATTCCGCTGGGCCTTTACATGCAGCGGGCATTTGCGCGAACAAGGTCGCGCTGAATGCTGGCACAACCCAGGCGCAACAAGCAATTTGCGCCCACCGCCGCGTTTTGACCAACCTCATCGTCTGCTTCCCGCTAGCGCCAGTGTACTTTCCGGTTGTCATCGGTGGCTTCGCCA
>Ga0193728_1002146_pt1 | contig 10190 bp, 10 predicted proteins | sample U1c1metaG_FD_143037 | JGI IMG/M metagenome (GOLD analysis project Ga0193728, IMG submission 143037) | Soil microbial communities from a riparian zone of the East river system, Colorado, United States - U1c1 | ecosystem: Environmental > Terrestrial > Soil > Riparian zone | place: USA: East River... | reverse complement strand
CGCCGCGAATGAGCCACACCACAAAGTCGACATCGACTTTCTCGTCTTTTGGCCCCTCCACCACCAGGGCGCTGACCGGAACGCCGGGAGATACCCCGTAGCGTATGGCCTGGATCGTGTACTCCACCGGCGCGTCCATCCCCATCAGCGCGACGGCAAATGCAGCGAGCATGAATCGTTTCAGCATGGATTGCGCTTAGGTGAGTTGGAAAGCCTGCACCGCTACTTCTTTTTTGCTTTCGCCAAATAGGCCTTGGTCTCATCGCCGACGATGGCAACCAGGTTGCCCATGGTGAGATTAGCATCGATCAGATGCAGACCCCAGTCCTGCAGTACCTGGCCGTTCACGACTACGTCCCCGGATATGTCATTGGTGCGTGCGCCGCCCGCAGTGGGATGAACGGTCACAGCAAGATAGGAACCGTGCTCATCCGCCACGCAAGCCGCGCTCAACAAGCCGGGTACTTTGACGAAAGAGGTGTCGATGGGCTTGGCAGGCTGAGTCCAGTCGAAGGCTTCTCGCGGACCGTCGGAACCGGTGGAAATGCGGCCCACCGACAAATAAGCGTCGAGCACGCCGGAACCGCCGCCCAACGCAGCCGGATTGGCGCATACCGCCTGCATTCCGTCCGGCGCTTTGCCGAAGCGCGTATTGTCCGGGGGCGGCACGTTGGCGCGGAAATCCGCGAAAGCAATGACACAGCCCGTCTGGCTGTTCGAATGACAAACCGGAATATGTTTGAACGCACCGCCAACGTCGGCGCCCTTGGGCACCGGCAGGTTGGTTCCCATCAGGATGGCGGAAATCACCTTGCTTTGTACGGGCTTGCCGTCGATCTCATCCTTGATCAACCGCGTCAAGACTCCCGAGCCCTGGCTGTGACCGACCAGCACGACGCCGCGGCCCTTATTGTCATGGGCGAGATAGTAATTCCATGCCGCGAGCACATCGTTGTATCCCAACTCGCGATCGACCGGGATGGGCTTCCCCCCGATCATCGCGCGCAACGCAGTCAGCGTGACTTGCCGATACATCGGTGCGAATAGACGGCACTTGGCCGCAAAGCGCGCGAACTGCGCGTTCACGACTAATTTTTCGGCACCGGTGATGGTCAAATCGGAATTCCCGCCCGGTTCGTTTGACACGGTGGGATAAACATAGAAGCAATCGATCGGTGGATTCTTTGCCGCAAGAAATTTCTCGCGCGTCAGTGTGCCGTTGACGGCAACGATGGTCGCATCTTGAGAAACAGTGCAAGCATCCTGGGCGTCGGGCCTGCACAGCCAGACGGCGGGATTGGCGTAATCGGCGGCCGCAGGAACGGCGGGAGCGGCGGGCGCATCTTGCGCACCGCTGACGTCAATTGCGGTAACACTAAAGATTAAAATAAGCGCTGCCGCGAAAATCGATTTCAACATGAAACTCCCCATTGTTCATTGTTCTTGGGGCATTATAGCGCACGAAAATGTGCGCCTAAGCCCCAAGACGGAGAGTTTAGGGAGCGCTTACCGGAATAGATATCCGACGTCTTCCAGAGCTTTCATCACTCCCCAGAGCAAAGGCAGGCCAATCACCAGCCACAGCAGCACCAGCTTCAGTGTGCTCGTGGACGTGCTGGCGTTCTGCACTGCAGATCGCTCGCCCTGAGGCCGGGATACGTCCGCGCCTGTGATGGTGTTTTCCATGATCTCTCCCGATTGACTGCTTATTCGATCGTTCATACCAAGTACATCGAAAACGGCAGGCAAATCGGGACATCAGGGTTGGGGCTTGTCCGGAACCGACTCCCCCAACCACAGGGTGCACGCGGCAAGCAGGGGCGGAATCGCGAAACACCAAATGCCCTGCTTGGCATAGATCAGCGCTGCGGCGGCACAGCCCGCGGCGAAGGCCGTGACGCCGGCGGACATCCTGGACAGGCGCATATGAATCGCTGCGCGTGCATCCGCCGGAACGCCGCGCATCAGATCGGCGAGATCGATCATGATCTGTATCGTATTGCCGGTCATGATGGTGGTTGGCGGCAAGGCACCCATGTGAATTCTATGGATGGCGTTTTGAATCGCCATCGCCGCGACCAGCGCCATGCCGGTCAGCAGCGCCGCCCATCCGTCGCCGCTGTCGAACGGTCCGAATCCAATGGCCAGCACTGCCCCCGTGGTCAGCAATGCCACTTTGAGTCCGAGAATGGTGCGAAACGCCGGCAGACGTTTCGCCACCAGCGCGACGCTGAGAAGCCGCACGCCCAACACGACGATGCAGAACATCGGGAGCGCCAGCAGCTTCGCGAGCGCGCCGCTGGTTCCCAGCACCAACGAGGCGCCGAGAGTTACAAAATTCCCCGTGACGTGGGTGCTGAACAATCCGTGCAGCGCGAGATAGCCGGCGGCATCGACGTATCCGCCGTTCACGCTCAAGAGGATGGGCAAGCCAGGTTTCATAGACGCCTCACAGCATGGGATGATTCGTTACTATAGCTCTCAAGGAGCACGTACCGATTGAAAACTGCGGCAAAAACAAGCCTCGCGTTATTACTACTCGCCGTCTCGGCCAGCTGCACACAGCCGGCCCCGTATGGTCTCGCTGCGCGGGTTGCAGTGAAGCCGTACTTGCAGATGCCGCCGCGGGCCGACGGCAAAATTCCACTGCTGCTCTCTCAAACCGGCGTCTTCAGCGATACCGCGAAGCGGATCCCGAGCACGGGGCTGATTCCCTACGAGCTCGTCGTCGCTTTTTGGTCGGATGGGGCCGATAAGTCACGCTGGATTGCCCTACCGAGCGGGAACATAACTTTCTCAGCCACCGGTGAGTGGCGCTTTCCCCCAGGCACGGTGTTCGTGAAGAATTTTGACTTAGCCGTGGACGCCGCTCATACGAGCGCCAAACGCAGGCTCGAGACGCGTCTGCTGGTGTGCGATTCCGCCGGCGGCGTTTACGGCGCCGTGTACAAATGGCGAGCGGACGGCAGTGACGCCGACTTGCTCGCGGGCAGTCAAACCGAAGACATTCCCATTCGATCGGCCGATGGAGAGGTCCATCAGCAGAGCTGGTACTACCCGAGCAGACAAGATTGCCTGACCTGCCACACAGCAAACGCCGGCGGCGTGCTCGGCGTGAAGACGCGGCAAATGAACCGGTCCTTCACATACCCTTCAGGGGTTTCCGACAATGAGTTGCGCACCTGGAATCATCTCGGCCTGTTCACGCCGGGGTTCAAGGACGACGCTCTGCGATCGTTTGCAACGCTCGCCTCTGCCGATGACGCCTCGCGCACGCTCGAAGATCGCGCGCGATCCTATCTGGATGCGAACTGCTCGCAGTGCCACCGCCCCGGCGGCACCGTGGCCAACTTCGACGCGCGCTATGACACGCCGCTTAAGCGCCAGGCGCTGATCGATGGACCGGTGTTGATCGATCAAGGCATCGACCATCCGCGAGTCATCTCACCGCATGATATTTGGCGCTCGATTGCTTACATGCGCGCCAATACGGTAGGGGATATCAAGATGCCGCCGTTGGCGCGCGAAACCATCGATCAAAAAGGCATGCAGCTGCTCAAAGAGTGGATCAACAGCATGCCCGGACGCCCGGTGTTGCCGCCGCCCGTGATTTCGCCGCCGGGTGGAACGTTCGCCGGACCGGTTGAGATTTCACTGACGGTGAGCGAACTCGGTTCCGACATACGCTACACCGTGGACGGCACCGTGCCGGGCGCCACTGATACGCGGTATGAAAGGCCGATCAAACTGACCGGCCCTGCCGTGCTTCGCGCACGCGCCTTCAAGGAAGGATTCACTCGGAGCATCACCGAGCAGCAGGTATTCATCATTGGGAAGTGACGGCGATCCCCCAGGGGCTCGAGCCGGCCTTGATTCGGCTTACTTCTTTGTTCGCCTTAAGATCGACGATGGATACATCGTTGGAAGGCCCATTGGCAGAAAAAAGAAATTTACCGTCAGGCGACAGTGCTATTCCCCACGGACGAGTCCCCACCTTGATCGTGTCGAGCAATTCGTAGCTATGGCTGTCGAGTACGGAAATCGTCCCCGCACGTCCATTGCTGACGTACAGCCGTTTTTCATCTTGCGATAGCTTAACGCTCATCGGCCGGGAGCCTGCGGGCAGCGCAATGGTCTTCATCACTTTCGCATTCACGGTATCGATGACATTCAGCTCGCCCGCGGATTCCGAGGGAATGAATCCGATACCGCCGGCGGACAGGAAAGCCACGCTGCGGGGTCGTCCATTCACTTTGAAATGCGCCACCGCCGAGTAGGAACCCGTATCAACCACATAGATGTCGCCGCCGGCTTCGCAGGTGACGTAAAACTGCCTGCCGTCCGGCGTGGTGCTGACGCCTTCCGGTTCCAGGCCCACTGGGATGATGTGCTCGAGCTTCGCGGAGGCAATGCCGATGACTGTCGCAGATTTTGTATCTTCGTTTGAAATGTAGATGTGGCGGCCATCTTTGCTCAAGGCAAACTCTTCAGGATCCGATCCGGCTTTGAGCTTGGCAGTCAGCTTCTTTGTCGCGACATCCAGTACGCCGATTCCATCGGCAGCCTTGTCCGCATTCGCATCATCATCATCGTCATCGGCCTTCTTCCTGTCGAATATCGGATTGCCGTGGGCGTCAATCTGAGGAGGCGGTCCGACAGGAGTACCGCTCAAGGCCACGTAGACAGTTTTGCCATCGGGGCTCGCATGAATACCGCGCGGCCGCTTGCCGACCGGAATGGTCGCGGCGATGCTGAAGTCACCGCCATTGATCACGGTGACGTCCCCCGATCTCTCATTGGTCACATAGACCTGGTAGTTCGCGGCCTGCACCGGCATGACCACCCAGGCCGTCAGCGCTGTGAGGAGCGTCACTCTGTTTCGCATTGGGAGGATGGTGGCCGACTCGCGCCGAAACCGCAACCTTTGAGCCGGCGGACGTCCGTCGACATGGACGGCACCAGCTCGGATCGTCGCATGCGGCGTTAGATTGCCAACCGAAGCGCCGATATGAGCTCGGCGATCGTATCGATGGTCACGTCTGCTCCGGCGGCCAGAAGCGATTTCTCCGCCGCCGCAATGCGCGCCGCGCGATCGGCGGCAGGCAGCGCCAACAAAGCTTGCTCAGACAAGCCCACGCCGTTGCCCGATGCCGTAATTCCGACCGTGAAGCAGCCCGCCGCCCGACCCTCGGCAACGCCGACTTCGGTATCATCTACTTTCACGACGCGCGACAGCGGCCACACCCCAAGCTCGGCGCACGCTTTATAGATCATGAGGGGCGTCGGCCTTCCTGCCGGCGTCTCGCCGGAACAAACGACATGATCCGGAACATAGCCTTGTGCCGCCGCTTCGCGCAGCACCGGCGCCATCATCGCGCGGGTATAGCCGGTTGACGACCCCACTTTGATGCCTTCCGCCTGGAGCGCTTCGGCTGCAGAGCGGGCGCCGTCGATGAGACGCGCCGCGCGCGCCGCTTGATCGCGCATCAGCGGAGCCAAGTCCGTCATCAACTTTTGAACATCCGCATCGTCTGCGGCGCGGCCGCAGGCCTCAGTCCACGCCTTCGCGATGGCGGGATCTTGAATCAGGGCGCGCACATGATCAGCCTTGGGCTTGCCCATATCGCGACGCGCCTGTGCGTCGCTGATGGCCACTCCTCGAAGTGCAAAGGCCTCGCGGAGCGCAATGACCGGCGCCTGACAACCGAAATCCACCATGGTCCCCGCCCAATCAAAGATGACCAGATCGAAGCGATCGCGTATTGCCATTAGCCTGCACTCCGCCAACCTGCACTCCGCCAACCTGCACTCCGCCAACCTGCACGCCACCAAAGAGATCCGTCACCACTTCTTCACCAATCGCGAATCCGGTCGATGCGCCCGAGCCGCTGGTAATCATCACAATGCGCACGTCGCGCGCTGGGGCATCGATGAACATCGTGCGATCCGGGGCAGCCGCATAGGTGCCCATCCAGCGTTCGCGAACGGCAGGAGCCGACCGGCCCGTCGCTGCGGCAAATTCGCCGAGAATGAGTTCATCGATATGCTCTTGCGCAAAACAATCCTGCGTGGCCGCGTAGTCATGACTATCACCAACGATGAGACTGCCGTCCGCGCTTTGCACCACGATGAGATGAATCCCGTGCTCGAGATGCTCGCCCTGCTCCGCCTCGAGCCGCGCGCGCAGCGGAGCAGCTTCCGCCAGCGCCGAATAACCAGCATACCGCAATAAGCTAAGATCCGACATCACGGTGCTCGGCAGGCGAAAACCAGGATCGGCAAGGCGCAGCATTTGCAGTTTGCAGCGGGTCACCTCGTACCTGGCTATTCGCTTCGGGTAGAGCGAGTAGACATCATCTCCCGGACATACCACCACCGCCCCGGCCCGCACCACGCCCCGTGAAGTCTCGAGCAGGGGCGGCGCGACCGACAGCACGGCGGTCTGACGCAGGAACTGGACACCCCAGCGCTCCGCCAACCACGCGGCGATTTTCGGGATTGCCTCTCGCGATTCGACCCGAAGATCAATTGAGCTGCTGAGCACGGCCTGTACTTGTTCATTCACCAACTCAGGACAGCGCGCTCGAGCGGCGGCGCGGCTCAAAAGCTCGCACCCCTCGCCCATTTCCGTCTTGAGAAACGACTCGAGAATCGCTACCGCCTCCGGCCGGCGCGCCGTCAACCACAGGCCGCGCTGCAGAATGGGAATTCCGGCTTGCTGCGCCACTTCCTCCCATATGGCGCAAGAACGCCGGGCACGAGTCCATGCCGCACCACGCTCCTGGCCCGTCACGGTAACGAAGCCGAAGTTGCGCACCGATGCGCCGCTAGATTGGGAATCGCGGTCAATGACGACGACGCGCAATCCCTTGAGCGCCGCGGCGCGTGCGCACGACAGCCCAATGATTCCCGCACCGACAACCGCAAGGTCAAACGCGCCGGAAACGGCAGATGGACAACCTATGATATGCATTGTTTCGCCTCAGGGCCGGTTAGTTAATGACAAAAACATGACAGATGTGTGGCAGGCCATCCGCCGCGCCAAAAAACATCAGGCGCGCAATGAGGATAAACTCGTTTCGTGAACAACAAGCTTCAACAAGCGCTCGAAACGGCTAATCCGGTTTTATTCAGCACTTTCGCGGGCCTGGCAGGCTTTGCGGCCTACTTTTCGATGTACGCATTCCGCAAGCCATTTTCGGTCGCCATCTTTGCCTCGGTTCCCGGATGGCACTTCGCAATTGACTACAAGATTGCGTTGGTGCTCGCACAGGTGCTCGGCTACGCCGTTTCGAAAATGATCGGCGTCAAGTTCATTGCAGAAGTCACGCCGAATAAGCGCGCCGGCGCCATCGTCGTCCTCATTTTCATGTCCTGGTTGGCCCTCCTTCTCTTTGCGGTGGTGCCCGCCCCCTGGAATGTGTGTGCCATGTTTCTAAACGGTCTGCCGTTGGGGCTGATCTGGGGACTGGTCTTTGGCTTCATGGAGGGCCGGCGCACATCCGAAGTACTCGGCGCCATACTGTGCGCGAGCTTCATTGTCTCCTCAGGAGCAGTCAAATCGGTCGGCAAACTGCTGATGGATGGCTGGCACATCAGCCCGTTTTGGATGCCGGCGGCAGCGGGCGCCCTATTCTTCCCGCTGCTCGGGTTGTCCGTCTGGGGACTTTCTCAACTGCCGCCGCCGAGCGCCCGAGATGAGTCCGAACGGGTACGCCGCGCACCCATGGACTCGGCTGCGCGTCTGCTGTTCCTCAGCCGCTACGGCGTAGGGATTGCGCTTCTGGTCTTCGCGTATGTACTGACCACCGCCATCCGCGACTTTCGCGACAACTTTGCTGCAGAAATCTGGACCGCGCTGGGATTTGGACATGCTGCGGCCGTGTTCACGGCCAGCGAACTGCCGGTTGCGGTGCTTGCCTTGGCCGTGTTGGGCGTCATTATCGTGGTGCGCGACAACGTAAAGGCGCTGCTTGTCATTCACGGCGTCGTTTTCGCCGGTCTGTTTCTGCTCGGTCTGTCGACCCTCGCCTTTCAGACCGGACTACTGTCACCGCTGGCGTGGATGATCTTGAGCGGGGCGGGCCTGTATATGGCTTATGTGCCCTTCAATGCGATGCTATTCGATCGCATGATTGCCGCGAGCGGTACCGTGGGGACGGCAGGATTTTTGATTTATGTTGCCGATGCCTTCGGATACCTGGGGAGCTGTGCGCTGTTATTGTGGCGCAACTTCGGATTGCTGCAACTTGACTGGCTACAGGTCTTCACGGCAAGCGCGTACGGCGCGAGCATCGTCGGCATGATATTGATGGGTTTGTCGGCGATCTATTTTTCGCGCAAAACTGCACCGGTCAAACCCTTCGGTATCGAAGCAGCACACTCATTGAATTGATCTGAATGCGCGGCAAACGCCGCCCTTTAGGGCGGGGAAGGATAGGAGGATGTCAAGAGCGCGCGATAGTCCTCGAGCTTAGGGGTTGCCAAGCCGGCGACCTTGCCGGCGTCGTCCCAGCGCCTCACGCGCACGGCCTCGCGATAAAAGGATTCGGTCTCGAAGCGCGCCGTTTCTTCGCGCGTCATCGGACCGCCCTGCAGCTTGAGCGTGATCACCGAAGCCGGACTGAGCTTCGCAAAATAGGCACTGTCAGTGGCACAGAGGTAGCGTTTGGCGGGAACATGCAGACGCACCGGCTCCGAAACTGAAGCGGGAAAACGTTGTGCCAGCCAGCGGCCACCCACTTCTTCGTGACGCGCATCGGTCGTCCAATCCGCGATATCGTCGGGTAGGGTTTCGATGAGATGCCCCACATCGTGGAGCAATGCAGCGATAACGAGCGCCGCCGGCGCGGCCTCGCGTTGCGCGAAATACGCCGCTTGCAGCATGTGTTCCGTCATCGACACCGACTCGCCGTAGTACGCTCCCGCTCCGCGTTGCTTGAAAAGCGCAAAAATTTCATCGACCGGGCTCATGTGGAGGGCGCCGCGCTGAAGTGCCGGCGCAGCAGCGCCGATTCGCTGTACACGCTGTCGCGCGTCAGATAGCAGCCGCGCAGATGACGTGCATGTTTCGCCGACGAGAACGGAGTACGGCCATGCAGGATTCGCTGATTGTCGAACACCACGAGATCGCCGCTGCGCAATCGAAACTTGAGCTGAAACTTCAGATCGCGCAACAGCAACGCGAACTTCCGATAGGCGCCATAGAAGGCTTGCGTGTCGTCGAGCGAGAGCCGCAGCGGCGCAATCGAGCGATTGTTGTAATGTACGGCCGTGACCGCGCCCTCGCAGGATAGTTGGATCAAGGGCCGTTCGGCATACAGGTCCGCATCCTTGGATTGATACCGGAACGGCACCGCGGTGCTGGTCAATCGCGCGAAGACATCGGGATCGTCATGGCGCAGGTGCGCGGCCAGCGCCAAGCCATCGGCAAACAGATTCTCGCCGCCGTCGGGCGATGCGATCAGCATGTGCAGGGCCTGAAAGCCCGGCACGGGTTCTCGATACGGATTATCGGTATGCAGACCCAATCCTAAGTCGGAGAACGCCAGGTTCTCCGGCTGCGCGACGGAGCGTACGTCGAATACCAGCCCATAGTTGGTCTCGGCGACGCGGCCGACCAAGGACATCGCCTCGAGGATGGCGTCCTCGGTGGCCGGCACCTCACTCAAGAAGGCAATGCCGTTCGTCAGCAGCCGCGCTCGTTCTCCCAATGTACATGCACCACTCCTGCATGCAGCGAGGCGGCGCGAATCTTCGGCTCAGGCAGGAAATCCGCAATATCGACCAGTCGCTGGCCGCTGTGAGCATCGCGCTGTTCCGATTGATTGTCGCGCAGCCAGATGCCGGCGAATTCACTGGTCCGTCCGTCCGCCCACTGCAAGGTCAGCGAGTCGGCATTCGCATGGACACTCTTGAGAGCGGCTGGAATTCTCATGGCAAATGCCGTCCGGCGCGCGCCGCGTGCGCGCTCAAGTAAAATAAATAGCCCGCACCCACAGCCGCGACCGCGCTTACCGCAGCGAGTGTCACAAATACGCCCTGCCAGCCGAACGACACGGACAATCTCGCCACGCTGTCGCCGGCCGCCACCGCACCCAAGTAGCCGATGCCATCGATGATGCCCGACGAGGCCGCCGAAGCTCGCTTGCCCCCAAAATCAAGCGCAAATGCGCCGCCGAGGTACGAAT